>Ga0308159_1000385_pt1 | contig 108718 bp, 95 predicted proteins | sample PhyCR1_FD_201040 | JGI IMG/M metagenome (GOLD analysis project Ga0308159, IMG submission 201040) | Phyllosphere microbial communities from UC Gill Tract Community Farm, Albany, California, United States - DLSLC.R1 | ecosystem: Host-associated > Plants > Phyllosphere > Unclassified | place: USA...
CGCGCAGCACCTCGACCTGCGCGATGTCGAAAGTATCGAGCAACTGCGTCTGGACGGAAGGCACCACGAAGTCGTCCACCAGCACCGCCACCGGCGGCTCGAAGTAGACGATGATGGAGGTCTGCCCGACGCCGCGCATCGCAAAGCTGGCGGCATTGAAGTTGGCGATCGTCGCGGCCGAGAAGTTCGGCACGAACGCCGCGATGTCGCCGAGGTCGCGCGGGGCGGCCTGCGCGATCAACGTGCTGTCCACCGCCGAGACCGAGACCGGCGTGGACTGAAGGTCGGTGGCGCGGCGGGTTGCGGTGACGACAATCTCGGCCAGGCCACCCGACGATTGCTGCCCCGATTCTTGTGGCGCTGCGTCCGTGGTCGAAGTGTCCTGTGCGAAGGCTGGCGTGCTTGCGATTCCGGCGACGAGCGCGAACGCGCAAGACGAGCAGTAAAGCTGCCTGGTGAACATGCCTCTCTCTCCTTGTGCCCCGCCATTTGTTTGCGGGTTGCATCAAGGATTATCACGAAGACGGCGTTTGGCAATCATTCATGTATGTTTTTTTGATGACTATTTTCATCATATGCCCCGGGCTCATGCGGTGGTTGTCGACAAACCTCTCGGGGGGCAGGGAAACGCGATATAGCATGCATTCATGATTGTTTTTATTCTGTGATCGCCTATCCTCGATTCCACGGAGCACGCGCCAAGATAGGCGCGGCATTCGGAGAGAACCTGCGGGAACGAGAGCGACTCGTCCCGCACTGAAAGGAGAGAGTGCCTCATGGCCTTCAGTTTCCTGTCCCGCTTCCGCGTCCGCCACGACCGGCAGGACGATTTCATCGCCCTCGCCCGCCAGATGGAGGATTTGTCGAAGCAGGAACCGGGCACGCTTGTCTACAAGTTCTTCCGCCTTGCCGAACCTGGCATGTTTGCCGTCCACGAAAGTTTCGTCGATGAGGCCGCCGACGAGGCCCACATGGCTTACGATCACAACAAGCCGCTGATCGAGAAGATCGTCGGCTGCATGGAAGGCACGTACGAACGCGAGCTCCTGTTCGACCTCGCACCTCATGGAAGGGCCTGACCCTATGCCCGCCAAGAGCTTCATCGCCCAGCTGCGCACCCGGCCGGAAAAGCGCGACGACATGATCGCCCTGCAATCCGAACTGAAGGGTCTGGTGTTCGAAAACGAGCCCGATGCCCTCGTCTATGAACTGTTCCAGTCGGAGACGGACCCCGACCTGTTCCAGGTCGTCGCCACTTTCCGCGACGAGGCCGCTTACGAAAAGCACATGCATATCGACTTTCACGACCGGCTCGTCCCGCCGATCCTCGAATGCGTGGCCGAGGACATGAAACTGGAGTTCTACCGCTCGCTGCCTTGAACACCAATCTGCCGACAGGGCCTGACGATCGGCGTGCTGCTGGCCCCGGCACTTCAGCTGGAACTGGCCCCTTCCCCCGATGATCCACTGCGCTATACCGGCATCGGAAACCGATATGCACACGACCGCCCTCCCCCCCTCCGACGCCGAACTCTCGGCAGTTGCGATCAGCGCTCTCGACATCTTCTCTATCGGTATAGGTCCGTCGAGTTCGCACACAGTCGGTCCGATGCGCGCGGCGCTGGCATTCATGGAGAGCCTACCGCAAACGCCGTCACGTGTGGCCTGCGACCTCTACGGCTCACTCGCACTGACCGGGCGCGGCCATGCGACCGACGCGGCGGTGTTACTGGGTCTCTCCGGCCTGCGCCCGGAATCGGCCGATCCCGATGCGGTGCCCGCGATCGTCGCCGACATTCGCGAGCACGGCCGCCTTGCCAGCCGGGCGTTCGACACCGAGATCGCGTTCAACGAGAGCACCGACCTCGTCTTCCATTTCGGCGAGTTCCTGCCCGCCCACGCCAATGGCATGCGCTTCACCGCATGGTTCAGCGAAGGGGCGAAGCCGGTGGAGCAGCACTGGTACTCCGTCGGGGGCGGCGCGGTGGTGCGCGGCGATGCGACGTCCCTTGCACCCCTGACGCCCGAGAGCGGCCACAACCTGCGCCAGCCTTTCCCGTTCTCCTCCGGCGCAGGGCTGCTTGCGCTGGGCGAGGAAACCGGGCTCTGCTTCGCCACGCTGGTGCTGCGCAACGAAGGCGTCTGGCGCCCGGAGGCGGAGACGCTGGCCGGGCTCGACCGTATCATCGATGCCATGGACGCCTGCGTCCAGCGCGGGCTCAGACAAGAGGGCCTGCTGCCCGGCGGCCTCAAGGTCCGTCGCCGCGCCCGGACGATCCATACCCGCCTGCGCGCCCAGAAGGACAGCTTCGGCCCGGCCCAGACCTTCGAATGGGTCAGCCTCTTCGCGCTTGCCGTGAACGAGGAGAACGCAGCGGGCGGCCGCGTCGTCACCGCCCCCACCAACGGCGCCGCCGGGGTCATCCCGGCAACCCTGCTCTACTACCGCAAGTTCGTGCCCGGTGCCGACCGTGAGGGCGAGCGCACGCTGTTGCTAACGGCTGCGGCGATCGGCTTCCTCTACAAGAAGCGCGCGTCGATCTCGGCCGCCGAGATGGGGTGCCAGGGCGAAGTCGGCGTCGCCTGCTCGATGGCGGCGGCGGGGCTCGTAGCGGCGCTCGGCGGCACCAACCAGCAGATCGAGAATGCCGCCGAGATCGGCATGGAGCATAACCTCGGGCTCACCTGCGATCCCATCGGTGGCCTCGTCCAGATCCCCTGCATCGAACGCAACACGATGGGCGTGGTCAAGGCCATCAACGCCGCCTACCTCGCGCTTCAGGGCGACGGACGCCATATCGTCAGCCTCGACGCGGTGATCGAGACGATGCGCCAGACGGGCGTAGACATGGCCAGCAAGTACAAGGAAACCAGCCTTGGCGGTCTTGCCGCCAACGTCGTGGAATGCTGATCCGGCCAACTCGGAACCCGGCGCGGATGAGATCGTTTGCCTCGCATCGGGGGCTCGCATAAGCACCGATTCTGCGATCAAATCGGGACGAGCATGACTGCCGGCATCGAAAAGGCCCTGACGGGTATCGAAGGCTTCGACGACATCACCATGGGCGGCCTGCCGCGCGGACGCCCCACCCTCGTATGTGGCTCGGCAGGCTGCGGCAAGACGCTGTTCGCCTCGACGTTCCTCGTCAACGGCGCGCGGGAAGGCGAGCCGGGCGTGTTCGTGACCTTCGAGGAGCGCCCGAGGGACATCGTCGATAACGTCGCCTCGCTTGGCTTCGGGCTCGACAGCCTCGTCGAAAAGGGCCTCGTCGCCATCGAGCACATCGCCGTCGAACCTTCCGAACTGGCCGAAGTGGGCGACTACGACCTAGAGGGCCTGTTCCTGCGCCTCGAACTCGCCATCGACGAGGTCGGCGCCAAACGCATTGTCCTGGACACGATCGAGAGCCTGTTCTCGGCCTTCCAGAATCCCGCGATCCTGCGCGCGGAAATCCGCCGCCTGTTCGACTGGCTAAAGGGAAAGGGCCTGACCGCCGTGATCACCGGCGAGCGCGGCGACGGCTCGCTCACGCGGCAGGGGCTTGAGGAATACGTCTCCGACTGCGTGATCCTGCTCGACCACCGCGTCCACAACCAGATCTCGACGCGCCGGATGCGCATCGTAAAGTATCGCGGCACCGCCCACGGCACCAACGAATACCCTTTCCTGATCGGCGAGGAAGGCTTCAGCGTCCTGCCGGTCAGTTCGCTCGGCCTTGCGCACAAGGTCTTCGAGGAACGGGTGTCGAGCGGCATCGCCGACCTCGATCAGATGCTGACGGGCGGCGGTTTTCATCGCGCCAGCAGCATCCTCGTCTCAGGCGTGGCCGGGTCGGGCAAGAGCTCCATGGCGATGTGCTTCGTCGATGCCGCATGCCGCCGGGGCGAACGGGCGATGATCTTCTCGTTCGAGGAATCGGCCGGGCAGATCGTGCGCAACATGCGCTCGATCGGCCTCGACATCGCGCCATGGATCGGAGGAGACCTGCTGCGCTGCGTATCGGCGCGGCCGACCTTCTACAGTCTCGAGATGCACCTTGCGATCATGATCCGCGAGATCGCGCGCTTCCGTCCCTCGCTGGTGGTGCTCGACCCGATCTCCGCCTTCATGGACAGCGGCGAGACACTCGAAGTGCAGTCTATGCTGCTGCGGATGGTGGACTACCTCAAGTCCAACGGCATCACCGCCGTCTTCACCCACCTCGCCCACGACCAGGCGCTGGCTCAGACCGATGCCGGCCTGTCCTCGCTGATGGATGCCTGGCTGCTGCTGCTCAACCGCGAGGTGAACGGCGAGTTCAACCGCGAGCTTTATCTGCTGAAAGCGCGCGGCATGGCGCACTCCAATCAGGTGCGCGAATTCGTCATGAGCGACGACGGTATCAGCCTGGTCGAACCCTATCTGGGCGAGAATGGGGCGCTGACCGGCTCGGCCCGGCGGTTTGCCGAGGCGCAGGCCCGCCGCAACGAGGTGGACCGACGAACTACCGTCACCGCCCTGCAGCAGAAGGTCGAGCAGCGTCGTCGCAAGGCCGAAGTGGAAATCGCCGCGCTCCAGGCCGACGTCGCAGCGGAGGAGGCGGAATTGCGCCGGCTGATACAGGCGGAAACGGATTTCCGCGATCAGGCCGCGTCCGATCTGGCGGAACTTGCGACCGGCCGAAGCGCTTTTAGGGGATGATCATGGACAGGTCGACCGAACTCACCCTCTACGTCGCCGGGCAGACCCCCAAGTCAGTAGCCGCGATCCGCAATCTCGAGCGGATCTGCAAGGAATACCTCAATTCCAGCTACGCGGTCAAAGTCATCGATCTGAAGGAAAACCCGCGGCTCGCGCGGGAGCACAACATCGTCGCCATCCCCACTCTGGTAAGGCAACTGCCGGTGCCGATCCAGAAGATCATCGGCGACCTGTCGGACACCGAGAAAGTGCTGGTCCACCTCCAGCTGGGTGACGCCGCGTGACGACCGGGCCGGGGCTCGACGCGCTCTCGATAGAGGAGCTGAGACACCGCCTCCACGACGCGGAGGAAACCCTGCGCGCGATCCGCGAAGGTGACGCCGACGCAGTCGTCGTGCGCAGCGCCGACGAGGACACCGTATTCGCCCTAGCCGGGGGAGAAGACAGCTATCGCGCGATGATGGAGGCGATGGATATCGGCGCCGTCGCGCTCGACGACCAGGAGCGCTTGCTCTACGCCAACGCAGCCTTCTGCGCCCTGATCGGCTGCGGCGCGGCGGACCTGCAGCGTGAAGGGCTGTTCGCCCGGCTGGACGCCCGCACGGCGGATACGGTGCGCGGAACGATCGTCCAGGCGCGCGACGGTCGGCATCAGACACAGTTCGTCCAGACCCACGACGGTGCCGACCGGCACCTAATGGTCACGGCCGCCCCGCTTCCCCTTGCATTCGGGATCGGCTCCGCGCTGACCTTCAGCGACGTGACGGTCCGGGTCGAGGCCGCCGTCGCCGAGGAGTCCGAGCGCATTGCGCAGGCCGTCATCGCCTCCGCCAACGAGGCCGTGGTCGTCTGTGATCGCTCAGGGCGGATCATCAACGCCAACGCCGCCGCCTGCGCCGTCATGCCCGGAGCGCTCATCGGCCGCCCCTTCGAGCAGGCCATGCCGCTGATCTTCCCGAACGGCAGCGCCGCCACCCGCACCGAGGACCTGATCGCCATGGCGGGCGCGGGCAAGGCGGTGAAGGGGCTCGAAGCTTTCGCGCCCTTCGCCAGTCCGCCCAAGGACCTGCTGGTCAGCGTTGCCCCCTTGCGCCTGACGGGAGAGGCGCCGGGCGGCAGCGTGATCACCCTGATCGACCTGTCCGAGCGCAAGGCCATAGAAAAACGCCAGACCCTGCTGATGCATGAGCTGGACCACCGGGTGAAGAACACGCTTACGATGGTTCTGTCGATCTGTAGCCGTACTCTGTCGGGTTCTGACGGGCTAGACGACTTCCGCGTGCGCTTCACCCGCCGCATTCAGGCGCTCGCCGCCACGCACAACCTGCTCGCCGACGCCTCATGGACGGGCATAGACCTGTCGGCGATGATCCGCAGCGAACTGGCGCCCTATCTATCGTCCTCCGGACCTCGCATGGAGATCGGTGAACTCGATCGGTCGGTCGCCCCGGACGTTGCCATCGCATTCGGCCTTGTCGTGCATGAACTGACGACCAATGCGGTCAAGTACGGCGCGTTGTCGGCAGAAAGCGGCTGCGTAACCGTCACCGGACGACAGCTGGAACGCGATCTTTACGAAGTGGCCTGGACGGAAAGCGGTGGCCCGCATGTGAAAATGCCCAGGCGCCACGGCTTCGGCCAGACCCTCATCACCCGCAGCCTGGCACGCGGCGACGGCACCGGGGCCACCGTCGATTTCGCACCCGGCGGTGTAGTCTGCCGCATGATCCTGCCCATCGAAGGCCGCGCGTGAGCAACGAACCCGAGAGGCCCAGCCACGAGGAACTGCTGGAGCGGCAGGCGTTCCAGCTGCGTCTCCTCGACGCGATGCGGCGCAGCGACGACGCCGAGGACATCCTGGCGGCCACCGCGCAACTGCTGGGTGAGCACCTGGCAGCCGGGCGATGCGGCTTCGCGACGATCAGCGAAGACGGTACGAGGGCCTACCTCGACGCGGACTGGTCGTCCAGCCTGCCCAGCCTTGCCGGCGAGACCCGCGTGCTCGACAGCTTCGGTCCGGAGATCATCGCGGAACTGCGACTCGGCCGCACTCTGGCGGTTTCCGACAGCGACATCGACCCACGCACCAGAGCCTTCGCGGAAGGCTGGCGTACCATCGGCTCGCGCGCACTCTTGGTCTGCCCGATCTTCCGCGAAGGCAGGCTCGACAGCGTCCTCTACGTCCACGACGCGAGCCCGCGCGTCTGGACCGGGCGCGAGAGCCTGCAAGTGCAAGACGTAGCCCTGCGGACGCGCGATGCGGTGGATCGCGCCCGCAGCGAAGTGGCACTGCGTTCCAGCGAACTGCGCTATCGCTCCCTTTTCAATTCCATCGATGCCGGCTTCTGCGTCGTTGAGGTAGTCTTCGACGATGACGGCAAGGCCAGTGACTATCGCTTCATCGAGGTCAACGATTCCTTCGAGGCCTATACCGGGATTGCCGAGGCCCCGGGTCGCTGGATGCGCGAGATCGCGCCGGCCCATGAGCAACACTGGTTCGACCTCTACGGGCGCGTCGCGAAGACCGGGATTTCCGAAAGGATCGAACTCCCCGCCCGCCAGCTGGCCGACCGCTGGTACGCCGTACAAGCCTATCGCGTCGACGATCCGGCGCGGCATCATGTCGCCGTCCTGTTTACCGACCTGACCGTCCGCCGCCGTACCGAACGCGCACTGGAACGCAGCCGCGAGGAGTTGGAGCTGGCCGTCCGCGCGGCCGAGCTGGGCCGCTTCGACTACCGACCCCGCGAGGGCACGTTGACGTGGGACGACCGGTGCCGCGAATTGTTCGGCCTTTCTCCCGGGGTAAGCGTCAGTTACGAAACCGCGTTCCTGGCCGGTCTCCACCCCGAAGACCGTGACCGCGCGGATCGCGCCGTCGCGGCATCACTCGATCCCGATGGCTCGCATCACTTCGAGGTCGAATACCGGACGATCGGCATCGAGGATGGCGAACTGCGCCACATCAGCGCCCATGGTCTGGCCTTCTTCGACGGGCGTGCGCCCGTCCGGCTCATTGGCACGGTGCAGGACGTCACCAGTGACCGCGAGGCCAATGCCGCCCTGCGCGAAACCGGCGAGCGCCTGCGGCTTGCCGGGCGGGCCACCAACGACGCCGTATGGGACTGGGACCTGCGCGCCGACCTAGTCACCTGGAACGAGGCACTCACCCATGCCTACGGCCATGCTCCGGAGAAGGTAGCCCCGACAGGCGAATGGTGGCTGGCGCAAATCCACCCGGACGACGCCACCCGTATCCACGACAGCATCTTCCAAGTCATAGGCAGTCAGGACACCGACTGGAGCGACGAGTACCGCTTCCGCCGTGCAGATGGCAGCTACGCCGACGTTCTCGACCGCGGTTACGTCATCCGCGACGAAGCCGGGCGGCCGCAGCGCATGGTCGGCGCCATGCAGGACGTATCGGCCCGCAAGGCCGTGGAACGCCAGCTCGAGGAAGAGCGCCGCCGCCTCCACGACGAAGTGGTCGAGACGGCCGCCGAACGCGACCGCGCCGAGGAGGCCCTGCGCCAGTCGCAAAAAATGGAGGCGGTCGGACAGCTTACTGGCGGCCTCGCGCACGATTTCAACAACCTGCTGGCCGGGATTTCGGGCGCTCTGGAGATGATGCAGACGCGCATCGCCCAGGGCCGCACCGGCGAACTCGAGAAATATTCGACGGCAGCGCAAGGCGCGGTGCGCCGCGCAGCGGCGCTGACCCATCGCCTGCTGGCCTTTTCCCGCCGCCAGACGCTTGCTCCGACGCCCACGAACGTCGATAAGCTCGTGGCCGGGATAGAGGACATGGTAAGGCGCACGGTTGGGCCCCATGTGGAAGTGCAGACATCCTCTCACGGCGGGCTGTGGTCCACTCTGGTCGATCCCAATCAGCTCGAGAATGCACTGCTCAACTTGTGCATCAACGCCCGAGACGCCATGCCCGACGGTGGCCTCATCCGGATTTCGAGCGCCAATGTCGCGCTGTCGGCGCAACAGGCGCGCGAGCACGACCTGCAACCCGGCGAATATGTCGAGCTCAGCGTGGCCGACACGGGCACAGGCATGGCCAGGGAGGTGGTCGCACGCGCCTTCGATCCGTTCTTCACCACCAAGCCGATCGGTGAGGGCACCGGGCTCGGCCTGTCGATGATATACGGTTTCGCACGTCAGTCCGGAGGACAGATCGACATAGAAACCGAACCGGGCTGCGGCACCACCATGCGCCTATACCTGCCGCGCCACGCAACGCTCGAGGCATCCGCGATCATGGTGCCGGTTCTCGAAGGTGAACCAGCGGCCGAGCAGCCCCGGCGCGTCGGCCGGGTACTGGTGGTGGACGACGAACCGACAGTGCGGATGCTCGTGGTCGAGGTCGTAGAGGAACTGGGCTATCGGGTGCTGGAGGCACAAGATGGACCAAGCGCAATGCGCGTGATCGACAGCGGACAGCCGATCGACCTTCTGGTCACGGACGTGGGCTTGCCCGGTGGCATGAACGGGCGGCAGATAGCCGATGCCGCGCTGACCCGCCTGCCCTCGCTCAAAGTGCTGTTCATAACGGGGTATGCGGAGCAGGCGGTAATGGGCAGCGGCCAGTTGGCAAAGAACATGGCGATCATGACCAAGCCATTTGCGATGGATGCGTTGGCCGATCGCATCCGGGAAATCGCCGACCAACCTTGATCGAAGGATCACCTTGTAGAGTCATAATTATCATATGAAACGTTCTTGTTCGGCTGGACGTACAGATTACCATGGCATTGCGGCAATGGCCCGGTTGGAAGGACAAGGACGGCTTCGTGGCAGGGTCTTCGCATCTCATCGTCGATGAACCGGTAGTTCAGCTCGGCCGGAACCTTACCTTCGGCTTGCTCGACAGCATCGGCCGCGCGATCGTCACCGGGCAGTTTGGCAGTGCCGTCTTCCCAACTGAAGCGGAACTCGCCAAGCAACATGGGGTCAGTCGGTCGGTCACGCGCGAAGCGGTGAAAATGTTGACCGCGAAAGGTTTGCTCAGCGCGCGACCGCGCCAGGGTACGATTGTCCAACCGACATCGTCTTGGAACCTGTTCGATGCCGACGTGCTCCGCTGGATGCTGGAGCGACAGCTTTCGATCGACCTGCTGCGCCAGTTCAACGAGTTGCGGGTGGCGGTGGAGCCTGAAGCGGCTTCTCTCGCCGCGCGTGTCGCCGAAGAAGACGACATCCGCCGCATTGACGAGGGCCTGTGCCGCATGCAGGCGGCTGAATGCGGCTTCGATGATCCGCTGGAAGCCGACATCGCCTTTCACGTTGCGGTGCTAAGGGCTTCGAAAAATCCCTTTTACATCCAGCTTCGTGAAGTGGTCAGCACCGCGCTGCGCACGTCGATCCGCTTCACCAACCGCATCAAGGGTCGTACCGCTGACGTTGCCGAGCACGCAAAGGTACGCGACGCCATCGCGTCGCGCGATCCCGACGTCGCCCGCATCGCCATGCGCACGATTATCGGTGACGTACTCGTGCTGATCGAGGATCGCATCCCCTCAATCGACTGAGCAAGCACGCAATAACGTACATGATCGCAAACATCGTTATGGCCTGCGCTCGTCGTGGCTTATGCGTGTGTGCCGCCAGGAACAGACGCTGATCGCTATCCAGACCGCGTTTCATGTAGTGCTGCAAAAAGCAGACCTGCCCCCTTTTGCCACGTGGCACGCACGTGGACCACGGCCGTCGCGTAAGCTTGCGCAAGGCTGTACGCCCGCTTCATCGGTTGGATCGCCGCACGTTGAAGCAACGGCAATATCTGCACTTTTCCAGCGCCGGACACGTTCTTCGCGACCGATTAATAATTTTAATTATTATCTTATAATTCAACTGATTATCACACGGGAGCATCGCCGAGTATCTGCACGCGATAGCCGGAACGCACTTGCGGGAAGTAGTCCCAGGTCGCCGAGTGCTGCGTGCAGCGGTTGTCCCAGAACGCGATCGAATGCTGCGCCCATGAGAAGCGGCACTGGAACAGCGGGTGCTTCACATGGTCGAACAGGTAGGCTAGCAGCGCGGCGCTTTCGGCGCGCGGCAGGCCCTCGATATAGGTTGTGTAGCCCTTGTTGACGTAGATGGCCTTGCGCCCCGAAGTCGGATGCGTCCGAATCACCGGATGGCTGCTGCGCGGCAGCTTCATCCCCTCGGGCGTGATGCCGCCGAAGCCGACCACCGCGTCATGCACCGCCGTCAGCCCCTCCAGATGCGCCTTCATCCGGTCGGACAAGGCATCGTACGCCGCGTACATGTTCGAGAACGCGGTATCCCCTCCTACCGGCGGCACCGTGTGCAGGTAGAGCACCGAGCCCAGTGGCGGTTCTGCGTCGCAGCTCATATCCGAATGCCAGTCCTCGCCCGCGACGAAGGTGGAATCCCCGTCGGCGTGCATGATCGTGATCTCGGGATGGCCCGGCTCCTGCCAGGGTTTCGTGCTCGGCGCGATATGGATGCCGCCGAAATAGTTGGCAAAGCGCTTGTGCGCCGCGTGGTCGATCGGCTGGTCGCGGAAGAAGATCACCAGCCGGTCCTCCAGCGCGCGGTGCAGTTCCTCCACCTCGATATTGGAGAGCGGCTGCGTGAGGTCCACGCCCGATACCACCCCGCCCATACCGGGCGTGAGCGGGGTTACCGTGATCGCCGAATATTCCACCTTGTTCGTCCCTTCCTGCATCAGATGATCGGCCATTCACTGACCAACGGCAACCCCGATCGGCTGAGCAGGGCCTGCGCCATCGCCTGCCCCTCGGCCCACAGCGCATCCTCGTCGATGAGGGTGCAGCGATGGTCCTGCACCACGCGCACGCCATCGACCCAGACCGAGTGGACACCCCGCCCGTCGGCTGAGGCGACCAGTTGCTCGACCGGATTGTTGAGCGGCACCCATTCCGAACGCCGGATGTCATGGGCGACGATGTCCGCCTTCATGCCCTGTGCGAGAGCCCCGATGCTGTCCGACAGCCCGAGTACTGTCGCGCCGTGCAGCGTCGCCATCTCCAGCGCAGCGTGGGCGGGGAACAGCGAGCGGTCTTCACGCGCATCGCGGAACAGCGAGGCCATCAGCGCCATGACGCGCATCATGTCGTGGTTGTCCGCCCCGTCGGTGCCGAGCGCGATCGTGACGCCCGCCGCCGCCAGTTCGGGGAACAGCCCGCGCCGCGTCACGCCATAGCCGCCCCGCAGGGCGGCGTCGGGGCAGTGCGTAACACGGGTTCCGCTCGCCGCGACCAGTTCCGCCTCGCGCGCATCGATGTGGACCATGTGGACGAGGTTGAGATGCGGCCCGAGCACGCCCAGATCGGCCAGATGCTCGACCGCGCGCTTCCCGGTCGCGGCAAGATACCATTCGGAATCGCCCGCGACCGGGCTCATGTGCGCCGAAACGCCGGTTCCGGTTCGCTGGGCGAGTTCCGTCACCTGCCACCACAAGCTGTCGGTCGCGGTCATATGCCCGATGAGGTTGGGCCAGGCGGCAATGCGGCGACCGTCCTGCGGATAAGCTTCGATGTCGCGCTCCAGCGCCGCGAAGGCATCGCGGGTGAGCGCCTCGGCGTCGGCAGCGGGATCCCATGCGCGGTCCTCGGTCCAGCGGCCGACACGGCCCCGGATACCCGTACCGGCGATCGCGGCCATGACTTCGTCGAAGGCGATGACCGTTCCGGCCTCCAGGAAGGTCGTCGTCCCGGTGCGCAGCATCGCCGCGACGGCAAGCCTGGCCGCCACCGCCTGCTCGGCGGGGGAATGGTCCTTGTAGAGCGGGATCACCCACCGGCCGAGCGTCTCGTCGAAGGGCAGATCGCCGGGTACGAAGCCCCGGATGAGCGTCTCCGTGACGTGGACATGGGCATTGACGAAGCCCGGCGTCAGCAGGAACCCGGAACCGTCCACGACTTCGAGCGCAGCGATCCCGGCAAGGTCGGCGGCCTTGCCCACCGCCACGATGGTGTCCCCAGAAAAGGCCACCGCGCCGTCGCGGATGACGCGGCGCCCGGCATCCATCGTGATGACCGTTGCGCCGGTAATGATGGTGTCTGCCTGCATGCGTCCCCGCCGTGGTGATGGCTGCGACTATAGCTCAGACACCGGGCGGCACTTGAGCGAGCGCGGCAGTTTTGTTGATCGGCCGGGTTATGGAAGCGTCGAAGTCTGCCGCAATCCTTCGCCGAGTGCGAGTGCCGCCGATGTCGCGAGGTTCATTGAGCGGACCTGCGGACGCATCGGAATGCGTACGCGGGCCTGGCACGCCTCGGCTACGAATTCGGGCACACCTGCGCTTTCCTTGCCGAACAGCAGCACGTCGTCCGGCCAGAAGCTGAATTCGTAAGCGGATTCGCTGCTCTTCGTCGTGAACAACACCAACCTGCTGGTCCCGACGGTACTCTTGAATGCCGCGAAATCGGCATGCCGCGTCACGCTGACGTGATCGATATAGTCCATCGCCGTCCGGCGGACCCGGCGATCGTCCCACGCGAAGCCCATCGGCTCGATGAGGTCCACCCCGGCGCCGAAACAGGCACACAGCCGCAAGACGGCGCCGACGTTTCCGGCGATTTCCGGTTCGAAGAGAGCAATGCGCATCGTGGCTAATAGGCACCGGGATACGGACCACGCAAGCCCGGCAGCGCAGGATTGCAATGCAATCCCGCGACGTACCAGATCGACTGGACGCCCGACAGCGTCCCCTGCCTGCCGGCCGATCTGCTCAAGTAAGTCCGGTCAGCGCCAGGCGAAGCCCAGCGCCTTCTGGATGGCGACGTAATCGCCCGTCAGGGCGGCGCGCGCGGAGACGAGGTCCTGCTCGGCACGATTGAGGTCGTTGCGGGCGCTGAGCGCGGCTACCTTGGTCGTCGTTCCCGCCTTATAGCGGCTCTGCGCCAGCCGTTCGGTCAGCGCCGCCTTGTCCCGCACGCGCGCTAGCGAGGCGACGGTCACGCGGGCCTCGCGGAACCGTGCAAGGGCGTCTTCCGCATCCTGCAGGGCCGACAGGACGGCGCCGTCGTAGCGGGCCTCCGCTTCGTCACGGGTCGCCCTGGCCTGTCCGACTTTCGCCTTGGTGCGGCCGAAATCGAGGAAACTCCAGCTCAGCTGCGGCGCTCCGACCGCCACGAAGTCGTCGAGATTGCCCAGATCGCTGATCTTGGTGCCGCCGATGCCGATGAGGCCCATGAACGACAGACGCGGGAAGCGCGCCGCCTCCGCCTGGCCGATTTTCGCGGTATCGGCGGCCAGCGTACGCTCGGCAGCGCGAATATCGGGACGGTGCGCAAGCAGCACCGAAGGGTCCCCCACCGGCACCAAGGCGGGGGGTAAGGGTATCTCACCGCCCCCGGACAGGTCCGCATCGACCGCACCGGGCTGCTGACCGGTCAGCACCGCCAGCGCATTGAAATAGGCGTCCCGCTCGGCTGCCAGAGGGGCGATCCGGGCGCGCGTGGCGTCCAGCTGGCTCTCGGCCTGCGCGACGTCCGCCGCTGTCGCAGTGCCGCGATCGAAGCGCTGGCGGGTGAGCACCAGCATGTCCTGCTGCATCGCCACCGACTGCTCGCCCAGCGCAATGCGCTGCTGGCGATCGCGCAAGTTCAGGTAGCTCTGCGCAACGTTGGCGGAGATGCTGACCTGCACGTCGGCAAGGCTCGCCTCGGTGCCTTCCATCTGTGCGCGCGCGGCTTCGACCGCGCGGCGCTGGCCGCCGAACAGGTCGATTTCCCAGCTCGCGTCGAAGCCGACATTGTAGAGGTTGAGGTCGCTGCTGGAACTGCCGCTTTCCTCCCCGCTGTCACTCGATCCGAGGTTTGCACCGGGAATATGCGCATGAGCATAGAGCGCCGAAGCGCTCGCCTTGGGCGCGCTGTTTGCGCGCTGCTCACCGAGCGCCGCGCGAGCCTGCCGCAACCGGGCTTCGGCAGCTCGAATGTCGGTGTTGTCCGCGAGCGCGCGGGTGATCAGGGCGTCGAGGTGCGGATCGCCGAGGGTCTTCCACCAGTCGGCGACCGGCGGCGCGCTGGTCGTGCCCGCATCGGCGCGCACGAAGCCTCCAGCGGCATCCGATGCCATCTTGGGCGGCCCGGCATAGTCGGGGCCGACGGTGCAGCCGGCCAGCAAGCCGGTGGCGAGGGAAAGCAGCAGAATCTGGGAACGCATGGTCTTCCTCAATGTCCGGACGCCAGCGGCGCGTTCTTGGGCAGCGGGCGCAGGAAAAGCACGAGCGGGATCACGAACACGATCCCCACCGACATGATCCAGAACATGTCGCTGTACGTCATCGTCAGCGCCTGGGTCTGGATCGTCGCCGCGATCGAGCGCAAGGCGCCGCTCCCCTGCCCGGCGACGTAGTCCTGCACCGCCAGCGAGTTGGCGTTGATGCTCTCCTCGAGCCTGCGGCTATGCAGCCAGAGCCGCTGGTCCTGGATGATTGCGATCCCGGCGAGAGCGAACGAGCCGCCCAGGTTGCGCGCGGAATTGTAGAGCCCCGAGGCGTCGCCCGCCTGCTCCGGCGGCACCGATCGGATCGCCGCCTGATTCAGGAACATCATGCAGAACACGGTGCCCATGCCGCGCAGCAGCTGGGAATCGGTGAAATCCGAACTATCGGACGTGGCAGTCAGCCCGGTCTCCAGCCACGCGCTGAGCGCAAGGATACACAGCCCGAGGCAGACAGAAATGCGGATGTCCACGTTGCGCAACAGCCAGGGCGTGATCGGCATCATCAGCATCACCGGAATGCCCGAGAGCATCACCACCTGCCCCGCCTGCAGCGAATTGTACCCGGCGATGGTCGCAAGGAACTGCGGGATCGCATAGGACGTGCCGTAGATCACCATGCCGACCACGGTGACCATGGCGACGACGCTACCGAACTGCCGGTTGAGCAGGAGGCTCAGCCGGATGACAGGTTTGCGCGCCATGACCTGCCCCAGCCCCAGCAAGGCGAAGCCCAGCAGCGAGATCAGCGTCAGTGTGATGATCAGCGAGGATTCGAACCACTGTTCGCGCTCACCCTCTTCCAGCACCACCGTCAGCGCACCCAGCCCCAGCGCAAGGCCGAGGATGCCGAGCCAGTCCGCCTCGCGGATCAGGTGCAGCTTGGCCGGCTGGTGCGGGATCGCGAGGAGCAGCAGCGTCACCAGCGCGATGCCGACCGGCAGGTTCAGGAAGAAGGCGTAGTGCCAGCTCACGTTCTCGGTCAGCCAGCCGCCGAGCACAGGGCCGACCACCGGCCCCAGCAGCGCGGTCGCACCGAACAGGGCGTTGCCTACCGGTTGCTGTGCGCGAGGCAATCGTGTCGCCACGATCGTCATCGCCGTCGGGATCAGCGCACCGCCGGTGAAGCCCTGTCCGATGCGGCCGGCGATCATCATCGGCAGCGTCGTCGAAAGACCGCAGGCGATCGAGAACAGGGTGAACAGGATCGAGGCGACCAGCAGCAGCGTGCGCAGGCCGAGCAGCCGCTCAAGCCAGCCGGAGAGGGGAATGACGATGATCTCCGCCACCAGATAAGCCGTCGCGATCCACGTGCCCTCGGTGCCGCTGGCGCCGATTTCGCCCTGGATCGTCGGCAGCGAACTGTTGACGATCGACACGTCGAGCGTCGCCATGAGCGCACCGAGCGTGCCCGCCGCCACGGCCAGCCAAGCCGCCGCATCAGCGCGCTTTTCAGGTTGAGGCGCGGAAACCGCGTCGTTCACTGCTTGGCGTCCCGGCGCGCCTCTTCCTGAGCGGCGATGCTGTGCTGCGCGCCCTTGGCCGAGATCGTGTCGACGGTGACGACGACCGACAGGCCCGGCACCAGCACGCGCCGCGCTTCGGTGCCCGCGTCGATGGCGATGCGCACCGGCACGCGCTGGACGATCTTGGTGAAGTTGCCCGTGGCATTCTGCGGCGGCAGCAGCGAGAACTGCGCGCCCGTACCCGGCGAGATGCTCTCGACGTGTCCGGCGATCTTCGTGCCGTCCAGCGCGTCGATCTCGATCGTTGCGGGCTGGCCCGGACGCATCAGGCCGATCTGGGTTTCCTTGAAATTGGCGGTGACGTAGAGCTTGGACAGCGGCACCACCGACATCAGCCGCGTACCCGCCTGCACGAACTGCCCGGCACGCACCGTGCGGTCGCCGATCCGGCCCGCAACGCTGCTCTTCAGCACGGTCGACCCTACGTTGACGTGCGCGGCGGCCAGCTGCGCGCGCGCCGCCTCGCCCTGCGCGTCGGCCTGACGGACCTGCGCATTGAGCGAAGCGATCCGGCGCTCGGCCGAAAGCAGCGTGGCGCGCTGTGCATCCGCGACGGCGCGGGCTTTCACCGCCTGATTGCGCAAGCTGGACAGGCGCTCGGCGCTCTCCGCTCCGCTGGCGGCGAGCGGCGCGTAGCGGGCCGCCTCTCCGGCGGCGAAGCGCGCGTCCTGCTCGGCCGAGGCAAGCTGCGCGCGCGCCTGCGCGATGGCCGCTTCCTGCTCGCCGATCGTGGCGCGCACATTGTCGGCATTGGCCTTGGCGACGTCGATCTGGGCCTGATACTGCTGCGCCTGCGCATCGTAGTCACGCGGGTCGATGCGGACGAGTGGCTGGCCCACCTTCACATCCTGGTTGTCACCGACGAGGACCTGCTCGACATAGCCGGAAATCTTGGGAGAGATCGTGACGGCGTCAGCCTGGATATAGGCGTCGTTGGTGTCCTGTTCGAACTTGCCGTACATCTGGTACTGGGCGAGCCAGATGCCGCCTGCGACCAGCACCAGAACGCCTGCCGCCAGCAGGCCCCGGCGCACACCCGGACGCTTGAGCGGCGGCACGCGCTCCTGCCCCTGATTCGCAGCAGACTGTCCCTGCGATTCGCTCAAATCCGTTGCCATCAATCGAAATCCATACCGTTATTGCTGCATCGCAGCGGCGATTGCGCTCGCACTTGCACCTAAGCGCGATGTATGGCAACACCATTTTATATGGTCCCACACTATTTCTCGTCATGAGCATCGAGCACGAAATCCTCGAAGAGATGCGCGATCTGCACCAGCGGATGCATCGCCTGTTCAACGATCGCGTGCGCGAGCGGGGCACGTCCCTTGCGCAGCTCAAGCTGCTGATGCTGCTGGATCGGGCCGGGCCAATCCGCTCGACCGATATAGCCGACACCCTCAATCAGGCGCCGCGCACGGTGACCGAGGCGGTGGATGCGCTTGAACGCGATGGCCTGGCGATGCGCACGCCCGATCCGAACGATCGCCGCGCGAAGCGGATCAGCCTGACGCCGGCCGGGGCGGTGGTGGTGCAGGAAGTCGCGCCTTACCGGGATGCGTTCGCCGCCGAGTTCTTCGAGACTCTTCCGGCAGCGGACATGGCAGAGTTCCTGCGCATCCTGAAAACGCTGAACGACCGGATCATCGAGATGGGCGCGCCGGTCGGTCTGATCCCGGGGGCGGCCTCAGGTCAGTAAGGCGACCGTTAGAGCCGCGATCGTGCCGGTGCACATCACCGCAATGCACAAGATGCGGAATTCGCAGGCGCAAAATACGGATTCCAAACCGTCCATAGCCTCTCTCCATGCCGCCTCATTCTTGAGTGCGTCAGGGAGAATACCACGGACGATAATGGCCCGCCAGCGGCGGCTGACGGGCCATGAATGCATCGCGGCGGCGTTGGCCTACGCCTGTGCGGCGCTCTTGCGCGCGAAGAGGCCGAAGCCCGCGATGACCGCGTAGCATAGCGCCGGAAGCACCAGCGCCACGCCGAGATTGCCCCCGGCCGCGTCGGCGATCGCCCCGGTCGCCAGCGGCACGATCGCACCGCCGCAGATCGCGACATTGATGATGCCCGACCCGTCCGCCGCACGCATGCCCAGCTTGTCGCAGGCGAGGCTGAAGATGGTCGGGAACATGATCGAGTTCATCAGCCCCACCGCCAGCAGGGCATAGCCCGAGACATGGCCGCTGGACGTCACCGAAAGCGCGATCAGCGCTATCGCCGCGCAGGCATTGAAAGCCAGCACGATGCCGGGGTTCAGCACGCGCAGCACCGCCGAACCGATGAAGCGGCCGACCATCGCTCCGCCCCAGTAGAGGCCGATCAGCTTGCCCGCCGACTGCTCGGGAAGCGCCATCACATGGTCTTGCATCAGATAGCTGACGATGAGCGAGCCGATCGAGACCTCAGCGCCGACGTACAGGAAGATGCATAGCGCGCCGTAGCCGAAGCGCGGACGCTTCAGCAGATCGAAGCCCGCGAAACCGTCGGTGTCCCCGTGCTTCTCGACCGGGAGACGATTGCGGAACGTCCACACGGCTCCCGCGACGATCGCCAGGGCAACCGCGATGCCCAGATAGCCGTGCACGATCGCGGCGCTTTCCGCGCGGCGATAGGCGTCGAGCGCCTCTCCGGTCAGGTCATGGGCGGACACCTTGGCCAGACTGCCGAGGATCAGCACCGACCCCGCGATCGGGAAGATCGTGGTCCCCAGCGAGTTGAACGCCTGCGCGAACGTCAGGCGCGAACTGGTGGTTTCCGGCTTGCCGAGCAGGCTGATCAGCGGGTTCGCCACCACCTGCACGATCACGACCCCCGCCGCGAGCACGAAGTACGCGGCCAGGAACAGCCAGTAGCTCGCGGTCTGCGAGGCCGGGATGAACGCCAGGCAGCCCGCGATCATGATCACCAGACCGGCGGCCGCGCCGCGCATGTAGCCGACCTTACGCACCAGCATCGCGCCCGGAATGCCGATCACCGCATAAGCCGTGAAGAAGCAGAACTGCACCAGCATCGCCTGCGTGTAGCTGAGCGTGAACAGTTCCTTGAGCTTGGGGATGATCACGTCGTTCAGGCTGGTGATGCCGCCGAAGATGAAGAACAGCGCCATCACGAAATAGCGCAGCTCGGCCGCATCGACGTGGCCTCCGGGCACTTCCTCGGCGAATTGCGGATCACTGCTGGTGGACGGCGCCATCGCCATGACTGGGGATTCCTTGTGCTGCGTGTCGGGAGCGGTCGTAGATCAAGCGGGGGTTTCTGCAAGGCCGGTCGCGGAGGAGGGTGCGACCGGCCTTGCTGGGAGGATCAACCCTCCCAAAGCTCTCCGCCCGGCCGCGCCGCCACGGGTTCGCCCGGCTTTTGCGCCGAAGCGACTGCAAGGAATTCGCTCACTGTCCCCTCCCGCTCTGCCGGCGCGCTTGAAGATTGCGCCTGACGTTTGATCTGCTGCATATGTATTTCCAAAAAACAGCGCTGTCATTAAAAAAGATGCTTGCGATTGCATGTAGAACGTGACCGCTAACAGGATTGCTTGATACAACGCTGTCTTCATACTGAACCCGCTTCCCGCGTGATGGCGATTGCCTTGCATTCGGGCGGGCTTGGTGAAACAGAGGCCATGCACAAAGCCAATCTGAGGACGCACCGGGGGAAATGAAAAAGGTCACCATCATGGACGTTGCCCGTCAGGCGGGCGTCTCGATGAAAAGCGTCTCCCGGGTCATCAACAACGAAGCGAGCGTCCGCCCCGACCTCAAGGCCAAGGTCGACAAGGCCGTCGCCGAACTCGGTTACCGCCCCAACTTCGCCGCGCGAGCGCTGGCGGCCGGGCGCTCGTTCTTCCTCGGCATCCTGTTCGACAACCCGAGTCCGGGCTACACCCTCCAGATTCTCAACGGCGCTTATGCCGCCTGCCGCGCGGCAGGCTTTCAACTGGTCATCGAGAGCGTCGACACCTCGGCCAGCGACATCCGTGAGACCATGGACGGCCTGCTCGCCAGCGCCCGCCTGGACGGCATGGTCGTCACCCCGCCCGCCTGCGACAACGCGGCCGTCATCGCCGCCCTCGACGCGCGCAAGCTGCCCTACGTCCTGCTCGCCCCGATCCGCGACAATCCCGAAGTCGCCAGCGTCCGCTCGAACGACGCGGCGGCGGTGCACGATCTCGTCCGCCACCTCTGGGGCCTCGGCCACCGCAGGTTCGGCCTGATCGACGGCCCGGCGACGCATGGCGCGAGCCAATGGCGGCGCGAAGCTTTCGTCGCCGCGCTGGAGGAACGTGGCCACGCCCCGTCCGACATCGTCACCGCCACCGGCGAGTTCACGTTTTCCTCCGGGATCGGTGCCGGACTGCAGATCATGCGCGCGCCCCAGCCGCCGACCGCGATCTTCGCGGAGAACGACGACATGGCCGCCGGTGTCTTCGCCGCCGCCGCGCAACTCGGCGTCAAGATCCCCGACGACCTCTCCGTCGTCGGCTTCGACGACAGCTGGATCGCCCGCAGCGTCTGGCCGGAACTGACGACGATGCGCCAGCCTATCTTCGAAATGGCCGAAGAAGCCGTGCGGCTGCTCCTCGACTTCAGGAAGACCAGCGAAGTCGGCAAGAAGACCTTCGATTGCACCCTGGTGACGAGGGGATCGACCGCGCCCCCTCGCCGCTGAAGGCGCTCAGTCCTCCAGGAAAAGTTCGGCGGCGGCGTCGATGATGGCGTCGGCGTCGAGGCGGTAAGTCCGGTAGAGATCGTAGAGGTCCCCCGTCTGCCCGAAGCGGTCGGTGCCGAGCGGGCTGACGCGCATGCCCTTGACCCCGCCCAGCCATGACAGTGCGCCCGGCGAGCCGTCCAGTACCGTCACCAGCCCCGCCCCCGGCGCCAGCGCACCCAGCAAGGCTTCGGCATGGCTCGGCGCCTGCTTCTGCCCGTTCCAGCGCGCCGCCCGCCGCGCCGACCAGCCCCGATGGAGCAGGTCCGGCGAGGTCACGTTGAGCAGGCCGATACCCGGCAGATCCTCCGCCAGTTGCTCCCACGCCGCCAGCGCTTCGGGTGCCACGACGCCGGAGAAGGCGATCGCCGCCTGCGCGTCCGGACCCGGCTTCTTCAGCCAGTATCCGCCCTTCAAGGCATCGGCCTGCCAGTCGTCGTTCTCGCGCGACACCTGCGGGATCGCGCGGGTGGAGAGGCGCAGGTAGACCGAGCCGCCGTCCTCGCGCTGCATGTGGTCGAACGACCAGCCCATGATGAGCGCCAGTTCGTCGGCGAAGGCGGGGTCGAAGGCTGTCAGCCCCGGCTGGCCCATGCCTATCAGCGGCGTGTTGATCGACTGGTGCGCGCCGCCCTCCGCCGCCAGCGTCAGGCCCGAGGGCGTGCCCACCAGCAGGAAGCGCGAGTCCTGATAACAGCCATAGTTCAGCGCATCGAGCCCGCGCGAAATGAACGGATCGTAGACCGTCCCCACCGGCAGCAGCCGCGTGCCGAAGTGCGGCCCGGCCAGCCCCAGCGAGGCGAGCATGATGAAGAAGTTGTTCTCGGCGATGCCCAGTTCGATGTGCTGGCCCGCCCCGTGCGCCGACCACTTCTGCGCCGAGGGGATCTTCGCCTTCTGGAACACGTCGGCCAGTTCCTGCCGCCGAAACAGCCCGCGCTGGTTGACGAAGCCGCCGAGGTTGGTGGTCTGCGTCACGTCGGGCGCGGTGGTGACGATGCGGTCGGCCAGTTCCTCACCCGACTTGGCGATGTCGAGCAGGATGCGCCCGAAGGCGGCCTGCGTGGATTGCTCCGCGCCTTCGGGCGCCGGCAGCGCGGGCACGGCAACCATCGGCGCCAAGGGCTCGGCGGGTTTGCGGGCGATCGGGCTAGCCTTGACGAAGGCGTCGAGCGCGGCGGCGGCATTGTCGCCAAGGCCGCCCCAGGGTTCCCATTCCTGCCCTTCCGGCACGCCCATCAGGGTGCGGAACTGCTCCATCTGGGGCGGGTTCATCATGCCCGAATGGTTGTCCTTGTGCCCCGCCAGCGGCAGCCCGTGGCCCTTGACGGTGTAAGCGATGAACAGCGTCGGCCGGTCGTCGTCGCAGGCATCGAAGGCGTCGATCAGGCTTTCGATGCAGTGGCCGCCAAGGTTCGTCATCAGCGCCGCCAGCGCATCGTCGTCGTAGCTGTCCAGCAGCTTGCGCACTTGCGCCTTGCCGCCGATGTCGGCCATCAGGCGCGCGCGCCATGCCGCGCCGCCCTGATAGGTGAGCACCGCGAAGTCGGCGTTGGGGCACTGGTCGATCCATTCCTCGATCGCCTTGCCGCCGGGGCGCTGGAACGCCTCGCGTTGCAGCTTGCCGTACTTGAGCGTGACGACGCGCCAGCCGCAGGTTTCGAAGATGTCGTCGAAGCGGCGGAACATGCGGTCCGCCGTCGTGCTGTCGAGCGACTGGCGGTTGTAGTCCACCACCCACCAGCAGTTGCGCAAGTCGTGCTTGTAGCCTTCGATGAGGCATTCGTAGATGTTGCCTTCGTCGAGTTCGGCATCGCCCATCAGCGCGATCATCCGCCCCGCGTCTTCCTCGCGCACCTGCCCATGCGCAACGAGATAGTCTTGCACCAGACTCGAGAATGCCGTCACCGCGACGCCGAGGCCGACCGAGCCGGTCGAGAAGTCGACGGGGATCGTGTCCTTGGTGCGCGAGGGATAGCTCTGCACGCCGCCGAGGCCGCGAAAGCGCTCCAGCTTCTCGCGCGTCTGCTCGCCCAGCAGGTAGTGGATCGCGTGGAGCACCGGCCCCGCGTGGGGCTTCACCGCCACCTTGTCCTGCGGGCGCAGCGCGTGGAAATAGAGCGCGGACATGATCGCCGTCATCGAGGCGCAGCTGGCCTGGTGCCCGCCGACCTTCAGGCCATCGCGCTTGGGACGCAGGTGGTTGGCGTTGTGGATCGTCCATGCCGAAAGCCACAGCAGCCGCTTCTCCAGTGCCTCCAGCGTCGCGACAAGGTCGGCGCGGGTCTGGGTGATCGTGTCGGCCATCTGCTCATGCTCCCTGAATGGCGCTCGAGCGCCATCGCGGCAGGATACGCTCGTCAGGCTTCGCATGTCCTTGCGTGTTCGGGCTCTCAGCGCGTATCCATTGGCAGAACCTGCCGATAATTCCACAATGGACGCCATAATCATGCCATCACCGCTGGACTCGATCGACCGCCGGATTCTCGACGAGCTGCAGTCCGACGGACGCATCACCAATCAGGAATTGTCGGAGCGGGTCGGCCTGTCCCCCTCCCCCTGCCTGCGCCGCCTCAAACAGCTGGAAGGCGAAGGCGTGATCACCCGCTACGTCGCGCTGGTCGATCCCGAGACGGTGGGCCTTGGCGTCACCGCCTTCGTCCGCGTGCGACTGGACCAGCAGGACGATCGCCACCTCGAAGCCTTCGAGACCGCGATCATGCAGTTTCCCGAGGTCATGGAATGCTACCTGATGACCGGGGAGGCGGACTATCAGCTGCGGCTGCTGGTGCCTTCGTTGGGCACTTTCGAGGACTTCCTGCGCAACAGGCTGACGCGGATCGAGGGCGTCTCGCAAGTCACCACCAGCTTTGCACTAAGGCCGGTGGTGTACCGAACGAAGATTCCGGTGTGATGGCGCCGGGCTACACCTGCTAATCCGCAACATTTGCTCCCCACTCATCGTCATTGCGAGCGTAGCGAAGCAATCCAAGGCGGCGTTCAACTGCCTTGGATTGCTTCGCTACGCTCGCAATGACGAATGGTGTAGTAATTGATCACGGCGCCCCCGAAGGGCTCGGCGCGACCGATGATCTCGGTGCGGGTGAGGCGCTGCCGCTCGGCTCGATGCGCAGGCCCTGCCCGTCCAGCGTCACGTCGAGCGGCACCCCTTCGACCTTGGTGCTCAACACCGCCTGTCCGTTCTCGATGCGGATGTGGTTGTCGTCGCCTACCGGAATGTCGCCGAGATCCGGCACGTCGAGCGGCTGGACCGGGCCGTCCGGATCGGCAGCCTTACGCGGCGGCGGCGCGGCCTTCTCGCCCAATGCCTCGCGCATGAAGTCACGCCAGATGCGCGCAGGGACGGTGCCGCCGGAGACCCCGTTCAGCGGCGAATTATCGTCCTTGCCGACCCAGACGCCGACGACGAGATCACCCGAATAGCCCACGAAGAGCGCATCGCGGTTCTCCTGACTGGTGCCGGTCTTGCCGAAGTTCGGCGCCTGCAGCATGGCCGCACGGCCCGTGCCGCGATTGACGGTGGCGCGCAGCATGCCCTCGATCGCCTCGTGATCATGCTTCGAGAGCGAGCGCTTGCCGTCGAGCAGCCAGTCGAACCACCCCGCCTCCGGCACCGGGAAAGCGCGCGGCTCGACCGGGAAGCTGTTGGCGGCGACGCCCGCATAGGCGGAGGTCAGTTCCAGCAGCGTCATCGTCGCGGTGCCGAGCGCAAGGCTGGGATCGCCCATCGGCAGCGGCGAAGACACGCCGAGCCGCCGCGCCATGTCGATCACCGACTCGTCCCCGACCCGGTTGAACAGCCGCACCGCTGCGACGTTGCTGGACCGCGCGAAGGCGTCCTCCAGCGTGATCGTCGGCGAATAGGCCCCGCCGGCGTTCTGCGGTCGGTAGGAGCCGGTCTCGATCGGCGTGTTGGGGATCGTATCTTCGGGGCTCATCCCGGACTTGATCGCGGCGAGGTAGACGAACAGCTTGAACGTCGAGCCTGGCTGGCGGCGCGCCTGCGTGGCGCGGTTGAACGGGCTTTGCGAATAGTCCCGCCCGCCGACCATGGCGACGACCTCTCCGTTGCGGCGCATGGCCACGAGCGCGACTTGCGTGCCCGCCGGAACCTGACGGGTGGCGCGGTGCGCGGCGGCTTGCAGGCGCGAATCCAGCGTCGTGCGATAGGATTCGGCGTGGCCCGCCGCTTCGAGCTGGCGCGCCTGCGGCAGCGCCCAGTCGGCGAAGTAGGTGCCGGTCGGAAGCTCGGCCCGGTTGCGCACGTCGAGACGGGGCGTGGATACGGCCTTCGCGTGCTGCGGGGTCATGTATCCCGCATCGGCCATGGCTTGCAGGACCACCCGCATGCGCTTCTCGGACGCGGCGAAGTTGTTGGTCGGCGCCAGGCGCGAGGGAGCCTTCATCAGCCCTGCCAGCAGCGCCGCCTGCCCCTCGGTCAGCTTCTCGGGCTGGCGATGGAAGTAGTGCAGCGAGGCCGCGCGGATGCCGTAGGTATTGTCCCCGAAGTAGGCGTTGGAAAGGTAGCGCTCGAGGATCTCGTCCTTGGTCAGCCATGCCTCCAGCCAGAACGCGATCAGCATCTCGCGCCCCTTGCGCGTGAGGCTGCGCTCCGAACTCAGGAACGTGAACTTGGCCAGCTGCTGCGTGATGGTGGAGCCGCCCTGCGTATTCCCGCCGGTCACGTTGCTGAGCGCGGCGCGGGCGATGCCGCGCGGGTCGATGCCCCAGTGCGAATAGAACCGCCGGTCCTCGATCGCCAGGAACGCCTGCACGACGTGCGGCGGCAGGTCCTTTACCTTGACCGGATCGTCGGTGACCGCGCCGTTGCGGGCGATCGGCGTACCGTCGGCGGCGAGCAGGGTGATCTCGGGCGGCGCGATCGGCTGGAGCGACTTGGACAGCGGCGCGGTGACCGCGAGATAGCCCACGGTCAGCACGAACAGCGCCAGAACCCCCGCGAAAGTGCGGACGATGCGCTGCTTCCACGTCCAGCGGTGCCACGGCAGAAGCCGCCACAGCCATGCCAACAGTCGGCGCGGCCAAGTGCGCCACCCCCTGCCTTCGGGCAAGGGGGTCTCGACGAGCACGTTGTCCAGTTCGGGCTCGCGGGAGTCGGCGGCTATATGGCGGGAAAGCTCCATTGCCGCCTGCGTTTAGCTGATTCTCCCGGCAAACGCATCCGGGGTTTCGACGAAAGGCGTACAGCGCCCTGCCATCGTCGTCAGGTCGCCTTTTCGGGATAGGGCATGATGATCGTGCCGTCGGGCGCGGCGGTGAAGGTCGTCTGCGTCGGATAGGGGATCACAATGCCCTCCTGCGCGAACCGCTTGACGATCGCCACCATCAACCGGTCGCGCAAGGGGTGGGCGATGCCCCAGTCCTTGCCGGGCACGTCCACCAGCAGGCTGAAATCGAGCGAACTGGCGCCGAAGCTCTCGAACCCGGCGCGCGATGCCTTGCCGCCTTCCGCCTCGACAAGGTCCGTCAGGATGCCCGGAATGCGCGCCAGCGTCTCCGGAGGGGTCTCGTAGGCGACGCCGATGGTGAACGGCAGGCGGATGTGGTCGCGCCCGCTGACGTTCAGGATTTCCTTGTCGAGCAGGTTCTTGTTGGCGATGATACGCAGTTCGCCGGTATAGGCGCGGATGCGCGTGGATTTGAGGCCGATCGCCTCGATAACGCCCGAACTGGTGCCGAAGCTGATCTGGTCGCCCTTGCTGAAGGGGCGGTCGAAGATGATCGCCAGCGCCGCGAAGAGGTCAGCGAAGATGCCTTGCGCCGCCAGACCGATGGCGATGCCGCCCACACCCAGACCCGCGACCAGGCCGGTGACGTTGACGCCGATGTTGTCGAGCAGAACCACCGTCGCCACCGCGAAGACGACCACGCTCACCAGCAGGCGGATGAGGCCCATGGCGTTGATGATCGCCTCGCCCTTGAAGTGCTCGGCCGAAGTCTTGTGCTCGATCGCGCCGAGGATGAACTCGCGCGCCCAGATCGCGCCTTGCAGGACGGCGGCGAGGGTGAAGAAGAAGGTCACCATCCGGTCGATCATCGGCGGCGTCTGCGCGTAGCCGTCGACCGCGCGGATCGCGACCATGATGATGAAATAGTTGGTCGTCTTGGTGACCACCCGGCCGACGATGGTGAGCCAGTCGCCGCGCCCGCGCTCTTCCCGGCACAACCGCGCGCCGAGGCGGCGTAGCGCGTAAAGCGCCGAGACGATGGCGACGGCGATGGCCACCGCGATGATGATCTGCAGCCAGTAGGTCTGGAACCACGCGAAGGTCGAATTCGACAAGTCGCGGACCTGCACGGAAACGTCGGGAATGGGGGACTTCGCGGGAGCCGGAGTGGCGGCGGGGGCGGCTGCCGCTGCGGCGATAGTGGTGATTACGCTCATCGCGTGCTCGTGATCCTGCGTCTGTGGCGCCGGCTGCGGATGGCGACCCGAACCGGCGGATGGGCGACGCTCCCGAAGCGAAACGGAGCGTCGGCGCGGGCTTTTGAAATGAACGGCCCTCGACTTTGTTCCCGTATCGGGACCGCCCGGGCGGGTCAAACCTTGCGGCTTCACCGCTTATACCCTAAGGGGGTATAGGTATGGCACATCTCGGCAAGGACAATCAGGCGCTCATCATGCGGATACGTCGCATGGTCGGGCAGTTGCAGGCGGTCGAGCGCTCGCTCGTCGAAGGGGAGGACTGCGCGAAAGTGCTGCTGCAGAGCGCGGCGGTGCGCGGCGCGGTCAACGGTTTCATCGACGAACTGATCGAGGACCACCTGCGCACCCACGTCTCCGCGCCCGACCTCTCCGATGCCGAGCGCGAGGACGGCGTACAGGCCGTGATCGCCGCCATCCGCCGTTACGCGAAGTAGAAAGACCGCATTTCCCATGGCTTCCCTGCCTCACCCATCCGTTCACGATCACGATTTCCTCGGCGCCTCGCACGACGCCAACGCCCGCCGCACGCAGTGGGTCGTCGTGCTCACCGCCGTCATGATGGTGGGCGAGATCGTCGCCGGATATGCCACGGGATCGATGGCCCTGCTCGCCGACGGGTTCCACATGGCGACCCATGCCGGAGCGCTCGGCGTCGCCGCGCTGGCCTATCGCTATGCCCGCAGGCACCGCCGAAATCCGGCCTTCAGCTTCGGGACCGGCAAGGTCGGTGACCTCGCCGGCTTCGCCTCGGCTCTGGTTCTGGCGCTGTTCGCGGTGGGGATCGGGGTGGAATCAGTGGAACGCCTGCTCAACCCCGGCCCGGTGGCGTTCGGAGACGCCACCATCGTCGCGGTGATCGGCCTGATCGTGAACATCGTCAGCGCCCTGCTGCTGTCGGGCGACCATCACCACCATGGGCACGGGCATGGGCACCATCATGAGCACGCTCATGATCACGGGCATCATCACGGCCACGCGCACAACGACAACAACTTGCGCTCGGCTTACCTGCACGTGCTGGCCGATGCGCTCACCTCGGTCATGGCGATCGTCGCGTTGCTGGCCGGGCGCTATCTGGGCTGGACCTTCCTCGACCCACTGATGGGCGTGGTCGGCGCGGTCGTCATTGCGCGCTGGTCATGGTCGCTGATGAAGGACACCGCCGCCATCCTGCTCGACCGCACCGACGACCACGTCGCGGAAGAAGTGCGCGAGGCCATCGAAGGCCCCGGCGACGCGCGCATCACCGACCTTCACGTCTGGCGCATCGGCCCCGACGCCCATGCCGCGATCATATCGGCCAGTTCGGCACGCGACCATGGCGAACTGCGCCGCCGCCTCGCGCCGGTGCATGAACTGCGCCACGTCTCGATCGAGCGACATTGAGGGCCTGCGTCGTCCACACTCCCCGTCATTGCGAGCGTAGCGAAGCAATCCAGGGCGGCGTTCAACTGTCCTGGATTGCTTCGCTACGCTCGCAATGACGGGGCAGGAGTGAGCCAGGCCAGCGTTAGGCGGCAAACCACGCGCTATCCTCGCCGCCGGTGGTCGCGTAGCGCTCCAGTTGACTGTCGAGGCCGGAGAATTCCCAGGTCAGGCGCAGAAACACTGCATCCTCGCCGTGCACCCACAGCCGCGCGGGCGGCCAGTGCGGCTGCCAGCGCAGTTCGTAGACGTCGGCCGTGAACGTGCCCGCAGGAACGGTCAGCTCCTCCTTGCCGACATAGGTAACGCCAATCGTGATCGGCAGCGCGACGAGCGAGCTTTCGCCGTTAATGTCGTAGGAACAGGTGACGCTGGGGATCATCCGCTCGGTCCCCGGCGCATCGGTCCCTCGCGTAAGCGCGATGGCACCGTCGCCCACGAGCGGATGCAGGCCGAGATAATCGACCCGTCCGGGCAAGGTCTGGCTGGTGCGCCCGAGGTTCGCGGTCAGCGACTCGCAGTGCGTGGCGTCGGGCGTGAAATAGTACCACGAACTGCCGGTCAGCTTGCCGTGCTGGACGACGCGCACCTGACCCTCGACCGGGCGCAGATCGGCATCGAGGCTCCACGAGGCGTCGCGGGTCAGGGCGCCGTCGCCCATCTCGCAATAGGCGCGGACCGTGCGGCCATCGGCGCGCACGTCGATGCCAAAGTCCTCGATCCCCTGCGGACCATCGGCGTGATGATAGACGATACGGCCCGCATGACGGCGAAGATAAGTCACTGCACTTTCCATCACAGGGCCACGGTCACGGCCTTGGTCTCCAGATAGAGGTCCAACCCCTCCCGCCCGAATTCACGCCCCCAGCCCGACTGCTTGAAGCCGCCGAACGGGATGTTGGCGCCGACCGCACCGTGGGTGTTGACCGAGACATGGCCCGACCGCACCCGCGCCGCCATCTTGTGCGCGGTGGACAGGTCCTGCGTCCAGACACTGCCCGAAAGGCCGAAATCGCTGTCGTTCGCCATCGCGGCGATGGCGTCGAGGTCGTCGCCCTCGAAGCGCTGGACGGCCATGACCGGGCCGAAGATCTCCTCGCGCACCACGCGCATGTCGGGGGTGGTGTCGGCAACGATGGTGGGCTCGACGAAGTGGCCCGGGCCTTCGGGCGCCTTGCCCCCCGCGACGACACGTGCGGGGCCTGCCCTGGCCTCGTCCACGAAGCTCATGACGCGGGCCTTCTGCTTCGCGGAGATCAGCGGACCGATCATCGTGTCCGCATGCAGGCCATGGCCGATCTTCATAGACCCGGCGAACGCGGCCATGCCTTCGAGCAGTTCATCGTAGATATCGGCGTGGACGAAGATGCGCGTGCCCGCCATGCAGTTCTGGCCCTGCAGGAAGAAAGTCGCCATCGCAACGCCCGGCACGGCCTTGGCCATGTCCGCATCCGGGAAGACGATCACCGGCGACTTGCCGCCCAGTTCGAGGCTGACTTTCTTGAGATCGTCGGCGCATTCGCGCACGATCAGCTTGCCCACTTCGGTCGACCCGGTGAACGAGATCTTGGACACCAGCGGGTGCTTGACCAGCGCCGCGCCCGCCGTCGCGCCATCGCCATTGACGATGTTGACGACGCCCTCGGGGAAGCCCGCTTCCATGATCAGCCGGCCGAGCACGACGGCGCTGAGCGGCGTCTCCTCGGCGGGCTTGAGGACCACGGTGCAGCCCGCCGCCAGCGCCGGAGCGAGCTTGAGGCACGCCATCGAGAGCGGCACGTTCCACGGCACGATCTGGCCGACGACGCCGACCGGCTCGCGCAGGGTGTAGGTCAGCGCCTCTCCCGCCGCGAGGACATGCGCGGGCGGGGTCGTGGTGGTGCCCTCGATCCGCTCCGCCCAGCCCGCGTAATAGTGGAACAGTTCGGCATTGTTGCGCGCGGTCAGGCCAGCGAGCCACATCGGCATACCGTTGTCGATGACCTCGAGTTCGGCCAGCACTTGCGTGTTGGCCTCGAACAGGTCGGCCAGCTTGCGCAGCAGCCTTGCGCGCTCGAAGTGCGAGAGCTTCGACCACGGGCCGCCGAAGGCCTTGTGGGCCGCGCGGACCGCAAGGTCCACGTCCACCGCATCGCCGAGCGCGAAGTCCGCCAGCGCGGCGCCGGTCGCGGGATCGTGGGTTACGCCCGCCGCGCCGCCTGCGGAGGATACGAACTTGCCGTCGATCAGCAGCGGGAAGTCGCCGCGCAGGACGTCCCAGGTGCCGGGCGATAGTTCGACGGGGAAATCGGCTGCAGTCAGGGTCATCTTATACTTCCACCTTGCCGGCATCGTAGGCGAACAGGCCCAGCGTTTCCTCGTTGCGGACTTCCTTCTTGCCGAAGTTGTCCGCGTCCTTGCTCTGCAGGCGTTCGGCGTTGGCGTTCGATTCCGCCTGGATGAACGTCGCGTGCTCGATCCGCGCGCGTTCGTAGCGTTCGATCGCCTCGGCCACCGTGTCGCTCCCCTCCATCGCGCGGGAGAGCACGACCGCGTCCTCGATCGCGCAGGAGGCGCCCTGCCCCAGGAACGGCGTCATCGCGTGCGCCGCATCGCCGAGCAGGGTGATGCAGCCGCCCTGGTTCCAGGTCGAGAGCGCAGAGCGGGCGTTGATCGCCCATTTGAACAGGCGGTCTTCCTCCAGATGCGCGATCATGTACTGGATCGGCTCGCACCAGCCGGCGAAGACCTGCTGCAGTTCGGCGCGCCTGGCCGGAATCGTCCAACCGTCATCGGTCCAGCCTTCCTCGCGGGCGAAGAAGACGAGGTTGAGCTGCGTGCCGCCGCGCAGCGGATACCACACCGCCATGCGCTCCGGCCCGATGAAGTTGCCGGGATTCTCTGCCAGCTCGCGCAGCTGCTCGTCCACGGGCACCACGCCGCGCCACGCGACGTGGCCGGTGAAGTGAGCGGAGATCGGCTCGAAGATCTTGCGCACTACGGACTTGAGTCCGTCAGCGCCGACGAGCAGGTCGCCGCGATGCTCGGTGCCGTCTTCCAGCTTCAGCCGGGCCTCCGCGCCATCATGCCCGGCCTCGGCCACGCGGGCCGAGAGGTGCAGCTTGCCGCCCAGCTCCCGCGCCGTCTCGACGAGGATCGCGTGAAGATCGGCACGGTGCATGTAGAGGTACGGAACGCCGTACTTCTCGCGCATCTGGTTACCGCGCTCCAAGGTCTTGAGAACGCGGCCATCTTCCCAGTGCCGCACGACCTGCCGCACCGGCTCGCTACCCGCAGCCTCGATCTTTGGCCCGAGCCCGAGGTACTGCAGCCCCGCCATCGCGTTGGGCGCGAGCGTGACGCCCGCCCCCACTTCCCCGAAGCTCTGCGCGCCTTCGAAGACTTCGACCTCGAACCCCTTGCGCAGGAGCCCGATGGCCGCCGTCAACCCGCCGATGCCGCCGCCGGCGACGAGAACCCGGGCCTTTTCCATCAGCCGAGTTGGCCAGGAATATGGCTTTCGTGGTTCTGGAGATACCACTCGGCGATTTCCTCGCGCGTGGTCCACCAGACGCCGTCGAGCGACTTGGCGTGCTCGATGAACTCGCGCACCGCGCGGACGCGGTGGGCGCGGCCGGCGACGTGCGGGTGCAGGCCGATGTTCATGATGCGGCCGCTCTTGGCGCCTTCCGCATAGAGGACGTCGAGTTCCTCGATCAGCGCATCGCGGAATTGGTCGGTGGTGAAGTTCTTGCGGGTGATGAAGGTGAAGTCGTTGATCTCGTTGGAATACGGGACAGAAACGATCGGGCCGTTCGGCGTGCGCAGCAGGTACGGCTGGTCGTCGTTCATGATGTCGCAGTAGAAGGTGCAGCCCTCCCCTGCGAGGATGTCCGCCGTCTGCATCGTGCCGCGCAGCGACGACGAGAGCCAGCCCTTGGACTTGCGGCCGGTGTACTTCTCGAACTGCTCGAGCGAGCGCATGATGATGTCGCGCTCCTTCTCCGGCTCGTGCGCGAAGGTGGTGAGCAGTTCGCCCTGCTCCCAGTTGTGGGTGAGCAGTTCCCAGCCGCGCTCCAGCACCGCATCGGTCATCGCCTTGCGACGCTCGAAGGTGACGGCGTTGGTGGTGCAGCTGGCCTTGACGCCCAGTTCGTCGAACAGGTCGAACAGGCGCCAGATGCCCACGCGCTGGCCATATTCGCGCCAAGTGTAGTTCGGGAAGTCCGGCGTGTTGCCGGGCAGGATGTCCGGCAGGATCGCCGGGCCGCCCGCGTAGTAAGGCTTGTCGGTATCCTTGGTGAGATCCCAGGTCTCGAGATTGAAGGTGATCAGCAGCGCCACGCGCTTGCCGTCCGGCCACTGGAGCGGCTGGCGCTGCGGCATCGGGACGTAATCGTATTCCATTGTGAACTCCGTATTCTAATCTCTCGACCCTGAGGTCAGCTTAGAGCGCCGATGCCGTATCGCCAGTGCTTGCTTTGCAAGTGGCGGATCAGAAATCCGCAAGCAGGCGGCCGAAGCCTTCCTTCTGGTCCGTGAAGCCCATCGTGCGCAGGGCGTGCCAGTAGGTGGCGGTGTTGATCGCGATCACCGGCTTTTCCAGCCAGAACTCGGCCATGGCGGCGACTTCGGCGAAGGCGAGGTTGGTGCCCGCCTGGATCACCGCGTCGACGCCCTCGCTTACCTTGATGGCGGCGCGCTTGAGGGTCTGCTTGCTCTCGTGCGCGATCAGCATCGGCGACTGGCACTTGAGGCCCTCGACGTGGACGACCTCGTAGCCCTGGTCCTCGAAGAACTTCTTGACGTTGGCGTCGCCCACCGGCGCATAAGGGGTGAGGATGCCGATCTTGCGGATCTTCTTGCCGTCAGCCTCCTCATAGGCCCGGATCGCGGCGTCCACGGCGGTGGAGCCCATGATCACCGGCACGCCGCCGGTCCGCTCCAGCATGCGCTGGTGCAGGCGCTCGGCGCCCTCGGCGCCGTCCCAGAAAGTTTCGGCCGACATGCCCATGACGACGCAGCCCGGGTCCATCGACATCGACACGTCGACCGCATCGAACGTGGCGCTGCGGATGTTCTCCAGCATCTCCACGAACGTCGCGTCGTCCACGACCTTGGTGTCGGGAATCGCGATGCGCGAGAAATGGTTGGTCACGCCGCGCGGGCGCATGTCCGCGTACTCGGGCTCGACGCTGGTGTTGGTCGAGGGGGCGACCACCGCGAACTTCATGCGGTAACCGAGAGAATCCGTCATTTTCTATATCCCACGCAGCTGGAGAGCGGACTCTCCGAAAGAGTTGCAGACGGGCCGGCAGAACCCTGGCCGGAAGATCGTGTCGCCCTTGCGGACCGGGGGCTGCTGATGCTCCCGATCATGACCGTTCATCGCGCCCCGGGCCGACCTTCCGCAAGGCGGCACCCGTCCCGTTGTCCACCTGACGACCATTGGCGGCCGCGCGCTCGCGGCGGCGCGGCAGGACGGGAACTATCGGGGCGAACCAGCAAAGGCAGACCGATGACCGAGCATCCCTCCTCCGCCCTCGTGCGTGCGACGATCTTCGTGCGCGATCTCGACAAGGCGACGCAGTTCTACCGCGCCATCGGCCTCACCGAGACTTACTTCGAGGGCAAGCTGAGCCATCCTTCGGCGACCGAGATCCTGGGCTTCGACGACCCGCGCCCATTCGAGATCCGCATCGTCAAGCGCCCCGGCCCCAACTACGGCATGGTCGGCCTGTTCAAGCTGGCGGACGGCACCACGAACGAGGCCATCCCCCCCGCAACCGGCCCGGCGCGCATCGGCGAGGTGGCGCTGGTCTTCTACGTCACCGACATGGCCGGAACGATGGAAAGGCTGCGCGCCCTCGGCGCAACGTGGGCGCCGGAGCCGCAGGTCTTCGCGATGGAACACCGCGCGCAGCTGGAAGTCTGCATCCGCGACTGCGATGGGGTATTCATCAACCTCGTTGAAACCGACCCCGCGCAGCAGGAGCGCACCCGCCCGGAACTGGACTATTCCTGATACACGTCGTCCCGGATTTGATCCGGGACCGCTATCAGGACCAGCCCGCCTCTCGACGGGATCGTCCTGATAGCGCGCGCCTAAAGACCGCCAGCGGTCCCGGATCAAGTCCGGGACGACGCCAGAAACTCTTCCACCGCGCGCGCGACGCCTTGCGGGTCCGCGGTGGCCTGGAAGTTCGCCCCGCCGGTGACGGCAAGGCTCGCGCCGGGGAAAGCGGCCTTCGCGCGGTCCAGCTCGGCGTGGAAGTAGTCGTCGGGTGAGGTCAGCAGCAGCACTGGCGCGGTGACGCGCGCTGCCAGTGCAGGCGTGTCGGACTTTGCCACCGCCATGTAGGCCTGCGGCCGGGCTTTCCATGCGCGCAGCATGGCGACGACTTCGTCATGGATGATCTCCACGTCGATGCCCTCGTTGTAGCCGGCGGCGTAGTCCCAGTTGGTCTGGAGGTGCGATCCGTCGCGCTTGAGGCCGATCGGCTCGCCATGCGTTTGCTCGAAGTGCGCGCGCTCATCCGGCGTCATCAGCTCGGCGCCCGCCAGTATGATTGACGCCACCCGCTCGGGATGGTTCGCGGCGAAGTACACCGCAAGGCTGGAGCCGGTGTGATGCCCGAAGACATGGAAACGCCCGATCCCGAGCGCGTCGATCCCTTCCAGAATCCACGCCGCATAGTCCGCGAGCGAAGGCCAGCCGACCGGATCGAAGCTGCCCCCGAAGCCCGGCGTGTCGATCGCGACGAGCCGGTTGGGCAGATCGAGTTCGGCCAGCAGCGGGTCGTAGCTCTGCGCCGAGCACGCGGTCTGGTGCAGGAAGACGATGGCGGGCTCCCCGCCCGGCGCTTCAAGGCCCGCCACCTCGCGCACGTGCAGCTGCCCGTCCGCAAGGTCCACGTAGGACTTGCGGACGCTGTTGCGGGTCACAGGCCCAGCACGCCCGGACCGACGAGGCCCTGCGGATCGAGCGCCGACTTGATCGCGCTGACCAGCGCCTTGGGCTCCGCGCCGAGGCGCGCGGCGTAGGGATAGGCTCGGCCGAGCTGGAAGTGCAGCGCGCCGTGGGCGTCGTAGAGGTCGACCAGTTCACCCTTGAGCCGATGGACGTACTCACGCGCGGCCGGGTTCGCCGGGAATTTCGGCAGGCTGGCGAGGTAGTCGCCGGGCACCGATTCCGCGTGGTAGGCGGTCTGCTCGTCCGGCCAGTAGAGCGCGATTTCGTAAAGGAAACCGCTCGACCCAACGGTGGAATACATGCCGCCGCCCCACACGCCGTGCTGCTTCATGTCGGCGGCGCGGTCCGCGTAGAAGCGCTGGAGCGCTTCGTGGAAATCACGCACGCGGTCATGCGCCATGACGCCGTGCAGCGGCACCCAGCGCTCGCCGCCCGGGCCGAGCGTGTTGTAGAGCGGTGCGAAGGGCATGCCGCGCACCACCGAAGGCACCGTCGCGACGATTTCGCGGCCGAGGTCTGCGGTCAGGTCACGCAGGCGCTGCAGCTTGGCGCGGCACTCGGCATCGTCAAAACCCTCGACGATGTAGTGCGTCATGAAGTTCGAAGCGGAAATCTGCTTGCGGGCGAGAATGCCCGCCGCCGCGACCTGCTTGAGCCCGGCGAAGACCGAGGGCGAACTCTTGACGATGGACATCGCCATCGCCAGCTGGCCGCCCGCACGCTCCTGCTTGGCGATCTGGCCCTGCGACAGCGCGGCGTCGAGCGCGAAGTGCGAATCCTCGACCCGCTCCATGGCGATGCGGCGCATCGATTCGTGCATCTGCGCGAATTCGGCGAAGGCGAAGGACAGCACGCGATGCGCAGGCTTGTGACGCAGCAACGGCAGCGTAACCCGGGCCTTGAGGCCGAAGACGCCGCAGTCGCCGGTGAACAGGCCGGTGAGGTCAGGCCCGGCATGACGGCCGAACGGCTTCTCGCCCAGCGCGCCTGTGCCGGTGCGCAGCAGGCTGCCGTCGGCAAGCACGATGTCGAAGGCCAGTGCCGATTCCGCCGAGATGCCCCATGCGCCCGAACCGTGGCTGATCGAGTTTTGCGACATCGATCCGCCGATGGTCGCCGCGATCCCCGAGAACGGCCCACGGAACGGCGTGCGCAGGCCCTTGGCCTCCAGCGCGTCGGACAACTGGAGCCAGGTAACGCCCGCCTCGACGGTGACGTAGCCGTTGAACTCGTCGATCTCGACGATGCGGTTCAGGCGGCTCATGTCGATCAGCAGGTGCGAGCCGTCCACCGCATTGTAGCCATCGGTGTAGGACGCGCCGCCGCCGCGCACGGTGAACGGCAGCTTGGCGGCCGCCGCCTCGCGCACCACGGCCTGCAGTTCCTCGATCGTGCCAGGACGCGCGACCGCGCCCGGCATGATCTGTGCACGGTAGACGTCGGTGGCGAAGTAGGCGACCTTGGCCGGGTCGGTCAGCAGGTTGTCCGCACCGACGATGTTCGCCAGCGCGCTCGCATTCATGCTCATTGTATCGCTTACCCTTCCGCGATCGCGTCGAGGGTGGCGATGTAGCCTTCGGTTGTTTCCTTGCCTGCCGCCTCGGAAGCTTCCTTGCGGACGAGGTAGAACATGCGTTCCAGCATCTGCTGGCGGCGCGCCTCGCGCGCTTCCAGCGCCGCGTCGTCGAGGACGAGCGCATCGACTTCGGCGCGCGCGTCGATGTTGTGGTTGGCCAGCACGCGCTGGGTGGAATCGAGCTGGTCGGCCAGCACCGAAACCTCACCCGCGAGGACCATGATCATGCCCATCATCTGGTCGAGGGCCGGGTCCTGGTAGAACTGGGGCCGCTTGCCCCGTGCGTCGCGCTTCATGTCTTTGTCTCGTTCCTAAGGGGTCAGGCAGTCGGCTGAGCGTGGGGCTTTTGGGCGATGAGGACTTCCCAGCCGCCGCCGGGAGCGAACTCGCCCGCCGTGAACTCGCGCTCGGCGACGTCGGCGGCTGATTCCTCGGTATAGCCCGCACCCGCATATTCCATCACGGCCATCGGAGCGGTGTCGAAGCGGATGGTCGCCGGGTCGAAGCCCGCCTTGGTGGCCAGCGCGATCTGGTCCATGTCGCGCATCGCGCCCCAGAACGGCTCGTTGTTGTAGTAGGTCTCGTTGTCGAGGATGAACTGCGTGAACGGGTCCATCAGGTCGAACGGCGGCAGATCCGCGTGGATCATCAGGCCGCCGGGCTTGAGGACGCGGGCGCATTCCTCGAACACGCGGGGCATCGCCTTGCCGCTGGTCTCGTGCAGCAGGATGTGGCTGACGACGAGATCGAACGAGGCGTCCTCGAACTCGGTCTTCTCGGCGTTCATCTGCGCGAAGTTGACGTCGAGGCCGAACGCACCGGCGCGGGCGTGGGCATAGCGCACCATCGGACCGCCGACATCCACGCCCCAGATCTCCGCCTCGGGGAACAGTTCCTTGTAGGGCAGCGTCGAGTGGCCGACCGTGCAGCCCAGGTCGAGGATGCGCCTGGGCTTGAAGTCCGGCATGTTGCGCTTGAGGTAGTTCACCACCGAGCGGCCCATGTCGTCGTTGAACGGGCCGGTGTACCCCATCGAATAGAGGTACACACCGCGATCGTAGAGCACGCCGAGCGAGACGTCCGAAGCATCGTCCGGGCCGCCCGCATAACCACCCGGCATGCAGTGGATGTCGAGCGAGGAGACGTAGCGCGGAACCTCGAAGCCCTCGGGGATGCGCAGCTCGCCCTTGTTCTTCGCCGAATTCGCAGCGGCGGCGGCCTTGAGGCTGTCTTCCTCGCGCTCGATCGAATCGATCACGCTGTCCCACAGCAGTTCCTGGCTGATGCGGTTCACGGCGGCGTAGTGGCGGAAGTAGTTGTCCGGCACCATCGCCTTGCGGATGTCGTGGCGATCGACCGGCGCGCGACCCGCTTCCTTCTCGAAGCGCTGGGCGGCGCGCCCCGAATAGATCGGGTGCAGGCCGGGCAGCAGGCCCTGCTGGATGAAGTGCTTGAGGCTCTTCGCGAACTCCTGCCGCGAGGCTTCTTCCGAGGTCGGGGTGGGCAGCATGCCATGGAGCTGCTGCTGGAAGGTGTTGAGCATTGGGTTATCCCTGAAGACGTATGCGCAAACTATAAGCGGGGCCGGCGATCACGCACCTGCGAAAGTGGAATCTCCACCCCTCGGACAGTGGAGCGTCACACCCACTTGCCCGAGGTGTAGCCGCCATCGACCGGGATCGCCGCCCCGGTCACGAAGCTGGCTGCATCCGAGATAAGGAAAGCGACCATTTCCGCAACCTCGGCGGGCTTGCCGATGCGGCGCAGCGCGTGGGCCTGGAGGTTGGCCTGCATCAGCGCCTCCAGCCCGGCATCGGCGAGCGGGGCCGTCATCTGCGTCTCGATCAGGCCGGGGCACACGCAGTTCACGCGCACGCCCGCATCGGCAAGGTCTACCGCCATGCATCGGGTCAGGTGGATGACCGCCGCCTTGCTCACGCCGTAGGCCACGCAGTCGTTGCGCGCGACGAGACCGAAGGTGGAGCCGATGTTGACGATCGAGCCGCGCCCCCGCGCGCGCATCGCCGGAAGCACCGCCCGGCAGCCGAGCGCCGTGCCCCGCAGGTTGACGGCCATGATGCGGTCCCAGTCCTCGATGGCGATCTCGTCGATGGCGCCGAGGCCGCCGACGCCCGCGCAGTTGACGAGGCCGTCTATACCACCCTCGGCCTCCAGCCGCGCGACGAGTGCATCCCATGCGGCGGGATCGGCAACGTCGAGCGCGACGCCGCGTCCGTCCTGATCGTGCAAATCCGCGCGAACCACCGTGCGCCCGGCCGCTTCGATCAGGTCCGCCGCCGCCTTGCCGATGCCGGACCCCGCGCCCGTGACCAGTACGACGCCCGCGCCCTGCGTTGCGGTAAGCTCTGCCATCATGACCTCCACTGCGTTGATTTCGCGGCAGTCTGACGCTCGCCCCTAAAAGTGGCGCGCTACCCGGCCGTTTTTATCCGCACAGCGGTTCATGCATGGAGCGATGCGCCCGAGTTATCATCCTGCGGACAGTTTGCGGCGCAGCATTGCCACAAAACCTTATCACCGACAGCTTCCGCTTTGCCTGACGGGCGCCGACGCCAAGCTCCTTTCGAAAAGAGCCACGTCGCCACGGGCCAGGGTTCAGAAGATACTACGCACAAAGGTTCATTCGACACCATGATGAAGGCATTCTCCAAGGGGCTGCTGCTCGCGACCGCGATCGGCTCCTTCCCCGCCATGGCCGCCGCGCAGGACGCCGCCGCAAATGCGAGCAGCGATGCCAACGGCTTCGGCGACATCGTCGTCACCTCGCAGCGCACCGAACAGCGCTTGCAGGACGTGCCCATCAGCGTCACCGCCATCACCGCTGACGAAATCCAGACCCGTCAGGTGAACACCCCCACCGACGTCGCGCGCCTTGTCCCCAACCTCAAGCTGGACGGTGTGACCGGCGGCTCGGCGGGCCTCAAGGCGTACATCCGTGGCGGCGGCGGCACCGACGGCGGCTACGTCATGTCGGAAGCCGAAGTCGCGCTCTACATCAACGACGTCTACAACGCCCGCATGCAGGGCGCGCTGATGGACTTCGCCGAGATCGAGCGGATCGAAGTCCTGCGCGGCCCGCAGGGCGTGCTCTACGGCCGCAATGCCTCGGCCGGTGCGATCAACATCATCACCAAGCAGCCCTCGGACGAGTTCACCGGCAACGTGCAGGTCGGCTACGGCACCTGGAACGAACGCCGCGTGAAGGGCTACATCTCGGTCCCGCTGAGCGAGGACGGCAAGTGGGCCGCATCGTTCAACGGCATCGTGCGCGCCCGTGACGGCGGCCGCCAGTACAACGCCACGCTCGACAAGAAGGTGGGCAAGGAAGACTTCAAGGGCGGTCAGTTCGACCTCGCCTACAAGGGCGACGTGGTGAAGGCCCGCCTTAACCTGTTCTACCTCGACCTCAACTCGGACGGCCAGTGGTCGGTCAACACCACCACCAACGACGAGGGCAAGATCGTCCCGCTCTCGGGCTCCTACCGCACCGTGCTCTCGCCGGTGGCATCGGACACCCGCGTCAAGCAGAAGGGCGGATCGCTCCACCTCTCGGCCGACTATCCGGGCGGCACGCTGACCTCCATCACCGGCTACTCGGAGATGGACGACTTCTGGATTCAGGACTTCTCGGGCGGCGTCTATCCTTCGATGATCGGCTCCACCGGCACGACACCGCTTGCTCTGTTCGTGCGCAGCAGCGATTCCCAGCAGTGGCAGTTCAGCCAGGAAGTTAACGCCGCCGGCTCGCTGGCTGACGGCCTCGTCGATTACGTGGTCGGCTTCTACTACTTCCACGAAAACGGCGACCAGATCGTCGACACGACGACGTTCTTCGTGCCCTCGCGCACCAACTTCCATGCCAAGACCGACGCCTGGGCGGGTTACGGCCAGCTGACCTTCAACGTCACCGACCAGCTCGCCCTGATCGCCGGCGGCCGCTATACGCTCGAAGACAAGGCGCTCAACGCCGACATCGGCGGCGATCCGGCCGTGAGCCGCGACCACTACAAGAAGTTCACCCCCAAGCTGGGCGTCAACTTCAAGCCGAGCAACGACGTGCTGCTCTACGGTTCGTACAGCGTCGGCTTCAAGTCGGGCGGCTACAACGGCCTCGCCTCCACCGCCGCGCAGCTGGCCGCAGCCTTCAAGCCACAGAGCACCGATGCCTTCGAAGCGGGCATCAAGGCCGACCTCGGCAGCACCGTGCGCGTGGCGTTCTCGGGCTTCGTCAACAAGATCAAGAACCGTCAGGAATCGATCAACCTCGGCGACGGCGGCTTCCTGATCGAAAACTACAACATGACGATCAAGGGCCTCGAAGCCGAGATCGCGTGGAAGCCGGTCTACGGCCTGCAGATCTGGGGCAACGGCGCACTGAACCGCGGCAAGTATCGCACTTCGGGCGGTTCGCTCGCGGGCAACTCGCCGCCGTTCCTGCCGGATTACCAGGCGACTGTCGGCTTCGACTACAACTTCGATCTCGGCTCGGGCAAGGTGAAGTTCGGCGCCGACGCCAACTTCCGCGACAAGTTCTTCTCGACTGCGGACAACGCCGCAATCGGCGCGGTGACCTCGACGCAGATCGTCAATGCCTATGTCGGGTACGACGTCGGGCCGTGGCAGTTCCAGGTCGCTGGCAAGAACCTGCTCAACCAGATCAACTGGCAGACCGGCTTCGGCTTCTCGGTCGTGAACCCGCGCTTCATGACCGACCCGCGCACCGTGCTGGCGACTGCCCGCTACAGCTTCTGATCTCTCCCGGACCGGGTGCCAGAAATGGTGCCCGGCCCACCCTCACCCTAAAAGGCCCGGCGGGATGCAAGTCCTACCGGGCCTTCTTTTTTGTCCTACATCCTCCCTGTTGCGCAGCAATGGGGAGGTGGCAGTCGCGAAGCGGCTGACGGAGGGGAAATTCCCCTCCACCACCGACTACGTCGGCGGTCCCCCTCCCCGAGCAAGCTCAGGGAGGATTCTATGCATCACACCACCGCGCAGATGGTCTTCGTCTCGAGGTAGCTTTCCAGCGCCTCGCGCCCGCTGTCGCGGCCGTAGCCGGACTGCTTGACGCCGCCGATCGGCAGGCTGGCGTCGTACATCGAGTGGCAGTTGATCCACACCGTACCCGCCTTGATGCGCGAGGACAGGCGATGCGCGTGCGAGAGCGATTCCGTCCAGACACTGGCGGCAAGGCCGTAGACGCTGTCGTTGGCCATCGCGACGACTTCTTCCACGTCGTCGAACTTCTGCACGGCAAGGACCGGGCCGAAGACTTCCTCACGCACGATTTCCATGCTGGCGGTCACGTTCGCCACCACGGTCGGGGTGATGAAAGTGCCGGCCGGGCCAAGGCGCTCGCCGCCCGCGACGATGGCCGCGCCTTCGCTGCGCGCACCGGCGATGAAGCCGCTGACGCGTTCGGCCTGGCGCGCGTTGACGAGCGGGCCCATCTGCGTCGCCGGGTCAAGACCGTGGCCGAGCTTGAGCCCGCCCGCATAAGCCGCCAGCCCCTCGACCACCTGATCGTAGACCGAGGCGTGGACATAGGAGCGCGACCCCGCCACGCAGACCTGCCCGGCGTTGAAGAAGATCGCGTTCGCCGCGCCGGGAATCGCGAGGTTCAGGTCGGCATCACCCATGATCACGACCGGCGACTTGCCACCGAGTTCCAGGCTGACGCGCTTGAGGTTACCCTTCGACGCATCGAGAATCGCACGGCCCGTGGCGGTGCTGCCGGTGAAGGCGACCTTGTCCACATCGTGATGCGCCGCCAGCGCCGCGCCGGAGATCGCGCCGCGACCGGTGATCACGTTGAACACACCGTCGGGCAGGCCTGCTTCCTGGATCAGCTCGCCCAGGCGAATCGCCGAGAGCGAGGTGTCTTCTGCCGGCTTGAGCACGACCGCGCAGCCCGCCGCGAAGGCCGGGGCCAGCTTCATCGCGGTCAGCACCAGCGGCGAATTCCACGGCACGATGGCCGCAACGACGCCGACGGCCTCGCGCACGGTCCAGGCGCGCATTTCCTTGCCCTGCGGCTGATAGGTGATCGACGGGGTGATGGTCTGCCCCTCGATCGCCATGGCCTGCCCGGCGAAGAAGCGGAACTGGCCCACCGCGCCCGGAATCTCGGCCCAGCGCGCCACGTAGAGCGGCTTGCCCTGGTCGAGCGCTTCCAGTTCCGACAATTCGTCGATGTTCGCTTCAATAAGGTCGGCGATCTTCCAGAGGATACGCGCACGCTCGGCGGGCGGCGTCGCGGCCCACGGCCCTTGCGCCTTGCGCGCTGCGGCGACGGCGGCGTCCACATCGGAAGCGGAGGCGTCAGGGATCGTGCCGATGATCTTTCCACTGGCCGGATCGAGAGTCTCGACGACGGCGCCGTCCGCCGCATCGACCCACTGTCCGCCGATGAGCATGCGGGCGGCCTTGGGGGCATCGAGCAGCGCGGAAACGGCGGAACTCTGGGGCTTGGGGTCAAGTAACATCGGTTTTCCAATTCTGTAGGCCGGCATGGCCGAGTTTCCCTGTCCTGCGTTCTGCCACATGCCCCGGACGGCAAGGGGTGATCAAGGCCGAGTGATCGCAGCGCGAACATCGGTGCAATCACCGGATCACCTCCCGCCAAACTCGCTTATGCCGGAACAGGGCAGCGCGCCTCTTGGGACCAGAATTCGCAAAAAGTCGAAGGGCAGTCCTGCAGGCGGCGCACAGTCCGACACGTCGTTTTCAGTTCACTGGGGGACGGTCTTCGCGCAGTCGTGCAAGTCACGGCGACGTTTGGCGACCTTACCTGACAGGCATTTACTCATCGGGGGACGCCTTGCTGCTACCACTAGACAATTCACGCTCGCAGGTACTGGTCGCCGGTGGCGGCCCAGTGGGCATGGTGGCCGCTTATGCTCTGGCGCTGCAGGGGATTTCAGTCCGCGTTCTGGAAAGCGCGCCGACCTGCCTTGAGGACATGCGCGCCTCCACCCTGCATCCGCCGACGCTCGAGATGCTGGAAAAGCTCGGCCTGCGCCAGACGCTGGAAGACCAGGGCCTGCGCGCGCCGCTGTACCAGTACAGCAACCGCAACACCGGCCGCACCTTCTCGCTCGACATGAGCGAAATCGGCGACATCACGCCCTATCCCTATCGCCTGCAGTGCGAGCAGTGGAAGCTCACCCGCCTGATCGCCGCCAAGCTGGCCGAGATGCCGAACGCGGAAGTGCTGTTCTCGCACCAGGTCGCCAACTGCGTGCAGGGCTCCAACGGCGTACAGGTTTCGGTCGAAACCCCGTTCGACATCAAGCTGTTCCACGCGGACTACCTGATCGGCGCGGACGGCGGCAATTCCACCGTGCGCAAGTGGCTGGGCATCGGCTTCGATGGCTTCACCTACGACGAGACCTTCCTGACCCTCTCGACCGCCTATCCGATCGAGGAGCACCTGCCCTGGGTCAAGGAAGTCAACTACGTCAGCGGCGATCCGTTCTGGTGCGTCCTGCTGAAGGTTCCCGGTCTGTGGCGCGTCCTCGTGCCGCAGAAGTCGGGCGCTTCGGTCGCTGAAGTGACCAGCGACGCCGCCAAGGACGCGGTCTTCGCCGAATTGCTGGGCGTCAACATTCCCGTCCAGACCGAGCACCGCACCTGCTACCGCGTCCACCAGCGCGTGGCGAACAGCTTCCGTCAGGGCCGCATCATGCTGGCGGGCGATTCCGCTCACCTCAACAACCCGCTGGGCGGCTTCGGCATGAACTCGGGCATCCATGACGCGGTGAACCTCGTCGAGAAGCTGAGCCGCGTGATCCTCGAAGGCGCAGACGCCGAAGCGCAGCTCTCGCTCTACGACCGCCAGCGTCGCACCGTGACGCGCGATTTCGTGCAGGCGCAGACCATCGCCAACAAGGCGGCGGTCGAGGACAAGGTCGATGCCCGCGAAACGCACCTCGCCCACCTCGAGGCCGATGCCGATGCGCGTCACGAATACATCGTGCAGCAGGCGATGTTCCGCAGTCTTGAAAAGGCGGCCGCGATCGTCTGATCGTCCGAACCGCAAACAGATGGAGGCCCCGGCGGACGCAAGTTCGCCGGGGCCTTTGCGTATGGGCACGCCCGCCAGTCGGATAGTCCGGGCGATCTTTCGGACATCGGCAAAGCAGTCGATAAACTCGGCCTGTCCCTGATAAAGAAGGTTAGCCATGATCCGCATTCCGCTGCTTGCCGCAACAGTCGCAATTTCGGTGCTGGGCCTCGTTCCGGCTGCCGCCCATGCGCAGAGCGCCGCAGCCGCGACCAAGGCTGCCCTGCCCTACCTCACGATCGAGGACCTGCGCCGCAAGTATGCCGATGCGCAGAGCCGCTATGCCGTGATCGGCGGGCTCAAGATTCACTACAAGGATGAAGGGCCAAGGAACGCGCCGGTGCTGTTCATGGTCCATGGCTCGGAAAGCAGCCTGCGCACCTGGGACCGGATCGCGCTGGCGCTCAAGGGCCGCTACCGCATCATCCGCTACGACATTCCCGGCTACGGCCTGTCCGACGGCGCCACCGACGCTGCTGCGAAGACGATGCAGCCGACCGACATTCCGGTGGAACTGCTCACCCGCCTCGGCGTGAAGAAGCTCACGTTCGTCGGCGTATCGAGCGGGGGTACGATGGGCATGTATCTGGCCGCCCGCCGCCCCGATCTCGTCGAGCGGCTGATCCTGTCGAACACCCCGTCCGATCCGGTGGATACCAGCCATCTCGTCATGCCCAAGTCGTTCACCGACGCGACCGAGCGGGCCAAGCAGACAGGCTTTCGCGACCAGACCTTCTGGAACGAATTCCTGAGCTATTTCGCAGGCGACGCTGCGCGTATCTCCGCCCAGACGCGCAAGGAATACTACGACTTCTACCGCCGTATCCCTGAGAAGAACCTGATCGCCCTCGTCGCCCGCATCGGCGACGGCAAGCAAGCCACCGTAGAAATGGCCAAGGTCCGCAAGCCGACTTTCCTGATCTGGGGCGCCGCCGACCACCTGCTGCCGGAATCGGCCGCCAATGCGATCGCGCGCTACCTCAAGAACGCGCAGATCTCGCGCGTGATGATGCCCGACGTCGGCCACTATCCGCCGCTGGAAGTGCCCGAGCGCTTCGCCCAACTCATCGCCGCCTATGTCGAGGCGGGCACCCCCAATCTGCCTGCGGAAACCACCGCTCCCTGAGGCCGGAACCCGCGCCCGGCTAGTTACCAGGCGTGAAGCCCTCGCCCGCGATCCACCAGCGGAATTCCTCAAGCCAATGGTCGGTCGTGCCGCCGGTCTGCTTCATGCCGAAGCCGTGGCCGCCCCGCTCATACAGGTGGGTCTCGGGCCGGTAGCCGCTGGCGAACAGGGCATCGTAGAAGGGCCGGAAGCCATAGCCCACCGCCATGTCATCCTGCGCCATGGCCAGGAACAGCGGCGGCAGGCGGCCCGGCGCGGGCTTGGGCGCAGGTTGCAGCCAGGGATCGCTGGGCGTGCCTTCCGGATAGGGAAGGTTCGCGGGCGGGATTTCCGGCAGCTTCGCGCCGAACGGCATGCCGTAGATCAGCCCGGCGAAATTGGGCCGCACAGCCTCGGAAGCAAAAGCCATCATGCCCGCGACATGACCGCCCGCCGAGAAGCCGACGACACCGATGCGCTTGGGATCGATGCGGTACTCGGCCGCGCGTGAGCGCAGCAGGCGCAGCGTTTCCAGCCCGTCCGCCACGCCGGGATCGCCACCGACCCCGGCGGGAATCGTAGCGTTGACCCTCTTGCGCATCGCCTCGTTGGTCTCGCCGGGAAGGGTCTGGATCAGGCGATATTTGAGCGCGAAGGCCGCGATGCCGTGCTCCGCCAGCCATTGCGCCACGCGCGTCCCCTCGTGCCGCATGGCGAGCAGGCGGAAGCCGCCGCCCGGCGCGATGATCACCGCCGCTCCCGTGGCCTTGCCGGGCGGGGGCAGGAACGCCTGATAGGACGGGACGGTGACGTTCCACAGCGTCTCGCCGTCATCGCGCAGTTCTTCGGTCACCGGGGCGCTGGCCTTGCCTGGCCAGCCCTTCAGTTCAGGCGCGCCCTTGGGCCAGATCACGGTGGGCGCCTGCACCTCCACCCCGTCGGCCTGCTGGCCCGCAGGCGAATTGCCGAGCGTGGAAAGAGCGGCGGAGGCGGAGACCGGGGAAAGAACAATCACCGCAAGCAGCAAGGCGCAAAGAGAACGACGCACGTGCAATCTCCCTGAAACGGCCGAAATCCGGGTGGCCGAAAACCACCCGGATCATGCGCATTCAAAGGAAATTGTTATCACCGATAATACAAACTGATCGCACTTCGGAGAAGTGTTTGCGTCAGGCTTCGAGAACTTCGAGGGCCACGCGCTCAGCCGACTCCAGCGCACCTTCGAGACCGCGAGCGCCGGTGGCGGTATGCTCGCCGCAGAAGTGCAGGCGACCGGCGGGCTTGGACATTTCGGGAACGAGGCGGCTCACCTGTCCCGGTCCGAAGTAGGCCCAGTCGCCGCCGTTGAAGACTTCCTGCGACCAGCTGAAGTACGTGCGCGCCACCAGCTTGCCCTTGGCCGCCGGGCGCATCGCCTCGATCTGCGCGACGATCATCGCCAGCGCCTTGTCCCGGCCCAAGCGGTCCCAGTAGTTGGCGAGACCGCCACGCGCCTGCACCAGCAAGCCGGTGACTTCCTCCGGCGTTGCGCCGTAGTGCTGCGGAATGACGGTGCCCGCGAGGCCGTCCGTCCACATGCCGGGCGACAATCCGTCCTCATCCCAGAACGGCGCGGTGGCGGTGAGGAAAGCCATCGACAGCGGCTGATAGGCGATCTGCGACACCGCCTCCGCCTGCGCGCCGGACAGGCCCGGCAGAATCTTCACATAGCGAAGCGTCGAGAATGGCAGCGAGCAGATCACCCGCTTGGCGCTGAACGTCGAGCCATCCCGACAATAGACGGTCGAGCCGCTGTCGGTGGCCTCGATCGCGACCACTTCCTTGCCGAGGATGACGTCGCCTTTGAGCAGCTTGGCCATGCCCATCGGCAAGTGCAGGTTGCCCCCCTTGACGCCGAACGACTTTGTCCCCGCCTCGAACTGGGCCTTCACGAAGCCGTCGTTGAACTCCAGCATCAGCGCCGAGACGTCCCACGAATTAGTGCCGTAATAAGGCGAGACATCGTTGGCGAGGCGGATCGCCGGGTCCGAAAGCCCCTGCGCGCGCAGGAAATCATGCAGCGGCACGTCGAGCACGGCGCTGGCCGGGTCGGTCCAGGCGTTCCAGTCCTTGAGCGGCGTGCGCTCGGCAACCAGCTTGTTTACCATCTCGGCAGGGAGCACCGATTTCATTGCATCCGGGAACGGGTTACCGGGATGGCGCGCCCATTCCTCACGCGTGAGGGGCTGGCCGTTCATCCACAGCATGGGCGGTTTGCCGACGCGGTATCGGCCGCCTATGTCCTCCAGCGTCACCCCGGCGCGCTGCGCGGCGTCGATGCCGCGGCCATAGCCCTCGCCCATCGAGTTGAAGCCCATCTCGGGATAGCCCGGCTCGTCCAGCAGCGTCATCACCCGCCCGCCGACGCGCTGGCGCCCTTCGAGGACGGCGACCTTGAGCCCCTGCTCCTCCAGCATCCACGCGGCCTGCAGGCCGGAAACACCCGCGCCCAGCACCAGCACGTCGAGCCCGGCCGCTGCCTTCTTCGCCGGGGCGCCAAGCGCCGCAGCGGGTAGCATCGCGGCCATTCCCACGCCGATCGCGCCTTTGGCCATACCAAGGGTGAAGCTACGCCTGTCCATCGTCATGGCTCGAAGACTCCTAGACTCTCTTGCAGTGATCAACTGATTCGACACCCCAATGCCACGCCCGCGCGGAAGCGGTCAGGCAAGCGATCAATATGATCGAACAGCGATCAATCAGACGCAAAATGCTCGCGCGTGCACCTCCTGCAACTAGGCAGGGGGCAGCCGATGGGCATTTTCAAGACATCTTATGGAGTGGCGATCATGGTGAACAAGGTCTCGCAACCCGGCATCCGGGAAGCCATGCCTCTGCTGTGCAACAACGAAGGCGTGTGGGAAGGCTGGTATCGCTACTACGACGCGAAGACCGGCGAACTGACCGACCAGCATCGCTCGCGCCTGTTCTGCCGCCTCGTCGGCGAGCCGGGCCACGAGGAATACCACCAGACCAACCACTACTTCTGGGACGACGGCCGTGTCGACGTGCGCGACTTCCCGGCGTGGTACGAAGACGGCCGCATCCGCTGGGACAACGAGCTGATCAAGGGCTGGGCCGCCGCGATGCAGCCCGACGACTACAACCGCTCGACCTGCCTCAACTGGACCCGCCACAACGAGCCCGGCATCTATCTCTACGAGATGATCCAGGTGAACGAGGACTTCACCAAGCGCGCCCGCACCTGGCAGTGGTTCCGCGACGGCGAATGCTACCAGCGCACGCTGATCGACGAACGCCTCGTCACCCGCGACTGGCAGAACTTCCAAGACACCGGCGCTCCGCAGAACTGAACGCCCTGCACGGCGGGGAGTGCGGCCGACGGCCCCTCCCTGCTTGCAAGGCTGGACAAACCCGAGCCCGACGATCAACGGTGACGCGCATGGACCTGGTCAAACTGCAACGCATGGTGGCGATCTACGAAGCCGGGAGCTTCCGGCAGGCGGCGCGCGATCTGGGCATCTCCCAGCCCGCCCTGACCTGGAGCATGCACCAGCTCGAGGAAACGCTGAACGGCCGCCTGTTCGAGCGCGGCCCGCGCGGCATTCGCCCGACGCCGCTGTGCGACCGTCTCGTCCGCCGCGCCCGGCTGATCTTCCGCGAGCAGGAGCGCATCCTCGACGAAGTCGCCGACAGCACGCACAACCAGACGATCAACATGGGCGTGCACTCGATCTTCCTGACCGACGCCTTCGCCCGCTGCATCGCCGAGTTTTCGGAGCAGTACCCCTCGACCACCTTGCGGGTGTTCGAGGGCTTCAGTTCGCAGCTCCTCGGCCGCCTCCAGCAGGGTGAGGTCGACTTCGCCTGCTGCGCCATCCCGGCTGACGATGAACATGGCGGCACCCTGCTGACCGAGCCTTTGGGAACGCTCAACTATTCCGTCGTCGCGGCCGCCACGCACCCGGTTTTCGACGATATCGCCAAGCGCCGCCCGATCTCCCAGTACCGCTGGGTGGAGTTCGACACCGCCATCGTCGGCGCATTTCCGGGCCAGAGCGACATCGTCTCGGTCATGGCGACGGCAGGCCGCGATGTCGCGCGCAAGAGTGTGCGGACGGCCTCGATGGACGTCATTCGCCTGCTGGTTCTCAGCGGCGACTTCATCGGCCTGATCGCCGACGAGCGGGTTGCCGAGGAGCTGGAGAACGGCACGCTCAGGCGCGTACCCGGCACCGAGGTCACCGCCTCGCAGTTCGGCTTCGTCAGCATGGCGGAGAACTTCGAGACTTCCGCCTGCAAGGCACTGCGCGAAATTCTCGAGAAATCGGCCTTCGAACCGATGCGCAAGGCGCACTGAACGGCACTCAAAGGCACCCTAGCGGCACCTGACAACACCCTGACCGCGCCCGACAGCGCGGCTCGGGGCCAATAGACGTGCCTGCCTTGACCATACTCAATGATCAAAAATTGTGATCGGCGATCCGCCGTATCTGTCTGGCGATCATTCGTGGGAGCTTGATCGACGCTGGCCCCGGCTTCATCCATCCCCATCGCGGCACATAGCCTCTCGGCCTCATGGAGTGATCAGCTCATGTCGAATAACACGTTTACCCGCCGCGAAGGCCTCAGCCTGGCGGCCATCGCCGCAGGCGTGGCGGCGCTTCCCACGGTGGCGTCCGCCGCCGGCAAGTCCGCGACGGCTGCGTCGCGCCTGAATTTCACCACCAGGCTGGACTTCAAGGACCCGGTGTGGAACCGCGATACGTATGCGCGCATCGACGGTGACGTCGATCCCACCAAGGAAAAGTGCGGCTGGCTGCGCGGCAAGGCCTTCGGCGTGCGCGACAATGAGAAGATCCGCCCGCTGTTCATCGCCGAGGGCTTCAGCTTCACCCGCATCAAGCGCCTGGACGACGGCAGCTGGCGCCGCATGCTGCGCGAAGTCGTGTTCTATCGCGACATCGAGACGGGCAAGCTGCTGAACACTTGGGACAACCCCTATACCGGCGAGACCGTCAAGGTCGTGCCGATCGCCAACGACCCGTTCAACTTCACCATCAGCGACAAGGTCCCCGAGCCGCCGAGCTACGGCGGGCTGCAGAAGGTGAAGACCGAGCCCAAGCCGTTCCTGATGGACTGGATGGAGGGGCCGGAAGGCACCCTGATCGTCAACACCGACATCGACATGATCTATCCGAACGCGCTGCAGCCCGACAAGTGGCCGCGCGAATCCTCGGGCGTGATGAACCGCGTTTCAGAGCACTTCATCTACACCGTGAAGCGCGAGGACGTGCTGAACCCCAACCTCACCCACATCCCGCACATCGGCGCATGGACCCGCATGACGCCGTGGCTGCCCTGGATGCTGATGGGTCAGGCCCCCGGCCACATCACTTACTTCACCACGTTCCAGACGCTGCCCGGCGGCATCAAGGAACTGCCGCAGGACCTCGTCGAAGCGGCGCGCGCGATGGACGAGAAGTGGCTGCACTCGCCGACCGAGGACTACGGGCCTTCGCTCTCCAGCCTCGAGAACTACGCCCGCGAGCAGAAGCCCGCGCCGGTTCCGGCGGGCTGGTCCCCGCCGCAGCCCCCAGCCGCGCCGAAGAAACTGGGGTAAAACCTTATCCTCCCTGTTCCGAAGGAATGGGGAGGGGGACCGCCCGCGCAGCGGGTGGTGGAGGGGGAAGAAAAACCCCTCCGTCAGCCCTGCGGGCTGCCACCTCCCCATCGCTGCGCGACAGGGAGGATAAACGACCGCTTCCCACCCTTTACGGCTATCCCCCGGTTCGTCATTGCGAGCGTAGCGAAGCAATCCAGGGCAATCTTGAGCCACCCTGGATTGCTTCGCTACGCTCGCAATGACGAAATTGGTAAATGGGCGGTAGATACCGCTTTCCACCCAAATCCGCCGCCATTCCCGTGCGGTGGACGACGGCAATGCGAAGTCCAGAAAAAGCAAAACGCCCGGTCGCGAGACCGGGCGTTTTTCGTGCGACCCTCGGATGATTCCGATCAGTTCAGAACCGGAAACTCCATGTCCGGCAGTTCGGTGCAGTTGATCTCTTCGGTGATCGCTGCCGCCGTCGCCTTGAGTTCCGCAAGGTGGCGTTCCACCGCCTCACCCTGCTTCATGGCGGCGGCGAAGTAGATCATCGTCAGCGCCGCTTCGAACTGGCCGTCGCGGAAGATCGGCACCGCCACCGACGAGGTCTTGCCCGGCGTCAGGTTGTGCTGCCCCCAACCGATCGCCGCGTAGCCTTCTTCGCGGATCTTGTTGAGCGTGTTGACCGAGACGTAGGCAGTCAGGTCCTGCTCCGACGGCGAGCCGACGAGCGAAACCCAGTCCATGACGCGGTCGAGCTGTTCCGGCGTCATGTGCGCAAGGCACACCCGGCCCGAAGCGCAGTCCATCAGCGGCAGGCGGAAGCCCGGATAATACCGCTCGAAAGTCAGCGAGGTGTCCGCGTGGGTCGAATCGCGCACGACCATGTGCGTGCCGATGCGAACCGTCAGCGAGACCGGCCAGCCGATCTTGTGCGTCAGCGCCCGAAGATGCCGGCGGCTGTGTTCCACCAGGAAGCTGTCCGCCTGAAAGCCCTGCGACAGCGACTGGACGAGCGCGGTAGGCCGGTAGAACTTGCGCGCCGGCTCCTGCTCGATGAGGCCCTCATGCATCAGCGTCTGCACGATGCGGCAGGCGGTGGGATAAGGGATGCGCCCACGTTTCGAGATCTGCATCATCGAAAGCGAGCCCATCTGATTTATTTCCTGAAGTATCGAAATAGCCCGGCAAACCGCCCGGATCGGTACACCTCGTTCCATAGCTTCACCCCAAACCCGTTTTGTTGATCGGACCCCTCCTCCGATGTTTGTGAAGCTATCGTTACGGCCCCGATTACCGCCTGGCGAATGCTTTTTTATCCGCAGGGTGAGCACAAAATCCGCACACCGACCAAAAAACGGCGGATGTGCGCGTTTATCCGCGCAGCGGATCGCGGTGAAATGCGCCTGTCATACGGTTGATGACGATGAGACGTTTCCCTCCCGTCCTGCGTGGAGGCCGAAATTGCTCCAGACACCCCGGAACGAATCCGAATCACTCGCCCCCCGAACTCCTCTCGATACGGGCACCATGGTGCGCTACGGCCTCGGCCAGACCGGGGCGCAGGTCTTCCGCGACACCCCGGCGGCGCTGTTGCCCGTCTACATGACCACCGTGCTCGGCGTCCCGGCATGGCTGGCCGGGCTAGTGATCCTGCTCCCCAAGCTGTGGGTGATCATCTGCGACCCGCTGGTCGGCGCGTGGTCCGACCGGCGCGAAAGTTCGATCGGACGCATCCCGTTCCTCGTCGGCGGCGCCATCGCCACGAGCATCGGCTTCGTGCTGCTGTTCAACCTGCCCGCAATGGGCTCTCCCTATGTTGCCGCCGCCGCGACGAGCGCGGTGTTCCTGCTGGCGATGACGGCCTTCAGCGCCTTTTCCGTGCCCTATCTCGCCGTCGCCACGACCCTTTCCGCCGACCCGCATGAACGCACCAAGCTGCTGGCATGGCGCATCGCCTTCACCACGCTCGGCGTAGTGCTGGGGATCGGTCTTGCCCAGCCTACGGTCGTCTGGCTCGGCGGCGGGCGTCAGGCGTGGAGCGTGATGTCGGTGATCTTCGCCGCGCTGTGCCTGGTCTCCATGCTCGGCTGTGCGCTCGGCCTGCGTTCGCGCCTGCACCGCCCGGCAGCGGCGAAGGCGCCGGTGCCCTTCACGCGGATGCTTGCCGCCGCATGGCGCAACCGGGCGTTCCGGCAGCTGACCGCCATCCATCTGCTCCAGACCGTGGGACAGGCGTGCAGCTATACGGTGGTGGCGCTGGTCTTCGTCTATCTCGTCGACCGGATCGAACTGCTGACCGCCTATGTCCTGATCATGTCGCTGGCCGGCCTCGTCACGCAGCCGCTGTGGCTGCGCATCTCGCGGCGGATCGGCAAGATTTCGCTGTTCGTCTATCTGTGCCTCGGCTGGTGCGCGGTGACGCTGACATGGCTCGGCATCGACTGGGGAGACGGCGTCTCGCTGGGTGCGGTCAGCGGCAAGGACGTGCTGATCCTGCTGCGCGGCGCGGTGATCGGCGTCACCAACGCCGGGTTCATCCTGCTCGTCACCTCGCTGTTCACCGACACCGTGCATCTTGGCGAGCACGAGAGCGGCATCGAAGGCGGCTATGCGGGCCTGTGGTCTGCCTGCGAGAAGCTCAGCTTCGCGCTCGGCCCGGTGATTTCGGGCGCGGTGCTGAGCCTGTGCGGCTTCGTCTCCTCCACCGCCGGCCCGGCGCAGCAGAGCCCCGCCGCGCTGTTCGGCGTGGTGCTCAACTATTCGCTGATCCCGGTGGGCTTCTTCCTCGCCAGCCTGCTGCTGGTGCCGGGGCTGGCGCGGGCGATCCGGGGCGACTATCCGTAGAACGGACATGCCGTTCCGATCGCTCGACGGTGCCTCCTGCCCGTTCCAATGCGTGATGTGATGACCAGCCAATCTGCTCCGAAGACGCTCTACGACCGCCTCTGGGACGCGCACACGGTGGTGCGCGGCGATGCGGGCAAGGACCTGATCTATATCGACCGCCACCTCCTTCACGAGGTGAGCACGCCGCAGTCCTTCGAGCTGCTGCGCGACAATGCCCTTACGGTGCGCCGCCCGGTGACGCAGCTGGCGGTGCCAGACCATGCCGTGCCGACCTCGGAGCGCGGCGGCGCGATCAAGGGCGAACTTGCGCGCAAGCAGGTCGCGCTGCTGGAGGCGAACTGCGCCGAGTTCGGCATCGAATACCTCGCGCTGGAAGGCGAGCGGCAGGGCATCGTCCACGTCATCTCGCCCGAGCAGGGCTTCACGATGCCGGGCATCTCGCTGGTTTGCGGGGACAGCCACACCGCCACGCACGGGGCCTTCGGGGCCTTGGCCTTCGGCATCGGCGCCAGCGAGTGCGGCACGGTGATGGCCACGCAGACGCTCTGGCAGGCGCGCAACCGGAACCTGCGCGTCCACTACGCCGGGCAGCTGCAGCCGCATGTCACCACCAAGGACATGATCCTGGCCCTGATCGGCACGATCGGCGCGGGCGGCGGCATCGGCCATGCCATCGAATTCACCGGCGAGGCGGTCCGCGCCGCGTCGATGGAAGCACGCATGACGCTGTGCAACATGGGCATCGAGGCCGGATCGCGCGTCGCCCTCGTGGCGCCGGACGAAACCACCTTCGCCTGGCTCAAGGGCCGCCCGCGCGCGCCGCAGGGCGCGATGTGGGACCAGGCCGTCGCCTACTGGCGCACCCTGCGTTCGGACGACGACGCCGTGTTCGACCGCACGGTCGAGATCGACGCCGCCGCCATCGCGCCGCAAGTCACCTTCGGCACCTCGCCCGATCAGGTCATGGCGGTGGACGGCACCGTGCCCGCCGGCCCTGCCCGCGCGCTGGACTACATGGGCCTTGAAGCGGGCAAGCCGATCGCCGGGATCGGCATCGACTATGCCTTCATCGGCAGCTGCACCAACAGCCGCATCGAGGACTTGCGCGCCGCCGCGGGCGTAATCCGCGGCCGCCATGTCGCCGAGGGTGTCACCGCGATGGTCGTCCCCGGCTCCACCGTCACCAAGCACCAGGCCGAAGCCGAAGGGCTCGACAAGGTGTTCGAGGCGGCGGGATTTGCGTGGCATCACGCGGGCTGCTCACTCTGCGTGGCGATGAACGGAGACTTCGTGCCCGAAGGCAAGCGCTCCATCTCCACTTCCAACCGCAACTTCGAGGGCCGTCAGGGCGCGGGTGCGCGCACGCACCTCGCCAGCCCGGCGATGGTCGCCGCCGCCGCGATCGCGGGTCGCATCGTCGACGTCCGGAAGGAGTTCGCCTGATGCCCGGCTTCACCCCCTTCACCGCCCCCGCCTTCGTGCTGGACGAGGACGACGTCGACACCGACATCATCTTCCCGGCACGCTTCCTGCTGCACACCGAGCGCAAGGGCCTCGGCCGCTTCGCCTTCCATGACCGCCCGGCCCTGCTCGAAGCCTACGAGGCTGCGGACAAGCCGCCGGTGCTGCTGGCGGGCGCCAACTTCGGCTGCGGATCGAGCCGCGAGCATGCCGTCTGGTCGCTCGACGGCATGGGCTTGACCGCCGTGTTCGCGCCCAGCTTCGGCGAGATCTTCCGCGGCAACTGCGCCAACAACGGTATGGTGGCAGGGATGATGGAGCCCGCGACGCTCGCCGCGCTGCAGGCGCTGGCGAAAACGGGCAACGATCTATCCATCGACCTCGCCGCGCAGACCGTGACGTGCGCCGGGCAGGAGTTCGCCTTCACCGTTCCCGACAGCGACCGCGAAATGCTGCTCGCCGGCTGGAACAACACCACCCGCATCCTCGCCCTGCACGGGCAGGACATCACCGCATTCGAAAAGGCCCAGCGCTCAGCCGCGCCGTGGCTCTGGACAGAGGAAACTGAAGCATGAGCGCAAACATCCTGAAGGCCAAGCTGGCCAAGGGCGAGTTCTTCCCGGTCCCCGGCGTGCACGACATGATCGCCGCGCTGATGGCGGAGCGCGCGGGCTTCGACGTCGTCTACGGCAGCGGCTACTGGACGACCGCTTCGGGTTACGGCCTGCCGGATGCGGGCATCGTCAGCTACACCCAGATGCTCGACCGCATGGCGACGATCAAGCGCACCATCGGCTCGGCCCTGATCGCGGATGCCGACACCGGCTTCGGCGGTCTTCTCAACGTCCACCACACCGTGAAGGGCTACGAGCAGGCGGGCATCGCCGCGATCCAGATCGAGGATCAGGAATTCCCCAAGAAGTGCGGCCACACGCCGGGCAAGCGCGTCGTCACCACCGAGGAAATGGTCGACAAGATCAAGGTCGCCGCCGAAGCGCGCGAGGACATGCTGATCATCGCCCGCACCGACGCCTACCAGAGCTTCGGCCTCGACGAGACGATGCGCCGCCTCGAAGCCTACGACAAGGCCGGCGCCGACATCCTCTTCCCCGAGGCGGTGACCACCGAGGAAGAGATGCGCAAGGTCTGCGAGACCTTCGGCAAACCGGTGATGGTCAACATCGCCAACGGCGGCGTGACCCCGCCCTACCCGACCGACGTGCTGGCCGAACTCGGCTTCGCCTTCGCGATCTACCCCGCGCTCACCAGCCTCGTCTCGGCCCGCGCGATGGAGCTGGCGCTGAACCAGCTGCGCGACCACGGCACCGGCGAGCCGACCGAGCCCGGCCTGTTCGACTTCAAGGAATTCTGCTCGCTCGTCGGCTTCGAGGAGGTCTGGGCGTTCGACAAGAAGTGGGCGCGCTGATGGGCACCACGACGCGCGCGGCCGTGCTCGCCCAGTCGGGCGGGAATGCCAAGCCTTACGCCGAGAATACCCCGCTGCGCTTCGCGGAACTGGATCTCGACGCACCGGGCCAGGGCGAAGTGCGCGTGGCCATCGACGCGGCGGGCCTGTGCCACTCCGACCTGTCGGTGGTGAACGGCGACCGCGTGCGCCCGATGCCGATGGCCTTGGGCCACGAAGGCACCGGCATCGTCGAGGCGCTTGGCTCCGGCGTCACCGGCCTCGAGGTCGGCGACCGCGTGGTGCTGGTGTTCCTGCCTTCGTGCGGCCGCTGCACCCCCTGCCTCTCGGGCGAGGGCTACTTGTGCGAGACGGGCGCCGCGGCCAACGGGCGCGGCGAACTGATCGGCGGCGGCTTCCGCCTGCACGACTGCGGCAACGACGTGCACCACCACCTCGGCGTCTCGTGCTTCGCGACGCACGTGGTGGTCGACCAGCGCTCGACCGTGAAGGTGGACCGCGACATTCCCGCGGAAGTCGCCGCCGTGTTCGGCTGCGCGGTGCTGACGGGCGTGGGCGCAGCCATCAACAGCGCCGCCATCCGCGCGGGCGAGACGGTGGTGGTCTTCGGCCTCGGCGGCGTCGGCCTTGCGGCGCTGATGGGCGCGGTGGCGAGCGGCGCGGCGACGGTCATCGGCGTGGACCTCGCGCCGAACAAGATCGCGCTGGCCGATGATCTCGGTGCGATCGGCACCACCCCGGACCAGCTTGAGGCCGTGATGGCCGAGCATCTGGGCGGGAAGGCCGACGTCGTGATCGAGACCGTGGGCAACGCCAAGGTGCTGGCCTCGGCCTATACCGCAGCGCGTCGCGGCGGCCGTGTCGTCACCGTGGGCCTGCCCGCGCCCGAACAGCGGCTCGACCTGCAGGCCGTCTCGCTGGTGGCCGAGGGCAAGTCGCTGATCGGCTCCTACATGGGCTCGTCGATCCCGGCGCGCGACATTCCGCGCTACGTGGCGATGTGGAAAGCCGGCCGCCTGCCGGTGGACCGCCTCATCAGCTCCACACACAAGCTGGACGACCTGAACGAAATGCTCGACGCGATGGATCGCGGCGAGGCGATCCGCCAGATCATCCGGTTCTGAGGCATGGCCTCACCTCCGTCATTGCGAGCGTAGCGAAGCAATCCAGGGCCGCGTAAGCCGCCCTGGATTGCTTCGCTACGCTCGCAATGACGAAGCGGGGGAAGTGGGGCATGGTGAACATGCACGTCGAAATCCAACAGGCGGGCAAGGCACTGCGGCGTCCTTGCCCACAGCCGCTTACTGACATCGACTGATACTGGCAGCGACAGGCTGCATCTATCAGGGATTCCTGCATGTCATTCAGGCTCGCTTTTCTGGCCGCGCTGAGCGCCGCCACCGCCATGCCGCTTGCGCCCGCCGCCGCGCAGCAGCAGGTACAGCTCGATCCGTCCACTTGCGTCACACCGCCGTTCTATTCCGGCCCAGCCCCGTTCAAGTCGGTCGAACAGCTTCCCGACCAGCGCGTCACCTTCCGCATCTGCGCGCCTGATGCGAAAGAGGTGCTGCTCACCAGCACCGACATCGCGAAGATCATCCCGATGGGCTTCCCGCCAGGTACGCCGCAGGGCCTGACGATGGCGAAGGACAAGACCGGCCTGTGGACCGTCATCACGCCCCAGCCCGTCCCCGCCGATGTCTACCGCTTCGCTTTCCGCGTCGATGGCGTGAAGACGCCCGATCCGCTCGGCAAGACTTTCTCCGAGGAACTGAAGGGCATCAATTCCACCTTCGAGGTCACCGGCCCCGAAGGCGCGTTCCAGACCTGGGATGCCAAAGTCGCCCATGGCACCGTCTCGACCGTCGAGTATTGGTCCAATTCGCTCGGCATCAAGCGCCGCGCCCATGTCTACACGCCGCCCGGCTACACGAAGGACGCGCGCAAGTACCCGGTGCTCTATCTGGTCCACGGCGCGGGTGACAGCGACGACGGCTGGACCAGCGTCGGCCACGCCAACCTGATCCTCGACAATCTGATCGCCAGCGGCAAGGCCGTGCCGATGATCGTCGTCATGCCGGACGGCCATACACCGCTGCGCGAAGGCGTCATGACGCTCGACAACCCGGACTTCGGCAACGACCTGATCAAGGACCTGATCCCTTACGTCGACGCCAACTACCGCACCGACGCGCGCCCGGCAACGCGGGCGATGGCGGGACTGTCGATGGGCGGATCGCACACGCTGCGCAACGGGTTGACGCATCCCGACCTGTTCCGCTGGATCGGCGTGTTCTCGATGGGTCTGGGCGTCGGTCCCGACAAGGGCCGCGTGGACGAATACGCGAAGACTTACGATGCCGCGCTCAAGCAATCGGCGCGCGATCTCAGGCTGCTCTACTTCGCGATGGGCAAGGACGACTTCCTCTACGGCACCGTCGCGCCGACCCGCGCGCTGTTCGATCGCTACCACATCGCGTACCATTACAACGAGACCGGCGGCGGGCATGAATGGCCCAACTGGCGCCGCTACCTCGCGGACTTCGCGCCGAGGCTGTTCCGCTAAGGTCTGATCGCCCCACCGCTCGTCATTGCGAGCGAAGCGAAGCAATCCAGGGCAATGGCGAACCGCTCTGGATTGCTTCGCTTTGCTCGCAATGACGAAGCGGGGTGAGGTGAACATGCCGTGTGACCGCCCCCTCTCCATCTGGCGATCAATTTACTGTTGCACCCTAATAGATTTCCGATTCTCGATCATTCTCGCCTCGCCAGAAAGGCAGAGGGAAGACAGGGATGACACAGGACAGCCGGGCCACCGGCGAATTGACGGTAATCCAGCTCGAGGTCGAACCGGCCAGCGCCGAGGCGCTGGCGCCGTTCGGCGCGATCGTCGGCCGCGAGGCGCCGGTCACGCCGGTCTCGGTCGACTTCTACAAGGGCGCGGTGAAGATGAGCTACCCGGCGCGCTTTCTATGCGAGCATCCGGTGGAGATCACCCTCGCGCAGATGGACCGCCGGCAGGGGGAGGTGCGCTACATGGAGCGCCATTTCCAGCACACGCAGGCATTCCTGCCATTGGGCGGCAAGCCCTTCGTAGCCGTCATGGCCCCTCCCGGCGAGGACGACCTGCCCGACTTGTCGAAAGTCCGCGCTTTCCGCTTCGACGGCAGCGCCGGCTTCGCCATGCACATCGGCACCTGGCACGAATTTCCCTTCGCGGTGGAGGACGGCACCGACCTCGTCGTGATCCTCTCCAGCCAGACCGGCTACGACCTCAAGGCCAAGGACGCGCAGACCGAGGAAGCCCACGGGCCGGACCTCGACAAGAAGGATATCGTGGCGCGCACTGGCCACGTCTTCCGTTTCGATCTGGGAGTGAACTGACAGTGGCGGACCGCATCAACCTCGACCGCAAGGCGCACTCCAAGGGCAGCCAGCCGGTCATCTTCGAAAGCGAGACGACCGACGCCCTCGCCGGCATGGTGCTGGCGCTGCTGGGCGAAGTCGTGGTCCTGAAGGACCGCCTCGACGCGAACGAGCGCCTGCTCGCGGCGGCGGGCTTGCACGGCCCGGCGGACATCGACATGTTCGCACCCGACGCGCAGACGAAGACGGAACGCAGCACCTATCGGCAGGCGATCTACGACCGCGTGCTCGGCTCCGCCCGCGACAAGCTGATGCCCGAGGCACTCGCACAGCAGAACGACTACGAAGGCGTCCTCGACGCCGTGACCCGCGACTGAGGCAGGAGGATCACCCATGGAACAGTACCGCCAGGAACACTTCGGCCACGCGGTCATGCCGCAGGCCACTCATGACGAGCAGGCGATGGAGGACCACTTCCTCGCGATGCGGGCGTGGACCAACCGCAACATGGACCCGCTCGACCGCCGCCTGCTGGACGAAGTGATCGTCCCCGGGATCGAGAAGAAGACCGGCACGAAGCCCACCTCCAGCGCGCAGGTCCGTCAGGCGCTGGAAGCGCATCCGCTGCACCAGTACTGGCTGACGCTCTCGCTCACCTACCAGGACCGCATCTGGCAGGCGCTGGACGGCGCGATCGACCGCCAGTACGACGAACTCGCAGGCAAGGTGAAGGCGCAGGTGGCCGAGCCCAAGGGCTCGCTGCGGCTGAACCCGGAGCTTGAGATCCCGCGTTACATCGCGGCCTTCGACCATCACCGGATGCCGGGCAGCTACGTGGTCGATACCGCGCAGGACGATTTTCGCGCCGGGGCGCTCTACGACCGCTTCGCCTCGACGTACCTGCGCAACCTCAACGGTGGATGGAAGAACGACGGGCGCGGGCACAGCCTCGCCAGCCACGTTCAGGACTTCTACCCGGACTTCAAGCCGAAGCGCATCCTCGACCTCGGCTGCTCGGTCGGCCATTCGACCGTCGCCATCGCGCAGGCTTTCCCGGACGCGGAGATCTTCGCGCTCGACGTAGGTGCGCCGATGCTGCGCTATGGCCATGCCCGCGCGGAATCGATGGGCGTGCCAATCCACTTCAGCCAGCAGGACGCCGAGCATACCGACTTCGCGGACGGCAGCTTCGATCTCGTCTGCTCGTCTGCCGTGATGCACGAGACTTCGGCCAAGGGCATGCGCCAGATCTTCAAGGAATGCCATCGCCTGCTGCGGGACGGCGGCGTGATGTGCCACGTGGACGTACCGCCGCGCCACGAACACCTGTCGCTCTGGGACCAGATGCGCTGCGACTTCGAGAGCCACTACAACAACGAACCGTTCATGACCTCGCTGGCGCGGATCGACTGGCACAAGGTCGCCGTCGATGCCGGTTTTGCGGGTGACACGGTGCTGGTGGGCTACCGCAAGGGCACGTCCTACCTGAAGCCCGATCGCGAGGACTTCTTCACCGAAGGCCACCCGCAGGGCCATGCGATGATCGGCAGCTGGTACGCCTGTTCGGCGATGAAGTGAGGTAAAGGGGATGTAATTGCCCCTCCCTTCATCCCGTATCCGTCAGCCCTAAGGCTCGTCATTGCGAGCGAAGCGAAGCAATCCAGGGCGGTGCGACTCTGCCCTGGATTGCTTCGCTTCGCTCGCAATGACGAACGAGGAGCGTCATTTCCCCGCCACGCGCTTCAGGAACGGCATCGCCGCGTCCACCGAGCGCGCGGGGCAGTCCATCGGCATCATGTGCCCGCACTGCGCCACCACTTCGAGGCGCTTGTCCTTCGCCCCGAGCAGGTCGAGCGCCTGCCGCCCGTCCTTCTCCAGCGGCACTTCATGGTCGTCCGAAGACCACAGCAACAGGCTCGGCACGGTGATCGCGCGCAAGTCATCCGGGGTGCGCGCGAACGCCAGCGAACCCGTCGCCGCCTTCATCGCGCCCGCCGTCGTCGCCGGATCGCGCATCGCGCGGTTGTTGAGGTCGGTCCACTGCGCCACCAGCCCGGGCGTGACTGCCTTCGCGTCGAGCATGTTCGCCAGCATGATCTGGCGCCAGAATTCGGGCTCGTGCCAGCCGGGATGCTTCGCGTCCTGCGCCACCGCATCCTTGAGCGCCTGCGGCATCGCCGCGTAATCGATCTTGAGCGGCCCGGCGGCTATGTTCGAGAGGATCACGCCCGAGACCCGCTCGGGCCGCGCGGCGGCGTAGGCAGCGGTCTGCACACCCGCGCTGGAGGTGCCGGCGATGACGAAGCGCCGCACGCCGAGCTTGTCCATCAGCGCGTCGATCACGGCAATGCGCTGGCTCAGTTCATAGTCGTTGCGCGGGTTCGGGCCGGACAGGCCGAGCGGGGACTGGTCGAAGCGGATTACCCGGTAATGGCGCTTCAGCTTCGCCGCCCAGCCGTCCCACTGCCGCAAGTTAGCATAGGAGCCATGCAGCAGCAGGATCGCCGGACCGCGCCCTTCGTCGACGTAGTGCAACGGCTCCCCGGCGATGGTGTCGAAGTGCGAAGCCGGGAGGGCGTAGCGTTCGCGAAGCTGCGCGTCGGAGGGCACCTCGGGCGGCTGAGCGCCGGCCATGGACGTAATCGCCAGCATGGCGGCTCCGAATACCCAGCGCATCGTCATCTCCTTAAAGGGCTTCCCCTGCGAGCAGGCGCGCACATTCACTGTCGCCCTGCAGCCGTGCCTTGCGGATGGCGCGAAAGGCCACGGCGTAGAGCCCGGTGCCCAGCAGCAGGAACGGCACGCAGACCAGCGCGATCGACCAGCCGACGCTTGCCGGATCGCCGAACACGCGCTCGGTCACGCTGGCGACCATGAGCGGGCCAAGGCTCGCGCCGAGGATGGTGTTGAGCACCAGCGTCAGCGCGATGGAACTGCCCCGCATGCGCGGCGGCACCACCGACTGCAGCGTCGCGAACATCACCGTGCCGACGACCGAGAACACCGCATTGGCCGAGGCGACCAGCACGGTCGCCAAATGCAGCTCGTGCGCCAGCACCGAAAGCGTGAAGGGCAGCGCGAAAAGCGGCGCGACCGACAGGATGCGGAACCGCGCCAGGGTATCGCCCGAACGCATCGAACGATCCAGCAGCGTACCGCCGACCAACGGCCCGATCGCCGAAAACAGAATCGACAGCGGACCAAGCCACGCACCGAGATAGGCAGGCGTGGCGCCATAGGCGCGCAGCAGCATCGAAGGCGCCCACGACGCGCCGCCGTAAGCGACCGTGAAGCAGGTCGCGAAACCGAAATAGAGCGGCAGCAACACGCCGCGATTGCGCCACAGGTATGCCGCCTCCGCCGCGCCGGGCACTTGCGCCGCGCCCTTGGGCGCATCGCCCTGCCGGGGCGGCTCGCGCGTCAGCAGCAGCATGGCGAGCGCGATGACGAGCCCGCAGGCACCGAAGATCACGAACACCGTACGCCACGCCGCCAGCCCGCCCAGTACCGGGAAGCCAAGGAATGCCCCCGCTCCCGCCGCCGCAAGGATCAGGCTGGTCAGCGAGATGGCGATGCCGTTCGCCAGCCCCTGCCCCATCATGTAGACCGAGATCGGCCGCCCGCGCCGTGCGGGCGCGAAGAGGTCCGCGATCAGCGAGATCGCGGCGGGACCGAGCGCCGCCTCGCCCAGTCCGACCAGCAGGCGCGCCGCGAAGAGCGAGCCGAACGACTGCGCCAGCCCGCTGCCGATCGTCGCGAGGCTCCACAGGCCGATGCCTGCGACGATCAGGTTGCGCCGCGAAATGCGGTCGGCGGCAAGGCCCATGGGAATGCCCATGAAGGCATAGAACAGCCCGAAGGCGAGGCCCTGCAGCAGCCCGATCTGCTCGTCGCTGATGCCCAGCGTGCCGCGTACCGGGTCGACCAAGATGTTCAGCGCGGCCCGGTCGATCACCGACAGGATACCCGCAAGGAACAGCATGATCACCATGGTCCAGGCGCCGCGCGTGTTCGGCCGCACAGCGTCGGTCGCGGAGACCTCAGGCATATCGAGAGCGATCGGGCCGGCCATCGTCAGAGCAGTCCGGCGGCGCGGGCGCGCGTCTTGATGTAGTCGCCCAGCCAGTCGAGATTGCGGAAGCGCAGCGTGCCGCGTCCCACCGCCGTCGAGCTATGCGCCATCCCTGCGACAAGGCGCAGACACTTGGCCATCAGGAACACTTCAATCGCATCCTTCTCTTCGGGCGTGAAGGGGCGCACGGATTCATAGCCCGCCTCGAAAGCCTCGCCGATCTTGGGATCGAAGCCGTAGAAGAGGTTGCCCCACACGAAGTTCTGCACGTCCTGCATGAGGAAATCCTCACCCGCCGCGTCGAAATCCAGAAGCGTGATCTGGCCGTCTTCCGCCACGTGGACATTGCTCGGGTGGAAGTCGCGGTGGCACACGCCGAGCGGAACCTTGCCCGAAGCGGCGTATTCGTCCAGCCGCTTGTCGAGGTTGGCGGCGATGATCGGGTAATCGCGCAGGTCGTCCGGGCGATCGTAGACGAAGTCGATCAACGCGGGCATGCAGATGTTGTAGTCCTTGGCCGTCTCGGTCGAGAACGTGTGACCTTCGCCGACCCAAGCATCACCATGAAGGTGCATCTCGGCCATGGCCGCGCCGATGCGGAAGGCGGTTTCCTCGGACAGCCGATCACCGAACTTCACGCCCGGCGCCCAGTCGTAGAGCGCGAGCGCACGCTCGCCCTCGGGCGACATGACCTTGAAGTAGAGCTTGCCGTCATGCTGCGGCACGCCGACCGAGGCGGGGAAGCCCGCGCGGCGCAGGTAGTCGAGGAAGTCCAGTTCATAGGACACGTCGTCGACATCGCGGTAGGTCTTGCGCCAGACGCGCAGGGCGTACTTCGCCTCGGCGTCCTGCACGAGGTAGACGTCGTTCATGCCGCGATAGAGCAGGAAGCAGGTGAGGTCGCCCTTCAGCGCATAGCGGCGTGCCACTTCGCGGACGATGAAGTCCGGGTGGAGGACCGAGTGCGATACTTCGGCAAGCGGAAGGTCAGATGTGGTCAAGGAAGTCTCGCAATTCATCAGCTAGTCGCTCCGGTGCAATATCGAATATGTCGCGGTCGAGATCGGTAAGCTCGACCACTCGGCAGGAAGGCAGCCGCGCGGCCGCCTTGAGTGAAAGGTGCATGAGGTCTTCGGCGGGCTGCAGCAGCAGCGCGGGCTGGGTAACCTGTTCGAGACGGGCGAAATCCCACGACCACACGCCCCGGTAGGCCCAGGTGAAGCGGTCCATGGCGCGCGCCTTGTCGGCGAAGTTCAGCGCGGCCTTCTCCAGCGGGACGCGGGCGTCGCGCTTACCCACGACATAGGCCCAGAGGCCCGCCGTCAGGTCGCGCACCACGGTGCCCTCCTCGTCGAGCGGGGGGTAATTCTCGGCATCGGCAAGGCGTTTGGCGAGGGCCTCGGCGTCATACATCGGGATGCCGGTAAGGCCCATCGCGCGCACCCGGTCGGGCCGGGCGATTGCAAGCTCGCAGGCCAGCAGCGAGCCGGTGTGGAAGCCGTAAAGATCGACCTTGCCCGCCAGCACGCCTTCCTCCGTCAGCGCATCGAGGGCATCGGAGAAGGCGGCCGCATAGCCCGCCATGCCCGGGGGCGCGGACGGCGAATCCGACATGCCGTAGCCCGGCGTATCGAAGGCCACGACCAGACGGTCAGCGGCGAGCGCGGCGATCAGCGGCTCGTACTCGAAGGACGATGACGGGTTCTGGTGGAGCAGCACGACGGGCGCGCGCTCCCCTGCCGTTCCGGCGATGCGGTAATGCATCTGGCCGTAGCGGCAGGTCGTATAGGCTCTTCTGATCACAGGGCGGTGTTCCCGAAGCCCTCTTCGCTGCGCAGGCGCGCGGCGGCGAACTTGTCTTCGTCGAGGTCGTAGGCCCACAGGAACAGCCCGTTGATCGTGAACATGATCGAGGGGATCACCGCGAAGCCGACCTTCAGCGCCAGCATCGCGCTCTCGGGCTGCTTGACGATCGCACCGCCCGTCGTCGGCACGTAGCCGAGCGCATGGAGAAACACGCCGAGCACCGCAACGCCGAGCGCGAAGCTGACCTTCTCGACCACGGCGATGGCGCTGGAGAGCAGGCCCTCGCGCGCCTCGCCGGTCAGCACGCGGTCATAGGCCTGCGTGTCGCCGAGCATCGAGATCGACATGAGGATGATCGCGCCCGAACCGAGCCCGCCGCCCACCGCACGCACCATGATGCCGACGGTGGTGATAGTGTTGTCGGCCAGCAGCCAGCTTAGCGTGGTCAGGCAGAAGATCACCACGCCGCAAAGGTACGTGCGGCGCTTGCCGATGGTCTTTCCGCTCCACACCCACAGCGGCATGGCGAGCGCGGTGACGACGTTCTGCGTCACGGCCATGATGATCTGGCCGGTATAGCCCACGCCCACGACGTTGAGCATGTAGAGCAGCATCGTCGATGCGACCGAGGCAAACGAAAGGAACTGGAAGACTTTCGCGCCCAGCAGCATCATGAACGGCCGGTTGCGGGCGATGGCGCGCATCTGCGCGAAGCCCGGCAGGTGCTTTCCGGTCGCGGGCTGCGTGCCGTGCTGGACCGGCACCGAGAGCGCCGTCGCAGTCATGGCGCCGCCGATGATGAGCGCCATGACGAGGCCCATCGTCGCGAAGCCCGCGCGGCCCGCGCCGCCGCTCTGGATCAGCCACGCAGTGCCCGCCATCGCCAGCAGCTGGCCGATCGAGACGAACACGGTGCGGAAACCGATCAGGCGGGTGCGTTCGTGGAAGCCGTCGGTCAGCTCGGCGGGCAGCGCCATGTACGGCACGTTGAACAGCGAATACGCAGTCGAATAGATCACCAGCGCGGCGATCATCCAAACCATCAGCGCGCCCTGCCCCATAACCGGCGGCGCGAACAGCATCACGAACGACACCGCCGAAAGCAGCGCCCCTGCGGCAAGGAACGGCTTGCGGCGGCCCCAGCGGGTGCGGGCGCGGTCGGACAGGCTGCCGATCACGACGTCGATCACCGCGTCGGCCAGCTTGGAGACCATCAGCAGGTAGCCCGCAATCTCCGGCGACTGCCCGAGCACGGTGGACATCAGCGCCGGGAAGTACGTCGTCACGGTGTTGAGCATGATCGACACGCCGACCGTGCCCACCCCGAAACCGAGGCAGATGCCGATGTCGAGGCGCTTGTGCGCGCCCGCTGCGGTGGTAGCGTCCATCTTCATGCTCCGGCTGCGAGGAATTGCGCGATAACGTCCGCCTTGGCCTGCGCCGAGCCGCCGGTGGATGCCTCATGCCCATCGGCCGGCAGGCCGAGCGCGGTCTTCACCGAGGCGTTGAGCAGGGCCAGTTCGGTTTCCGGCTTGAGCAGCAGGGTCGGTGCGGCAATCCGCGCCATGCGCTCGAACGCGCGGTAGCGGAACGCGGCGATATAGGGCTTGGGGTAGGTATCCAGCGCCTTGAGCACGTCGAGCGTGATCCGGTGCAGGATCTGCGGCGGCGGCATCGGCACGGCGAGGCGGTGCTCGGCATCCTTCATGAAGTGCGGGAAGAACAGTGCCTGGTCGCGGCAGAAGTTGAAGGCCCAGATCAGATGGCGGCCGTACTCGTCGGGCTCCACCACGGGTGCATAGTTGGCGATGACGGCATCCCGCAGTTCGTCCTCGTATTCGGTGATGCCGTCGAGGACGAGGCGGCGCACGCGGCCTTCATGGCCCGCCGCCAGCTCGCAGGCGATGCGCGCGCCGGTGTGGGTGCCATAGGCGTCCACCGCGTCGAAGCCGAGCGCGGTGCAAAGCCGTTCCATCGAATCGGCGAAGTAGGCAATGTCGGGCTCGGCCGGGGCGGGCGGCGGCGAATCGCCGTTGCCCAGCGTGTCGGGCGCGACGATCTCGCCCAGACGGCCCGCGGCGCGCAAGGCGAGCATGAAGTCCTGCAGGAACCAAGAAGAGGCAGGCGAAGCGTGGAACAGCAGCAGCGGCGTGTGCCCCGGCTCGGCGGCCGGAAGGCGCCGCAAGTGAAGCTGGCCCTCGTCGAGCCGCACGAAAGCGCGCTCGATCTGCGCAAATGGGTTCTTGTCAGTCAGGTTCATGAGAGGCAGGCTATCGCAGTCGCTCGCCAAGCCACGACATGAAGAGAAAGTTTATCGGCTAGCGAATAAAACTTTAGCACTGAGCGCGAACCGCGCCTGGTCGTGTTCATATTGCAGCATGGACACGACACTCCTCCCCGACGATGGCGCGTTACTCGCGGCGCTCGAGCGCGAAGGGCCGATGAACCTCGCCCGCGCTCTCGCCGTCATGGACCGGCACGATCTGGCCGGGCTGGTGCTGGGCGACCCGATCAACGTGTTTCACGCGCTGGGTCACTGGCCGCAGATCGGACGCACCCGCGCCGGGCAGCCGCCGGGCACTTTCGCCCTGATCGCGCGCGAAAGGCCGGAGAATCCGGGCCTCGTGACCAGCCGCTTCCTGCATCATTATAGCTGGGCGGACGGTCGCAGCCGCAGCGACGTGGCGGTCTGGCTCTATACCCACATGGGCGACGAGGGCGACGAGACCGCGCTCGAAGTGCCCTTCTCTACTGTCCTTCCGGAACGGCACTCAGCGGCACTCAGCGGCACCGAACGGCACCGGGCGGCCGTCAGCGCGACCCTCAGCGGCGCCATGACCGCACGCAGCGACGCGGGCGGCGCGATCGTCGCGGCCATGAAGGGCCTGGGACTCTGGCAGGGCCGGATCGGCTTCGACCACACCGTCATCGCCGAAGTCGCTGAGCGTCACGACCATCCCGGCGCGATGGTCCAGGCCGACAACATCCTGCGCGAGATCCGCCTCGTGAAGTCGCCGCTGGAACATGCGCTGATGGCGCGCGCGGCGCGCTCCAACGTCGATGCGCTCAATGCGGTCGGCCATGCCATCCGCGCGGGCGCCACGCACGTCGAGCTTCAGGCGCTCTATCGCATGGAGTGCGCGGCGCGCGGCAACACCGCGCTGTTCCTCAACGTCGACCGCGTCTCCTCCGACCTCTCGCGCCTTCAGGTCGAGGACGGGCAGACGCTGATGCTCGACGGGGTCAGCCAGTTCCTCGGCTACCATGGCGACTTCGCGCGCACCGTCTTCATCGGCGAGCCGACGCGCGAGGCGCGCCGCGCCGCCGAGGCCGCCGCCTTCGGCTGGCAAGCCGTGCGCGAGAAGCTGCGCCCGGGCCTGCGCTATTCCGAGATCACCGCGATCGGCGAGACCGCGATCCGCGCCGCCGGGTACGAGGCCGCGATCGGCTTCGGCCCGCATAGCGTCGGCCTTGCCCACACCGACGAGCCCGGCGAAGTCCACGGCGGTTTCTGGCGCAAGCCCGACATCGTCATCGAGCCCGGCATGATCCTCTCGGTCGACTGCCCGACGCTGGACACCGGCATCGGCGGCTCGGCGCACTGCGAAGACCTCGTCCGCATTACCGAGACCGGCTGCGAACCCATCCATCCTCTCCACGACCCGGTGATCATCGTATGACCAGACCTTTCATCCTTTCCGCCTCCGTGGCCGAACCGGCCTTCGCCGTACCCGGCCATGCCCGCGCCGTGCTGCAGGCCGCCGAAGCGGCCGGGTTCGACCTCCTCATGCTCGGCCGTTCGGGCGAGCGCCCGTTCGACGCGCAAGTGCTCGTCGCGTGGGCCGCGCCGATGACCTCGACGCTGGGCGTGGTCGCCACCGTGCCCGCATCGAAGGCGCACCCCTTCCATGTCGCGCGCGCGCTGTCGGCGGTGGACTTCCTCGCTGCCGGGCGCACCGGCTGGTCGGTCGTCCCCGAAGGCGCGCCCGCGGGCATGGCCGAGGACATGGTCGGCGCCGCCCGCGCGCTGTGGGACGGCTGGGGCAGCGACACACTGATCCTCGACAAGGAAAGCGGCCGCTACCTCGACGCATCGAAGGTCAAGGCATCGAACTACAAGGGCGCGTTCTTCAAGGTCGCAGGTCCCGTCAACGCGATGCGCCCGCCGCTCGGCCATCCGCTGCTGGTGGTGGACGGCGACGATCCGATCGCCATCGACGATGCCGACATCGCACTCGTGTCCGACGGCACCGCCGCCCCGCAGGCGACCAGGCGGCTGATCAAGGTCGGCGCCGATGCCGACGCCGCCATGCTCACCGAGCGCTTCGAGGCGCGCGAGATCGACGGCGCGCACTTCACCCTGAGCGATGCCTTGGCCGAACTGCCGCAGATCGGCGCGCGTCTCGCCTCCCTGCTAGCACCTCGCCCGGCCGGAGACCTGCGCGCGCGGCTTGGCCTGCCCATCCCTTCCACCGCCTCCAACCAGCCCGGCGGCGCCGTGATCCCGGAGATCGCATGATGCAAAACCAGATTCATCTTTGGGCCTTCCTTCAGGGCATCGGCTTCTTCCCGACCGGCTGGAAGCATGAGCGCGCGCGCCCCGAAGGCGTGTTCCACATGGACTACTACACCCGCGTCGCACAGCTGGCCGAACAGGGCCGCTTCGACGCGATCGTCTTCGGCGACCAGCTGCAGTCGCGCGGCGCCGGCGGCCGCGCGCCCGAACGGCTGGCGATGCCGACGCTCGATCCCGTCACGCTGCTGACGGCGATGGCGGCGGTGACCAAGCATATCGGCCTCGTCGCCACCGTCTCCACCACGTACAACACCGCCGAGATGCTGGCCGAGCGCTTCGGCACGATGGAGCGCATCACCGGCGGGCGTTCGGGCTGGAACATCGTCACCACCGCGCACCCCGACACCGCGCCCAACTTCGGCGAGACCGAACTGCCGCCCAAGGACGCGCGCTATCGCAACGCCGTCGAAGTCGTCGCCCGCGCCTGCGAACTATGGGCCGAGATGGACCGCGAAGGGCCGCAGCTGCCGCAGGGCCGCCCGGTGCTGGTGCAGGCGGGCCAGTCGCCCGACGGCCGCGACTTCGCCGCGCGCACGGCCGAAGCGATCTTCTGCCCCGCCGCCACGATCCAGGCGGGTGTCGATTTCCGCACCGACTTGCGCAGCCGCGTCGCGGGCGTCGGCCGGAGCCCTGACGGCGTGCGTATCATGCCGGGCCTGTCCTGCGTGCTCGGCGGCACCGAGGAGGAAGCCCGCGCCGAGCATACCGCGATCCTCGACCTTGCCGACGATGCACTGGCGATCGAATACCTGTCGGAATCGCTGTGCTGCGACCTGACCGGCTTCGATCCGCTCGGCCAGATCCCGGTCGACGAGATTCTGGCGAAGACCCTGCTGCCGCAGGGCGACGTCGCCCGCTCGATCGTGCCGGGCGCGGAAAAGGGCACGCCGCTGGGCGAATTCGCCGCCAACTTCATGCGCCACCCGCGCGGCCACAACGTGTTCATCGGCACGCCCGAGCAGATGGCCGACATGATGATCGAATGGCGCGACGCGGGCGCCTGCGACGGCTTCACCCTGCAGCCCAGCTACATGCCGGGGGGCCTTGAAGACTTCGTCGGTCAGGTCGTGCCGATCCTGCAGGCGCGCGGCCGCCTGCGTACCGACTATCCGGGCACCACCCTGCGCGAGACGCTGGGCCTGCCCGCGCGCGAAGCGGTGACGGCATGAAGATCGGCCGCATCGCACTCGCCACGCTGGGCGCAGTCGTCCTCGTCGGCGGCGGCACCGTTCTGGCCTTGCGCGCCGGAGCGGGCGAGTCCGACCGTGCGCAGCTGGAAAAGCGCTGGGCCGACGGCCCCTCGCGCTTCGTCACCATCGACGGCGTGCGCCTGCACGTGCGCGAGGAAGGCCCCGTCGGCGCCCCGGTGATCGTCCTGCTCCACGGCTCAATCGTCAACCTGCACGAGTGGGACGACGTCGCCGCGATCCTCAAGGACAAGTACCGCGTCGTGCGCTTCGACTGGTCGCCTTACGGCCTGACCGCGCCCGATCCTTCCGGGGTCTATTCGACGCCGCGCTCGGCACAGCTGATGAACGGCCTGCTGACGAAACTCGGCTACGACAAGTTCGCGCTCGTCGCGACGTCGAACGGCTCCAACGTCGGGCTGGAATACAACCGCGCCTATCCCGGCCACGTGACGGCGATGGCGTTCTCCATGCTGCCGCTGGAGCGGCCCAGCCAGACCCGGAAGGTGAACTGGCGCCTGAGCTGGAGCCTGCCGGTATTCAAGGCGGTGCTGCCGAACTGGCGCCCGCACTGGTTCTGGCGCGCGATGCTGGAAGATACCACCCCGCCCGGCTTCCAGCCGACCGACCGCATGGTCGACCAGATCACCGAGATGAACAACCTGCCCGGCGCGCTCGACCGGCAGGCGCAGTACATCCAGGCCAACGTGAAGGCGTTCAAGACGTCGGACGTCGGCGCCGTGGCCGAAACCGTCCACGTGCCGGTGCTGCTGCAGTGGTGCAGCTACGATGACGTGATCTCGCAAAGCGCCGGTGCCTCGGTCAAGCGCTTCACCAACGCGCCGGTGACGCTGATCCAATACCCCGACCTCGGCCATTTTCCGATGTGGGAGAAGCCGCAGAAGTTCACCCGCGACCTCGAAGCCTGGCTCGCGAAAGTCGCTGTGCGGTGATGAATGCGCCTGTCGGACGCCGTTGCATCCGACAGGCGAACAAAGGGCACGAGCCTCTTCAATAGAGCGCGAGTTAAGGGAATTCTTACTGCGATAAAAGTTTCTTGATTCACCGAGAATCGTAAATTGAAATTTTATCACGATCGGGCTGACGGGACGGCCAATGGCTTACTCGCTTCCGATGCTGCACGTCAGTGCAGAACACGCATAGTATCATTACAAAAACTAATGGCAGTGAAATTCGCAGATACGCAGGGAACGTGACAACAATTGGCGCCGCAAGCGCGCCTTTAACATTGAGGGACGAAATGACCGGCAAATATAAACTCCAGTTCGCCTCCACCTTGTCTGGCATTGCTATTGCAGCAAGCCTGACCGCGGCTCCCGCGATGGCGCAGGACACCGGCGGCGACATCATCGTCACCGCACGCAAGACCGGGGAAGACATCCTCAAGGTTCCGGTCACCGTTACCGCGATCACCTCCGAAACGCTCGACGCCAAGGGCATCGTCTCGGTCACCGACATGGCCGCCTCGACCCCGGGCATCAACATCAACAACAGCTCGTCCGGCCACGCCGACCGCTCGTTCCAGCAGGTCGTCATGCGCGGCATGACGCCGTCGACCACGCTCGCCACCACGACCTCGATGTTCATCGACGGCGTCGCGGTATCCTCGCCCTCGCAGGTCAGCGCGATCAGCAACCCGGAGCGCGTCGAGATCATCAAGGGCCCGCAGAGCGCCTACTTCGGCCGCAACACTTTCGCGGGCGCGATCAACGTCGTGACCAAGATGCCCGGCAACGACTGGGGCGGCGAAGTGCTCGGCATGCTCGGCACGCGCAACAACTGGCGCCTGCGCGGATCGATCGAAGGTCCGATCATCCCCGATCTCCTCTCGTTCCGCATCAACGGCGAGCAGTATTCCAAGGACGGTTCGTGGAAGAACCAGGACGGCATCACGCTGGGCGACCAGCAGACCAAGAGCGCCTCGCTCCTGCTCGCCATCACCCCGGCCTCGAACGTCACCATCAAGCTGTTCGGCATGCTGAGCGAGGACAAGGACGGCCCCGCCGCCCAGACCCGCCTCTATGCCTATGACGTAAAGGCAGCCAACGGCACCACCGTCGTTCAGGGCCAGTCGAACTGCACGCTCACGGGCGACACCCGCGGTGCGCTCTCTCCGACCGGCGAAGTGCTGGGCATCGCTGTCCAGAACCCCTACTTCTGCGGCACCATCCCGTCGATGGCGAACCCTGTCACCGCCAACGTCACCAACACCGACTTCGTGCGCCAGTTTCTCAACATCGGCACCAACCGCGTGGTCGATCCCTCGGAAGGCGTACAGGGTTACGGCCTCCTGCGCCGCACCAAGCACGCGCACGCGACGTTTGACTGGGAAATCACCGACGGTCTGACCGCCTCGGCGCTCGCGGGCTACAACCGTGAAGTCTGGACGACCTTCATCGATCTCGACAGCTACGATGGGACGGCGCTGACCGGCACGACCTGCAGCGCCACGACCACCACCAACTGCTACGGCCAGGGCTACTTCGACTTCCCGTACCTGATCGAGCGCAAGATCGACGACTTCTCGCTCGAAGGCCGTCTGCAGTACGTGTCGGGTCCGTTCCGCGGCGTCGCGGGTATCAGCTACCTCAGCGCCGACCAGCTGCAGGGCCTTGGCGGCGGCACCGGTGCCCTCACCGCCTCGGTCCTTTCGCCCGGCGGCCTCAGCCGTAACAAGACCACCGGCCTGTTCTTCGGCCTGACCTACGACCTGACCGACACCATCTCGGCCAGCTTCGAAGGTCGTTACCAGATCGACCAGCTGCAGTCGTTCGCACGCCCGGCCGGCCTGAACGTCGCTTCGAGCGTCTTCATCCCGGCAGGCTTCTATACCGGCGGCACTGTCCTCGCGAGTGCGAAGTACAAGAACTTCACTCCGCGTGCGATCGTCAACTGGCAGATCACCCCGGACATGATGGTCTATGCTTCGTGGGCCAAGGGCGTGAACCCGGCGCAGTTCAACACCGGCATCCTCTCCAACTCGGCCTCGGTGCAGCAGGCCGCATATGACGCCGGTGGTCAGCTGGCGATCGAGCCGGAGAAGATCACCAACTACGAGATCGGCCTCAAGGGTCGTATCGGATCGACGGTGCGCTACGCCTTCGCGGCCTACTATGCCCAGTGGCGCAACCAGATCAACTCGACCGTGATCGTCGCACCCGACTCCACGCAGGCGACCGGCTTCAGCTTCGTAACGGCGAACATGAACGCGGGTTCGGTCGATCTGCGCGGCATCGAAGGCGAAGTGTCCTGGCGCCCGACCGACTTCCTGACCATCGACGCTGCCGGTGCGATCAACGATTCGGACATCAAGGACTTCAAGAGCACCACCGTCAGCGCGCTGACGGGTATCTACGACTATTCCGGCAAGGAGATGAAGAACACCTCGAAGTACTCGGCCAACGTCGGCATCCAGGTCGGCACCGAGATTTCGGGCTGGGACAAGGGCAGCTGGTTCGTGCGCGGCGACTGGAACTTCAAGTCGGGCGTCTGGTCGAACGAGGCGAACCTCGCACGCACGCCGGACCTGCACCTGTTCAACGCACGCGCGGGCATCACGCGGGGCAACCTCTCGCTCGAGGCGTTCGTGAACAACATCTTCAACAACAAGACCCCGCTTACGGTCTCGGACAACTATGTCCTGGCACCCGGCTTCCCGTACTCGGCGCGCACTTCAGCGCTGATGCTGGGCCTCGGCGATCTGCGCACCGCTGGCGTGCAGGCTAAGATCAAGTTCTGATCCGACGCTGCTGCGACACAAGGAAGGCCGGGGGAAACCCCGGCCTTTTTTTTGTTTACTCCCCAAACTGCGCTCGGCGGAGCGGACTTCCGGAATTGGTAGAACCCGATAATCGCTATCGACCACCCACCTTCGTCATTGCGAGCGTAGCGAAGCAATCCAGAGCGGTTTCATACTCCCCTGGATTGCTTCGCTACGCTCGCAATGACGAAGGAGTGGCACCTGCCATGCCCGGCGCTGATCCCCCAGCGTCGGCGCATGAAAAAAGGGAGGCACAGCCTGCGCCGTGCCTCCCCTTCATCCCGTCTTTCGCAAGAAGCCTCACCCCATCAGGGCGATGGCCTGCTCCTCGCTGAGCACTTCGGCGTACTTCTTCGACAGGTCGAACAGGTTGGCCTCGTGCGGGCGCTCGTCACGGTCGCCGCAGGCATCCGCGACCACCAGCGGCACGAAGCCGTTCTGCAACGCATCGAGCGCCGAGGCGCGCACGCAGCCCGAGGTGGAGAAGCCGGTGATGAACAGGCTGTCCACGCCCATGCTGGTCAGCGTCGCCGCCAGCGAGGTGCCGAAGAACGACGAAGCGTACTGCTTCGTCACCACCACTTCGTCCGCACGCGGCTGCAGCGTGTCCGGGAAGGCGCCGAGCGGCGAGCCTTCGAGGAAGGCCTCCAGCGCGGGCACCTTCCTGTAGAACAGCCCGCCATCGACGCCGCCTGCGCGGTAGACGACGTTCGTGAAGATCACCGGCACGCCTGCCTTGCGCGCCGCTGCGGTCAGACGCTCGCACGAGGCGAGCGCCGTCTCGAAGCGCGGCGAGTACAGGGGCTGACCGGGCGTGAGATACGCCACGACCACGTCCACCAGCAACAGCGCCGGCTTCTTGCCGGGCTGCAGAGCCCCGCCGAAGCCGCCACGGTTGTAGTCGTCGAGAAGGTCGCTCACTCGGCGGCCTCCGCGAATTCCACGGTGGCCCACTTCGGCGCGGTCGGCGCAGGCAGGCCGGTTTCGGCGAGGCAGTTCGCGCGCAGCGTCTCGATGTCGGGGCCGAAGTCGAACACGCCGATTGCACCGCGCTCTGCACGCAGCTTCTCGCGCAGCGCCGAGGTAGCGGCTTCGTCCACCGCGCCGTCGGTGATGACGACGCCGTAATCCTTCGCGCCCTCGGCAGTGACGAGACCCTGGCCGATTTCCTTCAGCACCAGCGCCGGGTCACGGTCGAGCGGGTCGCCCCAGCCGCCGCCGCCCCAGGTGATGAATTGCAGCACGTCACCGGCCTCGACCGGGTAGTCCTCCAGCTTGTTGCCGACGACGATCTCGGTGCCGTCGGCCTTCACCAGCAGCTTGCGCGCGCGCTTGCCCGGGTGGCCGCCGTTGACGCCCCAGGGCGGCACGAACCAGCGGTCGTCGTGGATGGCGATCACGCCCGGCTCCAGGAAGCGGTAGACCATGTTGATGCCGTTGCCGCCGCGGTGCAGGCCCGCGCCGCCTGAGTCGGGCACCGTCTCGTACTTCTCGATGACGAGCGGGAAGTAGCGCTCCAGGAACTCGTTCGGAACGTTGGTGAAGCCGGGGAACAGCGAGTGCCCGTCCGGCCCGTCGCCCAGCGGACGACCGGGAATGCCGCCGAAGCCGATCTGGAACAGCTGGAACCACTTCCCCGCCTTGTCGGTGCCCGCATAGAACAGGTGCGGGCTGGACGAGAAGCCGGCGGCGTTGAGGAATTCCGGGGTCTTCTGGCCCAGCAGGCCGCCCAGGATGTCGAACAGGCGGCCCAGCACGTGGGTGCGGCCCGACAGCGCCGCCGGGAACTTCGGCTTCAGCAGAGAGCCTTCCGGGATGCGTACGTCGATCAGCGGATAGTACCCGTCGTTGAACAGGATCTGCGGATCGAAGACCATGATCATGTAGATTCCGAAGAACATGCGCATCATGTTCTCGTTCAGGAACATGTTGATCGAGGCCTGGCTCTGCGGATCGGTGCCGTCGAAGTCGAGGACCACGCGGCCGTTCTCGCGCCACATCGTGCACTTGATCTTGTATGGGCCGAAACCCATGCCGTCGTCACAGATGTAATCCTCGAACGAGACCTTCTCCTCGCCGATCGAGCTGGCGATCAACTGCTGCATCGCGCGGAAGTTGCGGTCGAGCAGCAGGTCGGTCGCCGAGACGAAGACGTCGTCGCCGAAGCGCGTCGCCATTTCGACCACGCGGTGCGCGGCGACGCGGCACGAGGCGATCAGCGCGTTGAGGTCCGCCTTGCACCACGCCGGGGTGCGCGACTGGTGCATGACCAGCTTGATCAGGTCCTCGTTGTATTCGCCCTTCTTCCAGATCTTGACGGGCGGGATGCGCACGCCTTCCTGGAAGATCTCGGTGGCGTGGATCGGCATCGAGCCGGGGACCATGCCGCCGATGTCGCTCTGGTGGCCGAACATCGAGGTATAGGCGATCAGGCGGCCGTCCTTGAACACGGGCAGCAGCACGAGCCAGTCGTTGCAGTGGCTGATCGCGCCGCCGACCGAGTAGGGGTCGGACAGGAAGATCATGTCGCCGTCTTCCACGGTCCCGTCGAAGCCGTCGAGGAAGGGGCCGATGTACGAGCCGAACTGGCCCACGATCATGCGGCCCTGATGGTCGGCGATCAGCGGGAAGGCGTCGCCCTGCTCGCGGATGCCGGGCGACATGGCGGTGCGCACCAGCGTTGCGTCCATCTCGACGCGGGCGTTGCGCAGCGCGTTCTCGATGACTTCGAGGGTGACGGGGTCGATGTCGACCTTGTTGAAGGGCGTTTCGTTAGCCTGGATGATACGTGCGGGCATTGGTTCTCTCCCCTCAGGCCAGGTTGATCAGGATGTTGCCGACGGCATCGACGGTGCCGACGCAGTCGCCTTCGATGAGCGTGGTCGAGTCCATCTCGGTGACGATCGCCGGGCCCTTGATCACGTCTCCGGCGCGCAGCTTGGCGCGGTCGTAGATCGCGGCCGGGGCCATGGCGCCGTTGAACCACAGTTCGTGGTCGCGCACCTTGGCCTCGATCGGATCGCCGTTGCCTTCGGGCAGGCGCAGCGCCTCGAGTTCGAGCAGCGGCCCGAGCGCCACGGCGCGCAGGTTCACCAGCTCGTGCTCGGTGTCCATGTTGAACGTGAACAGGCGTTCGTGCTCGGCATCGAAGCGCGCCTTGACGCCCGCCAGGCCATCGGCCTTGAGCACGTCGGGGCTGATCGAGAGCGGCACTTCGAAGGCCTGGCCTTCATAGCGCACGTCGAGTTCGAACTGCACGGTGACGTCGGCGTCGGCGATGCCTTCGGCGGTCAGTTCCCGGGTGGTCTGCGTGGCCATCTCTTCCAGCAGCGTGATCACCTCGGCTTCCTCGGTCTCCGAGAAGCGCTTGGAGAACGAACGCGCCGTCTCGGTGCGCATGCGCGTGGTGGCATCGCCCAGCGCGCAGAGCACACCCGGCGAGACCGGCGAGACTGCGGGCCACGAACCCATCAGCTTGGCCACGGCGTTGACGTGGAGCGGACCGGCGCCGCCAAAGCCCATCACCGCGAAGTGGCGCGGATCGTAGCCCTGCTGCACCGAGATCATGCGCAGCGCGCCGAACATGTTCTCGTTGACGATGTCGATGATTCCGCGCGCGGCTTCCATCAGGCCGATGCCCAGCTTGTCGGCGATGGTCTGCACCGCCGCCTTGGCGCCTTCGCGGTCGAGCTTGAAGGTGCCGCCCAGCAGGTTCTCGGGCAGGTAGCCGAGCACCACGTTGGCGTCGGTCACGGTCGGCAGCTTGCCCCCCTTGCCGTAGGCCACCGGGCCCGGCACCGCGCCCGCCGACTGCGGGCCGACGCGCAGCGCGCCGGTCAGTTCGGGCACATAGGCGATCGAACCGCCGCCCGCGCCCACCGTCTTCACGTCCAGCGCCGAGGCGCGGACCGAGAGGTGGCCGACTTCGGTGGTGCGCACGCGGCGCGCCTCGAGGTTCTCGATCAGCGCCACGTCGGTGGAAGTACCCCCGACGTCGAGCGTCAGGATGTTGCGGATGCCGGAGTTCTTGCCGACCCACAGCGCGCCCGTGACGCCGCCTGCGGGACCGGACATCAGGAGCGCGACCGGGTGCTCCTCCGACTTCTCGGAGGACATGAGGCCGCCATCGGAGCGCAGCAGCGAGAGCGAGCCCGCCATGCCGCCGGAGCGCAGGTTGTCGCGCAGGTTGCGCACGTACTTGCCCACGACCGGGCGCACCGCCGCGTTGGCGACGGTGGTGAGGGTACGCTCGTATTCCTGCATCTCGGGCAGGACGAGGTGGCTGAGCGAGATCGGCACTTCGGGCATGATCTCTGCGGCGAGTTCCGCCACGCGCTTTTCGTGCGCGCCGTTGAGATAGCCGTTCATCAGGCTGACCGTCAGCGCCTCGACGCCCTGCGCCTTCAGTTTCTCCAGCGCGGCGCGGATACCGGCTTCGTCGATCGGGCGGATCTCGCGCCCTTGCGCATCCATGCGCCCAGCGATCTCCACGGTGTCCTCGAGCGAAGCGAGTGGTTCAGGCTTGGGCCACACGATCCAGCCGGCGAGGCCGCCGGGCACGAACGAGCGTGCGATCTGCATGACCTGGCCATAGCCCTCGGTGACGACGAGGCCGACGCGCGAACCCTTGCCTTCGAGCACCGCATTGGTCGCGACGGTCGTGCCGTGGAGGAAGTACTCGATGTCCGCAGGCGTGATTCCCGCCTTCTCGCAGATCGCGCCGAGGCCGTTGAGGATGCCTTCCGAGCTGTCATGCGGGGTGGAAGGCGTCTTGTGGCGCCAGAACGAGCCGTTCTTCTGATCGAGCAGCAAAAGGTCGGTAAACGTCCCACCGACGTCCACCCCCAGGCGATAAGTCATGAACCCAATCTCCGTTAGATTGGTATCTAGCAAGCATCGCGGGGGCTGCAATGACAGGGTTGTGCCCCCGACTGATCGGCAGGTGGAGAAGCCTGGTCACACTGCGGAACGATTGCAGCGCCAGGCCGATCCGCGTGGCTCCAAGGTCTTGTTGAGATTACCGCTCAATACACTTTCGGACAGCTTGATGCAGGCGTGGCAAAGTCCTGCGACACCGCGCCGTCATACCGGCCTCATCGAAAACCGACGATGGACGCCGCCAGATGACCCGCCTGCTCCCCGCCTTCGCAGCCCTTGCCGTATCCTCGGCCATCCTGACCAGCGTGGCCGCCATGGCCGTGCCGCCCGGCGCGCCGGTCATCGGCGCCGAAAAGCCGGTGTTCCTGGGCCGCATGGTGGTGACCGCGACGCCGCTCTGACACGGCAACATCCAATACCGCAATTCCCCACCAGTCGATAAATCCTCGATTGGTGACCAGAGGCACCAGCCTCGATTTGCCGCGCGCCCGGTGTGAGGCAGCCTCGACGTCGAACCCCGCAAATGGACCCGGCCCCAACAATTCGGGCCGTCCATCCGGATCGACAGAGAGGTAGACCGAATGCCGCTTACCCGTACCACCGGCAGCTACGTGATGGGCCCCAGCGACGACCGCTCCAAGTGGGTCGAGTGGGAGAACTTCATCGTCTCCACCAACCCCGACGGCACCCATACCGCGCAGTCGATGACGCGCTTCCCCGGCACTTCGCTGGTGCGCCACGTCACCCAGACCGTGAACACCGAATTCATGCCGATGGACGGCCACTTGCGCCTGTTCGTCGGCAGCGAGTTCCAGGGCGTTCTGGTGCGCCGCGTGGTCGGTGACGAGGTGACATCGCTCCTCATCGCGCCCGACGGCAGCCCGATCGAGCAAGCCCAGCTTCCCGGCGGCGCCGACCTCGTCCTCGGCTACCACCCCACCGTCGTCGAGGGCTGGAAGTTCACCCAGTGCGACCGCGCGGTCGAAGGCACGCAGCACGTGCGCATCCTCACCACCTCGGCCACCTGGAACGGCGGCCAGATGACGCACGGCAAGGAAGTGACGCTGGCCATCGAGTACATCGGCGAGGAGGAGATCGAAGTCCCCGCCGGCAAGTTCGTCTGCGACCACTACCTCTGGCACACCGGCGCGATCGACGCCGACATCGAGGTCTGGACCACCGGGCAGGACCGCATCTGCGCCCGCGTGATCGGCCATGCCAAGGGCGTGACCTACGAACTGGCCGAATTCGACCAGAAGAGCTTCGGCGACACCCTCGAATTCGACTTCTGATCCGAAAGGCGCGCACGATGCTACGGGTAGCTACAGCACAGTTCGAAACCGGGAAGGACACCGACCGCGTCCTTGCCGACATCCTGCGCCTTGCCGACGAGGCGGCGGCGGGCGGGGCCAGGCTAGTGCACTTCCAGGAGTGCTGCAACTACCCCACCTCCTACACCGACCGCGAGCACGCATGGCGCGAGGCCGTTACCCTCGAAGGTCCGCTGGTCTCGGCGATCCGTGCCAAGGCGCGTGAACATGGCCTGTTCATCGGCTTCAACGCCGCCGTGCGCGGTCCATTTCCCAAGGCGTGGATGGTCAACCACCTGATCGGCCCGGACGGGGAATACATCGGCTCCAACAAGAAGCAGGTGCTGATGTGGATCGAGCGCGACGCCTTCTTCCCCTCGGACGAGGACGGGCGCGTCTACGACACCGAAATCGGGCGCATCGGCATGATATCCTGCATGGACGGGCTGGTGCCGGAAACCTCGCGCACGATGGCGTGCCTGGGGGCGGACATCGTACTGAACTCGCTCTGTTCGAACGGGGTGGACGAGGCGAACCTGCACATCCCGGCGCGCGCGGCCGAGAACGGCTATTTCATGATCTCCGCCAACCGGGTGGGGGACATGGTCAAGGGGCAGGACCTGCAGGACCTGATCGACGCCGCAGGCATGACCCGCGACTTCGTAAAGGGCGCGGGCGAGAGCCAGGTGGTCGGCCCGGACGGCGCCCCGCTGGCCCGCGCGACGCATGACGACATCGGGCTGGTCTTCGCCGACATAGACCTCTCGAAGCTGGAACGCGAAGACCGCATGGCGCGGCGGCGGCCCGAACTCTATGCCCTGATGGGCGCGGACAACGCCGCGCTGGCGGCGCTCGCCGAAGGCCGCGCGCCAGCGGGGAAAGTCGCGCTGACGACTATCGTACCCGGCGGCGCGACGTTCGATGAACGACTGGCGCAAGCCCGCGAAATGATCGCCTCGGCCCCGGCCGGACTGGCAGTGCTCCCCGAATTCTTCGCGTGGGACCTGGGCGACGACAGCCGCCTCGACGAAGCGACCGCAGCCCTCGTCGAAGCCGCTGCCGCAGCAGGCACCTACCTCGTCGCCGGACTGCCGGGGCGCGAGCATGGCAAGCGCGTCAACCGCGCCGTCCTCTTCGGCCCCGAAGGCGTGATCGGCGAATACGGCCAGATCCACGCCGATCCCGGCTCGAACGACATGGCGCTGGGTGACGATCTGCCGGTCTTCGACCTCCCGTTCGGCCGCCTCGGCCTGCTGCTGGGCGAGGACCTGCTGTTCCCCGAGGCTGCCCGTGTGCTCGCCCGCAAGGGCGCGGACCTCATCGCCTGTCCCGCGACATGGCGCGAGGACTGGCATCACGAACTCATGCTCACCGCGCGTTCGGCGGAGAACCACGTCACCATCGTCAGCGCATCCCGCGCCGACAACCTTTGCGCGAAGCCCGGCACCATCTGCACGACCCCGCCGGAATACCGCTTCCCGCAGACCAAGGAAGTCAACGCGCCGGACCGCCACATGGCGCCCTCGCTCACCGGCGCGTTCACCGTGGAGGTCGACCTAGCCCCCAACCGCGACAAGCGGCTGATGGGCGCGACCGACCTCATCATGGACACGCGCCCGGAACTCTACGGCGCGATCCTGGCGCTGCGCGAAAGCGTCCCGGCATGAGCCGCCCGCCGATCGGCACCCTGCGCGGCGCGGCCAGCCTCGACGATGAGAGCTACGTCGATTTCGTCGAGGGAATGCGCGCCTTCAACCTCTCGCGCATGGTGCCGCGCCTCGTCCAGTCGGGCGATGCGATCGGCGCCCGGATGGCGACCCGGTCGCCCCGGCCGCGCGTGCAGGACCTGTTCACCGCGCTCGACCACGTGCCCGCCGCGCAGATGGCGCGGCGGATGATGCGCTCGACCCAGATGATGATGTGGCGCGGCACCGGCGACACCTACCGCCGCATCGCGGGCGAACTGGAGGACTGGCTGAAGCAGGCCGAGGCCGCCGCCCCCCACCTGCTGCGCATCGACCCGGCCTTCGCCTATCCCGACTACTTCCGGGCGCAGGACATCCACCTGCAGCCGGGCAACTACCACGACGACGCGCTCGCCGGGTTCGTGTTCCACTACGGCTCCAAGGTGTTCTTCACCGGCGGCAACGACGACGACCGCCTGCACAACGTCATGGCCGCATGGTGCCCGATCGACGGCTCTCCGCAGCGCATCGTCGATCTTGGCTGCGGCGTCGGCCAGTCCACCACCGCCTTCAAGCTGCGCTTCCCCGAAGCCGAGGTCCACGGCATCGACCTTGCTGCGCCGATGCTGCGCTACGGCCATGCCCGGGCGCGGGAACTGGGGATCGAGGTCCACTTCACGCAGGGCGACGCCGCCGCGCTCGATTTCGCCGACAACAGCGTCGACGCGGCGCTGGCGATGATCCTGTTCCACGAACTGCCGCCCGAAGTGGCCGAAGGCGTCGTGAAAGAGGCCGCGCGCATCCTGAAGCCGGGCGGCACCTTCACCATCATCGACTTCCCGCACATCGCGGCCGAAGAACTCAGCGGCCGCCACTGCATGCGCCTGTTCGACAGCTGGTACAACGGCGAGCCCTACGCCCCCGCCTTCGTCCATTCCGACTTCACCGCGCTGCTGAAAGCGCACTTCGGCGACGTCGATTCCGACTACCGCCCTGCCGCCACCTCCACCGGAGCGCTGCAGATCCGCGTCTGCAGGAAAACCGCATGACACCCGACGAAGTCACCGACCTGCGTCGCTGGCTGGACAAGAGCGAGGGCCTTGCCGATGGCCGCCCCTTCCTCGGCGACCGCCGCCTCGACGCGATGATGGACGTCATGCTCGAAATGGCGGCGCAAGTCTGGGTGCTCAAGCGCCGCAACGCCGTGCTGGAAGGCGTCCTGACCGCACAGGGCGCGCTCGGTCCCGAGGCGATCGAGAGCTTCACCTTCACCCCCGACGAAACCGCCGCGATGCGCGAAAGCCGCGCCGCCTTCGTCTCCACCATCTTCCGAAGCCTCGCCGAGCTGCCGCTCGCGCCCGAGGCCAGCCAGCAGGAGCCGTCATGATCCCGACCATCGATACCGCGCCCGTCAACTTCAAGCGCGGCTATTCCAGCTGCTTCCTCGGCCAGCTCCACTACCGCGAGCATGGCGAGGGCGAGCCGGTCCTGTGTCTCCACCAGGCCCCGCAGTCGAGCGGCATGTTCGACACCGTGCTGCCGATGCTGGGCGAACACTTCCGCGCGATCTGCATGGACACCATCGGCTACGGCATGTCCGACCTGCCCGGCCGCCTCGTCGAGCCCGAGGAATATGCGCGCACCATCGTCGAATTCCTCGACGACATGGGGCTGACCGATCCGATCTCGGTGATCGGCGTCCATACCGGCGCCTACTTCGCCACCCAGCTGGCGGCGCAGTATCCGGAGCGCGTCAAGAAGTTCGTCCTCTCCGGCCCGGTGCTGCTCCACCCCGACGAGGGCGTGGTGCCGATGCGCGCGCCCGCGACCATCGCCGAGGAGGACGGCAGCCACCTGACCCGCCTGTGGCAGCTGCGCTGGAAGAACGTCTCGCCGGTGAACAATCTCAAGGCGTTCGAGAAGCTCTACGTCGCCGCCCTCACCGCCGGGGAGAACGCGCAGGCATCGTATTACGCGGCCAGCAAGCTCGACACGCTCAAGCAGCTGCGCTTCGACGTGACGGTGCCGGGCTTCATCGTCTGGGGCGACAAGGACCTCTCCGCGCCGGGCATCATGAAGTGCCTTCACTTCCTGGAAGGCAAGGTGCCCGACTACCGGATCGAAGGCGGCACGCTCGACACCATCGAGGAATTCCCCGAGGAGTGGACCGAAGCCTGCGTCCGCTTCCTCAAGGAAGGCTGACGGAGTTGGCCCCGCATTCGCAGACCGGCCATCCGAAGCTGGGGGACTTCGCCGCGTCAAGCATGGCGGACGCGCAGGGCAAGTGGCTGCTGCGCGAGAACCCCGCCCGGCCTGACGAACTGGCCGGGCGCATCCGCCGCGACAGTCCCGCCGACGTCCTCGCCGCCGCCTCTGCCGCAGCGGCCGCGCAGAGGGAATGGGCCGCGCTCGACTTCGAGGCGCGCGCGGACACGCTGCGCATGGCCTTCGGCGCGGTGGAGGGGATCGACACCCTCGCCCGCACGATGGCGAGCGAGATGGGCAAGCCCGTGAGCGAATGCGCCGGGGAAATCCGCTTCGCGCTGGCCTTCGCCGCCGACATGGAGGGCCGCGCCCGCCGTCTCCTTGCCGACGACGTTCGCGGCGAAGGACCGGGGCGGCGCGTGGTGCGGCGCGCGCCATATGGCGTCATCGCGGCGATCGTGCCGTGGAACGCGCCGATCATCCTCGCCATGACCAAGATCGCGCCCGCCCTGCTCTCGGGCAACGCGGTGCTGGTGAAGCCCTCCCCTTTCGCGCCGCTGACCTTGAGCGCCATCGTCGTCATGATCGCCGCGCACCTGCCGCCCGGCCTGCTGCGCGCCGTCAACGGCGGGGCCGAGACCGGCGAAACACTGATCGGCGCTCCAGAAGTGGCGAAAGTCGCCTTCACCGGCGGCGGCACGGTGGGCCGCGCAGTGCTGGAACAGGCCAGCCGGCGCTTCATCCCCAGCGTGATGGAACTGGGCGGCAACGACCCGCTGATCGTGCTGGAGGACTTCGCGCCGACCACCGCGCGCATGGAAGCGCTCGTCTGGGCCAGCTTCCTCAATGCCGGGCAGGTCTGCATGGCCGCCAAGCGCCTCTACGTCCACGAAACCGTGGCCGACCGCTTCGTGGACGCCTACGTCGAGACGGCGCGGCGCCTGCTGTACATGGGCGACCCGCTCGACCCGCGCACCAACATCGGCCCGGTCATCAGCGCGCAGGCGCAAGGCCGCATCAGCCGCGTCGCGGCGCAGGCACGCTGCGACGGGGGCATGGTCGTGTCGCTCCTGAACGACTTCTCCGACTACCCGGAGCAGGGCTATTTCGTGGCCCCCCAGCTCGTCACCGGCCTGACTGACGATGCGGAACTGGTCCGCGACGAACAGTTCGGGCCGATCGTCCCCGTGGTCACCTGGCGCGACGAAGCCGATGTGCGCCGCTGGGCCGCCACCGGGGACTGTCTCAGCGCCTCGGTCTGGTCATCCGACGCCGAGCGGGCATGGGACCTCGCGGCCTCGCTGCCGGCCGGGCTGTGCCTCGTCAACGCGCACAACCGCAGCGGCTTCTCGTTCGACCTGCCGTTCGGCGGCTCGGGACCGAGCGGCTTCGGGCGCGAGTACGGCGACGAGGGGCTGCTCGAATACTCCATGCCCAAGGCCCTGCACCAGCCCGCGACCGGCTCGGTAGCCAGCGCCTATCCGGGCAAGGCCTGACCCATGACGGCCCCCACTTCCGTCATTGCGAGCGCAGCGAAGCAATCCAGGGCGGATCGCGCCACCGCTGGGCCGCCGCTGGATTGCCGCGGGGCTGCGCCCCTCGCAATGACGAAGGCGGGATACCCATGATCGCCGCACAAGAGGAACGCTGATGCTCGAAGCGACCTACGACGCCGCCATGACCTCACCCCCGGCACGCACTCCGCGCGTCAGCCTTGCCACCCGGCTCGGCTATGGCAGCGGGGCGGTGGGGGCGCAGATCTTCCGCGACACCCCTGCGCTGATCCTGCCGATCTACATGATCACCGTGCTCGGCATCCCGGCGTGGATGGCGGGCATCGCGATCCTGATCCCCAAGGCGTGGATCGTGTTCTGCGACCCCCTCGTCGGCGGCTGGTCGGACCGGCGCGCCACCAGCTGGGGCCGCGCCCCCTTCCTCGGCGCGGGCGCGCTGCTTTCGGCCCTCGCCTTCGTCCTGATGTTCAGCGCGCCGGACTTCGCCTCCCCGCTGGCCAGCGCGGCCTACATGTCACTCGCTTTCGCGCTCGCCTCGACCGCCTACAGCCTGTTCTCGGTGCCCTACCTCTCGGTCGCGTCCGAGATGAGCGAAAGCCCGCGCGAGCGCACGACGATCCTGGCCTATCGCCTTGTCTTCCTGGCCGTCGGCGTCGCCATCGGCGCGGGCTATGCGCTGCCGGTGGCGCAGTGGCTGGGCGATGGCTGGCACGGCTTTAACCGCATGGGGATGCTCTATGGCCTCGTCTGCCTGGTGAGCATGGGCGTCACCTGGGCGACCGTGCGCCGCACCCGCCTCATCACCGTGCCCCGCCCCGAAGGCGCGACCGGCAGGGCCGACATCCTCGCCTTGTGGCGCAACCGCAGCTTCGTGAGCCTGGCCACCACCTATTTCTTCGCGCTGACCGCGCAAGGCATGACTTATACCGTCTTCGGCCTGTTCTTCCTCTACGTCCTGCACGATGCAGGCGCACTGGCCATCGTCAACGTCTTCGCCGCCGCTTCGGTGCTGGTCGCCCAGCCGCTGACGGTCTGGCTGAGCCGCCGCTTCTCCAAACGCGCACTGTTCGTCACCGGGGTGCTCGGCTGGTCGCTGTTTTGCCTCTCCTGGATCACCGCCGGGCCGACCGAGAACGGCTGGATCGCCGCACACCTCGGCATCCCCGCGCCGGGAATCGTGCTGATGGCGCTGCGCGGGTTCCTGTGGGGCCTGTTCAACTCGATGTACCTGCTGATGGCGCTGTCGATGCTGACCGACACCATCCAGCACGACCGCGAGACCACCGGCGCATCACGCGCGGGCGTCTATTCCGGCGTGTTCAGCGCGCTGGAGAAAGTCGCCTTCGCGCTCGGCCCGGCGATCACCGGCGTGCTGCTCAGCCTCGGCGGCTTTGTCGGCGCCAAGGGCAGCGGCGCGGTGCCGCAGACGCCCGGCGCCCTCACTACGCTGGTGCTCTGCTTCGCGGTCTATCCGGCCGTACTCAAGGCGCTGAGCCTCCTCGCCTTCATCCGTTACCGGGGACACTGATCCGATGACCGCCGATCCCTCTTTCGCCCCCTCTGCAGCCCGCCGGGACTCCCACAACTCATTGCGCCGCGCCCTCGTCGAGCGCCTGCGCGACGGGCGGACAGACTTGGCCGAGACCGTCATGGAGATCGACGCCCACGCCTACGTCGATCCTGACCGCCATGCCCGGGAGCGCGAGGCTTTCCGCAAGCTGCCGATCATGGCCTGCCTTTCGCTCGACGTGGCGGAGCCGGGCGACAAGCTGCTGTTCGATGCCCTCGGCCCCGAAATCGTGATCCTGCGCGACGGCGAAGGGCAGGTACGCGCCTTCCTCAACATGTGCCCGCACCGCGCCGCGCGCCTCGTGACCGAATGCGACAGCCGCAAGCGCATGACCTGCCGCTTCCACGGCTGGACCTTCGACCTCAAGGGCAAGCTGATCGGCCTGCCCGGCGCGGAGGGCTTCGCGGGAATGGAGCGCGAGGCGCGCGGGCTGGTCGAGCTGCCGGTAACGGAATGGGCGGGCATGGTCTTCGTGCGCGCCGATCCGGAAGGCGGCCCGATCGACGTAGCGCAATGGCTCGGCCCTTTCGCGGCGGAACTGGAGCACCTAGAACTCGGCCGCGCCCGGCCGATGCGCCGCAGCCGGCTGGAAACGCGCACCAACTGGAAATGCGCCTGGGACACCTACTGCGAAAGCTACCATTTCGCGACCCTGCATGCGACCACGGTGGCCCCGCGCCTCGTCTCCAACGTCATGGCGCTGACCCCGTTCGACCGCCACGCCCGCATGGGCTTCCCGCGCAAGGACTGGTATGCCCTCGCCGACGCGCCGGAAACCGAGTGGCCGGACGAGAACTTCGGCGGCAACTACTTCATCTTCCCCAACATCAACCTCAACGTCTCCTCCGGTCCGAACGGGGAGATGTTCTACGGCTTCTACCATCTCTATCCCGGCGAGACGCCCGGCAGCACGGTGACGCGCATGGCCACCTATCGCCCCGGCCACGCCGACGGCCCGCAGCCGGACGAGGACTGGCAGGTGCTCCACGGCTTCATCGAGGATGTCGTGCGGACGGAGGACTACAGTGTCTCGGAGGAAGCCTACCGCAACCTGTCGAACGCGCCGGAGGGGTTCAGCGCCGTGTTCGGGGCGAACGAGATTCTCGTGCAGAAATGGCACCGCAACTGGGCGGATCAATTGGGGGAACTGGGGTTGGGGTGAAGGGCGGAAAGGCCCACCCCGCTGCGACTAGGCGATAAATCGCCAAGTCTCGCGCCCCTCCCGCGAGCGGGAGGGGACAGGGGTGGGCCTCCCTACGCCAGCCCTCATCCCCGTCGTTCCAGATAACGCCCATACCCCCCCGCGCCCGTGACCCGGCCATCCTGCATGATCGTCTCCCCGCGCAGGATCGCTCGTACCGGCCAGCCCCGCAGGGTCCAGCCTTCGTAAAGGCTATAGTCCGAATACGAAGCCAGTGCCGCAGGATCGACCACGCGGCTCTGCTCGAGGTCCACCAGCGTCACGTCCCCATCTGCACCGGGAGCCAGGCTACCCTTGCCTTTCATGGAAAAGATCTCCGCCGGACGGCTGGTGAGCAACTGTGCGATCCGCTCGAGCGACAAGCGCCCCTTGTGATACCCTTGGTCGAGCAGCACCGGCAGGATCGTCGCTGTGCCGGGAAAGCCCTGCGATGCCTGCCAGACCGGCTTCTCCTTGGTGGCGCGCTTGCGGGGTACGTGGTCCGAAGCGACGACGTCGATGGCGCCGTCGGCCAGCCCTTCCCATAGCGCCGCGACGTCGTCCGGGCTGCGAAACGGCGGATTGGCCTTGCCGATGGGGCCGATGTCCGCGTCCCAGTCGTGCGTCAGGTAGTGCGGGCAGGTCTCCACCGTCACCCGGTCGTAGCGGTCCCGCCAGCGGCGCACCTCGTCCAGCGCCATGCGCGTGGAAATGTGCGGGATATAGATGCGCGCGCCCAGCTTTTCCGCCAGATAGAGCGCGCGGATGGTGCTCTCCGCCTCGGTGACCGCGGGCTTGGAGAGGTTCCAGTCCTTCAGCGTCATGCCGCCCCCGGCGATGCTGGCGCGGCGGAAGCGGTTGACCAGTTCGATGTTCTCGGTGTGGACGACGATGGTGACTTCGCCAAGGCTCGCGGCCTTCTCCAGCAGCGCGTAGAAGTATCCGTCGTCGGTCCCGTCGAGGCCGAGGTAGCGGCCTTCCTCACCCTTGAAGTTCATGAAATACTTGAAAGAGGTGACGCCGTAGTCGGCGACGTAGCGCTCCATTTCCTCGACGTGGCGCTCGCTGGCGACGGAGAAGTGGAAGCCGAAATCGACGTGCGACCGTTCGCGGGCATGGGCATGTTCGGCGTCGAAGATGTCGCCGTAGCCATCGCTCGACAGAAAATAGCCAAGGATCGACGTGAAGCCGCCGATGGCCGCATGCTGCGTCTCGGTGGTGTATTCGGTAATCGGTTCCCCGAACCCGAAATGGACATGGGTGTCGATGAGGCCGGGGAAGACGTGCAGTCCCGTGGCATCGATCGTTTCGCGCGCAGTCACTCCGCTGCCGGGGGCGAGGCGCGCGGCGATGCGGCCGTCGATGATGGCGATGTCGCCCGAAGCGATCCCGCCGACGGGATCGACGATAGTGCCGTTGACGATCAGGAGGTCGAAGCCGCTCATTGCAGGTCCTCTTTGGATGGGGGCATCGTGCCCTCGGGTACGTGGAGCCACGGAAGCAACGCGGCGATCTCGCCTGCCTCGCGCCGCTGGACGATGACGGTGAGGTGCGGCGCGGCACCGTCGGCGGACGGCGGGGCGTCGGTCACCGAGAACCGCGCGCCGACGCCCTGCACCAGCAATAGGCGGCCGCGCGTCCGGGCCAGCCCCTTGCAGCGCAGCAGGTCCGCGCCCAGCCGGTGATCCAGCGCCGCCGCGAAAGCCGCGAGGCCCGAGCGGGTAACCGGCTCGCCCAGGGGAAAGCTCCAGGCCCGCACGCCATGGCTATGCGCCGCGTGATCGTCCGTCACGGCAGGCCGCGCCCCGCGCGAAGGGGCCAGCAGCAGCGCCGGATCAGCGAGGACGTCCGATGCGGTGACCACGTCCGCCAGCGGATTGGCCCCAGCGATCCAGACGCATTCCTCGGGCGCGAGGGGCCCCCGCAAGTCCAGCTTGGTCAGCACCAGCCGGTCGGCCAGCACCAGTTGGCGCAGCGCTTCCGGGTGACGCTCCACCTGCGTGCGGCCGCCGAGCATGTCGAGCGCGGTGACGACCACGCCCAGCGACAGGAAATGCGACAGCAGCGGGCTGCGGCGGACCACTTCCATGATCGGACCGGGATCGGCGAGCCCGGTCGTCTCGATGACGATGCGCCCGAACCTCGGCAACTCTCCTCCCGCGCGGCGGCGCACGAGGTCCAGCAGCGTCTCCGGCAGCGAGTCGACCACGGCGCAGCACAGGCACCCGCCCTCCAGCAAGGCCACCTGCCCAGGCGCGGTTTCGACGAGAAGGTGGTCGAGCCCGATCTCGCCCAGCTCGTTCACCACCACGGCGGTGTCGCGAAAGGCGCCTTCCGACAGCATCCGGTTGAGCAGCGTCGTCTTGCCGCTGCCGAGGAAGCCGGTCAGTATCTCCACAGGGATGCGCTCGTCTGGCGTCATCCGGGCAGACTAGGCCGGCACGCGCACAGGCCAGCCCCGATGCGCCGCTTTGCCCGCCAGCCGAACAAACTCCGCCTGCCGGATAGCGCCCGCGCGCCGCCTCCCGCGTGGCCACGGCAGCGATAGTCTCCGGCCTCATGACCAGACACGAATTCAAGCTGCGCCTATCTTCACCAAACGGGGCAGACAAGCGCGCCGTCCTGCTGCCGGGCGTCGCCAATCCGCTGGCCGCCCGCGTGGCGCAGGATCTTGGCTACGAGGCGCTTTACGTCACCGGCGCGGGCGTGGCGAATACCGAGCTGGGCCTGCCCGACATCGGCATCCTCGGCCTGTCCGACATGGCGCAGGCCGTGGAGCGAATCGCCGCCGTGGTGGACCTGCCGCTGGTGGTCGATGCCGACACCGGATACGGCAATTCGGTCAGCTGCTACCACGCGGTACGCCGCCTTGAGGCAGCCGGCGCGGCGGTGATCCAGATCGAGGATCAGGTCTTCCCCAAGCGCTGCGGCCACTTCGAGGGCAAGGACGTGGCCCCCGCCGCCGAGATGATCGGCAAGATCAAGGCGGCGGTGGACGCCCGGCGCGACGAGAACACGCTGATCATGGCCCGCACCGACGCCAAGGCGGTGGAAGGCTACGAAGCCGCCATCGAGCGCGCCAGCCGCTATGCCGAGGCGGGCGCCGACATCCTGTTCGTCGAGGCGCTGACCACCGAAGCCGAACTGCGCGACGCGCCGGGCCGCAATCCCGGCCTGCCGCACCTCGTCAACGTGGTCCACGGCGGCAAGACCCCGCCCTTCCCCGCAAGCGAATTCGAGGCGATGGGCTACGGCCTCGTCCTCTACGCCAATGCCGCGCTGCAGGCTTCGGTGCTGGCGATGCAGCAGGTGCTCGGCGCGCTGAGGGACGACGGTTCGCTGCAGAACGTGGGCGATCGCCTCGCCGACTTCGTCCAGCGCCAGAAGGTCGTGAGGACGGCCGAGTGGGACGCGATGCGCCTTCACTACGAAGGCGACGTGAAGCCATGACAAGACCCTGGAGCGGGATCGTCTCCGAGGAGGAGGAGCGCCGCTATCGCGCTGCCGGTTTCGGTCGTCCGGGCGGTCTCGGCAAGCGCCCGGCGCTGCTCATCATCGACGTGCAGTATCGCACCATCGGCACACGCGAGGCGCCGTTCTGGGATTCCATCGAGGAGTTCAAGACCAGCTGCGGCGATGCCGGGTGGGAGGCGGTGCGCCACATCGCCCCGCTGCTCGCTAAGTTCCGCGAACTCGGCCTGCCGGTGCTCTACCCCCATGTCGCCCCCAAGGAGGCGTTCGATCAGGGGCGCCTTGCCGCCAAAGTCCCCGAACTGATGACCATCGGCGCCGAGGGTTATCGCTTCGTGGAGGACGTCGCGCCGCTCCCCGGCGACGTGCTGCTGCCCAAGAAGCACCCCAGCGCCTTCTTCGGCACCCCGCTCGCCAGCTACCTGATCGATCTGGGCTGCGACAGCGTGGTCGTCACCGGCTGCACCACCAGCGGCTGCGTGCGCGGTAGCGTGGTGGACGCCTTCGCCTACAACTTCCGCGTCACCGTGCCCGAGGAATGCGTCTACGACCGCAGCCCCACGGCCCACGCGGTGAATCTGTTCGACATGGCCTACAAGTATGCCGACGTGGAACCGCTGGCGCAGGTGCTGGCGGCGTTGGACGGATTGAACGCATGACGGATCGCCCCGAACTGGCCCGTACCGTGCGCGGCAAGCGCCCCGAGTTCTTCGCGACCGAAGGCGTCGATGAAGTCATGTCGATGGTGCTGGTTCTCGCGCAGGAACTGCATGTCGTGCGCGAAAGGCTCGACACCGCCGAGCGCGTCATGACCCGCCACGGGATCGACCTCGCCGCCGAGATCGAGGCGCTCCAGCCCGACGAGGCGCTGCTGCGGACGCGCGAGCAGGCGCTTCAGGACTTCTACGGCAGGCTCTTCCAATTCTCGCGCCAGCGGCGCAGCGAACTCGAACACAAGTACAGCGACCGGACCTACCGCGAGACGCTCGACAAGGTCGCGACAGGAGACATTTGATGACACACCCTTGGCCCCGCCGTCATTACGCAGACGGCCCGTTCGGGCAGGTCCATTTCCAGGAGACGGGCGAAGGCCCCGCGCTGCTGATGTTCCATCAGGCGCCGATGACCTCGGGCCAGTTCGACAACGTCTACGCCCCGCTTGCGGCACGCGGGTATCGCGCGATCGGTATCGACATGCCCGGCTTCGGCATGTCCGACCCGACGCAGGGCACCCCCACCGTCACCGATTATGCGCAAGTCATTCCCGCCGTGCTGGACACGCTGGGGATCGAGCGCGCGGCCCTGCTCGGCCACCACACCGGCGCGCTGGCGGCGACCGAGGGCGCGCTGCTGTTCCCCGATCGCATCGTCGCGCTGATCGTCAACGGCCCGCTGCTCGTCAGCCCCGAGGATCGCCAGAACTTCCTCGACAACCTGCACCAGTGGGAACTGGGCTACCACGCGCGCGAGCACGCCGGGCACATGGCGGAGCTGTTCGACATTCGTAACAACCTTGCCAGCGGCACCATCCCGCACGCGCGCCTCAGCGACTACGTGGTGCAGGCGCTGATCGGGCGCGGCGCCTTCTGGTACGGCCACAACGCCGCCTACATGTACGACCAGGAACCGCAGCTGGCGCAAGTGAAACAGCCGACGCTGATCCTGTCGAACACCGGCGACATGATCTTCGACCACGCGCAGCGCGCATCCGAACTCTTCCCTCATTTCGCCTTCGCCGCGCTGGAGGGCGGCGGCGTCGACATCGTCGACCAGCAGCCCGAGGCATGGGCCGACGAAGTCGCGAAGTTCCTGCGCGGAGCGGGTTGGCAGTGATCCCGCGCCGGGTCCTGCTCGTCGGCGCGACGCAGGGCCTCGGCCTTGCGCTTGCCCAGCGATACCGCGCCGAAGGGTGGGACGTGGTGGCGACCACCGTGGCCCCCTCCCCGGCGCTGGAGGCGCTGGACGGCATCACCGTCCTGCCGCTCGACATCACCGACGAGGGGCAGGCGCTCGCCCTTCGCGACAGCCTAGCCGGGCAGCGGATCGACGTGCTGCACATCGTCGCGGGCATCCTGCCTCAGGGCGACGCGCCGATCTGGGAGCGCGCCGACGAGGAAATCCTGCGCGTCCTCAAGACCAACGCCATCGGCAGCGTACGCCTCGCCACCCTGCTGGAACCGCTGGTACCCGAAGGCGGCACATTCGCCTTCACCAGCTCGGGCATGGGCTCGATGGTGCGCAACACCCTGGCGGGCGCGGACCTCTACCGCGTCAGCAAGGCGGCGCTCAACATGCTGGTGCGCAGCTTCGCCGTCACCCACGGCGGGAAGCGCGCGGTCCTCATCATCTGCCCCGGCTGGGCGAAGACCGAGATGGGCGGCGCCGACGCCACCATCGAAGTCGCCGACAGCGTGGACGGCATCTACCGCCTCGTCAGCACTGCCCACCCCTCGGCCGATGGCGCCCCGTTCCTCGAATACACCGGGGACACCGTTCCCTGGTGAGCTTTTCCAAAGGACCGACCATGACCTACCAGATTCCGAAGCATCTCTCCGGCCGTGTCGTCCACCTCAAGGAAGGCGACGAGGAATGGGGCCGAGAGGCCTTCACCATGTCGGTCTGGGACAAGGGCCGGCTGATGAACGCCACCATCGAGTTCGACGACCGCAAGGTGCTGCGCAACGCAACCTGGTCGGTGGACGGCGACTGGAACCCGATCGAGGCGCAGACCCGCGAGTTCGTCGACGGCAACCTCAAGGCACACTGCTGGTTCCGCGTCGACGGCACCGCAGTGGAGGCGGAAGTCTTCTCGCAGGAGGCCGGGCGGTTCTCGCAGCGGCTGGAGACGGGCAAGCGGATCGACTACCTGGGCATGCACACGATCCTCGCCGACGTGCTGGTTGCCGCAGCCTGCGGCACCGCCGATCCGGGCGTCGAGAAGCCGGTGACCTGCGTGACCAACTCGATCTCCGAATGGGGCATGGGCAATTACCGCGCGCACTGCGTGACGCCGCTGGTCACTTACGTCGGCCGCGAGGAGATCACCGTGCGCGCAGGCGCCTTCGAGGCCGAGCACTTCAAGGTGCGCTGGAGCGAATTCGTGCCCGAATACGCCGACTTCTGGGTGACCCCGGGCGATTACCTGCCGCTGCGTCTGCAAGGCTCGTTCGGTCCGGTGCGCTATGAACTCGCAGGACGGGACTGATGCTCAACGTCTTCCAGCAGGCCGACCACCCGGTTCTCCCGCGCGCCAGCCACGACGAGGCGAGCCGCCAGAACTTCGCCAAGGGCCTGCGCGGCTTCATCCAGCGCGAGGTCCTGCCCGGCCTGACCCCGCTCTTCGCCAAGACGGCGGCGGAATCGCAGTCGCTCGGCGTCGATCTCGCCAGCCGTCACGACGTGCGAAAAGCGATGAAGAAGGAGCCGTTCTTCCAGTCCTACGCCGCGCTCAACCGGACGGCGCAGGAACTGCTGTGGCTCTCGGTGGTGGACACCATCGAGCGCGACTGGCCCCGCCTCGCCGCCGAGGTGAAGGCACGCGAGGGACAGGGCGGCGAACTGCGCATTCCCGAAGCGTTCGACGTGCCCCGCTACGTCACCGCGCTCGACATCCACTGCATGCCGGGCGGGTATGCCTCCCGCCATGATGCCGAGCAATTCGCGGCGGGCGCCCTCTATGAACGCGGCGTCTACCTCTACGGCATGGGCTACGGCGGGCCGTTCAACGACGGCAAGGGCCGATCGGTGGTGAACTATATCCGCCGCACCATGCCCGATTTCGCGCCGACACGCGTGCTCGACATGGGCTGCACGGTCGGCCACTCGACCCTGCCCTACAAGGAGTTCTTTCCCGAGGCGGAAATCTGGGGCATCGACGTCGCCGAGCCGCTGGTGCGCTATGCCCACGCCCGCTCGGTGGCGCTGGGCGAGACGGTGAACTTCGCGCAGATGAACGCGGAGAAGACCGAGTTCGAAGACGCCTCCTTCGACCTCGTCGTCAGCCATATCCTGCTGCACGAGACCAGCGGCAAGGCGATGCCCAGGATCTTCGACGAGTGCTTCCGCCTGCTGCGTCCCGGCGGCCTGATGATCCACTGCGACCTGCCGCCGTTCGACCTGATGGACCCGTTCACCCAGTTCATCCTCGACAACGAGACCTACTACAACAACGAGCCGTTCTGGGGCGCCATGCGCGAGATGGACCAGGTGGGCCTTGCGAAGAACGCGGGCTTCGATCCCGAGACGATCCGCTTCGACACCGCGCCGATGGTCATCCGTGAATACGCCGGGGCCGACGCGAAGGGTTACGACGCCGCCAAGGCCGACGAACTGGCCGACCGCGAATTCAAGGCGGGCGAATATGCCCCCGGCGGCGGCTGGGAAGTGCTGATCGCACGCAAGCCGGGCTAACCTCACTTCGTCCCCCACTTCGTCGCTCCCCTCTTCGTCATTGCGAGCGAAGCGAAGCAATCCAGACCGACGCTGCGACGCCCTGGATTGCCGCGGCCCCTGCAGGGCCCCGCAATGACGATGAATTTTCCAGTCGCCGAAGCCAGCTAGAACAGAACAGGAGATGCCAGCCATGACCCTGCCCGACGCCCTTGCCCTTTCCCCGTCGCGCTTGCCTGACGGCGAGGCGGCGTTCTTCGGTTCCGACGTCTATCGCCGCCACGCAACCCCGGCGGGCGTGTTCCGCCCGACCAGCGTGAAGGACTTGCGCGCGATCGTAATCGCGGCGGCGGAGGCGGGCCTTGCCATCCACACGCGGGGCGGCGGCGTCTCCTATACCGACGCGCATTTGCCCAGGCGCGCGGACAGCGTGGTCATCGACAGCTCAGGCCTCGACCGCATCGTCTCGCTCGACGAAACCGACATGACCGTCACCGTCGAGCCCGGCATCAGCTGGAAGGCGCTCGACGATGCGCTGGCGCCGCGCGGTCTCAAGGTGCCTTTCGTCGGCACCTTCAGCGGGCTTGCCGCCAGCGTCGGCGGCACCGTGAGCCAAAACGCCAACGGCCATGGTTCCAACGCCAACGGCATTTCGGCGGACAGCGTCGTGGCGCTCGAAGTGCTGCTGCCGGACGGGACGTTCGTGCGCACGGGCACCACCGGATCGCAGGCGAGCCGGGGCCGTTTTCGCAACTACGGTCCGGATCTTGCCGGGCTGTTCCTCGGCGATTCCGGAGCGCTGGGGATCAAGACCGCGATCACCCTCAAGCTGCTGCTCCGCAAGCCCGCGCACGAGACCGCGTCCTTCACTTTCCCCGACTTCGCCGCTCTGCACGGCTGCATGTCCACCATCGCCGGCATGAAGATCGAGGAGAAGTCCTTCGGCCTCGACCTCGCGCTGTCGCAAGGGCAGATCGCCAAGCAAGACACCGGCACGATGCTCTCGGTGGCCAGGGGCGTATGGCAGTCCTCGCCCAGCGCGCTGGCGGGCGCGCGCAGTCTGCTGCGCATGGCGGCAGCGGGACGGCGGGTGCTGGCCTCCGCGCCTTACGCCGCGCACTACATCGCCGACGGCTATTCCGCCATCGAGGCGCGCGCCAAGATCGACGCCATTCGCAAGGTCGCGCTCGGCTTCGGGCGCGAGATCGCCAACTCGGTGCCGACCGTCGTGCGCGCCATGCCGTTCCAGCCGCTACACAACATGCTCGGCCCCGCAGGCGAGCGCTGGGTGCCGCTACACGGCCTGCTGCCGCACTCGCGCGTCGCGGCGTTCCATGCCGCCTTCACCTCCTACATCGACAGCAAGCGCGCGGAGATGGATCGCAAGGGCGCCTATATCGGGGCGATGTTCTCGTCGATAGGGGCGGGGACGTTCCTCTACGAACCGGCGCTGTACTGGAAGGACGCACTGACGCCCTATCACGAACGGATGATGGAGCCGGGTTACCTTGCCGGGCTGCCCCGCTATGCTGAAAACCCCGACGGCGCCGCGCTCGTCGAGGAAATCCGCACCGAGATCATCGGTCTGATGCATGCCCACGGAGCGGGCCATTTCCAGGTGGGCAAGCTCTATCCCTACACGCGCGAGCGTGACGAGGGCGCGTTGACGCTGCTGCGTGCAGTGAAGGCGCAGGTCGATCCGAAGGGCCTGCTCAACCCGGGTGCGCTGGGGATTTGACCCCTGCCTCGTCATTGCGAGCGAAGCGAAGCAATCCAAGGCAGTATGACGCCGCCCTGGATTGCTTCGCTTCGCTCGCAATGACGAGGGATGCGGCTATTTCCTGCTGATCCGCACCGGCAGCTCATCCAGCCCCCGGAACGTGAAGCTGTTGATCCACGGTCGCTCGGCGGAGAGGATCGCCACGTCGTAGCTGCCGAAAAGCTCCGTGAAGAACTCCGCCAGTTCCATCTTCGCCAGCAGGTGCCCGAGGCAGAAATGCATGCCCGGCCCGAACGCCATAGAGCGGTTGTTGTCGCGGTCCGGGTCGATCTCGTCGGGCCGCTGCCACATGCGGGGGTCGCGGTTGGCCGAGATGTTCATGCCGTAGACGAAGTCGCCCTTGCGGATCGTGTGCCCATGCCACTCGAAATCCTCGCGCGCGATGCGCAGCATGCCCTTGGCCATGCCGATGTAGCGCAGCAGTTCGTCCACCACTTTCGCCGCGTCGGCCGGCCCGGAGAGCAGACGCGCCTGCAGCGCGGGCCGCTCGTGCAGTTCCAGCATGCCCAGCGTCAGCATGTGCATCGTCGTCTCGAACCCGGCGATGATCGTGGCGTGGCAGGCGCCCAGCAGCTCGTCGTCGGAAAGCTGGTCGTTGGCATCGCGCGCCTGGACGAACTGGCTGAGCAGGTCTTCTTTCGGACTCTCGCGCCGCTCGGCGATCAGCTTGAGCAGTTCGACGTTCATGTCGGCGAGGGTCTGGTGATAGAGGTCCACCATCTCGCGCGTAAGCACGGCCGCGCCGGTGGCCTGCTGGATCGCGCCCGCCCAGTCGGCGAACTGGTCGCGCAAGTGGTCCGGAATGCCGAACATCGCGGTGATCACGCGCGCCGGCAGTTCACGCGCGACGGCGTGCACGTAGTCCACCTCTCGCCCGTTCACTTCACGCAGGATGTCCTCGCTGATCTTGCGCGAGGCGGGGCGCAGGGCATCCACCACCTTGCGCGAGAAGGCGTTCGCCATCAGTCGCCGCAGCCGCGAGTGGACGGGCTGGTCGACGTTGGAGATCCACTTCTCCTCGAAATGCGCGACGAGCGGATACTCGGCGCGCACGTCAGGCACCAGCGTCGACAGGAACGGCACGATGCGCGAGGCGGACAGGCGCTGGTCGCGGAACGTCGCCATGACGTCTTCGTAGCGGGTGACGATCCACGCCTGCTGCTTCTCGCTCCAGAACACCGGGTCCTGATCCTGGAGCGCACGCAGCGGGCTCCAGGGATCTTCGAGGAAGGCCGGGGAGCCGAAGTCGACATCCTGCACCGGTTCTGCGATTCCGGTCTCTCCGGCCATATCCGTCACTCCTTCAGGTCACATCTTGTAGCGGAAGCCGATGCGCCACACGCGCGGCTCCAGCGGGATCTTGTAGCCGAACAGGCCGGGCACGAACTCTGCCGAGGCGAACCAGTCCTTCGAGTTGAAGACATTGGTCGCCTGGGCGTAGAACTGGATGTGATCACCCGGCAGCTTGTAGGTGATCGAGGCGTTGGCGCGCCCGATCGCCGGATTCTGCGAAGCTTCCGACAGCGAGACCAGCGAGTTGTACGCCGCGCGCCAGTTGTAGTCGGCCGCGAGCGTCACCGTGCTGTCGCCCAGCGGAATATCCGCCGTGCCGCCGACCTGGTACTGCCAGCGCGAGATCAGCGGCAGGCGGGTCGCGCCGGAGGTCGCAGCCTGCGATCCCGGATCGAGTTCCTGGTACTTGTCGTAAGTGTAGGTGACGTTCCCGAAGAGGCTGACCCCCTCTATCGGGCGGAGGATCGATTCCAGTTCGACGCCCTCCACCTTGGCCTTCGCGGCGTTCTGGATCAGGTAGCTGCCCGCCACGTTGCCGAGCGCCAGCGTCTGCAGGTTGTCGAGACTCTCGTGGTAGGCGGCAAGGTTCAACTGCAGCGCACGGTCGAGCAGGTCGACTTTGGCGCCCACTTCGTAGGACCATGCGAATTCGGGCGCGTAGGGCCGTCCGTAGCCATTTGGCTCACCGGAATTGAGCGAGTTGAACCCGGCGGCGCGGTAACCTCGCGCCACGGTGGCGTAGACCATAGCGTCGGGCGAGAACTTGTACTGCAGGTTGAATTTGGGCGTCCAGACGTTCGCCTTGATGGCGTAGTTCAGGTCGTGGATGACGCCCAGCGAGTCCGGCGTAGTACCGAAGAACGACTTGGTGTCATGCGTGTAGCGGATGCCGGCCGATGCGGTCAGGCCGGGGACGATCTCGTAGTCCGCCTGCGCGTATCCGGCGTAGCTCTTCGAGGTCGTGTCGATCGTCGAGGGCTGGAGCTGGAAGCCCAGGAAGATGTCGCCCGCCGTGCCCTGCTCCGCATGCTCATGGAAATAGAAGGCGCCCGCGATGAAGTGGAACCGATCGTCCGCGCTGTTGGCGAGCAGCTGGAATTCCTGCGTGAACTGGTTCTGGCGGCCCAGACTGTCGCGATAGAAGCCGACGATGGGGTCGGCAGTGCTGCCCGGCGCGACGTAGCCACCCGCGAAGTCGAGCGCCCAGCGCTCCTTGAGGTGCTGGTAGGCAGTGATCGAGCGCACGGTGATCGTGTCGCTCAGGTCATAGCCGAGGCGGCCGGAGAACGAATATTGCTCGTTGTTGCCGATGGCGGGTAGCGGCGTGCGCGTCTCGTAGAAGCCGATGGCCGGGTGGTAGGGCGAGGTCGGCTCGATCGGCAGGAAGTGCTGGCCGTCGCTGGTGCTCTTCGCATAGCGCGCGGTCACCACCGCCTCGAGCTCATCGACATTTGTGATGCCGAGCGCGACCTGGCCGCCATAGCGGCGGAACTTGGTCACGTCCTCACCTGTGTAGATGTTGTGCTGCCAGCCCTCGTTACGGTTGTCATAGAAGCCCGAGGCCGCCAGCGCGAGGTTCCCGGTGATCGGTGCCCCGACGCTGACTTTGGCCTTGACCTCCTCGAAGCGGGCGTAGCTGATGTCGAAGTTCGCCCAGTGCTCGCCATTGGGCTGGCGGGTGATCAGCTTGATCGCGCCGGTCATCGAGTTTCGACCGTAAAGCGTGCCCTGCGGGCCGCGGAGCACTTCGACCCTCTCGATATCGGCAAGGTCGTAGTCGGCAGCCGAGAGGCGCGACTGATAGACGTCGTCGATATAGATCGCGACCGGCGATTCCGAGGTGATTGTGCCGCCGTTCTGCTCCAGCGCACCGCGCATGGCGACCTGCAGCGTGCTGGGCGATGCGGTGCCCTGGCTGAGATAGAGGCCCGGGGTGTTCTGGGCGATGTTGATCACGCTGGTGATCGCGCGATCCTCCAGCATCGCCGGGCTGAAGGCGCTGACGGCGATCGGGGTGTCCTGCAGCGATTGTTCGCGGCGCTGCGCGGTGACGACGATGTCATTGCCCCCAACAGCATCGGACGATACCTGCGGAGCCTCCTGTGCCATGGCAGGCACCGTAAAAAGAGTGGTGGCGAAAGCGGTGCTGAAAAGGAAAGCGAACCGACTGCACATGGCGATTTTCCCCGAACCTTTGTTGTCCGACGAAGGTGCCTCACATCCGATTTTGAACAATTTGAGTCGAGTTTGTTGATCACCAGCCGATGATTTATCACTAGGCGGAGAGCCCCCAGAATCCGTGCTTGCCCGCGAACGACGAAGGTTAACCGCGAGACAGGCTCACGGCTGCGACTGAGCGGGCGATGGGCCCAAAGCGCACTTTTTCGGGATATCAAGTCACGATGATTCAAGACAATTTTGCCGGACTGAACGTCGTGGTGACCGGTGGTGCAGGCGGTCTGGGCCAAGCCATCGTCTCGGCCTTCGCCGCACGCGGAGCCACCGTCATCAGCGCCGATCTCGCCGCCTCGGGCGACATCTCGACTGATGGCAAGATCATCGAGCGCACGCTGGACGTGACCAGCGAGGACTCCTGGATCGCCCTGATGGACTACATCGACCGCGAACTGGGCGGCATCGACGTGCTCGTCAACAACGCCGGCATCTACCGGCCCAACATCCCCTTCGAAGACATGCCGCTGCAAATGTGGCAGAAGCACTTCGCGATCAATTCCGACGGCGTGTTCCTCGGCTGCAAGCACGCGATCCGGCGGATGAAGGTGAAGGGCAACGGCGGCGCCATCGTCAACATGGGTTCGGGCATGTCGATCACCGCGAACCCGACTGGCGCGGCCTATTGCGGCTCCAAGGCGGCGGTGCTGATGACCACGCGGACGGCCGCGCGCGCAGCGGGGCGTTACGGCGTGCGCGTCAATGCGGTGCTGCCGGGCGCAGTGCCGACCGAAATGCTCATGGGCAACAAGCTGGATGGCGAAAGCGACGGCGATTTCCTCGCCAAGATGGAAACCTACAGCCCGCTCGGCCGTCTCGCCACGCCGGAAGACATCGCCAATAGCGTGCTGTTCCTTGCCGATCCGGCCAACAAGGCGGTGTCGGGCGTGTTCATCCCGGTCGATGGCGGCAACATCCCCGGCGCCTGAACCTTACTTACCGTCAGGCATAAAAAAGCCCGCCTCGTTTTGCACGAGGCGGGCTTTTTGTCGTCGCCGTAAAAGCGCGATCAGCGCTCCAGACCGGGCGACGGCTCGAGGCGGGCGGCGTCCTGCCAGTTCTCCGGCCCGGTCGAAATCTCGGCCGGGTCGAGACGGTAGCGCGAGAACACCAGCAGGCTCAGGAACTGCGTGATCACCGGAACCGCCGAATAGAGCAGGATCACGCCGAGCACCGCGTGCTGGCTCTGCTGCACCACGCCGTGGGTGGAGGAGACGAAGCCGAAAGCACTCATGATGATCCCTGCCACCAGCGGGCCGAGCGCGAAGGCCAGCTTCTCGGCGGCGCTGAAGATACCCGAGAACACGCCCTCGTTCGCCGAGCCATGGCGGCGGCGATGGAGGTCCACGGTATCGGTCAGCATCGAGAACGAGAGCAACAGGAAGCCGGTGTTGACAATGCCGATGAACACGCCGCGCGCGAGCACCAGCAGGCCCTCGCGGGTGACGTCGCCGATCAGGGGCAGGGTCATGACGACGGGGCTTTCGGGCTCGACGAAGAACCAGGTCACGGTGACCAGCATCCACAGCACCGAACCGACGACGTAGCACTTCTCCTTGCCGAAGCGGCGCGACAGGTAAAGGAACGTCGGCTGGCTCAGCAGGCTGCCGCAGGCCATCGCGATCACGAAAGTCGGGATGATGTGCACCAGGTTCAGCGCGTAGACGTAGTAGAACCCTATGACGGTATAGCTCGAAGCCTGACCGATGCCCTGGATGAAGGTCGTCACCAGCAGGATCATGAATGGCTTGTTCGACGCCACGGAACCCAACTGCTCCTTCAGCCGCCCCGGCGCCTGCGTGCCCTTGAGTAGCGGCACGCCGCGCAGGCCGATGGCCGGGACCAGCATCGAGACGAGGCAGAGCGCCGCGAAGGAGAACGCCATGACGTGCCAGCCATGGGCACCGCCGCCGAGCGCGAAGACTAGCGGCTGCGCGACGCCGACACCGATCACCACGCCGCCGATCGTCGCCGCCATGCGGAACGTCAGGATGCGGGTACGCTCGTGCGTGTCGTTCGACAGCTCGGACGCAACCGCCAGATAGGGCACCGAGTAGATGCTGAAGGCGGTCGAGGCGACCAGGAACAGCACGCAGACCGCCGCCGCGGCAACATAAGGGCTGGGATATTCGACGATGGCGAAGAGGCTTGCGAAACCGATGCTCGTCAGGATCGCGCCGAGGGTCAGGAACCCGGTGCGTCCCCAAGCCTCCTTCTTGCGGTCTGAAAAAACGCCGACCAGCGGGTCGCAGACGATCACCCACAGCTTGGGGATCAGGATGACGAACCCCGAGAGCCAGGGCGGGATGCCCAGGATCGTGGTCATGAAGATCGGCAGGAGAACGGCCGGCGTGTCGCGGAAGATCTGCGCGCCGAGCTGCCCGGCGCCATAGGCGGCCGCCGTGCGGGTGGGCACCCGTTTCAGGTCATGTGTCATGACGATGTTGCTAGCGTCCTTGAGGGAGGGAGGAGGACCAAGGGCAGGACGCTAGCTTACGCGCAGGGGTCTATGGAAGAGCGAGATCACGTTGTCCGCACAGCGAGAACGGCGCAGAGGCTCGGGAACCTTACGCCGCCTCCCGCCGCGCTGCAGGATCGAAGCCCAAAGGCAGGCCGGCATCGGTGACGAAGCCGTAGAGCGGCTCGCCCGGAAGCGCCTCGGCAACGATCGAACGGACCTTGAAGAGACGATCGAGATCGATCCCGGTATCGATGCCCATCGCTTCGAGCATGAACGCCAGATCCTCGGTCACGATATTGCCGCTGGCGCCGGGCGCGAAGGGGCAGCCGCCGAGGCCGCCAAGCGAGGCGTCGATCGTGTCGAGACCGCATTCCAGCGCCGCCAGCACGTTGGCGAGACCCAGGCCGCGCGTGTTGTGCAAGTGAATGCCGGTCAGCGCCTTGTCGCCCACCACGCCGCGCACCAGCTTGACGAGGTGCCGCACCGCCGAAGGATCGGCGTAGCCGGTAGTGTCGGACAAGCCGACTTCGTCGCAGCCGACTTCCATCAGCCGCTCCGCCAGCCGGGCGATCTGCGCGTCGGGCACGCTGCCCTCCAGCGTGCAGCCGAACACGGTGGACAGGCTGCCCTCGAAGTGCGGGCGTTCGCCCTCGGGCAGTTCGCGGATCATCGCGGCGATGCGGGCGGCTTCCTCGATCACCTGATCGTGCGTGCGGCGCAGGTTCTTGAGCGAGTGCGTTTCCGAGACCGACAGCGGCAGGGTCAGCTTGTGCGCCCCGGCCGCGATCGCATCGGCCGCGCCGCGCGCATTGGGCACCAGTACCGCCACCGTCAGGTCCGGCAGGGTGCGCGCAAAAGCGACGATCTCGGCAGTGTCCGCCAGTTGCGGCAGGAGCTTGGCGGGAACGAAGCTCCCCACCTCGATCTCGCGCACGCCGGTGGCGGCCTCGGCGGCGATCCACGCCTTCTTGGCCTCGGCCGGCATCACTGCCTTGACGTTCTGGAGGCCGTCGCGGGGGCCAACTTCGCTGATCAGAACCGACACGTCTCGCACGCTCTCTTATTGCCTATATTGTTATATCTATATATCATTTATTCACAGCCTGTCCACCGGCGTTTTCGTCGTGCGGGCTGATCACTGGGGGAGATGTGAAATGACCAAGACCGCCGTGTGCATCTATGCCGAAGCCGATGGCGGATCGCGCCTCGTCGATCTTGAAATTCCCCTGACCCGCAAGGTGATCGCCAAGGATGGCACTGCGCACTGGGAAGGCATCGCCCCGGCCTCGATCTGGGGCATAGCGACCGGCGATCCCAACCACTGCACCGACTGGCACCCTTGCGGCATGGCCGGCTTGTCGATCACGCTGGAGGGTGAGTGGGAGATCGAGGCGACCGACGGGACGCGTCGCCGCCTTGGCCCCGGCGACGTGCTGGTGATGCTCGACACCACCGGCACCGGCCATCGTTCATGGTCTGGCGGGGATAGCCGCTGCCTGACGATGGGCGTGGGCTTCGGCGAGGGCGTCGAGGAGCAGATGCGTACGCTGCTGGCCAAAACCCTGGCCGCTGCCTGAACAGCTTCAGGCGGCGACGCCCGGTTTGTCCAGGTAGATCGCGCCGCCGCGTCGCTGCGGCTCCAGCCCGAACAGTGCGCCGATCAGCGCCAGCGATTGCTCCGGCGCATCGAGACGGAAGCGGCCACTGAATGACTGACCGGCTGACGCCGGTAAGATCATGAGGCGGGGCTGAAGCCATCCTTGTGTGTATGTTTGTCGAGATACCGCATGATGATGTCATCGGTGATGTTGCCGGAAGTGGTCGAGAAGTAGCCGCGTTGCCAGAAGCGCTGTCCCCAGT
>Ga0308159_1000386_pt1 | contig 108621 bp, 100 predicted proteins | sample PhyCR1_FD_201040 | JGI IMG/M metagenome (GOLD analysis project Ga0308159, IMG submission 201040) | Phyllosphere microbial communities from UC Gill Tract Community Farm, Albany, California, United States - DLSLC.R1 | ecosystem: Host-associated > Plants > Phyllosphere > Unclassified | place...
AGTGGATGAGGGGAAAAATAAAATGAGTGCACTGAATGCCGTTAGAAACAAGATCATCCACAGAATATTTGCAGTAATAAAAAACCAAACCATGTATAAAAATGATTTGGTTTTATCATAGAAATCAATGTGACAATCCGTTATCCCATCAATCCAACCGATCCGCCGACCCAATCAAAATCTGAATTGTAACGTACACCGATCATTTTCCCACGACTTAAACGTGCTAAGTTGATACAAAGTTGAGGCTCTTCCCCGGTTGGCCATAAATACATTAAACGGATTTCTGCTTTTACGCCGCCATCGGGAGCTTGTACTACAGGTTCATAAATTACTTTGCGCTGTAAGATCCAATTTTCAGGATTTGTGATGGAAGTGATGTGGCTTTCCTTTACATCGATGATTACCCCAATGCCAGCAAAAGAAAATAAGGGCTTTAGTACATAGTTTTCTAAGTCTACAGGAATGGCTTCAACTTCACTTAAAAATCTGGTTTCTGGAATGAACTCACCACTTAAAAAAGGCATCGTATATTTACTTATGCGATAAAACCAGTTTGGATGAGTGATCCATTCAACTTCTAATTCCTCACGAGGATCGAAGCTTGTGTCAAATATTGAAATGTCGTTTGCTATTTCGTCGAAAATTAAGCGATTGTAAATTCTTTTGATTTGAATTTTTTCATCTCCTTGCGTATAATACAGCTGTTTGCCTTCTTTTTTAATGTCGGCTAAAGCCAATACCTTAATGCCTATTTTGTTTGCAGTGAGAAAAAAGTCGATGGCTGTTTTTTGGTTAGGCGCATCAACATCCATTAATACCACTTCGTGAGTTTGATGATTGCCAACCACTACTTTTTTCAATAGTTCGAAATAGCTTTTTTCTGTTAATCCGTTAAAGAATGGAGTAAGTTGATTTTCTAAATCATAAGCAGATTTATACTGATTAGCCAAATGAGATTGGAAGCCATACAATGATGGAAATCCCTGCATTTCGATTAACATTGGAGAAACTGCTCCTTTTTCATCTTTGCTAAGACCAAAATCAAAAGTTAGAAAGTGAGGGTGATCATTTTCGTTAGGAACTGCCCATTCTTTTGGGATGGATTTTTGAGTAAGCGCTTTGAAATTTTCTTGCTTAATGAGCGATATAATTTCCTCGCCAGCGGTAACTAGTTTTTGTTTTAAAGCTTCCGAAATAAATATGGGAGTTTCGGCAACACGAAAGGGGATTTTAGGATAACCTTCATCTAATTGTTTCAGAAAGGATTGGTATTTTTCTTCGCTAAAATTAGCATTGAATACTTGTCGATGATTCGTCGTCATGGTGGATGGATTCTTTTTTGATTAGTATTGACATTCCTATTGTTTTCGCTCCCAACTTTTTCCTATAGCTATCGGAAGGGCATCATAACGAGGTAATTCGTTTTAAGATTCGCACCTTCGGAGGAATGACGTGAGATAGGGGTAAACCTAAACTGCTTGTAGTGCATGGATAGCTTCGTCTAAGAAATTCGGCAAAACAACGCTTTGTGTCAGCGTGATTCTGTCTGGGTTCTCCAGACTATCAATCATGTCGTCATATTTTTCTTGACCATGGTTTTTAATGATTAACTCTTTTTTTTCATCCATTAAGAGATACATTTTCATCCCGATAGGATCTGCCTCTGGATGAAACTGCGTGCCTATCATATGTGGAGAAAAACGGATAGCCATTACACATCTTTCTAAATCTACGTGTGGCCGTTCTTTCTCAATAGCTAATAGTTGTGCGCCCATTTTTTCAAACACATCGTCGTTAGGCTGTACTACTTGCCAATCTCTGCTATCTACAGAGAAGAATGGATTGTGAAGTCCGGCAAAGATTTGTTCATTTTCGCCAGCTTCCGTTAATGTAATTGGAAAAATGCCAAATGCATTAGATTTCCGTTGATTAACCGTACCTAAACCATACTTTCTACATCCCAATTGGAAAGAATGACAAATCAGAAAAACATGCTTCTTTTGTTTATTACTCAGGTTAAAATTATCGATGCTGTCTAGTAAACCAAAGAAATCATTTTCCCACTTTTCACCTTCTCCATCATAAGGATTACCTGGGCCGCCACTTGAAATGTAAATGTGATAGCTCAAATCAGGAACTTCACCCTTTTGCCTGATATTAAAAACATCGACTACTAGGTCAAGCTGATTGTAATTTTTATATCGGTTTAAAATTTCTTGTATACCTCTCATTCCCTGATTAGGGAACCCGTTATTCATATCTAAAACGGCTACCTTTATCATCATATCACTTTTCTTATTTAGCTCCGATTAATGTTTGAGTAGTAATGTAATCTACTACAGACTCATAACTTTTGGTCTGCTCATATACCGCCAGTTGGCGGTCTGCACCCGTACCATTTGCCAAGATGGTATGGACATATTCAATTTCCTTTCTGCTGCCCAGCTCATCTACCACATCATCTACAAAGTCCAATAGCTCTAAAACCAAATTTCGACAGTTCACTTCTATTTCCTTGCCAAAGTCTATCAGGTTTCCATCAATTCCGTAACGAGCCGCTCGCCACTTGTTTTCATTAATTAGCGCTCTGCTATAAGATATAAAGTTTAGATTTTGTAATCGCAGCTTATATAACTTGGCACATAAAGCTTGAAATAATGCGGTGAATGCCATGGTTTCGTCAATCAACATCGGACAGTCGCAAACCCTAAATTCTATGGTTTCAAAAAATGGATGTACCCGAATGTCCCACCATATTTTTTTAGCATTATCGATACTGTTGGTCTTAATGAGCAGCTTTACATAGTTGTCGTAATCTTCGATGCTGCCAAAAACATCAGGAATGCCTGTACGCGGGAACTTATCAAAAACCTTGGTGCGAAAAGATTTATAACCTGTATTTCTCCCCTCCCAAAATGGAGAATTGGTAGAGAGCGCAAAAACGTGGGGCAAAAAGTAGCGGACTTGATTGGCAATATGGATGGCTAATTCCCTTGATTGAAAACCTACATGTACATGTAAGCCAAAAATTAGGTTAGAGCGAGCCGCTTCTTGCAGTTCATTTACAATTTCATTGTATCTAGGATGCTCGGTAATCAATTGTTTTTCCCAGTGCGAGAAAGGGTGAGTTCCCGCAGCGCCGATACGTAGGCCCTGTTCTCCAGCGAGCTCAGCAACAGTTTTTCGCAATTGCGAAATTTCTTCTCTTGCTTCATCTGTGTTTTTACAGATCCCAGTGCCTACTTCAACTACGGCCTGATGCATTTCTGCCTTTACCTGGTCTTTATGAATCTTCTGTGCTGCTTCAACAATTTTTTGATCGTGAGAAGTTAACTCCCTCGTTACAGGGTCAACAATCATGTATTCTTCCTCAATGCCTAGAGTGAACTTGTTCATAGATAGCTTTGATTAGCGTTAATTATTTGGTCGATTTTTTAATAGCTGTTTTAGCTTGGGTTTTCGGTTTTGTTGCGGCTTTTACTTTAGCTTCTTTAGGTTTTGCAACTGGGTTAGCTGCTTTAGGAATAAGTGGAGTAGTGTTCGAGCTAGATTTCAGATAATTTCCCCAAGTGAGATTGTCTTTCCCAAATTCTTGTGCTTGGGCTCTTTCGATAGCGTAATTTGCGGCAGTTTCTACTACCCATTCAAAGTTCTCTTGGCCAACGCTCTCTAATGCTGCATCTGGTGCAGGATTACAGAAGTCGATAGCAATAGGCACACCGTCACGTACAGCAAATTCTACCGTATTAAAGTCGTAACCGAGGTATTGATTTAGTTTTAAAGTATACTCTTCGACTGTTTTTAACAATGCATCACTAGGTTTTGGCCCATCAACTACGTAGCGTAAATGGTATGGATTACGTGGTTCGTATTGCATAATTCGTACATGTTTTCCTCCAATGCAATAACACCTAAAATATTCATCAAAGCTAATTTCTTCTTGCAGCATCATTACGGTCTGCTTCGTTTCACTATGTTTTGCAAAAAACTCTTCCTTGCTATTCAGCTTATAAACTTCTTTCCAGCCCCCACCATCGAAAGGTTTCATGTAAGCTGGAAAGCCAGTATATTCGAAAATTGCATCCCAATCGAAAGGCATAACTAGATTGCTAAAAGAATGCTCGTTAGTGTCATCAGGATGTTCTCTGGAAGGAATTAAAGCAGTTCTAGGTACCGGAACTCCAATGTTTTCTGCCAATGCATTGTTGAAAAATTTCTCATCGGCACTCCACCAAAATGGATTATTAATTACTGCTGTGCCTCCCATTGCTGCGTTTTTTAAATAAGCACGGTAAAAAGGGACGTCCTGTGAAATACGATCGATAATTACAGCATAGTCAGGTTTTTCAGCTTGAAAAACCTTATCGATTTTCACAAATTCTGCCGTGATTCCTTTAACCGATTTTTGGTTTATCCTGTCTATAAATGCTTGAGGAAATGAACGTTCTTGCCCAAATAAAATTCCTATTTTCTTCATGGAGTGAATGCTTTTAAATGTCTAATTGTTATTGAATTATTTGGAAGTTTTAATTCGCTTTTATGCTAATTTGTTACGCTATCATACGGACACATTTTATCTTTCAAAATCTATCTGTTTATAGTTGGTAAATGTATTCAGGAAACATAGCTCTCCAAATTGGCCAGTCATGGTCTGCATTAGGTCTAATATCCAGCCAATGATTGATGCCTTTTTGATGTAAAATATTAGATAATCTTTCATTATCTGGTTTACAAATGTCCCTGTCTGAAGTTCCCAGAACTATTTTCAATTGCCAAATTTCCGGGTTGATGTTATTAGGAAGATAATCTACCGGATTGTTAAAGTAAACGTCGTCGTTATAAAATCCATCTAATTGTCCAGTAATATCAAAAGCTCCACTCATGCTTAAAATGTGGCTTACTGTCCAAGGATGACGAAAGGAAAAATTGGCTGCATGATAGCCTCCAAAGCTGCAGCCAGCCGTAATCACCTTGTCTTTTCCTGTTTCATTTTTTGCTAACGGTAACAGCTCTTCAAGCAAAAATTTATCGTACCAAATGTGATTTTTAACTCTTTCAGCTGGATGGATATTTTTATTGTACCAGCTCAAAGCGTCTACACTATCAGGGCAATAAATTTTGATTTTGCCTTCGTCAATAAAGTGCTGTACAGATCCAATCAGTCCAAAGTCTTTAGGTTCGTAATAGCGACCCATACTTGTTGGGAAGAGAATGATTGGATAACCGCTGTGGCCAAAAATCAGCGTTTCCATATCTTTGTTTAAGTTGGGGCTGTACCATTTTTGTAGTTCTTCTCTCATCGGTATGTAATTACATGCTTTAAGGTAAGTAAATCATTTTCAAGGACAAAAATATCTTTCAAATATATTTAACAAGCAATTGGCTTTATAAGTTGTCTATTTTTTGAGATAGTGATAACTTTGTAGCAGAATTAAAAATATGGAAGAATATCTTCTACATACCTTTACTATCTGATTATTAAAACGACTTATCATATCAAATCGAAATCACTTCAGCGCATTGTTGAAGTAGATGTGTATACTCCTGAGAATTTGTTGGGCAATGAGATTGTAAACCTACTTCTGGTAAACGATGGACAAGATTTGGCGCAGATGGATTTGGAGAATAATATCTCCGCATTGTATGCCAAATGGAAAATTGAGCCTGTAATTGTGGTCGGCATTAAAGCCGGAGAAGAGCGCTTGTTAGAGTATGGCGTTGCCAATCGTACAGATTTTAAAAATAGAGGTAGCAAAGCGGAATGGTATACACAGTTTATATTAGATGAGTTAATGCCATTTTTAGAAAAGCAAGTGCATATAGTTGTCAATGGTAAAAAGGCCTTTGCCGGTTTCTCTTTAGGCGGATTAACAGCTTTTGATATTGCATGGAACCATAGCGACGTTTTTGATGTTGTTGGCGTATTCTCGGGTTCTTTTTGGTGGCGAAAAAAGGATTTAAGTGATTATTATACAGATGATGATCGTATTTTGCATGAAATGATTGCAGAAAGTAAAGCGAAACAAGACCTCAGATTTTGGTTAATGACGGGTACAGAAGATGAAGTTGCAGACCGTAACCAAAATTTCATCATCGACTCCATTGATGATACGATTGATGTCATAAAGGAGCTCATGAAAAAAGGATATAAGCGTCCTGAAGATATCTTTTATTATGAGATGGTAGGTGGAAAACATGATGTGCCCACATGGGGTAAGGCATTCCCTAAGTTTTTAGAATGGGCTTTTGCTAGATCATCTTAAACCTTACCCATTACGTACATATTCTCCATGGTAGGAGAGTCAACTCCACCACGTTTTTCTAAGGTAATCGCGAAGGCTTGTGCTGCTGTAACGGCGGTCATTTTTTGCACAGCTGCTTTATCATCTTGGTCAAATACACCTAAACTTACAGGTTTGCCATCTACAATTGCCCATAATTGATATTGCTGATCTTTTGGAGTAACGGGCAGATTTTCTAAAGCTAAATAAACATCGTTAGAGTTTTGCTGAAAATAAACCACAGCTTTCATGTCTGGATGTTTTTCTACACCTAATAATGGAATAGTTTTAATGGTTGGGTTATTTACTAAATCCCATTTGCTTTTCAGGTTTTGATAAGCAAGTTCATTATTTTTTTGAGTAGTACTTAAAGTTGCTAACTGTTCTTTAAAGTCGTTTTGAGTACGGTTGAAGTATAGGTTCAGCGAAATGCTAGCTACCAATAATATTGTTGCTGCAATAGCAAACCATTTCAATGGAGATTTGTTGTTCTCCATACTTTGTGATGGATAAAGAGGCGTAGTTACGGGCTCCACTACATTTTCTTCAAACTCGATAGTTGTTTGTGTTTCTTCGGAAATTTTAGCCCATATCGCCGATTTAAGTGCCGGCGGTGGGGCAATAGCCTGCTTGGACGCAAAATCCTCTAAAGTATTTTGTGCGTCTAAGATAGCCTGCTTAACCTCTGGGTTGTTGCTTTGGATACAATCCAAAATGCGTGTCTCCTCCTCAGAAGCTAAGCCCATTACGTAGGCTTCTATAATGCCAGACGATATGTATTCTTTAATATCCAATTTTACCTGTGGTCTTTTAACAAATTTTTAAGTTCAATTAACGCGTTTCTAGTTCGCGTTTTAATTGTACCTATGGGTATATCAAGCCTTTCGGCAATTTCTTGTTGAGTGTATCCTTTATAGTAGGCGAGGTCTATGAGTTCTCGCCATTCTTCCTTCAATTGTAATAACACTTCCTTTACTCCAATATGATCAACATTGGCGGTTGTAGCATACTTCTCGCTATCATTTACGAATTCTGGAATACTTTGGTTTTTTTGTTCGTTCTGAAAACCTTTGGACCTAATGTAATCTATTGCAGTATTTCTCGCTAAATTAATCATCCAGGTGTATAAACGCCCTTTTTGTGCATCAAATTGTGCAATGTTTCGCCAAATTTTTACAAAAACATCTTGTATAATTTCATCAGCATATTCCTTTTCACTCACAACTCTGGTGATGATACCATAGATGGCAGCCGAATAATTGTCGTACAAATAATTAAAACCCTGCTCGTTCTGTTGCAATAACAGCGAGATGATTTCTTGTTCGGACAGTTTTAGTTGATTATTCAAAAATTAAAGTGCTTTAAGCAAAAATAGAAAAATAACTGAAAGTCAAGCATATTTTTAAAACTGTTTTTAATTCAGCTACGTAAATAAGGCCATATGATTAAGATATGAAACACATGCCAATAAAAATAGTTTGCCTATTTCTAGGTTTGATATTAGCTGCCCCAGCATTTGCACAACAGCAACAAAGAAAAAACCCTTACTATTCAAGAACTAATCGCACCAAGCTAAAAGTGGATAATAAAGAATGGAAAAAGATCCTAGAACCTAATCTTTATGCCGTAGCCAGGGAAGGTGCTACGGAAAAAGCTTTTACCGGCAAGTACAATGAGTTTGATGCCAAAGGAACTTATTTCTGCGCCGTTTGTGGCAATAGGTTGTTCCGTTCTGATGCCAAATTTGCGAGTACTTGTGGTTGGCCTTCTTTTTTTCAAGCTGGTTACAAGGGCAGTGTTATTTATAGGGAAGACCGATCTTATAACATGGTTCGAACTGAAGTTTTGTGTGGTAGATGTAGCTCGCACTTAGGTCATGTGTTTGATGATGGACCAGAACCAACCGGTAAACGTTATTGTATGAACTCTATTAGTCTCGATTTTGAAGCAGATCAAGTGGGATTGTCGAAAAATTTTCCGAAATAAAAACCGAACCCGGACTAGCTTCCGTAAGTGTAGATATTAAAAGAAACTTAACCATAAAAATTAAACATCATGAAAAAGTTAACAAGAATTGTAGCCTTAGGCGCATTGTCATTAAGTGTAGCATTTGTAAATGTGGCCGTGGCACAAAAGTCTGCTAAAGAAAAAACAGTAATGGTTGGCGGCGCGCCAATGTATCCTAGCAAAAATATCGTCGAAAATGCGGTGAACTCGAAAGACCACACTACATTAGTAGCAGCAGTAAAAGCAGCTGGTTTAGTAGAAACATTATCTTCTAAAGGCCCATTCACTGTTTTTGCACCCACCAATGCTGCATTTAATAAATTGCCAAAAGGAACTGTAGAAACTTTAGTTAAGCCAGAAAATAAAGCAACCCTAACTAAAATTTTAACTTACCATGTATTAGCAGGTAATTATAGTGCGAAAGATGTTTGGGCGGCTGTTAAAAAAGGAAACGGTAAAGCAACGATGAAAACCGTTCAAGGTGGCAACCTTACTTTTTGGACTAAAGGAAAAGACTTATACGTGAGAGATGCGAAAGGTAACGATGCCAAAGTAACCATCGCCGATGTAAACCAATCTAATGGCGTAATCCATGTGATTGATGCAGTGCTAATGCCATAGTTTTCGTTTTGATTGTTATATAAGGAAAGCCCCGCTAGTCGGGGCTTTTTGCATTAATAAAAGCTGCGCTAAAATAATATTATTTTTTTTTAATGTCGATACAATAAAGCGGATAGGAGAGAGTTTATATTACTGAGAGCGTTAATTTAGATGGCGGGGACAAGGCGGTAGGCCGAGTCCCCGTTTCTTTTGAATGGTGCATTTAATTGGTCAAGCGCATCGATGGGTAAAATGAAATTATCAGAAACTGAATTAACCATAATAAGCCCGCCAGTTACCATCATAATTTTTATCAAAGTTTTCTTTACTGTCGAAAATCATATTAAGATTGGTTAAGGTGAAATAATTTAATTCGTCATTTTCCTTTAAGATTTCAAAATATGCTTGCTTTAGTTTCTCTGTTAATTTATCTCGTTGCGCTTCATTCAATTGAGCTTTAGTATAGAAAAAGACCGTTACATGTTGCCCAAATCTGGCAATTTCCCAAACTGTATCTTTATATTTTTCTTTAAATGATATGATCATTTTTAGTGGAATACTCGTATTTGCTTCTTCTTTTGCCAAAGGTTCAAATGCATAAAATAATACCAATACAGGCTGCGAATCCATAATTTGAAACAGCTCCCTATATTTTTTATCGATAGCTTTGACAACGCGTTTTGAAGAAGTTAATCTATCCTTTAGGAAGAACTTATTTAAGTCGGCTTCGTGCTCAAAAATCAGCTGTAACCTTAATGTATCATCGTTGATGACGTCTGTGTAGATGTTTAAAACCTGGACAGCGTATTTCTTTTTGATCCATTCGGCAAAGTCATTGAATTTTTCGTCGATGGTAGCTTTGCCCAATTTAATATGGCGAGTTTGTTGATATTCCTGATCTGAAGGTTTAAGCATAAGCTAATTAAGCAAATTTATGGCGTTAAGTTGACCAAATAATAATTTTTATTGATAGGCCGATTGAGATAAGTGATTTTCTTCAACCCAGCTTTAGATGTAATTTCGTTTCATGATTAAAGGATTATTTGAAACACATATTTTCGTCGAAAACCTAGAGCGGTCTATCGATTTTTATAAAAATGTATTGGGTTTAACTGAGTGCGGTTACAATGACGAGCGTAGGATTGCTTTCTTTTGGGTTGGCGAGCCTAAGGGAGCGATGTTGGGCTTATGGGAAAAGCCTAAAGCCGAGATAGATGTTCGTCATTTTGCATTTAGATGCGATTTAGATGATGTGCTAAATAAATCGATAGTATTCTTGCAGGAGCGAAATCTGAAGCCTTATAATTTCTTAAAAGATGGAAATGAAAAACCTATGGTTTTTGCTTGGATGCCTGCTGTAGCTATTTATTTTAAAGATCCAGATGGACATGACCTAGAATTTATTGCGATACTAGATGGAGATGGTAAGCCAGAACTAGGGGTAATTAGTTATGAAGATTGGTTGAATGCGAAATAAAAAAGTTTATTGCTTTTTAAATAAGTTGATGGTATAGTCTAAAAGCATTTTGTTTCCACGTTCACCATGCCCAGGAATGATAATTTTGACTTTTGGGTATTGCGCTCTTACTTTTTCTACTGTATTTGACCAAACGTTAACATTCGCGTCTCCAAGATAGCCTTTCGTCGCACCTACTTCTTTGATCAGGCAGCCCCCAAACATAATCTCTTCGCTTGGGAAATAGCCAATGACATTATCTTTGGTATGGCCTTCCCCGAAAAATTTTGCGACAATGTATGTTTTGCCAATCTTTAAGTTCAGCGAATCAGTAAAACTATTTTGGGGTGCTATTAAGTTTTTTGCTTTAGCGAATTCAATGGTTTTAGTATACGCATAAGATGGGATCATATTTTCATGAAATGCCTCTAGGCCGCCTAAACAATCGTCATGAAAATGAGTTGGGATAATCGCATTGATTTTGCAGTTCAGTTTTTCTTTAATCCATTTGATCAATTTTTCAGCGCCTTCATTAGTGGTCGGTGTATCAAAAATAATGGTTTGCTTGCCATCTCTCACAATTAGTCCATTGCAAGGAACTTTTCCAAAGTCGTTGGTTTGTAAATAAGAAGTATGTTCAAAAGCATTTGCCGAAATTTGGGTAATCATCAAGTCATCAGTTTTATAAACAATCTTATTTTCGCTTACTTCTGTTTTTTGTGCGAAAACACTTATAGATGTAAATAATACAAGGATCGTTAATATGAAGTGAAAATTAATTTTCATGACGTGTTTTCAGTAGTGTGGTCTGTTAAGTTTCCTGAACCATAGTATGGCAAAACTGCTTCGCAAAAATGACAATGATTATGGCATCTGAATCTGCTTGAAATATAGCTACTCTTATTTAAAATAAGTGCTAAAAATGCTAACGAAACGAGAGGGAAAATATTACCATTAGAGGTGGGCGACGCGAAGTAATTTGCAATGCAATTGATTTACAAAAGCTTAACACATTTTGCTGGTCGTTTTTCTTTCAGATTTAAGGTTTTTTTACTACCTTTGCGCCCTAAAATACAATCGCATACAATGCAAAAAATTAGAAACATAGCTATTATAGCACACGTTGACCACGGTAAAACTACATTGGTTGATAAAATTTTACACTCTTGTTCTGTTTTTCGTGACAACGAGCAAAAAGGAGAATTGATATTAGACAACAACGATTTAGAGCGTGAACGTGGAATCACTATCGTTTCTAAAAACGTATCAGTACAATACAAAGACGTAAAAATTAACATCATTGATACTCCTGGTCACGCGGATTTCGGCGGTGAAGTTGAGCGCGTATTGAAAATGGCTGATGGTGTGCTTTTATTATGTGATGCTTTTGAAGGAGCAATGCCTCAAACGCGTTTCGTAACGCAAAAAGCTTTATCATTAGGTTTAAAACCAATCGTAGTAGTAAATAAAGTTGATAAAGAAAACTGTCGCCCTGAAGAAGTTTATGAACAAATTTTTGAGTTGTTCTTTAACTTAGAAGCAACAGAAGAGCAATTGGATTTCCCTGTAATCTACGGTTCATCTAAACAAGGGTGGATGAGTACTGATTATAAAAAACCAACGACTGATATTTTCGCTTTGTTAGATGCCGTGGTAGCAAATATTCCTGCTGCACCAATTAACGAAGGTAACTTACAAATGCAAATCACTTCGTTAGATTACTCATCTTTCGTAGGTCGTATTGCAATTGGACGTGTACACCGTGGTACAATTAAAGAAAACCAACCTGTAACGTTAATTAAACGTGATGGTAAATTGGTTAAGTCTAGAGTAAAAGAATTATATACTTTCGAAGGTTTAGGTAAAATTAGAACTACAGAAGTTAGCTCTGGAGATATTTGTGCTGTTGTAGGTATTGATGGCTTTGATATTGGTGATACAATCGCTGATTTCGAAAATCCAGAGCAATTGCCAGTAATTAGCATTGATGAGCCAACAATGAACATGTTGTTCACCATTAATAACTCACCTTTCTTTGGTAAAGAAGGTAAATTGGTTACTTCACAACGTATCAAAGATCGTTTGATGAAGGAAATGGAGAAAAACCTTGCCCTTAAAGTTGTTGAAACTCAAGGTGCAGATTCATGGTTAGTTTACGGTCGTGGTATTCTTCACTTATCAGTATTGATCGAAACGATGCGTCGTGAAGGTTACGAATTGCAAGTTGGACAGCCACAGGTAATTGTTAAGGAAATCGACGGTAAAAAACATGAGCCAGTTGAGACTTTAATTGTAGATGTTCCTGGTGATGTTGCTGGTAAGGTAATCGAATTAGTAACTCAACGTAAGGGTGAATTGTTGATTATGGAGCCAAAAGGCGATTTACAACATTTAGAGTTCGAAATCCCATCGCGTGGCATCATCGGTTTACGTAACAACGTATTAACTGCTACCGCTGGTGAGGCGATTATGGCACACCGTTTTAAAGCTTACGAGCCTTGGAAAGGTGCAATTCCTGGTCGTTTAAATGGTGTACTAATCTCTATGGATAAAGGTACAACTACTGCATATTCTATTGATAAATTACAAGATAGAGGTCGTTTCTTTGTAGATCCAGGTGTGGATATTTACGAAGGACAGATTTTAGGTGAGCACATCCGTGATAATGATTTAGTAATTAACATCGTTAAAGGAAAAGCGTTAACTAACATGCGTGCTTCTGGTACTGATGATAACACTCGTATTGCACCAGCTATTAAATTCTCTTTAGAAGAGTGTATGGAGTATATCCAAGCTGATGAGTACATCGAAGTTACACCTCAAAGTATGCGTTTGCGTAAAATCTATTTAACAGAGCAATTGCGTAAAGCAAACGGTAGTAAAAACTAGTTCTTAGAGCTAAATAGTATACAAAGCCCCGATGCAAATCGGGGCTTTTATTTTTAGAAGCTGTTTAAAAATTTCTGCCTAACCATACAGGTAGTCTTGAGACTGCTTCGTTCCTCGCAGTGACGTCAACTATTCTCGTCTTTGCGAGGAGGTACGACGAAGCAATCTCAGAGATATAAAATATTTGACTGGAATTTAAATAGTTTCTTAATACGATGGAATTTTTAGAAAAGCAATAACAGCGCAACGATTTGCGGTCGTCCTTCTTTCCGCTATATCTTTTGGCTATCCTTCGCCACGGCTTCGGATCACAGCCAAAAGGATGTCGCTACAATAAGGTTTATCTTGAAAAAAAGCGTTTCATAGGTGTTTCAGATTTAACCTGTTAGGATTGCTGCAAAAACTTCTAAACTATTGTATGCTAGCATAGTAAATTCGGAAAATTGAAAATAATTAATTAACTTTAATTGTCCGAGACAGAGGAGATATTACAAAGCCCTTCCGATATTTTTTCGGGAGGGCTTCTGTTTTAGTGCTCGTGTTGTTGGAGCTTTTATTTTTTGTTATCCATAAACCTAATTGGGAGATTGTATTTAACCCTAACGGCTTTTCCATTTTGTGTTCCTGGAATCCAATTAGGGCTGAGTTTTAAAACCCTCACAGCTTCTTCGTCAGTGCCGTAACCGAGCTTTCTGTCTATTTTAATATCGTTTAAAGCGCCATTTTGCTCTACTACAAAAGACACAAATACTTTGCCATCTATATTTGATTTTTTGGCTGCTTCTGGATATTTAATGTTGTCGCCTAAAAATTTGTAAAACTTTGCCATACCGCCAGGGAATTTTGGCGGGTTTTCCATTGAGACAAACGAATAAATGGTATTATCTTGAGCTGATTCTTGTATTTCGTCTTTTTGATTAAGTGTGAACGCTATAGGAAGGTTGTATTTTACTCTCACAGTCTTGCCGTTTTTTAAACCAGGATTCCATTTCCGGCTCAATTTTAAAACTCGAATAGCTTCCTCGTCCGTACCATAACCAAGGCTTCGATCAACTTTGATATCATTTAAAGAACCATCTTTTTCTACGATAAAAGACACAAAAACTTTGCCGCTTATATTCAATTTTAAAGCTTCTGCTGGGTATTTCATGTTGCTGCCTAAAAATGCATAAAACTTGTCCATTCCATCAGGGTACGTTGGAGGATTTTCCATAGAAACAAAGCTATGAACGGTATTTTCATCATCACCTTCTTTTCCGTATCCCATGATGGTAATAGTATTTAGTTTTTGACGCCCTGCTTTGATCGTTGCATTTTCGTTAAATATGTTACTAACAGTATTATAGAGTCTGTATTCTATTCTCATACTATAATTTCCGTTGGCTAATACACCGTCCGAGTATTTTGCTAGTGCTACAGAAACTTCTTCATCGGTGCCATAGCCAAGTTTCGGTTCCACTATAATATTTCTCAATACTTTATTGTTTACGGTGAAGTTAACAACCAAATTTCCTTGGATATTATTCTCGACTGCTGTGGCTGGATATTTGATTTTGTTGCTTAAGTATTTGTAAAATGCTTCGAGGCCATTGCTGCTATGCAACTTAGGTTCGCTAATAACTTGTGGATGTGCAATCTGTAATTCGACAGTTTTATCTTTTGATGCAATCAATGTCTCGGCAACTGTATTTTTGACGTTTTCTAATTCTACTTTCGATGCGAAAGCTAGAATTTGGTCATTTGTTTTAATGGTAGCCGAAGAGAGTAGGAGTGCCGCAGCAAATAGGGGAACAAATATCCCGTACTTTAAAATCGCTGTTTTTCTAGATCTTTCTTTATAAAGCATAAAAATTCTTTTTTTTATCATCGATTTCTTAAAAAACCCATTGGTAAGCGTACCTTCACTTGCGCCAAAGGCCGAATTGAGTAGTAACATGGCGTAGGTCTCCTTGTCGCCTTGAAACTCAGCAGCGGCTTCGTCTGCTAAATATTCGTGTATGCTTTTAACGTTTTCTTTATATAAATAAATGATAGGATTAAACCATGTGATAATGCCTAAAATTTCAAAGAAGATAATGTCAAGAGTATGTAACTGTTTGATATGGATATCTTCATGATGATTTATTGTAGCAACCTCTGGTAGGTTTTGGGCAACTACTTTGTGCTTCCAAAAGGAGAACGCCAAACCAACTTTTATTTCTGTTAACATCTTCTTCACAGCATAAAGCCGGAAAACGAAGCGAATAGAACAAAGCAATGCGCCGAGTAAGTAAACGCTTACGATCAATAACCCCCAATTAAAATTTTGCGGCACAGGTGTGACGGTAATAGGTTGGATTATGACGTCATTAATCTGATTTACCTGCACGTAAATTTGCTGACTAATTGTTTGCTTCCCAAACCAATCAATTTGCATAAATGGAATGGTTAATGAGAAAATTCCAGCACAAATTAGATAAATTCGATTGAGTGTGAAATAAGTTTCTTTGGCGAGTAAAAGCCTATAGAAGGCATAAAATACTACCAAATAAATGTTTACCTGTAACAAATAATGTGACCAGCTCATTTTGGTTTGTTTTTGAATTTGTTAATCATTTTTAAAATTTCGTCAACATCACTTAGGTCGAGTTTTTCTTCTTTTACGAAGAATGAAAACATACTTTCTACCGAGTTTTCGAAATAATTGCCTAGCAACTTTTCTGTAGCATGCCTTTTGTACTCTTCCTTAGAAATTATTGGATGGTATTTGTGTGCCTTACCAAAAGCTTCATGAGCTATAAAGCCCTTCACTTCTAATATCCTGATGATAGTAGAAACTGTATTGTAGGCTGGTTTTGGTTCTGGCAGTTGATCAATTACCTCTTTTACAAAAGCGCTTTCTAATTGCCATAAAACTTGCATTAATTGTTCTTCTGCTTTCGTTAAATCTTTAATTTCCATTTTTGATGTTGTTTTTAAGTGCAGGTTTTGCAAAACACTGAACTAAGTTAGATATCTAATACTAAGCTATAACTAAATATTTAGTTTTCAAAGAAAAATTATATTTATTATTTCGTTAGCTCCAGATAGACAGGTGGCTTAAGGAGAGCATTGAAGAAATAATCAAACTTAAAACAGAAAATGAAGATGGGGGGTCCGATTCCATTACCGCATATGTTGACTATACTGAGTTACGATTTCTTTCTAGAAAATAATGAAGCAACTATTTTGGTTCAGATCGAATATGAGGCGCGTTAGGCCTTTATAGAAAAGACTTCACACTGTAAGCTTTAGGATGTGATTCCAGATTAACTTATTATCTAATAGGACTAGTTGATATGCTTATCAGGGATGCTAGGTTATGATATCAATATGTTTTATAGGTAGGGTGTGTATTGATAAATTTTATCGATATCAAAAAGCCACATAGGAATATAGTGGTTAAACTATGTTTCTATGTGGCTAAAACTTTTATCTTAGTTACGTGGCGCAACTGGTTTTGGTAATTCTTTACGAGGAATTTGCTCGCTGCGCTCAGAAGTGTGATACACAATCGAAGCGATAATTGTAGCTGATTTTTTCAAATCGTCTTCTACTAACCTGTCGTAAGTATCTTGATTAGTATGATGTGTACGCGTATTGTAGTCCATTGGATCTTGTATGAACTGAAAACCAGGTAAGCCGACAGCATCATACGCTTGGTGGTCTGTACCGCCAGTGTTGCTAATGGTTACCGTTTTAGCGCCTAAATCTGCAAATGGGTTTAACCAAGCTTGGAAGATATCTCTCGCGGCAGCGTTGCCCTGTAAATAGATGCCACGAACTGCACCAGTACCATTATCTAAATTATAATATGCACTTAATTTATTGTGCTCTGGCAGTAATTCCATTTTGGTAGGATCTGCAAAGTGTTTTTTTACATAGCCTCTAGAACCATGTAAGCCTTGTTCTTCAGCATCCCAAAGTGCAATTCTAATCGTTCTTTTCGGTTTAAAGTCAATTGCTTTTAAAATGCGCATTACCTCGATCATAACGATAGAGCCGGCAGCGTTATCGGTAGCGCCGGTTCCTGAATGCCATGAATCGAAGTGACCACCTATCATTACGATTTCATCCTTTAATTTTTTGTCTGTGCCAGGAATTTCTGCAATCACATTATAGCCTTTTGCATCATCAGTGTAGAATGTTGTTTTCACTTCTGCTTCTAACTCCACTTTTTGTCCAGCCCTTAACAAACGCAAGATGTGCAAGAAATCTTCCGCAGAAACCTCTAATTCAGGGGCAACAGGTTTCGCATCCATGGCGTAAGAAGCACCGTTGCTGGTAAAGAAAGTTCCGTAGTTACCACGAGCGTAAGTTAAGATTAAACCCACTTTCTCTTGTTGTAGTATTTCGTTAATAGCTGCTCTATTTTGGCGCATACGCATCATCATCGCCATTTGATTGTTTCCACTGCGTGCCGGACGTGCCTGCCCAGGTATGGTTGGTTCTGCAGCTGCCATTTCAGCTAATTTTTCATCGGTATGGCGTACTACATCTGGAGTATAAGAGTTTTTTAACGGCTGTACCATTACCGACTCAATTACCACAATTTTACCAGCTAATTTGCCTTTATATTTGTCTAAATCGGTTACGGTATCGGCTTTAATTAAAATTACTTCAGATTTAATGGGGCCGTTGGTGCCGGGTGTCCAAGCTTTAGGATAACCGATAATAGGTCTGTAAAAAGGAGCAGTCGTTGCTGCATAGTATCTTTCTACCGACCAACCTTTGCCAAAATCACCCCAAGTTTCTTGTTTAGCATTTTTAAGACCTAAGTCGGTAAAGTACTTTACAGCCCAATCTCTACCTTTCTTAATGCCTGGAGAGTTGGCTAAACGAGGACCAATTACATCGGTAATTTGGAATGCGATATCCATTACCTTCGAATTTTCTAATCCTTCTTTTCTGATTTTTTGTACAGCTTCATTATTTACCGCCTCTTGTGCCAAAGTATTAAAAGCAGTAAGGGCATTAAAAGAAACTGCTATGGCTAAAATGCCAATAGTAAATTTTCTCATCATAAATTTAGTTAGGTTAAGTAACAATAAGGTGTGAATTTACAGCTAAACAGAAATAGTTGTAACTTTCTATTCAGAATTTTACAACCTATAAAATGATAAAGTCCCTAAAAATAGCTTTTGCGATCTGTTTGTTTTTTTTATCGGCTAATTTCAGTTTTGCACAGCGAACTGAAATTAAAGATCCTGCCATCGTATCGATGTTGAGCAATGTATCAGCCACTAATCTAGAAATTCTAGTAAGAAAGATGGTTTCTTTTCATACTAGGCATACGTTGAGTGATACCCTAAGTAAAACCAAAGGTATTGGCGCTGCTAGGAGCTGGATCAAGAGCGAGTTTGAAAAGTATGCTGCAGAAAGTGGTGGGCGGTTGCAAGTTTCTTACGATACTTTTTTACAGCCTGCAGATGGTAGAAGAATTAAAGAGCCTGTAACCTTAAAAAATGTGTTAGCTATTTTGCCAGGTACTGACCCGAATGACAAACGAATGTTGATGGTGTGTGGGCATTACGATTCGAGAGTTACGGACGTGATGAATATCAAAGACTTTGCTCCTGGTGCAAATGACGACGCTTCTGGGGTTGCTGCGGTAATGGAAATGGCTCGTGTAATGAGTAAGCATCAATTCAGCAGCACTTTAGTTTTTGTAGCTTTTGTAGGTGAAGAACAAGGTTTATACGGGGCCGCTAATCTGGCCAAACGTGCAAAAGCCGAAGGTTGGAATGTTCATTTACTGATGAACAATGATATCGTGGGTAATTCTTATGGAATGGAAACTGATATGAAGGACAATAAAAGTGTGCGGGTATTTAGCGAAGGCGTAGCTGCCAGTGAAACTAAAGAACAAGCCGTTGCAAGACAGTCGGCAGGAACAGAGAATGATGGAAAAGCTCGACAAGCTGCCAGATATATCAAAGAAGTAGCTGAACGTTACGTAGATCAACTGGATGTCAAACTAATTTACCGTAGAGATAGATATTTACGCGGCGGCGATCATACGCCATTCTCGCTACAAGATTTCGCTGCGGTTAGGGTGACCGAGATGAACGAAGATTTCAATCGCCAGCATCAAGATGTGAGAACTGAAAATGGTTTTAAATTTGGCGATTTGCCCGAGTATGTAGATTATAATTATCTGCAAAAAGTAAGCTGTATGAATATGTCAGTGATGGCTAATTTAGGCTTATCTCCACAAGAACCAGAAAACGTAACGGTGATCACCTCTGGTTTAACCAATAAAACGCAATTGAGATGGGACGCTCCAAAGGGAAAATCGCCTTATGGCTACTATGTAGTAATGAGGGAAACCACGAGCCCTTTTTGGGAGCGCAAAATCTTTGTGAAGGAAAACCAAGCTATATTGAGTTATTCTAAAGACAATTATTTCTTTGGCATTCAGTCTGTAGATGAAAATGGGCATGAAAGTTTGGTGATTATCCCAAAACCGGGGAGATAATACTTTACGGCAAATTTTAGGCTACAAATAACCACCAAGACACGAAGAACACATGGAAATTCTTAATCAACTTTGTGCTCTTTACGCCTTGGTGACAAAAAATTAATTCCTATTCCCAGTTTTTGCTTGTCTAGCTCCTTGGTTATCCTTTAAATTAAATTTATATACAAAAGTTAGACGATAACGTGCTGCATTTGGGCTACTCACTTGCGAAAGCAGATAGTTGGTTCCAGTTGTGGTGGTTTCAAATTTGCGCAGATTAAAAAGGTTGGCAACATCAAAGATCAGGGTGGCTTTGTCTTTCAGAAAAGTTTTGCTAACGCCTAAATCTATGTTATGGATACTCGCCGTTTTGCTTTGTGCATTGCTTTGCGCACTGTTAAAATTGTATCGACCTTGAATGCTTAGTTTTTTAGGTAATTTAACTTGCGTACTTAATCTACCTGTTAAAATGTGGCCAGAAAAGTCAAAATCTTGATCAACATAAAATCCCTTCTGCTTAAAATAATAAGCATTTATTTCCATGCTGAATTGTAAAAATTTATATGGATTGTAAAGTGTAGATAGCTCTAAACCACTTCGTGATTCTCCATCGATATTGATTGGTGTGGTAATAAAAACACCTGCGTTATTTCTAAACGTGTAATCTTGTGTAATGTCTTTATTGTTTTGGTAATACAAAGACGGATTGAAGGTGAATCTGCCCCAATTTTTCAACAAACTCAGCTCAAATACATTGGCATAGGATGGATTTAAATTAGGATTACCCACATATTGCGCGTTAAAATCTGTTAACTCATTAAAAGGATAAAGCGAGAAAAGCGAAGGTCTATTGATGCGTTTGCTATAACTTGCCTGTAAAGTTGCATTTAAACCTACTGGATAACTTAAGTTTATTGTTGGAAATAATCTCATGTAGTCTTTATCACTATTAAAAGTACCTGCTTTGTCTTCCAACCAATTTTGGTAAGCTCCGTTCTCAAGCCAAGTTGATAAGACAATTTATGCCATTTGCTGCTGAATTGAGCATATGCACTTCCAATTAACTCATCGTAAATGAGCTCGTTGTTGATGCCGTCAAATACATTCCAACCACTATTGTTTTGTTGTTCTGCTATAAATTCGCTAGTTACGCTACGTTTTTCAGCTTTCAAACCAAACTCTAAATTCGAGATACTATCTAAAGGTTGTGCATAATCTGTTTGCAACATAAAATCTTTACTGGCACCAACAGAACTTGTTCTAATACCTGCTAAATTGGCGACTGTAGGCAAAGTTTTCTGTGTAAATAAATTCCAGTCTTTGTCGCTATTCCAAAAATCGTACTGCATATCTATAGAGAATTTCTGATTTGCCTTTTCGAACGTTTTGGTATAATTAAACTCTAGCTGATTGTAATTTCTCTTCTCCGTCGATTCGCCTTTGCGCAATAATGTACTATCTAAACCTTGTCCGAGTTTGGCAAAATCATATTGCAAATTGGTTTTATCGTTGTCGTTTGTAGTTTTATTTAAAAAAGCAGCGGTAATGGTATTGTGTTTATTGATCAAAAAATCGCCACCAAAGTATAACATCTTTGCATCGTCGTGTCTATCTTCCACTTGTCTTTTTTGTAGCAGGTTTGTAGTTGCACCATCTTTTGTAGATTGATTTGAAGTGTACAAGCCATCGTAATCTGAGTACCGCACACCAAACGTAGAAAACAGGTTAATTTTAGCTGATTTGTAATTTAAACTCGGTGTAATTCTGGTTTCGTTGGGTATTCCACCCGTTAAACTTAATTGCCCATTTAAGCCAGATTTTTTGTTTTTCTTTAAAATGATATTGATGATACCGGCAGAGCCAGCCGCATCATAACGTGAAGATGGGTTAGTAATAATTTCAACTCTTTCGATTTGGTCGGCCGGTAATTGATCTAAAGCATTGCCTTGCGTGAAACCCGAGCGTCGCCCATCAATTAGAATTAAAACGTTGCTGTTGCCACGTAAACTTACTCTGCCAGTTGGGCTAACGCTTACCGAAGGAACACCATTTAATAAATCTAACGAAGAACCAGTTTGTGACAAAACATCTTTACCAGCTAGAAAAACCTTTTTATCTAATTTTAAACTGATAGAAGGTTGCTCCCCAGTTACCGTAACTTCATTTAGTAATTTAGCATCTGGTTGAAAGTAAATTATACCCAAATTGATATTATTGGTAGTTTTTAAAGCTTTAACAATAGTTTTATAACCAATTAATGAAAGCTCTATGGTTACACTATCAGCATTGAAATCTAACTTAAACGCCCCTTTTTCGTCTGTAATTGCTGCGGTTAATAATTTATTTGACGCGTCCTTAATTTTAACGGTGGCGTAAATTATAGGTTCCTTCGTAGTTTGCTCCAAAATGGTTCCTGATACAGATTTGGTTGACTGCTGAGCTTTAAGGGTTAAACCAAAAAGCGAGATGATTAAGATGATAATTCGTTTCATGCCACAAGTGTACAAGCCATTTTTCAACTGGTGATATAAAACCATGTGAACTGCTCTATGTACTTTCGAAATGCATTTTTCTGCCCAGGTTAAGTACTATCTTTGGTGTATGAAGAATTACCTCTTGCCGCTTTTAGTTATATGTTTGCTCTCGTCTTGTCGACCAGATTTTGGCTTTGAAACTTCGGATCCTGTATTTAAAAAGGGAGATAATTCTTTGTGGGCTAAAAAGGATTTTGATGATTCCAAATGGGCAAAGGAGCGTGGGAACACTAGAGACAACATTTTTTGGGTGCGTACAAAAGTTGATTTAACTCAAAAACCCGTTGGTCAGCTTGGTTTAAAGATAGAAGCCTTCGGTGCTTTTGATGTGTATTGGGATGGAGTTTTAATTGGGAAAAATGGAGAAGTAATCGATCAGGGCATAGAACTTCCAGGAAGTTCATCAAGTTATTATAGTGTGCCAGATTCGTTAGCCCAAATTGGCAAACATGTGGTTTCGCTCAGGGCATCGCAAACTTATTTGCAAAATGTGCAACGGAGTGTTGGGATAGGGTTAAGCAGTTATGAAAGCCTACTTCAAAGCCCCTTAATTGCTACAGCTTTTATGAATTTAATGGCTGGAGCTTTTTTAATTGCAGCCATTTATTATCTCTTTTTATACATCAATAGCAGAACTAAGCAGCGTACTGTGTTAATTTTTGCAATCATTTGCTTTTTGTTTTTCGCATTGCTGATTTTAGAATACATTAAATTTTATGTGAGGATCCCTTACACCAAATTTTTCTGGCGTTTAGAATCCATCGGTTGGATCACTTTTGCAATTTCATTTTTAGTGCCCTTATACTTCAGTATTCAGTTTAAATTTAAGTGGAAGAAGCTTCTTTTAGCACTACTTTTTATCACGTTAGTGGCAATTTATTTGCTCAACTTTAGACACTACGATGCTACCGCCATTTATTATAGCACAGCGATGTGGTTTTTCTCTTTGGCGATTGTTTTAAATGCGGTTTATCAAAAAGAAAAGGGCTCAATTTTCGTCTTGATGAGTTTAATTTTAAGCTTACTAACCAATCAATATTTGTATTACGATTTTAGTCTTTTCGTCAGCTTTTGCGTAATTGTATTGTGTATGCTTTACTTGCATACCATACAGATGAAGATGGTAGAAGAAGAATATCAGCGTTCGCTTTTACATTCTTCGAAACTACAATTAGAGCTAATTAAGAAAAATATACAACCACATTTTATCAAAAACACACTTACTTCATTGATAGATTGGGTAGAAGAATCTCCAAAGGAAGGTACGGCATTTATACAGGCATTGGCCGATGAATTTGACATCATTAACGATATCTCTGAGCAAGCTTTAATTCCCGTAAGGCAAGAAATTGAATTGTGTAAAAGACACCTCTCGGTGATGCAGTTTCGTAAAGAAATTAATTACCAGTGGGAGGAAAGCGATATCAATGAAAACGAATTTATTCCGCCAGCTATTTTCCATACTATTTTAGAAAACGGGATTACACATAGCGGTCCGTTTGAAGATGGCAGCATGAAGTTTAAATTATCTTTTACAAACCACGCATCATACAAACAGTACGATTTTGAAACTTTTGGAAATAATCGTGTGAAGTTAAAACCAAGAGCTGGTGGTAATGGCTTTGTATATGTTAAAGCCCGACTAACCGAAAGCTATGGTCAAAGTTGGCAATTTGCATCTCACGAAAGTGAAAATGGTTGGTTAACTACCATTAAAATTTATAAATAATGAGAGTTTTAATAATTGAAGATGAAGCAAGGATTGCTAGGCGCTTAGAACGAATGACAACTGCTTTTTTTGAACAAAATTCGGCAATCACCATCTGTAATTCTGTAGATAAAGGATTGAATTATATCGAAAATAATGAAATTGATTTGCTGCTGCTAGATTTAAATTTGAATGGCGAAAGTGGCTTTGATGTATTGGAATCTGTTGTGTCTAAATCCTTTCATACCATTATAGTTTCTGCTTATACCGATAAAGCAATTAAAGCCTTTGAATATGGTGTGTTAGATTTTGTGCCTAAACCTTTTGATGAAATTAGGTTAGGTCAGGCCTTTAAAAGGATTAACACTATTGTAAAAACATCCGACGAAGCACTTAAATTTTTGGCAGTGAAAAAAGCCGGGAATATTAAATTGATTGCTATTGATGATTTACTTTACATTAAGGGCGCTGGTATTTATAGCGAGCTCTATTTAAAAAATGGAAGTAGGGAATTACATGATAAATCTTTAGAGCACTTAGTTCAACTTTTACCAATTACATATGAGCGTATTCATAAGTCGTATATTGTTTGTCTAGATTTGGCAGAGAAGATACTTGTTGAGACTGGAAGTAAATATAGTTTGCTTCTGAAAAATGGTGAGCTTTTACCGATAGGTAGATCTAGATACGCAGATTTAAAAGGTAAAATTATTTGAGCCCTATAGAAAACGGAAAAGGCGGTAACCAGCCGCCTTTTCCTAATTAACTAAAACTAAACTAAAAAATCTTTATTTAATATTCCTCTTTAAGAGGATGAAATAACCTAATATAAAAACTGCAACGCCACAAATTAAACTGTTGGCAATGGCTTGATCGAAAATCCCAAACTCAATACCTTTTTTGGTGCTCATAATATTCATCACAGTTAAGCTTGGAAAGGCATGAGGTAAGTAAACCGCATATTTCCAGCCTACATTAGCGCAGATAGAACCAACTATCGTTAACAAAAATCCCAGTCCAAAAGGTTTTAGGAAGTCGTTCCACATCAGGTTCATTAAAAACTGAAGTGAAATAATCCCAATAGAGGAAAGAAACATTTTGGTGAAGGATTTAAAGATAACTTCGCTTGGATTAAAGGCCCCAAATTTTAATTGTGGTCTAACGAGTTCTATGGCATGTCCAAATCCGAAAATGAGCACAGAGAACAATAACATCGTTAAAAAAGTAAGGAAGATAACGTACAGAAATTTACTCGAATAAATGGATAATTTAGGCAGGGGCAAAGAAAATAAGCTTTTCCAAGTGTCGCCTTTATTTTCCATGTTGGTAACGGCATAGGTGTTGTAGATCACCAATACCGGTAGCAGTAGCGAGCCCATAATTCCCACAATTGGAGAAAGAAAATAAAACCATAAGACTTGAGGCGGATGCTTTAACAGATTATCATATTTGAAGATAAACCCCAATGCTATTGCGCCACATATAATTACTGGTAATAAAATTGAACTCCAAAAAGCCAATGTATTACGCGATTTATAAAATTCTGATTGTATGGAGATAAATAGTGAACGCATAATCGTTGTTTGGTTGGTTAGGTTTTTTGGATGTTTGGTCTGCTAGTAGTTTGAAATTGAATTTGATAATTTGAGCTTGATTATTGGTCGTTTCAATTCCTCGATGTGATATCTAAAAACAAATGCTCGAGATCTTTTTTTTCGGTACCGATGGAGTAAACCGTAACCCCATTTTTAACCAAAAGACTGTTGTAATTGCCCATATCGGCTTTGCCCGTATAATTAATATGTATACTTCCTTCGTTTTCACTGATGATTGCTGCGCCATTACTGCTTAAAATATTTGCAGCCGCGCCGTGGTCATCTACTTCTATTTTGATAGCCGGTTTGCTTAAATCTTGTAACTCATTAATGGTGCCCTGAAAAAGCAATTCGCCTTTATTGATAATGCCAACGTGAGTAGCAGTTCTTTCTATTTCTGCCAGTAGGTGGCTAGAGATCAATATCGTTTTGCCATGCTTGCTGGTCAGTTCAAGCATTAAGTTCCTGATTTCGATAATTCCATTTGGATCTAGGCCATTGGTCGGTTCGTCCAAAAGCAATAATTCTGGGTCGCCAATTAAAGCTAAAGCAATGCCCAACCGCTGTTTCATCCCAAGTGAATATTTTCCTGCTTTTTTATCGCCAGCCTCTATTAAGCCAACCAAAGCCAACATCTCGGTAGCTTTATTTTTGTTGATGCCCAAAAGTATACAACGGTTAATTAGGTTTTCTTTACCTGTTAGATGTGCATAAATGGCTGGTTGTTCTACCAACGAACCCATTTGCGCTAAACAAGCTATGCGGTTATTGGTCAGTTCTTTGCCGAAAATAAAAACAGTGTCAGCTGGCGGTTGTAGCAAGTTCAATAACATCTTAATGGTAGTTGTTTTACCAGCTCCATTTGGCCCTAAGAAGCCATAAATACTTCTTTTAGGCACTTGTAAAGACAGATTTTTAATTACTGCTTGTGAGCCAAAATGATGATTAAGCTCAACCGTTTCTATGGCAAATCTGCTCATCCTTATTTCAAAATTACCGTCGCAGCCTTAACAATAGAAGTATTTGCGCTAACAGTAGTTTTTGCTACTTGTTCTTCGTTAGTGCTATTGTTGTTTGTAGCAAAAGCAAATAACATTACCATAAATACAGGAACTAATAAAAGTAAGAATGGTGATACGTTGGTTAACTTTTTCATAATATTTTCGGTTTAAGATTTAACTCTTGTTGTTTTCGTTGAACAAATAGAATGATTCTTTAAAACCTGTGAAAATGTTTTAGACCAAGCGCAAAATATCCTAGATAAACGGTTAAAATGCCTGTTTGTCGAATAAATCGTATAAATTGCCTATTCGTAGAAAAAAAATGCCCGTTCGTCGAAAGTGCTTGGCGGCAATGAGGCTTATAGGTAGTTTAGAAGATTAAGTTTCTACAATTTATGAAAAACAATAGCAGGGCATCTTTAATATTAAATTGTATATTCTGGGGAGTAATTGCCGCAATTATAGCAGCGGCAGTCATTTTTTCTTCTAAGAAGGAGCCAATTAAAATTTACATAATTGATTATATCATATTTGGGGCAATTAATGTTGCTATTTATTATATCAACTACATAGTTCTAATTCCTGAATTGATAAAGAAGCGTAAGCAATACTTATGGTATGTGATTTGTTTTTTATTACTAATTATAGTTTCAGTTGGGTTAAAAGTGTTGGTAGCTGTTCTTAACCCAGAATATTTGATACAACATCATACTGATACTGGAAAAGCTAAGGCTTTATCAATCTCAGTTTATATCATCGGCACTGTGTTTATCGCAGGTTTTTTCTTAGTGTCCAGCAGTGTAATCAAATTTGCTGTAGATTGGTTTTCAAACGAACGGATTCAACGTAATTTGGAAAGCGAGAAGAAAGACATGGAACTACAGTTTTTAAAGTCACAACTAAACCCTCACTTTTTATTTAATTCATTAAACAACATCTACTCTTTAGCCTACCAAAAATCAGATAAAACTGCTGATGCCATTTTGAAACTATCGGAAATTATGCGCTATATGATTTATGAGAGTAACGATAGTTGGGTGAGTTTAGATAAGGAAGTAGAGTATGTAGAAAGCTATGTAGAACTGCAGAAACTGAGGTTTAAGGATGGTGCTGCGGTAGAAATTAGCATCAATGGCGTAATTGACGGGCAGAAAATTGTACCGTTAATTTTAATTTCTTTTGTCGAAAATGCCTTTAAGCATGGCGTGGCGAACGATGCTGAAGATCCAATCAAAATCAATATTATCGCCAACCAAAAGATTTTGCACTTTAGTGTAACTAATAAAAAAAGTACAGCCAACAAAGATGCTATCGGTGGAGTTGGATTAAATAACGTAGAGCGTAGATTACAATTGCTTTATCCGGATAGATATAAGTTAAATATTGTAAATTCGGCTACGCATTACACTACAGAACTAATGCTTGACTTATGATTTTAAAATGTATTGCTGTTGATGATGAGCCACTAGCGCTTGATATTATTGCTGATTACGTAGCTAAAGTGCCTTTCCTAGAATTAGTAAAACGTACTGAGAATGCTATTGAAGCCATGCAGCTAGTGCAAGAAGGTAATATTGATTTGGTTTTTTTAGATATTCAGATGCCTGAATTGACAGGTATCCAATTCCTAAAAATTGCTGGAAATAAAGCAAACTATATCCTAACAACCGCATATTCACAGTATGCTCTAGAAAGCTACGATTTGAATGTCTCGGACTATTTGTTAAAGCCTATTGCTTTCGATAGGTTCTACAAAGCGGTAGAAAAAGTTCGTAATCAGCTTCAAAAGCAGGAAACAGCTGTTGTGGTAACAAAACCAGAGCCAGCTGCTGTAGCTCCCACAACGGCGCAAATACAGGATTTTATCTTCGTTAAAACTGAACATAAAATACAGAAGATAGAACTAGATGATATTCTTTATATCGAGGGGTTAAAGGATTATATCTCTATTTTCACCAAAACAGAGCGGGTAATCACACTTCAGAACATGAAGAAAATGGAAGAGACTTTGCCGAAAGGTGAGTTTATCCGGGTGCACAAATCTTACATTATCTCGGTAGACAAAATTGAAAGTATTGAGCGCAGCCGTATATCTATAGGAGGAAAGACTATCCCCGTAGGAGATACCTATAGAGATGCATTTTTTAAGTTGATTGACAGTAGGAATGTTTAGCGGTGGCGTAGCGATAGGCGTCATTCCAGAGTAGTCGGGAATCTTAAAAAGCTTTGTTGATTTTACTAAGTTTTTTTAAAGCGCAATGGCTTGCTACTATTTTTTTTGCTCCCGCCATTCATTTCAAGTCCGCACTCATTTTATTCGCTTGCGGCCTTTCTATTGCTGTCGGTGCTAGGTGGCAACATAGAAGTACTTGGGAGACTTTCACTTTCGGTAGGTATGATCACCATATCGAATTTGGGTAATCAGGTTGGGGGATAACACCTACCAATCTATTAATAAAATCAGCTAATAGATTTCTCGTTCCTCGAAATGAAAGAGAGGTCAATAACATGCTACTGCCCAATCTGTTGTTTGATCGCGTTTTCAGCTTGTAGTACTAATTCTTCAGCATTTTTATCTCCTCGTTCTATTGGAGCTAAAACCGTCCATTTAAGCGGAAGCAAGGCATTTAATGGGTAAGAGCCATTACGAACAATCTTCCACGAATTTTCTATCGCTACGGGAACGATAAGAGCAGTAGGAACAATTTTTAATAATGTAGCGATACCGCCTATTTGAAAAGGTTTCATTTTGCCATCTTTTGCTCGGGTACCTTCTGCAAAAATTACCGTACTCCAATTTTTTTCATTCATTCTACGGCCTAACTTGATAATCTCTCCAATAGATTGTTTGCTATCTTTTCTATCAATATTAGCACCTCCACCGTATTTCAAATTAAAAGAAATAGAAGGTATTCCCTTGGTCAATTCAATTTTAGAAATGAATTTGGGATGATGTTTACGCAAGAACCAAATCATGCTCGGAATGTCGTACATACTTTGGTGGTTGGCCACAAAGATAATTGGCCTATCAGTTGGCAATTCGTAGGTGTTTTTAAAACTAATACCATTTAACAAAGTAAATTGAGAATAGGTAAGGAAGAAGTTTAACATATCTACTGACCATTTGTGCGCAGCATAACCAAACACTTTATAACATACCCATTGTATAGGCTGGAAAATAACCAGCGATAATCCAAACGTTATGTAAAATGAAACGGTGAAAATATAGCCCAGTAGTTTGCTCATCAATTATTTTTTGTAAGGTGTATATTTAAATGAATTTACGGATGCAAAGGTAGGAAGTTTTGCGTCTTTTATACTACCTGCCCATTTAACAGATTTTGTTGCCCATAAATTAAAAATTACCTGCATTGGTTTGTCGGGAATGTTCTTTGTCGTACGATGAATCACCTTCCCATCTACTTCCCATGCAATGCTGTCTGGCTTCCAATGAATCACATAAGTGTGAAAGTCTTTGGTCGTGTCAAAATCCAGTGCAATGTCTTTATCGTGAGAGCGCTGATCTACCCAATGATTAAGCGTCACTACTTTTGGATATTTACCGCTGATCTCAAAATCTATCTCGGTATTATGCGCAGTATTTGGTCGGTACAAAAAGAAAGCCGTAATGCATCCTAGTGCATCAGAAGCCTTCAGTTTAGCTTCAAAACGACCGTAAAGGAACATTTTTTTGGTGCGTAGTTCTGCAGCAGTGTAATCCTTTTCATGGTGTTCATGGTTGCTGAGCGTAAGTACCACATTTCCGTTAGCCATATTTACATTGTGCTCCAAAAAATGAGCAAGATTGTTTTCAAATGTATGACGCTCCGCATACCAGTTTTGATCATAGCCATTTAAAAAAAACTCCTCGAAAGTAGCCTTCTGCCTGATTTCACCTTGGGTTTTGCAGGAAAGTAAGAGAGTCACTAAAACTAAAGCGTATCGAAAGCGCATTTTTAAATATTTCCTTTCTCTATCAATAGGTGCGTTTTAAGAATGGCAGCTACACTCATACTATCTGTAATCTCTCCATCTAAGACCATCCGGTAGGCTTCCGCAAACGGTATCTTAATCAATTGCAAATCTTCAGTCTCTTCGGGTTGGGCTTCGCCTTGCGTTAATTCCTGGGCTAAATAAATGATGGCTAATTCATCACTTACCGAATTAGAAAGATGCATTCTCTGGATTTCAGTAAGCTTGTTGCAAGTTAACCCAGTTTCTTCCGATAGTTCTCTCTTCGCACTTAATTCTGGTTCAATACCTAAAGGGCCGCCACCTTCTGGGATTTCCCAGCTGTAGGCTTTTAGAGGATAACGATATTGTCCAACCAACCAAGTATTTCTATCTGTGTCTAAAGGTAATACACCAATAGCTAGGTTCTTAAAATGGATTTCGCCATAGATCCCTTTTCCACCTGATGGGTTGATGACTTGATGTTCAGTCACGCTAATCCAGTTATTACTGTATTTTTCTTCGCTGCTTAAGGTTTGCCAAGGATTTTCTTCTTTCATTACAGGGGTTTAGGAGTTAGGGAACTATTGGTACAAAAGTAAGCATTTAGGTTTTTGCTCTTTGTTCCTTTAGCTTTATTCCTTACTCCTCGCTCTTTTTATCTTTATTCCTTACTCCTTGCTCTTTTATCTTTATTCCTTACTCCTTGCTCTTTTTATTTTTATTCCTTACTCCTTGTTCCTTGCTCTTTATTCCTTACTCCTTGCTCTTTTATCTTTATTAGCTGGCGGCGGCGGAACATTCACTTTATTAGTTTTCACTTTCGTGAACCGATAGTTGAGATTAAATACAATATTGTTGGTATTATTTACCCCGTAAGTGTTGGAAATAAAGTTCAGGCCTTCGTTAAAAGTGGCATTTCTTCTACCTCTAAATGGGTCATTTGCGCTCACGCGAGTGGTAAGTGTGTTGTTAAGAAAAGATTTTCTGGCTCCAAAGCTGGTGTTAATGGATGCTCGGTTTCTGCCGATAGCTGTTATGTTGTTATTATAATTCAGGTTGGCTTCAAATGCTGTTTTGTAAGGCAATTGCATAGAAAAACCGGCCCTAGCCCTAATACTGATTCCACCTCTGTTTAAAGCACTGTTAAGCGCCGAAGTATAGTTGCTTTGGATGAGGCTAAAATTTCCGTTGGCGGATATTTTTTTAGTTGGGCGGTAATTACCCATTAACATTAATGCCAGTGAATAATTGGTGCCTACATTACTAAATGTGCTTTCAGAAATACCATTTGGATTAACGAAACGATAGCGTTCAATTACACCGCTGGCTTTAGAGTAGGAGAGCCGTGGGGTAAAAGACCATTGTTTGCCGAAAGCACCAAAAGTAATATCAAACTGGTGGGTAAAAGATGGAGCTAGTTCCGGATTTCCGTAAGAAATATTTAACGTGTCGGAGTTGTTGATTTGTGGATTTAATGTGTTTTCCCTTGGACGATTGATTCTTACACTATAGGTGGTGCCAATGTTATATCGCGTCTTAAAAAAACGATTTAAAGAGAAGGAAGGGAAAAAGCTTAAATAAGGGCTTACATTGTAAATTTCTCCAGTAGATAAGTCAAAATTGACATTGGTATACTCACTGCGTAGGGCTGTTTTTACCGACCACCCATTTTTACGATAATTGTATGAAACATAGCTAGCCAAGATGTTTTCATTATAAAAAAACTCATTACTTAACTTGTTATTTGTAATATATTGTTGCGTTTGATAGTTGAAGTTTTCTACCGATAGATCATTTTCATTTTTGCGATAATTGTAAGCGACGCCAAACTCTAATCTATCTCTTTTTTTAAAAAGGGCTTTATCGTAATCTAAATTGAAATTAATGCCTTGATTTACTATTTCATTATCATTCTGTTGCAAACTTGGATTAAGGTTAGCTGGGAATGTATAGCTACGCTCGAAGCTGCGGAGTGCATTGTTACTGTTGGTGTTAACCGTAAAACCAACCGTCAATTTACCTCCAGTAGTGTCCGTAATAAGACTATAATCTGTGTTAAAGACGAAATTTTGGCTGTGACTGTCTCCTAAATTGATTTGATTGCGCAGTTGTTGCGTAATTTCTTGTTGGTTAATATAGTAGAAGTCGTTGCCCGACCAGCTATCGCTACTGTTCAAGTTGTAGCTGGTATTTACACGAAGATTTTGCTTTTTGTTGATATCCCAGTCTAAGGCAAGTCTGAAATTTCCGCCATCGCTTTCACTGCGAGCATGATTAAACTGGTTGTAGTAAAATGTAGTATCTGGATTTTGATAGATATTAGGGTCTCTATCTCTAAAGAAATTCGTACGGTAGCTTTCACTGTTACTTTTATTAATACCGGTTCTAAAAGCACCAGCGCCTGTAATACTGTATTTCTCACCGCGGTAAGAAGCATTGGCGTTAGTATTAGTGTTGCCCTGTGTGCCAGCAGCAATACCTACATTTCCGTTAAAGCCAACTTTAAATCCCTTTTTCATCACAATGTTGATGATCCCTTCACCATCGGCAGAGTATTTCGCTGGTGGATTAGTCATTACTTCAATTTTTTCAATAGCATCTGATGGAAGTACATTTAGCAGATCAGCAATATTGGAAGTCATGTAATCTGAAGGTTTCCCATCAATGAAAACTCTGGTGCTTCTTTTGCCTGATATGGTGGTGTTGCCGTCAATATCTACTTCAACCATCGGTACGTTTCTGAGTACATCGGTAGCTGTGCTACCTTCAGCTAAAATACTAGAACCTACATTATAAGTTATTACGTCAGCACCAACTTCAATTACCGGTTTTTCTGCAGTGATTACCACTTCGCTAAGGTTGTTTTGTTCTGTAGCCAATTTAAGTGAGCCAACATTTTTATCGAGATCAGCTTTACTCACCGTAATTTCGTTAACGAATAGCGCGCTGAAACCGACATAACTTACTTTAAGTTTATAAGTTCCTAATTTGAGGTTCGTAAATTTAAATGTCCCATTTTCATCAGTTTGAAAAGTGATCATTGGTTGTTCAGCGCCGTTTTCGAAAATGTAAACTACAGCAAATGGAATGGGCATTGCTCCAGCTTCTTCAATAACTTTACCCCTAATTATACCTTTTTCAGCAGTTTGAGATTTTGATAAGAATGGGGAAATAAATAAGATAGAAAATATTAAGGCCAGTAAGCTTTTCAACGTTTGGTTAGGTTCTAAATCAATACTAAGATATGTAATAAGCTCGCTAAAGATCAAGCAATAAAGTATTTGAATTTGGCGAATTAAATGCTTTTGATAGTTTGACAATAAAAAAACCCTCAAGGTTTAATATGCTTGAGGGTTTTATAAAATTTTGGCGCTTCTTAGAAACTTTCTTCGTCCATTTTCGGTGCGTCTGGAGCCTTTTTTCTCTTTTGGGTAAAATCTGTCTTTCCGAAACGATAAGAGAAAGTTAATGAAGCCATATTTCCAGCTCTCATTCTACTAAATTCAATAAAAGAACCTGTATTGTTTTGTGCGTTTCTAGTGTCGTATTCCATTTGGAATTTTCGGGTATTAAATAAATTTCTAATGTTGAGGCTTAAACTTGCTTTTTTATTCATCAAATCCATTTTTGCACCGGCGTCGAAACCATACATCGCCTTAAAAGTACCTTGGGCGGTTACTTCATTAGAACGGTAATCTGCTCTAAGCTGTAAAGTGACGTTGTAGGGTAAGGTAATGTTATTGGTGATGTTCGCATTATAGCTCACTGCTTCAACATCTGCTGTTCCAAATTCTGCAACACCAGCAATTTTACGATGATATAAGTTAAAATTCGAAGTTAAATTCCATTTTTTAGAAACATCAAATTTTCCGATTAACTCAATTCCGCTATTTTTAGCGTTGGTCAAGTTTTGGGGGATAGTTAAGCTTACACCTTGCTGTCCATTGTAATCATCAATTCTAATACGTTGAATCACGTCATTAGTTTGACGGAAATATGCAGAAGAAATTAAAGAGAATTTCTTGAAGAATCGGCTATAGCTAAATTCAAAAGCATGTACATCTTCCGGCATCAAATTAACGTTACCCATACGTTGATTAATTGGATCCGAAACGTCTAAGAAAGGGTTGGTGTCCCAACCACGAGGACGGTTAACACGACGGCTGTAGCTTAACTGAAGTTGTTGCTCATTTTTAAGCTTCTGGGTTAAGAAAATACTTGGATATAAACGTCTGTAGGCTACCCTTCCATCGGTGTAGCTAATATTTCTGTTCGCATCATAAGCACCCATTTCAGTTTCCAAAGCAGCGTCTTCAGCTCTTAAACCTAACTGGTAACCAAAATTTTTGATCTGGTTTTGGTAGTTCAAATAAACAGCATGTACATAGTCATCACTATTGAAATCATTACTCAAATAACGGCTAAATTCATACTGGTTGTTAATTAATGAATCTGCAATGGTGCTACTAGTTGAGGTGCGGAATTGACTCCTATAGCCAGCTTCGAGTCGTGAAGTTTCAGTTAATGGCAAAATATAATCTAACTGTACATTATAATTTTTGTTATCACTAGGTCTAACTGTACGTTGTTGGAAAAATAAGGATGGAATGTTCGCTGTGCCGTTCTCTAAGTACCTATCTGTATCAAAAAGTTGGTAAGTGTCATTGTTCCCGGTGGCATAACTAGCATTAAAAGTAAGTTCTTCACCCTTTTTCTTTAACTTCTGAACAAAATCTAAACTTAAATCGTAGTTATTTCCTGTACGTTCTCTAAGGTTATTTCTATTTGATAAATTAACGGGAGCATTGGTTGGCGTAAACTCGTTAAAGGTCAGTAATTCAGTTTCGTCGCTATTTCTAACATTAAAACCTCCAGAAAGGCTTACTGTACTTTTTTCAGTAAGGTTATAGTCCATCCCCAATTTGATGTTGTGGCCTTTTTCCAATTCATTTGAGGTATTGCTTTGGTTTACGTATTGGATACCTCTAGGTGCTGCTTGGTAAATTGTATTGTTATAGCCGCTACCTGGTCTGTTTCCGTAACGATAGCTGTAATTAGCATAGAGGTTAATATTTTTGTTCTGGAAAGCTAAATTGGTAGCAGCGTTATAGTTATCTCTATTTCCTGCAGTTACAGCTACAGTACCATTTAAGCCTAATTTTTTATTTTTCTTTAAAATGATATTGATGATACCCGTTTGCCCTTCTGCATCATACTTAGATGAAGGGTTGGTAATTACCTCGATGGTTTCGATAGAACTTGCTGGGATAGAGGCTAAGATCTGCGCAACATCACCACCGCCAATTAAAGATTGTTTTCCATCTATTAATACCCTGGCATTCGACCCTCTTAAAGATACACCGCCATCCATGTCAGTTTGCACTGAAGGAACGTTTTGTAATACATCAGTAGCAGAACCACCTTCACTTACCACACTTTGGTCTACAGAAAATATTTTTTTGTCTATACCCAACTGCATGGTAGGTTTTTGACTAGTAACTACAACTTCGTTTAGGATGTTGCCTTTACCGGTTTTCATTTTGATCGTACCTAAATTGATGTTTTTTAAAGCACCAGTTATCGAGATAGAATCTCTAACCATAGTTTGGTAACCGATATAGCTAGCTTTAAAGGTATATACGCCATTAGGCAAGCTAGGAATCGTAAAGTTGCCATCTAGATCTGACTGGACAGTTCTAACAGCAGCTTTAGTCTTTCTGTCTGTTAATATCGCAGATGCATATGGGATGGTTTCATTAGTTTGGGCGTCTACAATTTTCCCGCTAATTTTCCCGGTATTGCCCGACTGGGCATAAATTTTTACAGTTGTAATACAAATAACAGCGGCTAATAAAAGAACTTTGCGCTTAATCCTATCCATTTAAATTTAGTTGAGTTGTGTGTTTTAATGAGGGCACAAATCTCGCTCAATAAAAGATTTAAAAAAAGGGCGTAACCATTTTATTACAGCTATTTTATGCTTAATTACAGTAATATTTTTGATAAAGAAGCGCTAGACTATGCTAGCTATAGAAATTTGGTAGATAAACTTTTAGCTGAAGGCCAAACTACAGGCCCTGATCATTCGGAGGATATGTTACATTATTCCAAAATGAACGTTCAGCGAATGAACCGAGTTGATAAAACTACTGTACTTGGAGAGGAATTACTTGCTACGTTGGAGAGAATTAAAGGCAAATACAGGTTTTTGGTCATTACTGAGGGTTGGTGTGGCGATGCGGCCCAAATTGTGCCTGTTATTAATAAAATAGTTTCTGCTGCGCCAGAAAAATTTGAGCTGAAGCTAACATTAAGAGATAAAAATTTACCTTTAATTGATGCACATTTGACCAATGGCGGTAGAGCAATTCCTGTCTTACTAATCTTGGATGAAAAAGGGGATTTAGTTTTACCTAAGTGGGGGCCAAGGCCAGTAGTATTACAGAGCCTAATCGCTGATTGGAAAAGAGATGGTGTAGAAATGCCTGAACTTGCAGAAAAGCTTCACAGTTGGTATGCGAAAGATAAAACGGTAGCTACGCAATATGAGTTGAACGAGTTGTTAAAGCAATTGAAATAGCTTATTGTTGTCATTTCGAACGTAGTGGAGAAATCTTTGAACTATGCATGAGCAAAATTCAAAGATTTCTCCATCTCACTGTTTTTCAGTTAAATGATGGATGGAGTACTTAACTTAACCTCTTTACAATCTCCATTGCAGTTAACTTTTCCTGTGTGCCACTTGCCATATCTTTAAAAGTGAGCTTTCCACTTTGCATTTCTTCGTCGCCAATTAAAACGACGTAAGGAATACTTTTCGCATCCGCATAACTCATTTGCTTTTTCAATTTTACCGATGCTGGATATAGTTCTGCGGCAATATTTTCCGCTCTTAATTGCTGCAATAGAGGTAGTGCATACATTTCCGCAGTTTCATCGAAATTGCTAATCAGCACTTGGGTGCCTTGTTGTGCCGAAGTAGGGAACAAGTTCAATTCTTCCAATACATCATAAATGCGGTCTGCCCCGAAAGAGATGCCCACGCCAGTGAGGTCTTTTAAACCAAACATCCCCGTTAAGTCATCATAACGACCGCCACCACCGATGCTACCCATGGCCACCTCGTTAGTTTTAACTTCGAAAATACAGCCGGTGTAGTAGTTTAAACCACGAGCAAGCGTGATATCAAGCTCGATAACAGTTGTCAGTTTTGAGTTGTCAGTTGTCAGTTTGGAAACATAGTTGAAAACCGTTTCAATTTCTTCGATACCTTTTAAGCCGGTTGCTGAAGTAGCCAAGACATTCTTTAAACTTTCCAACTTTTCAACGTTCGAACCTTCCAATAAAATTACCGGTTTCAGTTTTTCAATATCCGCTTCCGTAAAACCACGTTCTATTAATTCCTTACTCACGCCATCAAAACCAATTTTATCCAGTTTGTCGATAGCGACGGTCATATCTACAATTAGCTCTGGTTTGCCAATAATTTCGGCAATGCCACTTAATATTTTGCGGTTATTAATTTTAATATCGAAGTCTTTTAAGCCTAAGTTGGTCAAAGCTTCGTGGTAAATTAAAATAAACTCTGCTTCGTTCAACAGGGAAGGAGAGCCAACTACATCGGCGTCACATTGGTAGAATTCACGGTAACGACCTTTTTGTGGTCTATCGGCGCGCCAAACTGGCTGTACTTGGAAACGCTTAAAAGGGAAAGCAATTTCACTTTGGTGCATCACTACGTACCGAGCAAAAGGTACCGTTAAATCGTAACGAAGGGCTTTTTCTGAAATTTTAGAAATAGTAGCATTTGAGTTTCTAGAAGCTAATAACTGCTCGTCAACCTTCGCTAAATAATCTCCCGAATTAAGGATTTTAAAGATAAGCTTATCTCCTTCATCGCCATATTTACCAGTTAGGGTTTGCAAGTTTTCCATACTTGGCGTTTGAATTTCTGCATAGCCATATTTCTTGAAAACCGTCTTAATGGTATCGTAAATATAGTTGCGTTTCACCATTTCTATTGGTGAAAAATCTCTTGTTCCTTTTGGTAAGCTCGGCTTAGTTACTGACATAGCCGCAAAAGTAAATAATTATGATGAAAGTTGTGTTGAGCTATCGAGAGACTTGCGAAGTTTCTAAAACTTCGCAAGTCTTGATACCGAATGATGTAAATAAAAAAACCGTTGAATGAACTCCAACGGTTTAGTATAAGATTTTAAATTAAGATAGGCTTACTTCTTCGTGTCCTCTATCAATTGTGCATTCAAACGAATATATTCTTCGTTTTTAATTCTTGTAGCAATCTCCAAACCTTCTTTTGCTGTTTTTGCAGCTCCGGCTTTGTCGCCCATTTTTAACTGAATTTTAGCTTTCCAAAGTTTTGCCCAAGGAGCATCAGTCATTTGTTTATCAGCTTCGTTCATCCATTCCAAAGCCGTTTTAAGGTCTTTTCCGTTAGTGTAATAGTACTGTGCAGCTTGGAAATAAGGTTTCTTTTCGCCTTTCATCGCTTCCGCAATGTTAGCCATTACACGCTCGTCGACAGCTGTAGTTAATTTTACGTTGACCAAGGTGTTTTCCCATGATAATTGTAAGTCAGCAGCAGTATCGCTGATGTTTGCGAACTGGATGGTGAAAGTTTCTACTTTGTCTTTTAATGTAGTAGGTTTAACTTTTACGCGCAACACATCATTTGCTTCGTTGTAAGTATAAGAACCCCATTCTTTAGTGCCTTTGTTGAAAATGATCGTCCACTCCGTTTTTCCAGGAATAGTAAATAACGCATACTCGCCGGCAGCTAAATCTTTGCCTTCAATTTTAACAGCTTCACTGAAACTAACTACGGTTGCAGAGTTAGCACCTGTACGCCAAACTTTATCGAAAAGCTCTAATGCACCGAAGATTTTACGGCCTTTAGTACTCGGACGAGAGTAGCTTACAGAAATTTTGCCCAAACCAAACTCTTGTGTAATGGTTTGTGAAGTACTTGGTTGAGGCATTTTTAACCCTTGGGCCTGTAGGTTTTCGCCAAGAGTAGCTAGTACAAGAAGCGATAAAATGAATTTGATTGATGATTTCATCTTTTTTAATTATGGTTGTGCTTCAAAATTAAGGATTAATTCTGTCATGGTTTATCATTGTATTGTTAATTAGCCATACATACAGAAATACTTTTTAGAATAAATCTGTGCATCTGTGGCTTAAATGTTATTTTGCAAACAAATGGAAATAAAAACAGTCAGTATTCTAGGTTGCGGTTGGTTTGGTTTAGCCTTTGCTAAAACTTTAGTTCATCAAGGTTATGTGGTTAAAGGCTCAACAACGAGTTTTGAAAAACTGGAAGAGTTGAAGATTCAAGGCATTCATCCTTATCTGCTTAATCTCAATGAAAATGCAGCGTTACCTACTGACTTTTTTGATTCAGATGTGCTTTTTGTAAGTGTGCCGCCCAGAGCAAAGACTGATCAAGCGCAAAACTATGCGGAGAAATTACAAAGAATTGCAGATGCAGCAATTGGTCGAGTTAAGCAGTTGGTTTTTATCAGTTCTACTGGCGTTTTTGAAGATGGTAAGTTTCAGGTAGATGAAAGTTCGGTGCCCAAACCAGAAAGTACTGCAGGTAAAGCTTTGCTCGAAGCTGAAAATCTTTGGAAGAATTATCATCAGTTCAATACTACCATTATTCGATTTGCAGGATTGATCGGGCCTAACCGCAACTTGGCAAAATTTTTTGCAGGTAAGTCAGACATCCCAAATGGGAAAGCACCTATCAATTTGATTGCGCTTCAAGATTGTATTGGGCTTTGTTTGCGTCTAATGGAAACCAAACAATTCGGAGGCATTTACCACGGCGTATCGCCACACCATCCAACAAGAGCAGAATTTTATACGGCTTTAGCTAAGGTTTCGGGTATGGAAAAGCCAACATTTAAGAATGAGATACTCAATTGGAAACAAATCAACTCCGCAAATGTAACCAGCAAATTAGGATACAGTTTTGAAGTACAGAACTGGTTTGAGTGGATGAACAATTGCGCATTATAGCTTAACAAGCTGCGTCATTCCCGCGAAGGCGGGAACCTTAAAGTGATTGAATTACGACACCCAATCGAGTTGGGTATGACGCAACTATGAATGCAATTATAATAGGAACGAGTTATCGCCAGCCTAAAGCTCCTTAATCCAATTCGATAAATCTTCAATTACCCGCTGCTCTACATTCCCTGGTTTTTGGTATTGCATCATATTGCCTTTTGCTTCCTGCTGACTGAACAAATGGTTATATTCAGGATATAGTTTTAAGGTCACATTTTTATTGCCGCTTAATGCTTCATTCCACAGATTGAAATCTGTTTCTGGAACTTGAAAGTCATAACCTCCTTGGATAATGTATATGCGTTGTTTTAATTTTTTCGCAATCGCTACTTGATCAAAGCTATTTAAGTCTACCCAATAACTAGCAGGTAAACCTAATAAATTGGAATCTGGTTTCATCTTACCTAGCTTGTTGATTTTTGTTTTTTCAATCTCGGCAATAGCTTCAGTTAAGTTCTTTTGCATAGCTGCGGTAGTGTCTTTGCTCTGTGCAACCATGTATTTGTTTTGATCAATTATAATATCACTTAATGTGCGAGCTGGGGCGGCAGCTAAAATAATGCCCTTTAAATCTGGAGCTAGTGTAGCAATACGAGGCGCTAACATACCACCTAAGCTGTGCCCTAATACATAAATTTGTTTAAGGTCTACACCTTCAACCTTTTTAGCCAGTGCAATTGCTTGTAGCGCATCATCTAAAACTTCTTCCTTAACGGTATACGCTTTACCAAACTCTTGTGGATATATTACGGTACGTTTTACATATCTGATGGATGCAATGCCATTTACTGCAAGGCCCGCAGCAATATCTTTAAAAGGCTTATTCGGACCAATCGTTTCATCCATATCGTTAGGACCAGAACCATGGACCAACACTACGATAGGAAAGCTATTGCCATCTTTTGGGGTAGTAATAATAGCCGCTAATTGATGCCCCGGCCACTCGATGTAAGTAGATTTTTCTTTATAAAGTGTACTGTCTGCATATCCAGGAGATCTATATGTAATGGCTTTTGGAGGTAAATGCATGCCAACCAGTTTTTCAGTTTTATCGAATAATAAAATGAAATCTTGTTTGTCGTACTGAAACTCACCGCTTACCGTAACCGCATAAAATTCGCCCTGATTTTTACTTCCAGTAGCATCTATGGATTTTACTTTGCCCATTCTGGTTTCCATATTGGTCCAGAACTGTTTTAGATTTTCAGCGGTAACTTTCGTTTTGCCTTCTTCAGAGAAATAGGCATGTGCTTCTGCAGATTTACCTGCGGCTAATAAGTCAAAAAAGGTATTTGCCTTTCCAAAAAGGCTAAAAATATTCTGAGAAAAGCTGGTTAAGGCAAGTAATAGAAAAGCAGAGAGTAAAAAAAACTTCTTCATGTGTACCGTTGGTAATCAATAATAGGGTTGAAAACCAAATGTACTATTTTTTGGAAAGAATCAACGTTGTTTTTAGTTAAAAGAGTTGATGTAGAAATGTTTGGATGAAAAGCGTCAGCCTGAGCTTGTCGAAGACAAGCTAATATGTTTCGACGAGCTCGACATGACATGGTCTAAATTATAACAATTCCGATTCTAAAGTAATCTCGGTAGCTAACAATTTTGAAATAGGGCAGTTTGCTTTTGCATCAGCCACTAACTCCTCAAATTTCTCTTGTGATAAACCTTCCGCTTTTACTTTCACTACTAAGTGGATGTTGTCAATCTCACCTTTTTCTGGGTTAAGGTTCACTGTTGCTTTAGTTTCTATGCTCTCTGGAGTGATGTTTTCTGCAGAAATGTTAAAACTCAACTTCATACTAAAACATCCCGCATGTGCTGCAGCTACCAATTCTTCTGGGTTTGTGCCAGTTCCTTCTTCAAACCTGCTTTTAAATGAGTATTGTGTATCTTGTAAAGTGGTGCTTTGTGTAGTTAAAGTCCCTTTTCCTTCTTTGCCTGTGCCATTCCACAAGGCGGTTGCGTGTCTTTTCATTTTTGTTACTTTTAATTTATGGATGATAGGTTTTCTTAAAGATAGCTTTTGCCTATGAAATTAATGTTTTTGCAAGGTTAATTGTTTTCAACTATTGATTTTATTTTGAGATACGCTGCTAGGTATACCAATGCACGGATGACTAATAATTAATTCAATAGGTATCTATAGGATTATTTGTCATTGATCGTTTATAAATTTAACTTTAATTCATTAAAATAAAAACCATGACTGCTAACGAACAATTAATTCAGCAATTTTATACTGCTTTTCAGCAAAAGGACTATAAAACCATGCAAAATAGTTACGCTGATCAGGCTATTTTTAACGATTCCATTTTCAGTAATTTAGATGCTAAACAGGTAAGAGGAATGTGGCAAATGCTGTTGTTGGGAAGTAAAGATATGGCGATGACGTTTGGCAATGTCAAAGAGGAGGGGAATAAAGTAACCGCATATTGGGAAGCACGCTATACTTTTACGGCAACGGGCAAAAAAGTAGTTAATAAGGTTAACGCAGAATTTGAGATAAAAGACGGTAAAATTACAAAACACACTGATGAATTTGATTTTCATAAATGGGCAAAACAAGCCTTCGGTGCTGGTGGATTTTTGCTAGGTTGGACAACCTTCTTTAAAGAAAAAGTACGCCAAACAGCTAAGAAAAAATTAGATGAATTTTTGCAGAAAGCTAATCAACAGTAACAGTTAGACCTTCCTGTTGTAAGATTTTACGGTATACTTCCATTTCAGTAAAAGATCCTTCTAAAACGGCACATTTACCTTTGTTATGTACTTCCCAAGCAATTTTTTCGCCTTGTGCTTCGCTGTAATCGAGGTAGCGCATCATGCACCAAATGACATGCTCAAAGGTATTTACATCATCATTCCAAAGAATTAAACGGTGAACCGTTTTCAGTGAGGTTAAAATTTCCTCCAGTGTAAAGGTTTCTTCTTTGGTTTCTGTCGCCATGCTGCAAAAATACAAATAGATTTACGAAATACGATTTTAGATTTCAATTTTATCCTTAAAACATTTCACGTTATCAATTTCCTAGGTTTTAGAAAAGTTAAATCTGTAATTCTCAGGTCTCCATAGCTACCGCCGTTCGGGGCTATCTTTTGTGTTCTCCTGCTGTCATTTCGAGCGCATGCGGGAAAGCTATTTCAATAGTGCTTTAACTAAAAAAGATCCTTCACTACATTCAGGATTGACAAGAAAGTCCGAAAAGTATTTCACTTCACGGGTTAGCCAACGAGAGCGGTTTTTAAAAGCGCAGCCTTCGAAAAGCGGTACTTAAGTAACTAAATTCAAACTTAGTGCCTGTAGTGTTGTTTTCTTTTAGTCAATCGGAAGTACTCATCCGATCTAAAATCGTAAATTAACCTATCTTTGTAGATCAAACCACCTACTATGTATAGTTCAAAAATTGCAGGAATTGGTCATTATGTGCCAAAAAATGTATATACTAATGATGATTTATCGCGGTTTATGGAAACCAGTGATGAATGGATTCAAGAACGTACAGGCATAAAAGAACGTCGTTTCGCAGATCGATATGAGGAAACGACCACTACTATGGGCATCGAAGCATCTAAAGTTGCGATGGAGCGTGCTGGAGTTACCAAAGATGATATTGATTTTATCATTTTCGCTACACTAAGTCCAGATTACTATTTCCCAGGTTGTGGCGTATTGCTGCAGCGAGAAATGGGGATGAAAGAAGTGGGAGCTTTGGATATCCGTAACCAATGTTCTGGATTTGTTTATGCACTTTCAGTTGCCGATCAGTTCATTAAAACCGGCATGTATAAAAATATATTGGTGGTGGGTAGCGAAAAGCATTCATTTGCGATGGATTTTGAAACCCGCAGCCGTAATGTGTCGGTTATTTTTGGCGATGGCGCTGGGGCGGCGGTTTTACAGCGTGCCGAAAGAAAAGGACAGGGGATTTTGAGCACGCACTTACATAGTGATGGTGCTGATGCTGAAATTTTAGCCATGCATTACCCGGGCGCTCACGCCAATAAGTGGTTAAAAGATAAGCCTTCATTTCCTGATCAGGAATTAGGTGGACTTTTTATCACTACCGAGCAAGTAGAAAGTGGTGCTGCCTTGCCCTACATGGATGGTCCAGCGGTTTTTAAAAAGGCTGTGGTTAAATTTCCAGAGGTAATTAAAGAAGCATTAGCCGCAAATGATTATACCGCAGCGGATATTGATCTGTTAGTGCCGCATCAAGCTAATTTACGGATTAGTCAATATGTACAGCAACTACTTGGGTTGAGCGATGATAAAGTGTTTAACAATATTCAAAAATATGGGAACACTACAGCGGCATCAGTTCCTATTGCGCTAAGCGAAGCGTGGGAAGCTGGAAAAGTGAAAGAAGGCGATTTAATTTGCCTAGCCGCATTTGGCTCAGGGTTTACATGGGCAAGTGCTTTAATAAAATGGTAAATAGGTTGTCATTTATACGTTTTAAGTTCTACGTCAGGCACAATCTAAATACGAATATCTAACTACTAACTACTAAAAATGTTCAAAATAGGAGACTACGTTCGTTTCATCGACGAGAAAAGAGAAGGTTACATCACCAAAGAAATTAACGAGATCACTGTCGGTGTAACAGATACGGATGGCTTTGAGATTCCAGTGGCTAAAAGCAATTTAACTTACGTACATGGCCATCACGCCAGTGTAGATACAGCTAACAATGCAATGCCTTTACAACAGGTAGACGAGAAATTTGTAGAAGATGGGGTTTACTTGGCTGTAGCCGAAGATAACAAAGCCTCGGTAGTCGCGCATTTTACTTTGGTAAATAGAACTTCCTATCAATTGCTATTATCCTTAAAGACAGAAAAGGCAGGTATTTACAAAGGTGAGTTTGCTGGTGTAATACAACCTAAAAGTAGTGTGCAGATTTACACCGCCAACCTTGGAGATTTAGATAACTGGCCTAATTTTACCTTTCAGACCTTGTTTTTTTCACCGAGTAATGTAAAGCCAAAAGCTGCCTTACAAGTAGAAAAGCGTTTCAAATCGAAAGATTTCAGTGGGGCTAAAAATCAAATTACAGAAGTTAATAAGTATGGCTGGTTAATTCGCTTAGATGAGCCTGCTTTGGTAATTGACGCCAAGAAATTGAAAGAAAGTTTCTTCAATGTTAAAGACGATAAACCAAAAGTAGCTAAGCCACAACAAGAAGTAGATTTGCATATTGAAAGGTTACGAGACGACCATCATTTCTTGTCACAAAGTGAAATACTGAATGCTCAATTAGCCCAATTTCAGAAGACCTTAGATGCGGCCATAGTCCATCAGATGCCTTCTATTGTAATTATTCATGGGGTAGGTAATGGCACCTTGAGAGACCAAATCCATAAGGCAATAAGTAAACATCCGCAGGTGCGTACTTTTATGGATGCCAAAAAAGAAAAGTTTGGTTATGGTGCTACAGAAGTGATTTTTAAGGTTTAACTCCCCTTCGCGCCTCTGGTCATTTGCTCTAGCATATCCCACATTTCTGATGGTATGGCTTCTAAGCCATTCATCTGGCCAGCACCTTGCAGCCATTCGCCTCCATCGATGGTGATTATTTCGCCATTGATGTAATTGGAAAAATCACTCACTAAAAAGGCAGATAAGTTGGCCAGTTCTTGGTGATCCCCTACACGCTTCAAAGGCACCCTATTTTTAAAGTCGAATTTTTCAGCTAAATCTCCTGGTAGCAACCTATCCCAAGCGCCTTTGGTAGGGAATGGCCCAGGAGCAATGGCGTTGGTTCTAATGCCATATTTCCCCCATTCTACGGCTAAGGAACGTGTCAATGCTAAAATACCACCTTTAGCACAAGCCGATGGCACAACATAAGCAGAGCCTGTAAAAGCATAGGTAGTTACAATGTTTAGTACGCTAGCTACCTGTTTTTCTTTAATCCAGTGTTTGCCGAAAGCCAAAGTGCAATTTACCGTGCCTTTTAAAACGATATCAATAATGCTCGAAAAAGCATTTGCTGATAAGCGTTCGGTAGGAGAGATGAAATTGCCTGCGGCATTATTCACTAGCACGTCCACACTGCCAAATTTCGCTAGAGTTTCCGCAAGCACATTTTCAACTTGGGCATTATCCCTTACATCGCATTGTACGGCTAGTACTTTTCCACCTGTATCAGCTTCCATTTCTTGCGCTGTTTTTTCTAGGACATCCAGTTTTCTGCTAGTGATGACCAAGTTAGCCCCTAGCTTTAAAAAGTAGGTGCCCATTGCTTTCCCTAAGCCGGTTCCGCCACCAGTAACTACGATGGTTTTGCCTTTAAGGGCATCGTCTTTTAACATGGGTTGATTGTACATGAGATTTGAGTGTTGAGGGGTGAGATATGAGAACTTTCTAACAATTCAGCAATTAAGATTTTGGCTTCTGCAAGTTATCTATTAATGATTTCAAAATAGCTCTTGTAGCAGGCGACCACCATTGTTTCAACATGATTTCTAAATCTTCGCTTTGGTCTGCACTAGTAGCAGTAATAACTTCTTTACGTAAGTTCAATTTGCTTCGCTGCCAAGTGTTTGCTTCGAAAGCCATGTATTTTCGAACTTTTCTTTCAGCGGCAGTCATAATGCTTTCTGGTCTGACTACATCATCTACCAAACCTACAGCAAGTGCTTCTTCCGGAGAAAATAATTTGCCTTCTAATAAATTGCGATAAGCATTCGCTTGTCCCAGCCAGAAAGAATATAACGAAAAAATACTGTTCGGAACGATAATTCCAACTGGTACTTCATTTAACCCGATGATGTATTTACCTTCTGCCATTACCCTCGCATCACAAGCCAGTGCAATTACGCAGCCTCCTGCGGGGCTATGACCATTAATAGCTGCGACTAAGGGTTTTTTAAATGCGGTAATTTTTGCACTAAAGTCCAGGAATAAATGCCAAAAGCTCTTCGCTTCTTCCTCGTTGTAATGATAAAGTTCAATCAGATCTAAACCTGCAGAAAAGAAGTTTTCTCGTCCAGTAATTAGCACTCCGCCAATCTGATCATCATTTTCTATATTTCGGAACATGTCCATTAACTCGGTCACCATTTCTCGGTTTAACGAATTAGATTTGCCCCGATTTAAAGTGATAATGGCAAGTTTGTCTTTTACAGATGTGGAAATTGTATTCATACTTCTTAGCGCTATGTTTATAGTTTCATAAAGCTAAGAGGTTCTAGTTTATTATGCAAGCATAAAATTAAATGCTTTATTATTTTACTTCATAAGTAAGTACTTTTCTGGCCAGGCTGCCGTTCACATCTATCCCTTCTACGACTATTCTGTACACTCCAGGTACGTCAGTATTAAAATAGGTGATTTTTGCTTTGCCTTTGGCATCGCTTACCATTTGCGGCTCCCAAAAAACAGTAGTTCTTAAATCTGGTCTACTATCTGGCTTTACATCATATTTAGGAGAATAAAATGCCCTTACTACAGCATAGCCTTTCGGAATATAATTAATGACTCCTGGGGTGTAGGCGTTCACTGATCTTGCGCCATCGCCACGTTTGGTATTGATTACAATTACCCCCGAGCCACCTTGCATGCCATAAATAGCCGTAGTTCCAATGCTTTTTAAGATTTCTACAGTTTCAATATCCTGTACCACGATGTTGTCTAAGTCGAAACTGTCGCTGCCCATATTCATTCCATCAAGCATTATGGTCATTGGGGTTTGGCTACCTCTTGCATATGCCTGGCCATTTCTAATTTGCACTCCAGCAATCCGTCCCTGAAGATATTGAGAAAGGGAAAATGCAGTTTCTAAATCTTTAGCTGTAAATACTGCGTCGGCATTACCTGCACCACCTAAATTTGAAGTGTTGTAGGTCGGCTTGCGCTTTTCTACAATATTTACCTGGTCAAGTAAAATAGTTCTGTTCAATAAACCTCTTTTGGTTTGATCATCAAAATATTTATTGCTCTCTGCTAGATAAGCAGCTAATGATTGATTTACATTCACCTCGATATCGCCGGTATTTAGGTTCTTGCTAACTGCTTGCCCTGGAACTATGTCCATTACTATGTCTACAAATTTTCTATCCTTATCAGTGCGGGCCTGCACTACAAATTTGGTGCTATCTACAAATTCAATTTGATCAAAGTTAAAGCGACCTTTATCGTCGGTTAAGGTGTCTGTCACGAAAAAACCACCTGAGAAAGATACTAGCGAAACTTTGCCTTTTATAACAGGCTTGCCTCCTTTAGTGACTACCCCACTAATTTGAATCTTTTTTTCTACTGGAAATTTAACCACTGGTGCGGTGTTGTCAGTAATTTGTTTCCAGTCGATTTTTCTCCAGCCCTGTGTAAGTAAAAGATTGTCTAAGTCAAATCTGGTGGCTCTATCATTCTTAAGAAAATAATGGTTTGGTTTTTCGACATAGCCAACTAAATCAGAAGTTAACAATAATTTAGTAAGTATATTAGTTTCATTTTCTGGATCTGGCTTAACTGCAGTGCTGTTAGTAACAGCAACAGAAAAACTACCTTGGACAGGTTTCCCAGCATCACTTGCAACAAAAGAAAGATCTACTTTTTCACGTTTGCCATAACTTGGCTTTAGGTTTTCTGCTTGCACATCAATTTTGTCTATCAAGTTGTTCACAAAAACGATACGTTCGTTCAAGGGGGCGAAATTTGACGACAAAAGAGCCACTTGAATTATTCCAGACGGAAGGCTGTCTTTAGGTACCGTCAACGAAACCACTTGTCTTGACGAACTCACTTTCGTAGAGAAATAAACGGCTCCATTGTGCTGAGCAATTAAGTTATAGTCTTCTTTGTTTAGCAAGTCTTCCGACATATAGATTTTTACCAACATTTTTGTGCTATCTAAATTAGAGATGGACAGTATCCGACCACTCTTTTCAGCAGTTGGTAAGGCAAAAGTTTTAGTGCTGCCATCCGCAAAAGAGAGGTTGGCCTTATATACCTGTCCGGCAATTGGATTCACAAAAAAAGAACCCATTCCTAACTTGTTAGTTTCTATTTTCGAAATTTCCGTGCCTTCACTATTGATGATTACACCAGTGGTATATTCACCTAGTCCATTACTATTGACAGCCTTAATGGCAATTTTGTTGGGGAGATTCTCTACTAATTTGCCACCTTCCGGAAAAAACTGTACGTCTATATCTTTTGAAGTTGCTTTTAAAGGGATTTCTTTGCTCACTACTGCTTTATTGGGAAGTGTAATATTGGCCACGATATAACCGCTTTTTAAAGCCTCTGCTTGTTTGTTCGTAGTTGTGATCGTGATTTCACCTTGTGCATTAGTGGTTCCTTTTCCTCTTTCAACTGATTTATCGTTCAATCTTACCTGATAGCTGACTGGCGCATTTGCATAGGCAATGTTTTGCTTGTCAGAAAACTGAATCGTAGTTGTAACTTTTTGCAGATTATTTTCTGTGCCCACGGTACTACTAGATTTAGTAAATACTTTGTTCGCCCAAGAATTCCCTATTTTAATAGTTTTGTCGAAATAAAATTCAGGACCCGCATTTCGCATCCATTGCGTATAAGCTCTGATGCGGTAATTTCCTTCACTAAGCGAGTCTGTAAGTTTAAAGTCGCCCCAGGTAATACCACTTCTCATCGGTAATTTTAACTGTTTGGCTATAGAGTCTTTTTCTGTGACCAATTCTATGTAGATCAGGCCACTGATCGTGGATGGAAGACCAGTCTTAGCATTCACAGTATAAGCTTTAAACCAGATATCATCACCTATGGCATAATACGGCTTATCTAAATGTAGATAAACCTTTTCTTGCGCATTTTTACTGCTTGATTCGTCAAGCTTTTTGGTAAAGTTGCTCAAGTTTGTTTCTTGCGCCCTAAGCGGAGACGTGCTAATGATACATAAAAGGACAATGCCTAGCGTTGAGAGCGCTGATCTTAGTGGATGTTTTGAGAGCGGTTTGAACGCTTTGATTTTAGTTTTCATTGACTGGGTCATGTTTACAAACTTAATTGGGCTTATAGGTAGCATTTCTAGACGGTCGGTATTTTAAGTTAAATTACAAAAAAGCTTAGTCTATAAGTAGACTATAGACTATTATTTTAGTTACAAGGTTCAAAACAGTTAAAATTTATTTTTCCACATCATGCTTTCTACAGGTCTAGTGGTCTTATTGTTATATTTAGCATTGTCTTTAGTGTTATACATTTTTTCTATATTTCCTTCAACAACGAAATAAATCAATTGGCCAATGGGCATACCTGCGTAAATTTTTACCGGCTGTACACAGGAAATTTCTAAAGTCCATGTATTGCAGAAACCTACGTCGCCTTTACCAGCAGTAGCATGAATGTCAATCCCTAAACGGCCTGTACTGCTTTTTCCTTCTAAAAATGGAACATGTCCGTGCGTTTCTGTGTATTCTACGGTAACCCCTAGGTATAACGTGCCCGGTTGTAGAACAAAACCTTGTTTCGGAATTTCAAAATGTTCTATGGTGTTATGTGCTTTAGCGTCTAGTACGCGATCTTTATAAGTGGCCAAATACTTCCCCAAGTGTACATCATAAGAATTGGTGCCTAAGCATTCTGGTTTAAAAGGCTCTATGATGATGGTACCTTTATCAATCTCCTCAAGTATTCGTTTGTCCGATAATATCATTTTTACAGTTTTTTGGTCTAAATTAGCAGAAAATTAGCAAAGGGCAAAAGTGTTTTAAGCAACAATATAGTTCTTTGGTTGAGGGCGATAGAAATTTGTCTTGGTTAGTACTTATAGCTCCATGCACTATGCTAAAAATTCTTTACTTTTGTATTGATTTTCTAATAGAGGATGCCCGTAGTTTTTGATTTAAAAATTGATGAACATACCGAACTTGCGGTATGGAAAATAGAGGAGAGCCATGAACAGCTGATGTCTGGCCTACAGCTTAAGCAGCATGAGTTAGATATCATTGATTCTTTCAAAAGCGAAAAGCGGGCCTTGCAATGGTTAAGTACGCGTCTGCTGCTAAGGACTATGCTCGATACCAATGAATATATCGATTGTAAAATGGATGATCATGGCAAACCTTACCTAGTTAACCGTGATTATCATATCTCTCTAAGCCATTCGTATGATTATGCCGCCGTGATCATTAGTCGCAATAAGGACAAGAAAGTAGGCTTAGATATGGAGATGATCAAGCATAAAATTAAGCTGGTAAGACACAAGTTTCTATCCGATGCTGAGTTAGCGCAAAAACAGATCGGTGATAACATCAATGGTTTATATGTATGTTGGTGCGCAAAAGAAGCCATCTATAAATGGCATGGCAGGAAAGAATTGGAATTTAAAAGAGATATCCATATCAAACCTTTTAAGTTGAGAGACGAGGGCGACCTGATGGCTGCTGTAGAGTTGCCCGAAGAAACCATAGAGCTCGAAGTGAACTACTTTAAAACTGACGATGGCTATATGTTAGGCTATGTGATTGGTTAATGTAATGAGTAATTGATTGATTTTGAATAGGTAAATGAATGGTTGAGTACAAAGAAAAAATTACAAAGCTCAATTTCTTTTATCTCGCACTTTTATGCTTTTCGGACAAGGGTCTAAATACTGATAGCTAACTACTACCTACTCCAAAGAAATGAACAAAAAAGTACAATATATAGATTGGGGCTTAACTGATTATCAGGAAGCTTGGGATAAGCAGGAAACTATTTTCAATGAAACGGTAACCTTAAAAACCAAGAATAGAACCGAGAATACGACGTTGGAAACGCCCAACTATCTTATTTTCAATGAACATCCACATGTTTACACCCTCGGTAAAAGTGGTAAGCCAGAAAATTTATTGCTCGATGAGCAAGGTCTAATTGAGAAGCATGCTACTTATCATAAAATCAATAGGGGCGGAGATATTACTTATCATGGTCCTGGACAAATTGTTGGTTATCCAATTCTAGATTTAGATAATTTCTTTACTGACATACATCTATACTTACGCACATTAGAAGAAGCGGTCATCCTAACGCTTGCCGATTATGGTATCAAAGCTGGTAGATATGAGGGTTTTACTGGCGTTTGGTTAGATGCCGACAATGAAAAAGCGCGTAAAATTTGCGCCATGGGCGTGCGTTGCAGCCGCTGGGTAACCATGCATGGTTTTGCTTTTAATGTAAATGTAGATTTAGATTATTTTAAGAACATAGTGCCTTGCGGTATTGATGATAAGGATGTGACTTCTATGCAACGTGAATTGGGAAGAAAGTTAGATATGGATGAAGTAAAGGCAAAACTGAAAAATCATATAGCCTTCCTCTTCGGAATGGAATTGGTTCAATAAAGTGGAGAGCATACAAGTACTCCTGAAATCACCATTTTAAATAGGATGTACATCAACACAGTAGTACATAAGAGGTAAGGTTAATGTAAAGCAGCAGTATAGGCGGGCTTAAGGTGCAGTAGATGCGCACTAAATGCGGACTTGAGGCGGACTTTTGGAAATGGTCAAGTAATAAGTTATCTTTAGGAATGGTAACCTAAAGATATAAAATTATGGCTACTCAACAAGGTTTTATCATCATCAACGGTAAGCTAGGAGATCTGGTTTTCTACCAGCGTAAGCAAAAGGACGTGGTAAGAGAAAAAGGTAAACCCTACCAATGGTGACATCGTTAACCGTTTAAATAAACGCATGAATGCAATATTTAAACAAATCCCAAAAGAATTTAAAGGAAATAAGCAGTTGCTTAATGCAGATTTGACTCAGTTAGCTGGTTTTGAATTTAATGCTTATACCAGTTTAGACAATTTGTGGTTTACTGCTCCAGATTATCAACTGGATGAAGATGGGCTGTTGCGAATAACATTGTCTAAACAAAATAGTGAGCTTTGCTTCAAGAAGCACGAGAAGTTTGAAAAATTGCTTTTACAGCTCATGGTTTTTAACTTCGATTTAGAAGGGGAAGATTACGAAATCATCAGAGCCAAAAATCTGATAATAGATAAGAAGAAGCCGGTTTTTTCTGGAGCTAGCGTGGCCATTCACACTACACAAAAAGGAAAAAAGGCCATGTTTGTAGCTTTAGGCGTAGCTTTGTTAGATGAATGTCCTACTAGAGATCGTTGGTATTTTGCCTGCCAAATAGGTTTTGCAGCACAATTAGAGAATGGAAAAATCTTCCGTCCAATGACTTCACAGCCTAGCATAAAGCTTACAGCACCACCTGATGATATTGATGGTGTGAGTTGGGAACTAGGCTCCGATAGCTAGATTACATAGTAGAGAAATTGTTGAAATTCGATATTTATTGGGAAAAGATTTACAAAATTTAAAAGCAGATTTTACCTAGATAGGTTTTTGTTATAAAATGCTTTTTCAGTAGGTTCATTAACATATAAGTTATAACTTTATTGTTAACTAAATTAAGCATGGAAAAACAATTTTCTTATCTCGCATTAGGAGATTCTTATACCATAGGTGAGGCTGTAGAACAAGTGGAATCCTTCCCTTTTCAATTAGTGGACATACTAAATAATAAGGGAATTCGATTTGAGAATCCTAAGATTATTGCTAAAACAGGGTGGACCACAGATGAGCTTCGTCATGCAATACAACAAGAGCAAATTGTGGAAACCTTTGACTTGGTAACTTTACTTATTGGTGTAAATAATCAATACCGAGGGTATGCTCAGGAAACCTATCGCAAAGAATTTGCCGAGTTGTTAGAGATGGCGATTAGATTTGCTGGCGGAGATAAAAATAAAGTTGATGTAGTGTCTATACCAGATTGGGGTGTGACTGAATTTGCTAAACAGTCTGGCAGAGACTTGCAGGCAATCAGCAATGAAGTTGATGCTTTTAATGCAATCAATCGACAAGAGGCTTTGCTCAGGGAAGTAACTTATATCGATATTACCCCGATATCTCGCCAAGCCATAAAAAAGCAAATGTTCATTGCTAGCGACGGTTTGCATCCGTCGGGAAAAATGTATGCTGAATGGGCAAAGCTGTTAGCGGAACAATTATCTTAAGCATAGAGGATTAACGTAGCCGATAATAAGACGAGAGATATCACATCATTAATTGAATGGAATAAAAACGCAATTAAGTTAATTATGGGCTATCGCTAAGATTGGAGCCGTAAATTTGCTATCTGATTACACAGCTCTCGAAGTTAAGTAGATGTAATCTGCAGATATGGTTTCTAAGAATTGCATCTCATTCATCCCTTCTGGTAGGTTAATATCTAAATGTGATGACACTTTTGCTGCCATCTGGTAAATCAATTGGGCGTTATATGTAGTGTAATAGGTGCGAATTACTTCGTGAATAAGCTCGATATCGCTATCACTTAACATGTTCGCATTTGGAAAGGTTGGAATATATTCTTCATCTTCTACTGGATGGAATGCAATATGTTCAATTTTAGTAGCTTGCACCGTTCTGATTAAGGTAGTGCCTGCCACTAAATCACCTATGCGTTGTTTCTTTTGAGACACGGCAACACTAATGAACCCTAATAAGTTGCCTGTTAAGGTAAAATCTGCGATTCTAAACACCCATCGGATGAAGTATTGGCCAATGCTAGCTTGTCCACCATCTAAACTAACCACTTTAATTTTTAAAAGTTTTTTCCCTAAACTTTGTCCATTAAAGGCTATTTCACATAGCAAATCATAAAAGACGTAAAAAGCAGCAAAAATAATAAGGAGTATAAAAATGGTGCTTTTGCCCAGACTGCCTTGTATGCCGATGACCGCTAATGCTAAAATTGAGATAAAATAGATAGCGCCAAAGACTAGGAGATCAAGAAGATAGGCGGCAACGCGTTCTCCCAGTCCAGCTACAGGGTAATCTATTTCCACATGCTGACTCGTGTTAATTTTGATGGTTTCCATTGAGTTCAAATATAATTTTTTTAGCCACAGATGCACAGATGATTTTAAAAAGAAATAAAACATGGCAGCGTGTCAGAATAAATTTAAAGCTATAATAGCTTTGCTATGGAAATCTGCACATCTGTGGCCAAATTTTTTAAGCTTAGGTAATTTTTAATTGTAGCTTGAAAATTTTGTCTTATTTTAACAGAAAATATTTCCCGAAACAGAAATTAGCTATGAAAGAAGCGCTCTTCGTAAAGCAAAATGCTGAAAAATGGAAGAACTACGAAACGTTGAAGACAAATAGTCCCGACGAGTTGGCACAACGCTTTGTAGACATCACCAATGACTTAGCCTATGCAAAGACTTTCTATCCGAAGTCAAAGACCACTTCGTACCTCAATGGTTTGGCTTCCGTGCTACATCAGGCTATTTATAAGAATAAAAAAGAGGAAAAAGGGCGGTTCTACCGCTATTGGAAGTATGAATTGCCGATGTTGTTCTATGTCTATCGCAAACAGATTTTGTACTCATTTATCTTCTTCGTATTGGCCATCAGTATAGGGATTGTATCTGCTAAATATGATGACCGTTTCGTGCGGTTAATTTTAGGAGATCAGTATGTAAACATGACCAATGAGAACATTGCCAAAGGTGACCCCTTTGGTGTGTATAAGAGAGAGAATGAATTTCTAATGTTTTTCCAGATAGCAGCCAATAATACTTGGGTATCTTTCCTCATGTTTATAAGTGGTGTGTTATTTTCTATCGGACCAGTTTATCACCTACTTCGCAATGGCATTATGATTGGTGCGTTTGAATACTACTTTTTTAGTAAGGGCTTGGGGACGCAATCGATCTTAGTCATTTGGATTCACGGCACTTTAGAAATACTATCTATCGTAGTAGTGGGTGGTGCTGGATTAGTTTTGGGCCATGGTTTGCTTTTTCCAAAAACATACACAAGGTTGGAGGCATTTAAACGCAGTGGTAAAGACGCTACGAAAATTGCAGTGGGTATTATCCCTATTATACTGCTGGCTGCTTTTGTAGAAGGATTTGTAACTCGACACACAGGGATGCCCATTTGGCTGAGCATATCTATCTTGGCTGCTTCCTTAAGTTTTATGGTTTGGTATATCATAATTTATCCTTGGCAGTTAAATAGGAGATTAGTGGGAGATTTAGCAAATGAAAACGTTTAAGATGATCAGATAAATGAAAGAAAATATAGAATTTAGACAAATCCGAAGCTTTGAGGAAGTGCTTTCAAGTACCCTTTTGTTCGTGAAGCAAAATTTCAAGGCCTTACTTAAAACGTTTTTCTCATTTTGTGGGCCTTTCATTTTAGCTGGAATGCTTTCTACCATTTTTATGCAGTTACAATTGACTGATAACATGACTATGGGGATTCAAACGGGAACATACGATGGCATGTCTGCTTGGCGACAAATGTTTGGTTTGAATTATCTATTGATGATTTTATTCTTGGTCTTAAATTATACGGCCATGTATACGTCTATACTTAGTTTTGTTGCCGTATATATGGCAAAGAGTAATGTTGCTCCAACATTAGAAGAAGTATGGACCTATTTTAAATATTACTTTTTTAGAGTAATGTGGAGTGGATTATTAGTCACTATAATGTGGATATTTTGTACCATGTTCTGTTTAATTCCGGGTATTTATGTTGCACCCGCATTTTCTATTTTTTATGCGATTATGATACTCGAAAATGCGGATTTTGGTACGGCTTTTGGCCGTGCTTTTACCCTAGTAAAGCAGAACTGGTGGATTACTTTTGCCACTTTACTAGTAGTTTGGATTATCACTGGCGTTTGTATGATGGTGGTGTATATGCCCTCTTATATTTTGATGATGGTGAGTATGTTTTCTGGCGGCGGGATGAAGGTTTTAAAGGTCTACCAGATATTTACGTCTATTTCGCAATACATAGCACAGGTGTTTATGGTGATCCCCTTAGTGGCAACTGCATTTATCTATTTTAACTTAGCTGAAAGAAAAGAAAGTGTAGGTCTAATGGGTAGAATTGAAGGTTTTGGAAATACTCCGACACCTATTTCACATCCAGATGAAGATTATTAGTATGCGCTTACTGCTTCTAAGTGTTACCCTATTTTTGTTGTTTTTTGCTGTCGATTTACAAGCAAATCAGACTTTAGATAAGCCTACAAAAGATACTGTAGCCTTAAAGTTGGATAGCAATAAAACCCAAGTCAAACATTTTGATAACCAAACCATTCAAAAATATAAAGAACAAAAGGAATTTCAGTACGGCGAAGATGAGCCTAAAGGCTTAAGCTGGTGGGACAGGTTTTGGAAAAACTTTTGGGCCTGGATCAACAGGATGTTCGGACAGCGGGAGACTGCTTCTTCAGTGCCATCTTTGTGGGCTGAGATAATAAAATACGGGATCGTACTGATATTTATAGTTTTGGTAGTATTTATCATTTTCAAATTAGCGGGTGTAGATTTTAAATGGTTTACCGGAAAATCTAAAGCTATTGAGGTGCCTTACGATGAAAGCTTAGAAAATATCCATGAAATTAGTTTTGAGGATGAAATTAGTAATACCCTACAAATGGGGAATTATAGACTTGCCGTGCGGTTGCTGTATCTACAAACGTTAAAGCATTTGAGCGACAGAGAAGTGATAGATTGGCTGCCCAACAAAACAAATTCGGCATACGTTAAGGAAATGCAGGGCGAAAATGGACAAGATGCCTTTGCTAATCTTACTTACCAATTTGAATATATCTGGTACGGCGATTTTCCAATAGATAAAACTACTTTTGCCCAAATACAACAATCCTTTCAACAATTTAATGGTTTAATGAAATGAGTGGATTGAAAAGATATTTCATTTTCGGCGGATTGCTTTTAGCACTTTATTTCATCGCACAGTATACCAAACCCCCAGTAATCAATTGGAGCACCACTTATTTGCCAGAAGATAAAAATCCGTTTGGTACTTATATTTTGCGGAACCACCTTAAGGATATATTTCCTAAATCTGAGCAGAAAGTATATAAGACTGATATTTACACTACCCTTAAAAAAGCACCGAAAGCGCATTCAAATTATTTCATTATCACCTCTATTCTCAAGCTCGAAAAATTAGATTTTGTAGCCATGCGGAAGTATATGGAGGCAGGCAACCATATTTTTATTGCTGCCTTTCAAATGGATGGTGCGTTAGCAGATTCACTAAAGATAGCGCTCGGCTCTGATTTTGATTTTCACAACAAAACAAAGTATCCAGTCAACTTTACTTCCCCGTACCTAAAACGAGATATGGACTACTATTTCGAAAAGGGCATTGCTGCCCAATATTTTAGTAGTTTGGATACCCTAAAAGCGTTGGTGTTGGGTAGAAAATATGACGTGAAGCCTAATCTGATCCAATATCGTTTTGGGAAGGGCAGTTTGTTACTTTGCCCTAATCCCCAATTATTTACCAACTATAGCTTACTCAATGAGAATGGTTCGGATTATGCCGCAAAGGTATTTTCTTATTTGCCACAGGCGAAGACAATTCTTTGGGATGAGCATTATGTGCGGCCAGCGGCAGATGAGCAATCAGTATTGAGGGTATTGTTTAGCTATGATGAGTTACGCTGGGCATACTATATCGCCTTGATAGGTTTGGTGGTGTTTGTGCTTTATGAAATGAAACGTAAACAGCGGGTTATTCCAATCCTAGATCCACTAAAAAATAGCGCTGTAGAATTTGCGCAAGTAATTGGAAGTGTCTATTACCAACAGCGTAATCATCATGATATCATCGGCAAGAAAATCAGTTATTTTTTAGCATACTTGAGAAATAAATACCGTTTGAAAACGGTAATGCTAGATGAAGAATTTAAAGATACATTGATTAAGATTACAGGTATTGATGCAAATTTAATTGAGCAGTTGATAGGTTACATCAATGCTTTTGATAAGACGGAGGAGAAAGCTAAAATTAGTGATCAAAACCTGATTGAATTTAATAAGCTGATAGAGCGATTTTATAAACTAGATAGATAGCGCTTTTATCGTCATTTCGAGCCGAAATATAATGAAGGGAAAAATCTAGCTCAAGAAAAGATCTCTCCTATCGTCGAGACGACGGCAAGTAGATGGACAAAAGACTTTAGTAAACGAATATTTTAAAACATTATCTGAACAATAGACTATTGTCTATGTGGTAAAACAAATAAAAAATAAATGGAACAAGAAATGTTTAACCAACGTACCGATTTAAGTCAGCTGAGCGAAGCCGTAGCGCAAATTAGACAACAGTTGGGCAAAATTATTGTAGGCCAACAAGACACCATAGATCTTTTGATTGCGGGTCTGTTGGCCAATGGACATTTGCTATTGGAAGGTGTGCCAGGGGTAGCTAAAACCTTAAGTGCCAAATTAATGGCTAAAAGCATCGCTGCTACGTTTTCCCGGATTCAATTTACTCCAGATCTGATGCCTTCAGACGTACTGGGTACAGCGGTGTTCAGCCCTAAAACCGCAGAATTTCAATTTAGGCAAGGACCAATTTTTGGCAATATCATTTTAGTAGATGAGATTAACCGTGCACCTGCAAAAACACAATCCGCATTGTTTGAAGCCATGGAAGAGCGCCAAGTGACGGTTGATGGAACAACTTATAAACTGGATGAGCCTTTTATGGTATTGGCCACTCAAAATCCGATAGAGCAGGAGGGAACTTACCGTTTACCAGAGGCACAGTTGGATCGTTTTTTATTTAAGGTAGAAATCAAATATCCAACCTTGGAAGAAGAGATTGAGATCTTGACACAGCAACATCAGCAAAACACGCAGCATCAGCTAGAGGAAATTAAACCAGTATTGGATTTTGCGCAAATCACGGCGTTGAGAACTACAATTAAGGCCTTATTTGTAGAGCCGAAGCTGTTAGCTTACGCAGCGCAGATTGTTCATGAAACCCGTCAAAATAAGGCACTATATTTAGGTGCTTCGCCTAGAGCTTCTTTGGCATTAGTAAACAGTGCAAAAGCAATTGCGGCAATGGCTGGTAGAGATTTCGTCACACCCGATGATATCGTAAAAGTTGCTACTCCAGTTTTAGCGCATAGGGTAATGCTTAGCCCAGAGAAAGAAATGGAAGGCTTAACAACTTCAGATATTATTACTCAAATTATTAAGAAAATAGAGGTGCCGAGGTAAGACGGTAGAAGGCGAAAAGCTCAAGGCAGCTTTTGGCTTTCCGCTTTGGGCTCTAAGCTCAAAAAATGATATTGGCATCGCTTTTAACTTTCCGCTCCAAAAATGAAAGAACTATTTAGAAAATTCTATACCAATCTGTTTCTTGAAAACAGACTTTTTATAGCACTGGGCATTTGCTCGGCCTTGTTTCTTTTTGCCTTTTTTCTACCCATCTTGGGCGATATCCCATACATCGCCTTTGGTGTACTGATGCTCTTGATATTAGTTGATATCTATCTGCTTCATTCCTCAAAAAAAGCAGTTTTTCTGAGGAGAGATGTGCCCGAAAGATTAAGTAATGGTGATGATAATGAACTGAAAGTGTTCCTTGAAAATTTTTACCCATTCCCTGTATCTATTGGTATTATAGATGAAATTCCTTTTCAATTTCAGAAACGAGATTTGTGGTTTAACACTGCCCTTAATTCGAAAGAACAGAAAATCATCAACTACTTTTTACGTCCAACCAAACGTGGCGAATACAACTTTGGCTTTACCCGATTGTTCGTGAAATCTCCATTAGGTTTGGTGAGTAGGAGGTTTAATGTAACTGGTGCAGGGATGGTACCTGTTTATCCATCCTTTCTTAAATTAAGGGAATATGAATTGATGGCGATTTCTAATCGATTGACTGATGTAGGAATTAAAAAGATTAGAAGAGTAGGGCACAGTATGGAGTTTGAGCAAGTGAAGAACTACGTAGCAGGTGATGATTTTAGAACTATTAACTGGAAAGCTACGGCGCGTAAGTCTGATTTAATGGTGAATACTTATACTGAAGAACGTTCGCAACATATCTATTGTGTAATCGATAAATCTAGGGCAATGAAAATGCCCTTTGAAGGAATGAGTTTAATGGACTACGCCATTAATGCCAGTTTGATCTTATCCAGCGTAGCTTTGGTGAAGCAAGATAAAGCAGGCCTAATTACCATCGCTGAAAAGACAAAAAATGTAGTATTGGCAAATCGAAGGCCTACGCAGTTGAACAAGATTATGGAGGTGCTGTACAAGGAGAAAACCCGATATCTCGAAACAGATATGGAAGCACTTTTTGTCAGTATTCGTGCTGCTTTGAAACAACGTAGTTTGGTGGTTTTCTTTACTAACTTCGAAAGTATGTCGGCATTAGAACGACAGTTACCCTACCTTAAACGTATTGCGAAATATCATTTGTTACTAGTCGTTTTTTTTGAAAACACTACGCTCAGAACATTGAGCGACGATGATGCGAAAGATGTTCAGGGCATTTATATCAAAACCATTGCGGAGAAATTTGCCTACGAAAAACGTTTGATGGTGAAGGAACTGACGAAGCATGGTATCTTAAGTCTGCTCACAGCGCCGCAAAACTTGACCGTAAACGTGGTAAACAGATATTTGGCCATCAAGGCACGGCAACAACTGTAGTTCATAGAGGGAACTTTTAATCGCATACTGTTGATTCGCATTACGCTATAAATTCCGCCTTTAGGAGGCTAAGGCGGTTAAATCATTTCCAACATTTCCACCGCCTCGTCAATATTGGCGATATTATCAAAAGAAATGCGTAAGCTATTTTTTACCTCTTTTAGGTTGCATAAGCGTGGATGCATTTGTGCAAAAGCCAAAATTTTATTGAAAGTCTCCGAGTCGAAGAACTTAGATTGTTTGTCACTCACAAAATAACCCCGCATCACATTCTTTTTGTAACTCACTTTTTCGAAACCTAAGCGTTTGGCAATCCATTGTAAACGAACCACCTTAAGCATAGCTAAAACTTGCGATGGCACAGGCCCAAAACGGTCTTTCAGTCGCAACTCAAAAGCTGCAATCTGTTGCTCAGTCTCTAATTTCGAAATCTCGGTATAAAGGTTATATCTTTCGGTAATATTTGTAATGTAACTATCAGGAATGTGCATTTCTACATCGGTATCCACCTGCGTAAAGCTCACATAAGGGCGTTCAGGTTGGTCCTTAAATAAATCCTTGAATTCATCATCCTTCAGCTCCTGTATCGCCTCATCTAAGATTTTATTGTACATCTCAAAGCCAATTTCTGCTATAAACCCACTTTGTTCGCCACCTAAAAGATTTCCGCTGCCACGAATATCCAAATCCCGCATAGCGATGTTGAAACCGCTGCCCAGATCTGAAAATTCTTCGATCGCACTTAAACGTTTGCGGGCTTCATCCGTTAGGGTAGATAAAGGCAAACTCAATAAATAACAGAAGGCTTTTTTGTTAGAGCGTCCTACACGGCCACGCATTTGGTGCAAGTCGCTTAAGCCAAACATGTGTGCATGGTTAATGATGATGGTGTTCGCATTAGGTACATCAAGGCCAGTTTCGATAATCGTTGTAGCGACCAAAACATCTTTCTCGCCATTAATGAAATCCAACATCACATCTTCCAAAGCATCGCCCTCTAACTGTCCATGGGCAATGCCAATTCTGGCTGTAGGAACTAATGTTTGTATCAGCCCGGCGAGTTGTTTTAAGTCTTGTACACGGTTGTGCACAAAGAAGACCTGTCCGCCACGATCTAATTCAAACTGCACTGCCTCTTGTAGTAATTTATCGTTAAAAACGTGTAATTCGGTAGTGACAGGTTGCCGGTTTGGTGGTGGTGTGTTAATAATTGACAAATCTCTAGCGCCCATTAGGGAGAAATGCAGTGTACGGGGAATTGGCGTTGCAGTTAGCGTTAAAGTGTCGATACTTACACGCAAAGCACGTAGCTTTTCTTTAGCTGCTACACCAAATTTCTGCTCTTCATCAATTACCATTAAGCCAAGGTCTTTGAACTTTACATCTTTACTTAATAAACGATGTGTGCCGATAATAATGTCTATTTTACCTTGTGCTAGTTTCTCTAAACTTTCCTTAACCTGTTTTGAAGTTTTAAAACGATTGATATAATCTACGGTACAAGGGAATTCCTTTAATCTTGATGAAAAGGTTTTGAAGTGTTGTAATGCCAAAATAGTTGTCGGCACTAAAATCGCCACTTGTTTGCCATTAGCTACTGCTTTAAAAGCAGCTCGAAGCGCAACCTCAGTTTTACCGAAGCCCACATCCCCGCAAACCAGACGATCCATAGGATGTGGTGCTTCCATGTCCCGTTTTACATCGGTAGTGGCTTTCATTTGGTCTGGGGTATCTTCGTAAATGAACGAAGCTTCCAGTTCTGTATCTAAATAGCTATCTGGAGCGAAAGCCGTACCCACTTGTGCCTTACGCATGGCGTAAAGTTTAATCAAATCGCGGGCTATGTCTTTAACTTTTTTTTTAGTGCTTTTTTTTAGCTTGTCCCAGGCTTCGGTACCTAGTTTGTTCATTTTTGGTGGCGTGCCATCCTTACCACTGTATTTCGCAATGCGATTTAGTGAATTGATGTTTACATACAGTAAATCGTTATCAGCATATACCAAACGAATCATTTCCTGCATTTTTCCATTGGTCTCTACTTTTTCCAGACCTGCATATTTACCTATTCCATGGTCGATGTGGGTTACGAAATCGCCAGGTTTTAAATCCCTTAGTTCTTTTAAGGTAATGGCCTGACTGCGCTGATACCCTTTTTTTAGTTGATATTTATAGAAACGATCAAAGATCTGATGATCGGTATAGAAAGCAACTTTCTGTGTGAAATCTACAAAACCTTCGCGTAAAGGAACGTGAATTGGAATAAACTTAACAGTTTTATCGATGTCATCTAAAATAGCGTACAGACGTTCTACCTGTTTGGCCGAATTAGTGAAGATAAAGTTATTTACACCCTGCTTCTCATTCTCCTTAAAATTATGGATCAGCAGGTTGAAATCTTTGTTGAATGAAGGTTGTGGCTTAGTATCGAAATTAAAAATAGCATCAGTTTGATAGAAGAATTGTTTTCCGAATTCTACCAAAGTAAAATCTTGGAACAAATCTGCCAACATTTTTTCGTCAGAGAATGCAAACTTCGGATCTAACCAATTAGGATTTGCTTGCTTTTCTGCTGCGGATAATGCTTTCCAAAGTTCGTTAGCTTTCTTGTAACCCGACTTAACAACATCAATGGTAAAAGCAACATCTTTGAACCAAAGTTGGGTGTCTTTTTCAATATAATCTAAGAGGCTAATGTTACTTTCCGTTAAAAATTTGGCCTGTACGTTAGGTACAATGGTTAGGTTTTTAACATCATCTACGGAAAGCTGACTTTCGATTTCAAAGGTTCTAATGCTTTCTACTTCGTCTCCAAAAAACTCAATGCGATAAGGTAAGTCGTGTGAGAAAGAGAAAATATCTACGATACCACCGCGGATAGAGAACTGTCCAGGCTCATAGACAAACTCTGAGCGTTCAAAATCATATTCAAATAGAAATTCGTTGATAAAATCAATTCCTAGTTTAGCACCAACGCTAATTTCTAAGGTGTTTTTCTCCAAAATGCTACGGTCAATTACCTTTTCGGCCAATGCCTCAGGGTAGGTAACTACAATTTGTCCGTATTCGGTTTGATGGTTGAGCTCATTTAATACCTCGGCACGAGCCAACACATTAGAAGTATCTACCTGTGTAAATTCAAATGGCTTACGGAATGATGAAGGGAACAATAAAATTTCTTTACCTAAAATGCTTTCTAAGTCTGAAGAAAAATATGCCGCCTCTTCCCGGTTGGGTAATACAAAAAGTTGTGGCTTGTGCTGTAAAAAATAAGTGGTAAGTGCAACTACGGCATCCGAAGAACCTACCAATCCCTTGATCTGAGTTTTGCTTTTGCTGGTGTTCAGCGACTTTGCGATAGCAAGAACTCGTTGGTCGGTCTTAAATCTATTGATTAAATCTCTAACGTTCACTATTCAAAGATACGCATTGTATTGTTGTTGTATGGTTAAATTGTGAAATTGTATGATAAGTTGGCAGTCCGAGGTCTGAAGTCAGATGATAGGGTGGTTATCTACACATTCACTCATTTAATCATTCAGAATTTCAATTTTGTCGGTTTTTATTTCCTGTTGGTCGATTACGCTTTAAAAGAAGTAACAATAACCTTAATATTGCTTCTAATTAATAAACAACAAAGAAACAGTGATGAGCAAAGTTGGAAAATATGTTGAGATTGTTTTTTGGGTTTTGGCGCTAATTTTACTGGCCACCGCCGATCCTCACGAGCATCATTTCACCTTATGCCCGCTAGCAAATTTAGGTTTCGACTGGTGTCCGGGGTGTGGTTTAGGTAGATCAATAACGGCCATCTTTAATGCTGATTTGAGTGCAAGTTTTAGATATCATTGGTTTGGCATTCCAGCCTTGCTTATTATCCTTTACCGCATTTATCAGTTAGGTAAACAATTAATTATTAAACAAAACAACTATCTAAAATATAAGGAGATATAGTCATGTTCGATCAAAACTTTATGTCATTGCCAGGGATTAGCCCTCAAGAATATTCTTACCTTCAATCTGCTACTCAAGGATTGAATGAGCAACAGTTACGTACTTTCTTAATGGTATATTCAGGAAAGCGTAAAAATCCAAGCGATATGCTAATGTTTTCAATTGTAGGTGCGCTTTTCGTGCCAGGTTTACAAAGATTTATCGTTGGACAGATAGGCATGGGTATTTTATACTTGCTTACCTTCGGTTTGTGTTTAATCGGTTCGATTATCGACATTGTCAACCATAAGACTTTAGCGTTCGAATACAACCAACGCATGGTTTTCGAAAGTATGCAAATGGTGAAAATGAGTAATTTTTAACCCAGATACTAAAAAGGAACTATTTATACAACACACAAATATTAAATCCCTGCGGGCAACAGCCTGTAGGGATTTTTTTTAGGAACACTTTAGACATCTTCGGTCATTTCAACCGCAGTGGAGAAATCTTAAGTTAGCAATTTAAATTACCGAAGAAATCTAAGTCTATTGATCAATTTTTAAACGATAAGGTGCATAAAGACTTATTTGAAAATCATTAATACTCAAGCATCGATTCATCAGTTAACCAATTTCAACAATTAACCCTATTTTTACCTTATGAAGTTATTCGAGATTACCAATTTTCTAGAAGCCTTAGCTCCGCTCAGCTATCAGGAAGATTACGACAACGCAGGACTGATTGTCGGACATCCAGATGATGAAATTAACGGAGCATTGGTAACTTTAGATTGTACCGAGCAAATTATTGATGAAGCTATTGCTAAAAACTGCAACCTCATCATTGCCCATCATCCGATTGTATTCAAAGGGTTAAAAAAGTTGAACGGAAAGAATTATGTAGAGCGCACCGTGCTGAAAGCCATCAAAAATAACATTGCACTATATGCCATCCATACTAATTTGGATAGCATGAACAATGGCGTCAATGCAGAAATCTGTAAGCGACTGGGGGTTTCAAATCCGAAAATATTAGTTCCCAAAGCAGGGATTTTGAAGAAACTAGTTACGTTTTGCGAACAGAAAGATGCAGAAAAGCTACGTGAAGTGTTGTTTGATGCGGGGGCAGGCAATATCAGCAATTATAGCGATTGTAGCTTCAATATAGAGGGTGCGGGTACATTCAAAGGGAATGAACACTCAAACCCTACTTTAGGTAAGGTATGTATACGTGAATATGCTGACGAAACTCGTATTGAGGTGATCTTTAAAACGCAAGATGAACGAAAGATTTTAACAGCCTTGTTTCAAAATCATCCTTATGAAGAGGTAGCTTACGATATTTATGCACTTGAAAATAAATTACAAAGTGTAGGTTCTGGCATGGTAGGAGAGTTGGACGAAGTTTTGGCAGGAGAAGATTTTCTGCGTTTGGTGAAAAATAATATGCAAGCTAAGGTATTGCGACATACCCAAATCTTAGCGAAAGGAGTTAAGAAAGTAGCTGTATGTGGTGGTTCTGGAAGTTTTCTGCTGAAAAATGCCATTGCGGCAGGTGCCGATGCATTTGTAACTGCTGATTTTAAATACCATGAATTTTTCGATGCCGAGGATAAAATCATGATTGTAGATTTGGGACATTTTGAAAGTGAACAATTTACATCTAATTTGTTGATAGATAATATTCAAGAAAAATTTCCTAACTTTGCAATCCGTTTAACGGAGCATAACACAAACCCCATAAATTATTTCATTTAATGGAACAAACAGTAGAGCAAAAGCTAAAGGCTTTATACGAATTACAAAACTTACATACCAAAATTGATAAAATACGCCAAATTAGAGGTGAGTTGCCAATTGAGGTTGCCGATTTAGAAGATGAGGTAGCTGGTTTGGAAACCCGTATACAAAAGATTAAAGCGGAGTTGGATGATACGGAGGATGCAATTGTAAATCGTAAAAACATGATTAAAGAAGCTCAAAGTTTAATCAAAAAATACGACACACAACTTAAAGACGTAAAAAATAACCGTGAATATGATGCCTTAACTAAAGAGGTTGAAATTCAAAATTTAGATATTCAGGTAAGCGAGAAGAAAATCAAGGAATTTGGTTTTGAAATCAATAACAAAACTGAAATATTCGAGAAAGCACAAGCTAATCTAGATTTGAGAAAAGGTGATTTAGAAGCTAAAAAGGCTGAACTTGAAACGATCACTGGCGAAACTGAAAAAGAAGAGCAGGCTTTAGTGAAAAAAGCAGAAAAAGCTGAAGCAAATATCGAAGAGCGTTTAATGTTTGCTTATAACAGATTAAGAAAAAATGCAATTAACGGTTTAGCAGTAGTAACTATTGATAGGGATTCTTGTTCAGGTTGTTTCAATAAGATCCCACCTCAACGTCAATTAGATATCCGTCAACGTAAAAAAGTTATTGTTTGCGAGCACTGTGGTCGTATCTTGGTAGATGAGGCTTTAACGCAAGAATTGGCGGAAGCTTAAGAAGTAAATAACCAACCAAATATAAAATTGAAAAACCCCGAAGAAATTTGGGGTTTTTTATTTGCTGCAAGTTTCTCTTCAAAATAGGAGGTGCCAATGATAACTCAACAGCCCCTTCCCTTTTAATTACATACGCTATTCTTGAAAAGCCTAAATTAAACGTACGTATACGCTTTTAAGAAGACTGGGAAAACTAAAATAAAACAAGGAATTTGTGATATGCAGTTGCTTATGGATATCACAGGCGGCCTATTCTAACTAGAGCGTAGAGAAACAGAGGTGAAGGCTAGTCATTGGCATAAGCTCACAGCGATTTTAAATGTATCGGTCTACGATTTGTTACCACCTTCTTTAGCAGTAGTTTCGATGGTGAAGAATATGATTAAGCTAGTTTAGCTAAACGCAGTTTGCATAAAGTTCTTGAATAAAAAGAAGTATTTTTTGTGCTGCGATGAAAACAAGATGAAGATAAATGCGTTATGTATTTTTGCCTTACTAAATTGTAATAATGCCTTTAAAAATATACCGTTTACCTTTACTGCTACTCCTCTCTTTATTTCCTTTTGTCGCGTCTGCCAATTTCGATTTTAATTCCAATTGCGTTAAAGCCTATCAAAATATTTTTGAGTTAAAATTGGCAACCGCTAAACAATTGATATTGAGCGAGAAAAAAGCTCGGCCACAAAATTCAATCATTCCACTGCTGGAAAACTATGTTGATTATTTTTATTTGCTAACTAATGAAAGTAAGGCAGAGTTTGATCGACTGGAAGCAAATAAATCAGCAAGATTAGACCAAATCAGTGATGATGATAAGAATTCGCCCTACTATTTGTATGCCCAGGCAGAAATTAATTTACAATGGGCGTTGGTACGTGGACGTTATGGTGCTTATTTTGCAGCGGCGAGAGAAATTAATAAAGCTAATGGTCTATTGAAAGATAACCAAAAGAAATTTCCCAACTTCCCCTTAAATGCAAAGGGACTAGGATTAATTAACGTAGTCATCGGTACATTGCCAGATGGTTTTATGAAATCCACACTGTCTACTTTTGGTGTAAAGGGTGATGTGAAAACTGGTTTGAACCAACTAGATAAATTAGCGGAAGATCTGCCGAAAACTCCTTATGGTACGTTTTATGACGAAGTGATTTTTTATTATGCCTATATTCTTTCTGATGTGGCCAAAAGTGCACAAGCATATCCTAAAATTATGAGATATACTTCTCGTATAGGGGATAGTAGTTTACTTAAGACTTATATGCAGGCCTATGCATGTGCTAGGAATGGAAAAAATGAGCAGGCCATAGAGATTTTAGAAAGCAGGCCTCGAGGAAGTTCCTACCAGCCATTTCCCTACTTAGATTATTTATTGGGTGTGGCTCGGCTAAATAAATTGGACTTAAAGGCAAGTGCTAACTTTAATCAGTTTCTGCAAGCAAATAAAGGTAATAATTATATAAAAGATACTTACCTGCACTTAGCCTGGATTTCGCTGTTGAAAGATGACACCGCTGATTACAAGATTTTATTAAATAAAGTAAAGAGCAACGGAGCAAATTATGCTGATAAGGATAAACAAGCATTAAATGAAGTGAGCTCACCTACACCTAATTTAGTGCTGTTAAAAGCTAGGCTGTTGTATGATGGTGGTTATCTGAATCGTGCATTGGAAACATTAACGGATAGCAAAATTGAGTTTAGTACGGTGAAGGATAAAGCGGAATATGCTTATCGATTGGGACGTATAAATGATGACTTAGGAAAGGATGATATTGCACTTGCTCATTACCAAACTGCTTTTAATACAGGAAAAGGGCAGAAGTATTATTATGCTGCGAAGTCGGCGGTATTGATGGGGAATATCTACGAAAAGAAGAAGAATTTCGTAAAAGCTAAAGCATGTTTTAATCTAGTCATTAGCTTGAAAGATCACGAGTATAAAAATAGTATCGAGAACGAAGCTAAACAGGGCTTGAAAAGAGTAGGTGGGTAGAATGGAATAAGGATGAAGGAGCAAAGAACAAAGACAGTTTGCTTATAAAGTCTTGCTTTTTGCACCCTAATCTTTGCTCTTTTATCTTTGTTCCTTATTCATCTTAAAATTTATAAACTATTGCATTAACATGCATGCCTGCACCTACTGAAGCGAAAACGGCATGATCGCCTTTTTGGATTTGATAGCCCTCAACTTTATTCTTTAGCACTAAATCTATCAATGTTGGAACAGTTGCCACGGAGCTGTTGCCTAACCATGAGATGGTCATAGGGACTAATTTCTCTGGAACATGATCTTCTCCGTAAAGTTTAAATAGGCGTTTCATAATAGCATGGTCCATTTTACCGTTAGCTTGGTGAATGAATACCATCTTAATTTGTTTGATATCTACACCAGATTTGTCTATCGCTTGCTTCACGAGTTGAGGTACGGTAATCACTGCAAATTCATACAATTTACGACCTTTCATTTTGATATAGGTATTGCCATTATTTTCAGCAGGGTTGTTACTGCCGTACATCGTTAGCATGTCTGAATAACTAGCATGGGTTTGTGCTTTATGCGCTAAAATCCCAGCTTTTTCTTCATTGTCTATTTCTACTGCCTCCAATATTGTCGCTCCTGCACCATCTGCGAAAATCATACTGTCACGGTCGTGGTGATCGACAATTCTAGATAATGTCTCTGCGCCAATCACTAGTACCTTTTTCGCATCACCAGATTTGATGAGATAATCTGCTTGTATCATTCCCTGCACCCAGCCAGGGCAGCCAAAAATAATATCAAAAGCTACACAGTCTGGATTAACAATACCTAATTGAAATTTAACTTTAGCCGCTAAAGCAGGGAGGATATCCATGCGATTGCTACCATGTTTTATATCTCCAAAGTTATGGCAAAATAAGATGTAATCTAATGTCTCCTTGTCGATTCCAGCATCTTCAATTGCACTTTGCGCAGCTAGAAAGCCTATATTATTATTGAGTTGGTCGTTAGAAACGTATCTTCTCTCATTAATTTCAGTGATGTCTGCAAATTTTTGAATGATTTCCTCATTCTCTTTATCAATTTTTACCCCAGCATCAAAGAAAGTATGCTTAAGAAAGTGTTTTCCAGATATTATATTTTCGGGAATATAACTCCCCGTACCGGTAATTACCGATTGAATTTTGTTCATAATAAAACTAAAAGTTACTTTAAACCAAATTGGTATTTAGTATAAAAGTAATACTGTTTGATGATAGAACAAAATTCTTTAAGAAAAATCATCAATTAAGAATACGAAAAGCTCTTTAGGACCATGTGCACCCAACACTAATGTCTTTTCAATATCTGCGGTACGACTAGGCCCTGTAATATTGCTGATCATTGTAGGGATTTGATTGCCATACTTATTTTTTAGAAGTTGAAAAGCATCTTTTAAGTCTAAAACCAATTGGCCTGTTCTAGCAATTACAATGTGGTGATGTGGATAAATACTCAATCTTCTGCCTGCTGCATTATGATTGCTTACCATTACCGAACCATTACGGGCTATTAAGGCTTCGCACATGGTAATGCCCACTTCTGCCTGCTCAAAATCTTTATCGGTTTGATAGAATGGGAATTCATAAGTATTTAAGAGTTGTTGTAATTCTGGTTCCCAACAGTAGATTTTGCGCCACTTATATGTATCAGCGAGTTCCAGAATGTTCTCAATGAAATCGACACCGTTTTCGCAAAAGATGAAATTTCCAGAAACTGCACTCAATTGCTCTGCAAATAGAATTTCTAATTCCTCTTCATTTTGTTGATATAGTGGGGTTTCTTCTAAATTAGGATAAGGGTTGTCACGCTTTTCCAATAGCGCTTTCCTTATCTTTTTAAGCATCAATTCTTTTGAGGTAATGTTTTCTTTCATCGCTTACAAAGGTAGGTATTCTGTATTAGAGCAAAAAAAAATCCCGAGTTACCTCGGGATTTTTTTTTAATGACTCACTCCCTTATTTTCATTATCTGGAAGGTCTGTGTTTGCTATCGCTTGAGTTTGCTCATTAGTAACATCTTCAAAAGGAACATTCTCGGCTAATAATTCTGTTCCTTCATTATCGGAAGGACGCTTGCCGAAAATCTCTTCCAGATCTTCTTTGAAGATCACTTCAGAGGTCAGTAGTTTTTCTGCCAGCTTACCTAGGTTCTCTTGGTTATCTGCAAGAATCTGTAAAGCTCTTTGATATTGCTCTTCAATAATCTTACTTGCTTCTTCGTCGATAATTCTTGCTGTAGCTTCAGAGTAAGGTTTGGTAAAACTCTCCTGACCTCTTGAATCGTAGTAAGAAATGTTGCCTAGTTTATCGTTTAAACCGTACATAGATACCATTGCATAAGCTTGTTTGGTTACTTTTTCCAAATCACTCAATGCACCAGTACTAATTTTGTTAAAAGTAATTTTCTCTGCAGCTCTACCGCCCATTGTTGCGCACATTTCATCTAAAATCTGCTCAGTGGTAGTGATGCTTCTTTCTTCAGGTAGATACCAAGCCGCACCTAACGATTGACCACGTGGTACAATCGTTACCTTAATAAGTGGATGCGCGTGAGGCAACAACCAAGACACAGTCGCATGTCCAGCCTCATGGAAAGCAATTGCTCTTTTCTCTTCTTTAGTAATGATTTTATTTTTCTTTTCTAAACCACCAATAATTCTATCTACGGCATCTAGGAAATCTTGTTTAGTTACCGATTCGTGACCTTTTCTCGCCGCAATTAAAGCTGCTTCATTACAAAGGTTGGCAATGTCAGCACCAGAGAAACCAGGTGTTTGTTTTGCCAAGAAATTGATATCGATATTTTCTTCTAATTTAATTGGCTTTAAGTGTACGCCGAATATTTCTTTACGTTCGTTAATATCAGGCATGTCTACATAGATTTGTCTGTCAAAACGACCCGGTCTTAATAGAGCGCTATCTAATACATCAGCTCTGTTGGTGGCAGCCATGATAATGATACCGCTGTCGGTTCCGAAACCATCCATCTCAACTAACAACTGGTTCAACGTATTTTCACGCTCGTCATTACCACCCATCATATTACCTTTTCCTCTGGCCCTACCAATGGCATCAATCTCATCGATAAAAATAATGCATGGTGCTTTGTCTTTTGCTTGCTTAAACAAATCGCGTACACGAGATGCTCCAACTCCAACAAACATCTCCACGAAATCAGAACCTGATAAAGAGAAGAAAGGAACTTGTGCCTCCCCAGCTACTGCTTTAGCCAATAATGTTTTACCTGTACCAGGAGAACCTACTAATAAAGCTCCTTTAGGGATTTTACCCCCCAAGTTGGTATATCTTTTAGGGTTTTTAAGGAAATCCACAATTTCCATTACCTCTTGTTTCGCTTCTGTTAAACCAGCAACATCATTAAATGTGATGTTAACTTGGCTTTCTTTGTCAAATAAAGTCGCTTTAGATTTACCAATATTGAAGATTTGGCCGCCGCCGCCTCCACCACCACCGCTCATACGGCGCATCATAAAAATCCATAGACCAGCAAATAGTAATAATGGCAAAATGATATTTAAGAATACGCCAGCCCAAGCATTCGACTTAGAGATAGACTCTGCTTTAATTTGATTTTCCGCAGGAATATTTGCCTGAGACTCCTTTAAAAGTCGGTCTAACTGATCAGGAGAAGCAGCATTAAAGACTACCATCGGGCCTTTGTTGTTTCCAAATGCTGACTTGCTTTGGTATTTTTTATATTTAGGATCGTCTTTTTTACTGTCTTTAATATAAACTTCCGCCTTTACAATGTCATCAGCTTTATAAGAAACAATTCTTTGTACATCGCCAGGAATCAACATCTCTTTTTCGAAAGTGCTGTAGCTTATAGGTTGTGCATTATCTGAATTGAATAAAAAATTAACGGCTAAAAGACCAATGATAATGGCAGCATATACCCAAAAAATATTAAACTTTGGTGCTTTTTGAGGACGTTTAGGGATGTTAGGCATTCGCTTAGATGGCTTATTCGGTTTATCGGTTGAATTGTTTTTTTGTTCCATGTAAAATCTTCTTTAAGGAGTTATGCACTCTTGTATGTAGTGGCCTCGGCATCGCCCCATAATTCTTCTATACCGTAAAATTCACGTTTTTCTGTTCTAAATATATGAACAACAATTTCCGAATAGTCTAAAATAATCCATTCGGCGTTGTCCTGTCCTTCTTTTTTCCAAGGATTGGTTTGTGTTAATTTAAAGATTTCATCTTCCACACTATCAGCAATTGCTTTGACTTGTGTAGATGAATCAGCATTACAGATTATAAAATAGTCGGAAACCGAACTATTCAGTTCTCTTAAATCCAATCGCACAATATCGTTCCCTTTTTTTTCTTGAATGCCTTGTACGGCTATTTCAGATAGGTATGTAGAAAGGTTCGCATTTTTCTTTTTTACCATTAAAAAATTTAATTTTGGTCTTCAATAAATATAATAATCAACACTTGCAAAATAACACTTTTTCAACATTATTTGTTGGTCAAAATCTTATCAAATTATCAGCGGTTGATTCTACTAATAATTATTTGAAAAAACTAACTTCAAATTCCGAGCCATTGCCTGAAGGTACTGTAATTATGGCAGAGCACCAATTTGCTGGAAGAGGCCAGTTAGATAACGTGTGGCATGCAGCGCCCGGAAAAAATTTGACGTTCAGTTTGTTGTTAAGACCAAGCTTTGTGCCTGTACAAAAGCAGTTTGTTTTGAATATGCTGGTTTCTGTAGCTTTAAACCATGTTTTACTTAGATATTTACCTGAAGGCTTAAGTGTGAAATGGCCAAATGATATTTATTTCGGCGATAAGAAAATTGGGGGTGTTTTGATCGAAAATAGTCTTTTAGGCAACGTTATCAAACATAGCATAATTGGCATAGGATTAAATATAAATCAGTCAGTTTTCGCAGATGAACTGAAAGAACGAAGCATTTCCATATTTCAAATTTTACAACAAGATGTGAATTTAATGGTGCTTTTGAATGAGATTTGCACGCAAATTGAACAATTATATGTAAAGTTGAAGTCTGGGGAGGGTACGACATTACGAGATTTGTACGTTAATAAGCTGTATAGGTTAAATAAATCGGCAAAGTATAGTGCAAATGGAGAGGTGTTCGAAGGTAAAATAGAAGGAATAAGCCCTGAGGGATTATTGCGTATTAAACCTTTGAATGGAAAGGTTGTCGAATTTAACTTTAAAGAGGTCGCTTTTATTAGTGGATAAGAAAATTATATATAGAATTAGACTAACTTATAAATAAACACATGAAAAAAATCACATTAGTATTAGCTTTGGTAGTAATGGTAACCATTAGTGCTTTCGCTCAGTTGGAGAATCCTGTAACTTGGCAATATGCTGCTAAAAAAACAGGGAAAAATGAAGCTACGCTTTACATCAAAGCTAGCATCGATCCGAACTGGCATTTGTATTCACAAAATATGAAGCCAGGAGGACCGAATAAAACAGAATTCACTTTTTCACCTTCAAAAGAATATACGTTGGTAGGAAAAACAATGGAACCTAAACCAATTACCAAGTATGAAAAAGTATTTAAAATGGACGTAAGTTATTTTGAAAATGAAGTACTTTTCACCCAAAAAGTGAAATTGAATAAGGCTGTGACAGCTGTGAAAGGTAAAGTGGAATTTATGGTTTGCGATGATAAACAATGTTTACCTCCAAGCGAAGTGACTTTCAGCATACCAGTAAAGTAACCGATAACTGATTAACAAGAGGCTGTATCATACGTGATGATCAGCCTCTTGTTTTTTAAAGGCAGTCTATGTTTCTGTCCAATTCATAAATATTTTCTTGTTTTTGGACTTCTTTCCTCGCTTTCCACTAGCGATCGCTCCTTCAGCTTCTGTCTTTTAAATTTTTGCGTTAACCTGCGAAACTAGATCCACGGACCAAAAAAAATTACTTTTAAGAAAGTAGACTCTAGCGGTGCAACAAGCCCAATGCGTGTTCTCTCAAGAGAATTTCGAAATAGCCTTAGCCGAGCTTTCGCTACAGCAAAGAAAATCATATTTTTCCGCAAATAAATAGGTTCAACCCAAGCGTCCAAAACTTAAATCCAGCGTATGATTAAGTGTTAGTTTAGCGTATAGGAGTTGTAGCTGAAACAATACTTTGTAGCCTAAGAAGTGGCCTTTAAATTTCTATATCTTAAAGTATAGGGTTTTATGATTTGAAATTGACCTTTTAAATAGAAAATTATCATTAATTTCACGCTCCACACAACACACAATGAAAAAACTAAACTTATTATGGGTGCTTTTAATAGCACTTTCTAGTGTATTTTACGCTGGCAGCAGCAGCTATGCGCAGCAAGCTCAAGAGGATACCACAGCAACTTCCGATATAGGGGACATTGAGTTCACAACGATAGGCTCTAAAGAAGACAGTGTCGCTAATAGTAAAATTCCGGCATCGAAAGAAACTGCCGTAGATACCGCTAAAAATGAAACCACAGTAGCAGTTACTGCAACTCCTGCAGAACCAACTTCTCTTTGGGTAACTTTCGGGTTAGGTTTGCTAGCAGGTTTGGCGGCATTCTTTTTGCCTTGTATTTTTCCGATGGTACCGCTTACGGTAGGTTTTTTTACCAAACGAGCAGAAAGTAAAGCCAAAGGTATTAGAAGTGCTATTATCTATGGCTTATCAATCATCGTAATTTACGTCGGTTTAGGCATCGTCATCACCTTGATCTGGGGCGCAAGTGCACTTAACCAAATTTCTACAGATGGTTTCTTTAATGTTTTCATCTTCGTTATCCTACTCATCTTTGGAATCTCTTTTTTAGGGGCATTTGAAATTATGTTGCCAAGTTCAATTGTGAATAAGCTTGATGCAAAATCAGATTCGAAAGGTCTAGGAGGCATATTTTTTATGGCGGCTACACTGGCAGTGGTATCATTCTCGTGTACTGGTCCGCTAATCGGTACCTCGCTAGTTGCTATTAATACAGACTTACTTACGCCAATTGTGGTAATGTTTGGCTTCTCACTTTCGTTAGCTTTGATTTTTACCACGTTTGCTATATTTCCAAGTTTAATGACTGGCCTCCCAAAATCTGGAGGTTGGTTAAACTCGATAAAAGTAGTTTTAGGTTTCCTAGAGCTAGGCTTATCACTAAAGTTCCTTTCCACTGCTGATTTAGCATATCACTGGGGGATCTTAGATAGAGAGATTTTCTTAGCCATTTGGATCATTTTAGCCATCCTTTTAGGTTTCTATTTATTGGGGAAAATCAAATTCTCTCACGATAGCGATCTGCCATATATTTCTGTCCCAAGATTTTTCATCGCTGTCGCAAGTTTTGTATTCGCTGTATATTTGATTCCAGGTTTGTGGGGAGCGCCTTTAAAAGCTGTAAGTGCATTAGTACCTCCATTGGCTACACAAGATTTCGTGATAGGAGAAGGTAGTGGAACTGGAACAGCATCGCATAGCGATGGTAAAAAGAAGAAATATGCTGATTTTCTTCATATTCCTCATGGGATAGATGGGTATTTCGACTACGAAGAAGCATTAGCTTATGCTAAAGAAGTAAACAAGCCGTTATTTTTAGACTTTACAGGTCATGGATGTGTGAATTGTAGAGAGATGGAAGCGCGTGTTTGGTCGGACAAGCGAGTGCTAAAGAAACTGAAAGAAGATTACATCGTAGTTTCTTTATATACAGATGATAAAACGGCGTTGCCAAAAGCAGAACAATTTTATTCAGAAATCTTGAAAACTCAAGTGAACACGGTTGGAAAAAAATTCCAACATTTGCAGGCGGAAAGATTTGGCACCATTGCACAGCCGTACTATGTGCTACTTGATGCTAATGAAAAAGAATTGGTTTCTCCGCCAATAGGTGTAGAATTTAACATAGACGCATATTTGGGTTACCTTGATAAAGGATTGTCGGAATTTGCTAACAAAAAATAAATGAGTAAAATACAAAATATAGGCGTGCTAACGTCTGGAGGAGACTCTCCGGGTATGAATGCAGCCATTAGAGCGGTTGTTAGAGGTAGTTTATACTACAAGTTAAAAGTTACAGGTGTTTTAAGAGGGTACGATGGTTTAATCAATGCTGATTTTATTCCGATGGATGGTAAATCTGTTGCGAATATTATTCAACGTGGAGGAACGATTTTAAAAACAGCCCGTTGCGATGATTTTAGAAGTAAAGAAGGAAGAGCTAAGGCTTATAAAAATCTAGTTGAAAGTAATATTGATGCCTTGGTTGTTATTGGCGGAGATGGAACTTTTACTGGTGCGGATATATTTTCGCAAGAGTATGATTTTCCAATTATTGGCTTGCCGGGAACAATTGATAATGATTTAGAAGGCACTGATTTAACGATTGGTTACGATACCGCAATTAATACGGTTGTAAACGCGGTTGATAAAATTAGAGATACTGCAGAATCTCACGATAGGCTTTTCATCGTAGAGGTTATGGGCCGAGATTCTGGAATGATCGCTTTGCGAAGTGGAATTGGCGTGGGTGCTGAAGCGATCCTTATCCCCGAAGCAAAAACTGGAATTGATGATTTAGTACACCGTGTAGAACATGGAAGAAAGGATAAAGCATCTAAGATTATTGTAGTGGCGGAAGGTGATGAAGCTGGTGGTGCCTACAATGTAGGGGAGGTGTTAAAAGAAAAATTCCCTCATCATGATATTAGGGTTTCAGTTTTAGGACATATTCAACGCGGTGGAAGTCCATCTTGTGCAGATAGAGTTTTAGCTAGTCGTTTAGGAGTAGCTGCTGTAGAAGCATTGTTAGAAGGGAAGTCGAAAGTGATGGTTGGTCAAATCAATAAAGAAATTGTGTTTACGCCATTTTCTAAAGCAATAAAGCATATTGATGCTACCCAGGTTACACCAGCTTGGTTGAAATTAGCAGAGATCTTATCATTATAAAATCTAACTATTTCAGAATTGAAAGCCAGTGATTTTAATCGCTGGCTTTTTTTGTTGCTCAAAATTTCATATCTTGAAGTTGAAAAACCATATGTGTATGCTTGTAAAAACTTATGGTAGCGCTGTTTATGGCGTGGACGCTATCACAATTACTATAGAGGTAAATGTTGGTGCCGGCACTAAATACTATATGGTCGGCTTGCCAGATAATGCTGTTAAAGAGAGTTTATTCCGTGTAGAAAGTGCCATTCGTATTGCGGGTTATCATATGCCGCGCCAAAAAATCTTGGTAAATTTAGCACCTGCCGATATTAGGAAGGAAGGCTCTGCCTATGACTTGCCCATCGCTATTGGAATCTTGGCAGCCTCTGGTCAGATAGATGGTGAAAAGCTCGAGAAGTACGTGATTATGGGCGAACTTTCGCTTGATGGTGGCTTGCAGAGTATTAAAGGTGCATTGCCTATTGCTATTCAGGCTAGGAAGGAAGGTTTTACGGGTTTAATTTTGCCAAATGTTAATGCTAGAGAAGCTGCCATTGTTAATGATGTAAACGTGTACGGAATGGAAAGCTTGCTAGATGTGATTCATTTTTTTGCAGAAAAGGAGCCGCCTAAACCTGTTAAAATAGATACTAGGGAAGAATTCTATAAGCAGATTAATAGTTATGAGCAGGATTTCTCTGATGTGAAGGGCCAGGAGAATATCAAGAGAGCTTTGGAGATTGCAGCTGCGGGTGGTCATAATGTGATATTAATAGGTCCTCCAGGCGCAGGTAAAACGATGTTGGCGAAACGTTTACCTACTATTTTGCCACCTTTAAATTTACACGAAGCTTTGGAAAGTACCAAGATTTATTCTGTAGCTGGTCGCTTATCGGCGAGTAATGCATTGATGACAGAACGACCTTACAGAGATCCTCACCACACCATTAGTGATGTAGCCCTCGTTGGTGGCGGTGTCAATCCTCAACCTGGAGAGATTTCGCTAGCTCATAATGGTGTGTTATTTCTGGATGAATTGCCTGAGTTTAAGCGAACAGTTTTAGAGGTAATGCGGCAACCCTTAGAGGATAGAAAAGTAACCATTTCTAGGGCGCGGTTTTCCGTGGAATATCCATCAAGTTTTATGTTGGTAGCGTCTATGAATCCTTGTCCCTGCGGTTTTTATAACCACCCAGAAAAGGAATGTGTTTGCGGACCTGGGGTTGTACAGAAATACTTGAGTAAGATTTCTGGTCCGTTATTAGATAGAATTGATTTGCATGTAGAAGTTACCCCTGTTAATTTCTCCGAACTGTCTTCATCCCGCCCTGCGGAAAAAAGTAGTTTGATTAGGGATAGGGTAATTAAGGCTCGGGAATTGCAAGATGTGAGGTTTGCCGAGTTGGAGGGCGTACATTCGAATGCACAAATGAGCGCCAACATGGTGCGACAAATTTGCGAGATTGATGAAATGGGTAGGGGCTTGATTAAACAGGCAATGGAAAAATTGGGCTTGTCTGCTCGAGCTTACGACCGTATTTTAAAAGTATCACGTACCATTGCGGATTTAGCTGGTAGCGAGACCATAGAAATTGAACATTTAGCGGAGGCTATTCATTATAGAAGTTTAGATCGTGAAAGCTGGGCAGGATAATCACCGTCTTCATCTCGAGTTTAGTCGAGAAATCTTCCAAGTAGGCTAGGTGATTTCAAAGATCTCTCTATTCCGCTATGCTGCAATCGAGATGGACAAAGTTTTTGATTTCACATCATTTCGACAATATTGGAGCCCAACTGAATTGATAAATTTTATCTATCTTAAAGTATAAATAATCTTCGCATATGTTATTTTTAATGGCTCCGATATTTGCTGTAGTCTTTGTAATCTATTTTTTATATAGGTGGCTTATCACAAAAGATCTAAAAAAGCATAAAACTACCATTTATACTGGGCTGATATTTGCAGGGATATGGAGTGTGCTCCTACTTATACTTTCTGCGATGTGAAAAGATAGAGGTCAGCTGTTTTAGGTGATTTGTTTTCCATAATTTATCGGAGCACTTTTACGAAATATCACTTTTGTATTAGATTCTTCGCTACGCTCTGAATGACAAAATTTGTCGTTGGTTTATATATAGGAGTGGAAAGATTTAATTCCTGAAATAATGGAGTGGTAAGTTTACTTTTGTGTCTATGCCAAGTCGTCATTTCAACCTTGCGGAGAAATCTATGGATTTTTATAATTATTGGTAAGTTTAAAGATCTCTCTATATTTCACTACGTTTCAGTCTAGATGAAGCGTAATCAAGAGCATTTTTCTGCATCGGTTTAAGCGAAGCAATACATATTATGGTTTCATAAATCGATCTATAATACTGCCTATATCCTCTACTTCATCGTTGTCCTCTATCACCGGTTCGTCGGTTTTATAATCAATACGTACCCATTTCTTGCCTTTAAGTTTAGTGATAAGTAAATATTCTTCTGCCATTTTGAAAATGGTGAAAGTATCGTCCTCTTCGGCAACAACTTCATAAATGTTTCCACGAAGTTTGAATTGAAAACTATCTTCCATTATTAAAACTCCTCTTCGCTATCTTCGTCCTCATCATCTTCTTCAGGCTCTTCCTTATAAGCAGCAATCAGTTTCCCCAAAGCATTCACTTCTTCATCTACTTCGAAAATTGGAGTTCCTGTTTCGCTATCAAATTTGATCCACTGTTCGCCATCATCTTTTTGAATTTGGAGGTACTCTTTGCCATCTTTATAGATAATGTATGTCTCATTTCCCTCAGGAAAAACTGCGTAGTTGATATTGTTGATTTCTAAATCGAAAGGCTGCATATAAGTTAAAAGTTTAAAGTCAAAAGTAAAAAGTTTTGCTTGGTCTATGCCAAAAGATCTCTAATATCATCTTTGCTCAATGATTTAAAGAAGCTTTCTTCTGTGGTTATTAAATAGCTTGCTAATGATTTCTTACGGCGTTGTAAAGCTAAAATCTTCTCTTCTACGGTATCTTTTGAAATGAATTTATAAATGAATACTTTTTTATCTTGTCCTATCCGATGTGTACGGTCAATAGCCTGTTGCTCAATAGCCGGGTTCCACCATGGGTCTAGGATGAATACATAATCAGCTTGGGTTAAGTTTAACCCCACACCACCAGCTTTTATAGAAATTAAAAAGACTTTCAAATCGTCATTCTGTTGGAAATCTGCTACAATTTCGCCCCTGTTTCTAGTGCCGCCATCTAAGTATGCATAGCTGATTTGTTCTTTCTCCAGATGCTTTCTGAAAATGTCTAAATGCTTCACAAATTGAGAGAAAATCAAGACCTTATGTCCGCCTTTTAAAACGTTATCCAAAGTATGCATTACGTTCTCGAATTTACCAGAATCGGAAGTATATTCGTCGTCAATCATTACTGGATGATTTGCTAGTTGTCGCAATGCGGTTAATCCCTGTAAAATCTGGATTTGCTTTTTTGCGTAAGTTCCGTTGTCCATGCTGCTTAGCAAATCGTTACGATAAGCCGATTTCGTTTTTTCGTAATAAGCAGCTTGGTCTTCGCTCATATCACAATAGTAGATCTGCTCTGTTTTAGGCGGCAACTCTGCAGCAACTTGCTCTTTGGTTCTACGTAATACAAAAGGTTTGATGATCGCCTGTAGTTTCTTCGCTTTATCTTCATCTTTACGTTTCTCTATGGCTTGTACATATTCTTCATTAAAGAAAGCCTGCGTACCCAATAAACCTGGGTTAAGGAAAGTCAGCTGCGTCCATAGATCGCTAACGGAATTTTCTATTGGCGTACCACTCAGCACCAATTTATGCCGCGATTTCAGCATTCTTACAGCCTTGAAAGACTTAGAAGAAGGGTTTTTGATGTTCTGACTTTCATCGAGAATGATATAGTTAAAATAGAATCCTTGCAGTAAATCTGCGTCCACACGGGTCACACCGTAAGTAGTAATTACAACATCATAATTGTCAAAAGTAGCTACATCTTTATTCCTATTGGTGCCGGTATGCGAGAGGATTTTTAAGGAAGGTGTGAATTTCTTCGCCTCGTTAATCCAGTTGTAGATTAAAGAGGTAGGCATAATGATTAGTGACGTGCTGTGGCTATGTTGTGCCACATCTTCTTCCTTCATCTTTTGTAACATGGCCAACGTTTGGATGGTTTTACCTAAACCCATATCATCTGCCAAACAGCCACCAAAGTTATATTCACGTAAAAAACTGAACCAATTGTAGCCTGCTTTTTGGTAATGACGTAAATCGCCTTTAAAGTTTACTGGCATCGAAAAATCATCGATTTGCTCAAAATCATTCAATTTTTGCAGTTTACGATCTAGTGTAACGTTGGCAATGCTGTCTTCCGCCAAATCGTTAATTAATCCAATATGGTATTTCTTGAGCTTTAATTGCTTACCCGCATCGGCCAAGCTAAATAAGCTACTGTATTGTGTAAACCATTTTTCAGGAATAACCGCAATGTCGCCATCCGGCAAAACAAACTCTCTTTTTTTGTGAAGAATATGCTGTTTCAACGAAATAAAAGGAATAGGATGGATGCCGAAATAGACAATGGCATTGATGTCAAACCAGTCATTATCTTCCTTAATTTCGAAGTCAATTTTATTACTGCCGAGTACAAAACGCTTTGCGCTATTGGCTTGTTCAACTTCGAAGCCGTGCTCTTTTAATATATCGATGTGCTCGTTGACCCAACTGATGATGGCGTAAGATGCGTCATGGTTTTCGTTTAATATAGGTAACTCTAAATGATGGAAAAGTGCACTCACTTTTTTTAATCCTAAGCCAGTTAAGAAGTTGAATTGCTTTTTCTCCCAATCAATATTTCTCTTGATACGGTGGAACGTATAATTAATTGTTTCCGTATTGGTGTTAGGTTCATCATCGCCCACACTTTCTGCAATTGGATTTTTAAGGCTTTCAACACTTTCGGCAATTTCCTTTGTTAAACGAACCGTCACCTTATGCTCGTTGCCCATCGCAAAGGAGTAGCTGCCATATTTAAAATAAAGCTGAATTTGCGAAATGCCACCTTCCACATAAATTACTTTGATGGCTGCCTTAGGTTCGTGTTTCTCGGTTTTAATATCGAAACCTTCTGCATAAACATGGTATTTTTCTATCAACGGAGCTACAAACTTTTCAAAGTAAGTTTCCTCGGTTGCTTTGGGAATAGTAATGTATCTTTTGTTAAGGAAAGGCGTCAGTTTTTTACCCTCGAAATCTTGCTCGAAGAAGTACATTACATCATTTAGCAATAACCAAGCGGGCTGATTGCAAATGACCTGAGCGTCTTTAAACATAAAATCGATACGCAGGCCTTGATATTTGATCGTCGGGAAATAACGTGTTTCTATCTCGTTTCTCCTAAAATGGAAGAGAATAGTCGAAGCTTCGGTAGCCAATTCTAATTTCCTTTCGGCAGGCCAACCATCTTTATCCATTAAATATAGACCACCCTTTGTTTTCAGGATTTCTAGTACTTCCAATAGCTTTTTCTCGATTTTTGGTCTTACAGATTCGAAAAACTTCTGGTCGTAAAATTTGCTGAAAAACTCAAACGGTCTAATCGCTTTTTTATAGTATTTCTTGATGATGAAATCTTGCTCGGTTTCATCCAAAATCCTAATTAGCCTAAAATCTAATTCGCTAAGGTGCTTGGCAAACTCTTGTGCGGTGTGTGTAAATAGCCGTTGATACGTCAAAGAGAAATCGCCCTGCGGATTGAGCTGAACAATGTGCGGCTCAATTAAATAGCCCAGATAATCATGTTTGCACAAGGAATACACAATCTGACATGGAGCTGAACTATTTACGCGTAACATTGACTAAAAGCTAAAACAATTAAAAGGTAAGGCGATTAAAATCTTTAAACTTACGGCAAATACTTGTTTTTTCAAAACAATATTTAGCGGATTAGCGCATCCATAATTTTCGGAAAAGCTACGATACTGCTACTATAGATGTAAGTCCCGCCATACATTTCAAGTCCGCACTCATTACATTCGCTTGCGTGCTTTCCATTGCTATCAGGTTTAGACGGCAGGTTTAGTGTACAGGCTTAAGTTTTTTTAAACCCGATTGGAACGGCAGCCCTGAGGCAAGAGGGCTATAGTGTAAAGCGGGGCTGCATTTGCCAAGAAAGACTGACACTCTTTTCCTAAAATTCAACATCTACACGAAAATCATTAAAAAATTGATGCCCGTTGGTCGAAAAATTACAGGCGTTGGTCTAAGGTTAAATGCTTATGGTATAAAATGGCGAAAAGCCGTGAAACGTTTCTAATTTCTCACCGTCTTATATTCGAAAACATCCTGAAAAAGGTTGGCAATTAACAGAAAATCAAAAAGATAAAAATATTGAGATTATGAAAACTTCTATTAAAAATTTATTCGTGGTAGCATTAGGTTTGGTAACTATGACTACATCAGCATTTGCAAATGATAACGTTAACGTGAATGCAAAAAGTACTTCGGTAGTAAAAAATGTAACTGTTTTAACCGAGGTAAAAAACATCGACAAAATAGTAGTATCTGGGAATGTTGAAGTGTTTGTAGTACAAGCTCCAACAGAAAGTGTAAACGTTTATGACAGCTATTACTCAAAAAATGCTTTAGTGCAACAAAGAGATGGTGTTTTGCGTATCAGCTCTTTCGAAAAAGAACCATTAACGGTAACGGTGTATGTGCGTAACCTCTCGGCTATCGAAGCAAATGATAATACCATAGTAAAAACTTACGGGAAGGTTAACTTTTTGAGCTTAGATGTTTTGTTAACTGGCAATGCAATTGCCAACATCAATGCTAACACGGTAAATCTCTATACTTCAGTAAAAGACCAAGCAAGCTTAAAACTGAGTGGGGTTACAGAAGAACACTATGCTTTACTAGGTACTTCAGCAAAATTGACTACAGGCAATTTTATCGCAGGTACATCTGATGTCAAATCTATCGCTCCTAAATATGTGGTATATGCCAAAGCAGTAGCTAGAACTTTAGAAACACTGGCTACTAGCGATGACCTTTTGGCAAAATAAAATCCCGCTCCCTTAATTGGGCTCTATATAAGTGTAAAAGGCAGTTCATTTGGTTTGGATTACCTTTTTGGCTTTCAATATAATTATCTAAATTGTCAGGAAATCTAAATTAATGCAAAAATTAAAGCAATATGAACAGTTGTTTCATATGTTCTCAAGCATGGGTCAACTATCTTCTCAATTGAAAGAGGCTATTTTAGAGAATAGTAAGATTGTTCATTTTGAAAAGAACCAAATGGAAAGAGACAGAAACAAGGATTAATTCTCCAGCTGGTTATGCAAATGACGCTAGCCAACTAAATTTAACTAAAGTTGATACCATAGTTAGAGTTCCAAATAACAAGGCTGAAGTTGAAATTCAACTTAGAGATATTTTAAAATATGCTGAAGATAATAAGCTAAAGATATCCATTGCCGGTGCAAAGCATAGTATGGGCGGGCATACCATTTATCCTAACGGTATAGTATTAAATATGCTTCCGTACAAGCAAATGCAGCTAGATACTATAAATAATATATTAACTATTGGTTCGGGTGCTTTATGGGGTGATGCTTTAACCTATTTAGATCAACATAGGAAATCTATAGCGGTAATGCAATCGTTCAGCTCGTTCTCGGTTGGTGGTTCTATAAGCGTAAACGGACATGGTTGGCAAAAGGATTCGCCACCTATTTCTTCGAGTGTAGTTTCATTTACGTTAATGAAAGCAGATGGAGAAATTGTAAATTGTAGTAGGGAGGAAAATGCTGAGCTTTTTAATTTAGTGATTGGTGGTTATGGTTTATTCGGCATTGTTTTAGATGTAAGGCTAAAGGTGGTAGATAATGTTGCACTGAAATATAAGTACATTCGTTTAAGCCCAGTTAACTATGTTAGCTATTATAAAAAATACATTACCGAGAATCCAGATGTAAATCTAGTTTTTGGGAGATTACGCATCTCTGATAAGCATTTTCTGGAGGAGGCGACTTTAAATTTCTTTGTAAGAGATAAAAGTTTGGTTGTTCCTCTTCAACAACAGAGCAGTGTTGAAGCAAAGCGATTAGTCTTTAGAGGCAGTGTAGACAGTGAATACGGAAAGAGGTTGAGGTGGAATTTGGAAACAACAGCGAATAAAATATCAAAAAACACAATCTTTTCCAGAAATGAGCTGCTTTACGAAGATGCTACCTTGATAGAAAATAAGGATCTGCATCTACAGATCTACTTCAAGAATATTTCATTCCAGAACGAATAATCTTGTAGACGTTGCAATAAAAAATAGCGGAACGTTCTACTTGCCTTATAGGTTACACATTAACCGTGATAAAATGAGAAAGATATATCCGCAAGTAGATAGTTTCTTTAAATTGAAACTCAAATATGATCCTGATGAATTATTTAACAATAAATTTTACCAGCATTATAAGTAATAAGCCTTACGAAGTTTTCGAAACTTCGTAAGGCCTTTATTTAAGTCCCTTTTAGGGATTTAGGTTACAAATCAAACTTAATGCCCTGTGCTAATGGTAAAGTATTCGAATAGTTGATCGTGTTTGTTTGTCGGCGCATGTAACCTTTCCAAGCATCAGAACCACTTTCTCTACCACCGCCAGTTTCTTTTTCGCCACCAAAAGCGCCGCCAATTTCAGCACCAGAGGTACCGATATTTACGTTGGCAATACCGCAATCAGATCCTTGAGCAGAAAGGAACTGCTCTGCTTCACGTAGGTTCAAGGTCATAATAGCCGAGGACAAACCTTGCGGCACGCCATTTTGTAAAGCAATCGCTTCTTCCAAATCATTGTACTTAATCAAGTAAAGAATTGGGGCAAAGGTTTCGTGCTGTACAATTTCGTAATGGTTTTCAACCTCGGCAATGCAAGGTTTAACGTAACAACCAGAACTATATTCATTGCCTTCTAAAATACCACCTTCTACTACAAATCTGCCACCTTCTGCCTTACATTTTTCAATAGAAGCGAGGTAAGCATTAACTGCATCTTTATCAATCAATGGACCAACATGGTTGTTTTGGTCTAAAGGGTTGCCAATGCGCAGTTGACCGTACGCTTTTACCAATTTAGCTTTAAAAGTTTCGTAAACACTTTCGTGTATAATCAGCCTACGCGTACTGGTGCAGCGTTGTCCAGCAGTACCTACGGCACCGAAGACTGCCCCAATTAATGACATATCTAAATCAGCATCTTTTGAGATGATAATGGCATTATTACCCCCTAATTCTAAAATGGTTTTACCTAAACGATTGGCTACCTGCAATGCAACGGCTTTGCCCATTCGGGTAGAACCGGTCGCAGAAACCAAAGGTACACGCGTGTCTGCACTTAATAATTTTCCAATTTCGGCATCGCCGATGATCAGGCTGGAAACTCCTTCTGGGATATCATTGGCAGCAAAAACTTCTTCCACTATACGTTGACAAGCAATGGCTGTAATTGGTGTTTTTTCTGAAGGTTTCCAAACACAAACATTTCCGCAAACCCAAGCCAAAGCTGTATTCCAGGCCCAAACTGCCACGGGGAAGTTAAATGCAGAAATGATGCCTACCACGCCAAGTGGATGCCATTGTTCGTACATACGGTGGTTCGGTCTCTCACTGTGCATGGTTAAACCGTACAACTGACGTGACAGACCTACAGCAAAGTCGCAGATGTCTATCATTTCTTGTACTTCGCCTAAGCCTTCTTGCAAGCTTTTGCCCATTTCGTATGAAACCAAAGTACCCAAAGCATTTTTTTGTTTTCTTAACGCATCCCCAAACTGACGTACGATTTCGCCGCGTTTAGATGCAGGAACTTTGCTCCAGTATTTGTAAGCTTGTTGAGCAGTGCTGATCACGTGGTCGTATTCTTCCAAAGAAGCAGCAAAAACTGAAGATATTTTTTCTCCGTCAACCGGTGACATACTATGGATATGCTCGCCATTTGCTGCGTGGCTCCATTTGCTGCCAGTGCTGTAAGATGGGTTATATCCGGCAATGCCTAGTTGTGCTAAAATTGAACTGATATCTGGTTTCATATTAATAATATTTTAATCGGATGTATACAAATCAACAAAAAATAAGAGAGAAAGAGGTTATCCTGTTGTCGGTTTTTTGTCTTTATTCCTCGCTCCTTGTTCGTTAAAATCTAATTGCAATTTTCTTTATGTATCTATTAGGTAAACGATTTTCCACCCGTTTTCTGTTTTTATCAGCTAAAAGAATTGACTCCGCAATGGCTGAACCTATCCGCAATGTAAAACTTATAGTCTGTCCAAACGCTGGCTAAATTGTCTATCAAAATCTTAGTGAAGGTAATTCTCTCGTCGTAAATTTCTTGGAGCAGTTTCGTGATGCTGGAAATGAAGGTATTCAAATCTAAACCCACCATCGCCTGATTTCCCATTTTGCTCTTGCCAATGGTTTTTAAAATAGCATCATTATTAAATGAGGTCCGGACCAAAATGCGGTCTGATTTTCGCATGCTATCAAATAATTGATTGATCGTGTTTTTGATTGAAATTCATCCTCGTTCTGTGCAAACGATTTTTTTGCTAATGGTAACCTATGATTATTTAATAAAGATTTCAGTTTATTCATGACTTTTAGGTTACCTTTTTCAAACTAAATATATCGAAATTTGTATTATAATAAATAATGGTCCCTGCCAAGCGGCCGCAAAACACCCACACGCTAACTCCTCTAATTCTTTTATTTATAAACATTTGAGTTGCATATTGTGTGTATGTTGATAATTTTTTGGTTACTCTGTTTAATAATTAATGTAAACTTATAGTGTAATACCAAGCAATAGGGGCTGTTCTTTTAAATATTCAAAACATGGAAGAAGAATTTGAATTTGATTTTAATGAAGATGCGCAACATTCTGTAGAACGTTATGAAGAGATGATCCGTAACGAGGATCAGTATTTTTTTGATGCGCAAGCTTTTGAATATATCATAGATAACTACATAGAAAAGAACGATCCGGCAAAGGCGTTAGAGGTAATTGATTTTGCACTTAACCAACACCCTTATGCTGCTGTTTTCTTAATTAAGCAAGCGCAATTATTATTATTTACCAACGAGGTAGACAGGGCATTTGCTGCACTAGAGAAAGCAGAGATGTTAGAAGCATCGGAAGCAGATATCTATATCCTTAGAGGTAATATTTACCAAAATATGGACCGCCATGAAGAAGCTTTAGAAAATTACGAGAAAGCACTCACATTGGCGGAGACCACTGATGAAATACTATTGCAAATCGCATATGTTTATCAAAATATGCATGATTATGAAAATGCAATTGTCTACATCAAGCGAAGCTTAGAACAGAACATGGAAAACAAAGACGGTCTTTATGAACTGGCTTTTTGTTATGATATTTTAGATAAGCAGGAAGAAAGCATTCAATTTTATCAAGAGTATATTGATAGCGATCCTTATTCTTATGCTGCATGGTACAATTTGGCAAATTCTTTTCATAAGCTAGAGCTGTATGAGAAATCTATTGATGCTTATGATTATGCGATACTGATTAAGGAGAACTTTTCTTCAGCTTATTTTAACAAGGGAAATGCATTAGTCCAGTTAGATAAGTATGAAGAAGCGATTGAAGTTTACAAGCAGACCTTTGAATACGAACCACCTAATGCGGACACGTATTGTGCCATTGGCGAATGCTATGAGAAGCTAGAGCAAATGGGCGAAGCAAGGTCATATTATAAGAAATCTGTAAAGATGGATCCCAAAATGGCTGATGCTTGGTTTGGGATAGGTGTGACCTTGAATTCTGAAGAACGATATTTTGAGTCATTGCATTTTTATAAGAAAGCGCTAGATCTTGATAACGAGAATGCAGATTTCTGGTTTGCAATGGCTGATGCATATTATAAATTAGGCCAGATTGATGAGTCTATTGACGCCTACTACAAAGTTTTGGAACTTAACCCGGTAGACGTGGAGGCTTGGCTAGATTTTTCCACGGTGCTGTATGAGCAAGGCCGTTTAGTAGAAGCTTCTGAAACCATGTTGGACGCAATTAAAAACAATCCGGATGCTGCGGAGCTTTATTATAGGATGGTTGCTTACATGTTTGCCTTGGGTAAATTACAGGAAGGGGTGGATTATTTACAAACTGCTTTAGAAATAGATCCCGACAAACATTATATTTTGTTTGAATATTTGCCACAATTGCAGAATAATAGCACTATAGTTGCAATTATTAGCAACTATATTAAATAAAAGGAAAACTAAAGCCGCATAGGTGCGTAAAAAAACGCAGAGTTTTTTAACTTTGCAGCCATATGAATTACACGTTAAACAACATTCCTGAACGTACAGTTAAGCCGCGCCAAAAAGGATTAACCATGGTAATGGACAAGGGCTTAAGTTTAAGGCAAGTTGAAGATTTCTTGGAAGTTTCTGGTACGCATACAGATATTGTAAAGTTAGGTTGGGCTACTTCGTATGTAACACCTAACTTAAAGGAGAAATTAGCTTTGTACCGCAGTGCGGGTATTCCAGTTTATTTTGGAGGTACTTTGTTCGAAGCTTTTACTATCAGAAATCAATTCGAAGATTACCAAAGAGTACTAGACGAATTTGGAATGGAATACGCCGAAGTTTCTGATGGTTCTATGGATATTGCCCACGAAGAAAAGTGCAATTACATAGAAAAATTGGCTAAACAGGTAACCGTAATTTCTGAAGTTGGTTCTAAAGATGCCACAAAGATTTTTGCTCCTTATAAGTGGATCCAATTAATGAAAGCTGAAATTGAAGCTGGATCTTGGAAGGTGATTGCCGAAGCAAGAGAAGGTGGGAATGTAGGTATTTACCGTGGAACTGGCGAGGTTAGGGAAGGATTAGTGGATGAAATCTTAACGCAAATACCAGATGAAAAAATCATTTGGGAAGCTCCCCAAAAAGAACAACAAGTATGGTTCATCAAATTAATTGGTACTAATGTAAACCTGGGCAATATTGCTCCTGCAGAAGTTATTCCACTAGAAACTATTCGCCTTGGTTTGCGTGGCGATACTTTCGACTATTTTTTGAACAAATAATAACCGATATTTAAACAGTCCATGCCAAACCCGTATGGATTGTTGTGCTTTTACGATATGAGAACTTTTGGCTTAATTGGCTACCCACTTTCTGCGTCTTTTTCTAAGCAATTTTTTGCGGATAAATTTAAGGCAGAAGGTATTGAAGACTGTAAATATGAACTTCATCCTATCCCTCAGGCTAAAGAATTACTCGATTTAATTGAGGCCGATCCTTTACTTTGCGGAATTAATGTGACGATTCCACATAAAGTGAGTGTACTGCCATTTTTAACTACATTAGACGATGCCTCTGAAAAAATTGGTGCGGTAAATTGTATTGCGATCGATCAGTCTGGAGAGAAGCCATATTTGAAAGGCTATAATACTGATGTTTATGGCTTTGAAGAATCGTTGAAACCTTTGTTGAAACCACATCATACCAAAGCCTTGATTTTTGGAGATGGCGGAGCGGCAAAAGCAGTAAAATATGTTTTTAATCAGTTAGGGATTCCTTTTATTTCTGTAGTTAGAAATGCACAGCCAGATGCAGTTTTATATTCTAGCGTTACTAAAAAAGTTTTAGAAGAATATACCATTTTGGTAAATACTACCCCATTGGGAATGTATCCAAATGTAGAATCTTTTCCTCCAATTCCTTATCAACATTTAAGCGACAGACATTTAGCTTATGATTTAGTTTACAATCCAGAAGAAACTGCCTTTTTAACTAGGGTAAAAGAACAAGGGGGTGCCATTAAAAATGGCTTGGAAATGCTACATTTACAAGCAGAGCGCTCTTGGGATATTTGGAATGATAATAAATGAAAGAATGATTGAATGAAAAAATATTTGATAGTACAGAAGCCAAATGTTCATAATCTAAGTATTTAATCATTTACTCATTCAAAATTACAATCATGGGCACATCATTTCGTTTTTTTTGCTTTATTTTACTCATAGCACTGTTATCAGCTTGCACTAACGAAAAGGTATCGACACCTAAGCCAAAGGGATATTTTCGTATTCATTTTCCAGAAAAGAAGTATCAAACTTTTAATGGTGACTGTGCTTATAAGTTTAGCTATCCTATTTATGCACAGCTTTCTGATGATACAGACAAGAATGCGGCTCCTTGTTGGAAGAATTTAAATTTTACGCAGTTTAACGGCATTTTACACATCACTTATTATGATGTTTTTTCTCCGAAAGCTTATAATGAAATGACGGAAAATGCACGTACTTTAGCAATGAAACATACCGTCAAGGCAGATGCAATAGACCAACGAATCATTAATTATCCAGATAAGAAAGTATATGGGATTTATTATAGTATTGCTGGAAATACTGCATCTTCAATACAATTTTTTTTAACTGATAGTGCCAGTCATTATCTAAGGGGGGCATTGTATTTCAATGAACGACCACAATATGACTCTATTCAGCCAGTTGTTAAATTTATCAAGCAGGATATTGATAGGTTAATAGAAACGTTTGAATGGAAGAAGTAGGAGAGACCGAAGTCAGATGGTGTAGCGCTCAATCGTAATTCGTAAATCTAAAATTGTAATTTAAAATGATTAATCTACAACAATTTACTTTTAATCCTTATCAGGAGAACACTTATGTTTTATATGATGAAACTGGAGAGTGTGTAATTATAGATCCAGGAATGTATGAAGGGCATGAACAAAACAAGTTAGTGAATTTCATTAAAGAAAAAGGTTTAAAGCCTGTTTTGCTTTTAAATACGCATTGTCATATTGATCATGTGCTAGGTAATAAATTTGTATTTGATCAATGGGGTTTAAAACCACAATTTCATAAAGGAGAATTGACACTGTTACACAGTGTAGTTAGTTACGCACCTCAAATGGGTTTTCAGTACCAGGTTTCTCCAGAGCCGGAAGTATTTTTAGAAGAAACAGGTACGGTTTCTTTTGGGAGCAGTCAGTTAGAGTTGATATTTGCGCCAGGTCATTCGCCGGCACATTTATGTTTCTATGCCAAGCAAGAAAATTTCTTAGTTGGTGGCGACGTGTTATTTTTTCGTAGTATAGGGCGCACAGACCTGCCAGGCGGCAACCATCAGCAGCTGGTAGAAAGTATTAAGACCAATATTTTTGCTTTGCCAGATGATTGCGAAGTTTTTCCTGGACACGGTCCAAGCACCACTATTGGTTATGAAAAAGTAAATAACCCTTTTTTGGTAGGCTAAGCATTTACCTTTTACCTATCTTTGATTTGTGAACACTGCTTTTTTCATAGCTCGTAGGTATCTCTTCGCAAAGAAGTCAACCAATGCCATTAATATCATTTCGGCAATTTCGATGTTAGGTGTGATGGTTGGTAGTGCGGCGCTAATTATCATTCTATCGGTGTTTAACGGCTTTGAAGACATGGTGCTGAAAATATTCAACAGTATTACTCCTCAAATTGTCATTGCTCCAGCTCAGGGCAAAACCTTTAATCCAAATTCAGTTTATTTCAATCAACTGAGAAAGGATGAAAAAGTATATTCATTCACTGAAGTTTTGGCTGGAAATGCCTTGGTACGGTATGGTACGAAACAAACTCCAGCCGTAGTAAAAGGCGTAAGCAGCGACTTCCTTAAAAACAAAAGTTTAGATACCATCATGGTCGACGGAACTTTTGTGCTAGAGAATAAGATAGGGCAGCCGCAAGCCGTAGTTGGCTCTGCCTTACAAGCATTTTTGGATACCAATCCAGCTGATCCGTTCGAGCAGCTCCAGATCTATTCCCCCAAAAAGGGCGCCACTGGTAGTGCTGTTAATCCAATGGATGATTTTACGATGTTGAGTATTTCACCGGCTGGAATTTTTGAAATACAACAAGATTTTGATAATCTATTGATCGTGCCGTTAGGTTTTGCGAGGGAATTGCTAGGCGAAACAAAAAATGTTTCTGGCATTGAAATAAATGTGAGGCCGGGAGTCGACGCCGAATCTTTTAAAAAGCAGGTGTCCGAAGATCTGGGCAGCAATTATGTAGTTAAAAACAGAATTGAGCAAAACCAGGCATTATATAATGTATTGGGTTCAGAAAAATGGATGGTTTTCATTATCCTTACTTTTATTTTAATTATCGCAATATTTAATATCATTGGCTCGTTAACAATGTTAGTCATCGATAAGCAAAAGGACATTTCGGTGTTGAGCAGTCTAGGCGCAGGTAAGCGATTAATTCGAAAGATTTTTTTAGCTGAAGGCATGATGATTACCTTAACAGGTTGTGTTCTTGGTATATCAATTGGATTCATTTTCTGCCTACTGCAACAACGTTTCGGATGGGTAAAAATGGGCGACGCAAATTTTATGTTTTCTAATGCTTACCCTATTGGACTAAAGTGGAAAGATTTTGTGTTAGTTTTTTTTACTGTTAGTTTTTTTTCTTTTATAGCCGCAGGTTTGGCATCAAATTTAAGTATAAGAAAGATAGATCGTATAAATCAAGATCTCTAACCTATGTGTAGTCGTAATAAATTATTTTTGGGATTGTTGTTAGCCGTAAGTTTTTTGTGGGCTTGTGGTAACAATAAAGATGCTGAACAAGAGAAAGGAAAGTCTATTACTCTAAAAGGATTGTATAGTTTTGGTCCAGAAGTTAAATCTTTTACAGATTGTGATGAAGGGCGAGAGTATTGGGTGGCAGATAGCGCTAAAAACTTAGAATTACAATATGCTAATTTAGGTTTCGAAAAGCCTTATACACCAGTTTATATTGAGGTGGAAGCGCATTTGATTAAATCTGATACGACTACAGTCACGGGTGGTTACGATTCTACGATGGTGGTTACTAAAGTGCTCAAAGTTCTAAAAGATATTCCCGAAGGCCCTTGTAACCAGTAACCAGGAGTTGGCGCTAGATTTTTGAGTAAAAGTTAGTTGCTACTATTAAATTTAGTGCTGCTTTCCCTAACGTCGAATAGTCATCAGTAGGGGTTTAATTAAAGTAGGTTCTAAATTTCAAATGAAGTTTGTGACTAGGCTGTAGCCAAAGCCCCAGTTCTTCGCTCTTTATTCCTTGCTTCTTAATCCAAAATATATAAACTCTTTCCTATTGCTGGAATTACTTCGTTTTTGATTGCAATATTAAACAACGTATCAATTGCTTTTTTGCCTTCAATACCTAGGTCTACAGAGTACTGGTTAACGTAAAGTTCAATATGTTTGTACATGACTTCTTCTTCCATCGACTGCGCATGTTCCCGTATAAAATCGATGCCGGATTTTGGGTTGGCGAAAGCAAATTCTACAGATTTTCTCACTAAACGATTTACTTTTTCCTGAATTTCAATTGGTAGCTGTCTGTTCGCCACAATGCCACCCAAAGGGATGGCACAGCCCGAAAGCTTTTCCCAATATGCACCTAAGTCTAAAACTTTGTGTAGATCTTTAGCTTGGTACGTAAATCTATTTTCGTGGATAATTAAGCCCAAGTCAATCTCATTGTTAAGTAATGCATTCTCAATATCAGAAAATACCATTTCTTGCTTATGCGTTAGTTTAGGATAAGCTACGCCCAATAAGAAATTTGCCGTAGTATATTTGCCGGGAATAGCAACTTTCAGCTTTGGATTCTCACTGTTGATTTCATGTGCTATCTTTTCTGCATCTTGTTTTCTGCAAATTAACAATGGGCCTACACCGAAGCCTAATGCACTGCCTGCATTTAATAATGCATATTGCTCTGCAACGTATGCAAAAGCATGAAAACTTAGTTTGGTAATATCTAATTCGCCACGTAAAGCTTTCTGGTTAAGCGTTTCTACGTCATCAAAAAATACCTTAAAGCTTAAACCTTCGGTATCTATTTTTCCGTGGATGAGTGCATCGAATATAAAAGTGTCATTAGGGCAAGGCGAAAAACCAATTGTTAGTTCCATGCGGTAAATTTATGAGTAGAGATTTAAACTATGGTCATTTAGAGTTCATAGTTTAAGCAGACACTTTTATTGGCGGTTTTTCATTGGTAATATCCCGGGTAACTTTTGTAAAGCCTACAATTTCTTTTCGCTCGTTATGAACAGCTGTAATCACTACACGCGCCATAAATTGAGTGTTGTCTTTTCTGGTCCTATAGCCTTCATCTCTGGCAACCCCATGTTTCCTTGCAGTTTCTAGCATCATTTGAGGCAGTCGTTCTCTTTGCTGTTGTTCATTGTAGAAGATACTGAAATTTCTTCCAACGATTTCACTGGTCTTATAGCCTTTAATTTTTTCGGCGCCCTTATTCCAGTTCTCAACGTTTCCTTGTATGTCCAATAATAAAATGGCATAATCCTCAATCTCACCTACCATATTATTATAACGAAACAATTTGATATCGGTAGTACCCGTTGCTTCGTTAACAATTGAACGGATTTTTGTGTCTAAGATCTTCGCAACATCGATTATCATCTTTAACCATGTTTTATCCATTTCTACTGCATCCATTTCGGCTAAATTTAATAGGCCTAGTATGGAAGAAAATGGTTGCCTAATTTCATGCGATTGAAGTTGAGCAATGGCTCGGAGAGATTGGTTTTTTTCCTCTAACTCCTGTAATCGCTTATTTAGCTCTTGTTCAACCATCCGTGACTCGATTACATATACGATCTGCTGGGCCAAAGACTTCAATATTCTGAGTTGAATGTGGTCAATTTGGTCAGGCTTCACATCAATTAGGCATAAAGTGCCAATTTTAACTCCGTCATTTGTAGTAAGAGCTGAGCCAGCATAAAAACGTATTCTTGATTTTTTCGTTAGCTCTAATTGAAACGAGGTATTAAAGTTTCTTATGTCTTCTATGATTACCGTTTCTTCTTGATCGATAGCGGATCTACAAAAAGCTAATTCTTCATCGTTTAAATTTATGGCAATCTCTGATGATGAATTTATCCAATTGCTACCATCTTCAAACAGTGAAATAATTGAAATAGGTTTATTACAAGTGTCTCTAGCCAACTTAAGAATATGTTTCAATTCCTCTGTAACGGCATGGTTCTCTTGTAAAAAATCTCTAACCTTTAACAGTCGCTTTGTCGCTTCTGAAGCTTTATCTACTATTTCTTCCAAGATTTTACTTTAATATGCACTGATATGATGTGGATGTCACTATGCTAGTGCGTCTAAAAATATGCCAGTTTACTAAACTGTAAGTAATAAAGTGGTTAGACAGCAATAATATTCCTCGGCTGGAGGCTACGAATAGCGTAAACTTTAAATTCTGTTTTCTAAAAAGTCTATTAGCCAGTTGTTTATCGTTGAAATAGCTAAGCCAATTTGCCAGTTTTCTCTATTTCGAGGTTCTACATAATTAGATATACTGCGAATTTGTAGAGCTGGGATACTTAATTGCTCGGCGGCGTAAAAAATAGCAGCGCCTTCCATACTCTCTACTTGAGGATGGTACAACCGAGTAATGTTTTCTATGCTTTGGGCATTTCCATGCACTTTATTTACAGTGATCCCTTTCACTTCTTCTAATTGTAAGTCTTTTTTTACGGTTGATGAAAAACTATTTTTCCCAAAACCTAGCTGCGGTAAAGTGATAAATTCTTCATGGTCTTCTGCACCCAGCTCTGCAAAAGTGTCTTCAATAACATTCACAAGCTCCCCTAATTTGATATTCCTATCGAAGCTGCCTGCAATACCTATGTTAATAGCTAACTTGTACTTTTTATTCAATTTTTGTCCAAGAGCAAATGCGGTTGCCACCATACCAACACCTGTAATTAAAAAGTCGAAATTTTCAGTTTCTATGAAATGGCTAGACTTTAAGTTGAAATATGCTATCGTTGGTGCAATTTCGGCTTCGGTGGCTGCTATGATTAGGGTTCTCATGATGCTAATTAACGATATTTTTCCGGTTGTTCGGTTGTTTGTACTTGGTTTTTAGTGTTTAGTAATGTGGTTAACTAGAGAAGTTAAACTTATGAAGTTTACTGTTTTGACTTTAACAAAAAAGATTGCAACGGAAAGTGCGACTAACATCGGCATGAAATGTTGAATAGCTTTTTAAAAAATAGAGTATGCTCAAATTTGCAATTCTTCGGTATATCTTGCTTTGTCTAATCTTCGCCTGTCGACTTTATACTGTATATTTGCATTTTATTTTGAGAAAATGATTTATATCACACGTAGAGAAAGTTTCAATGCTGCACATAAACTGGCTAGACCAGATTGGACAGAAGATGAGAATACGGCAGTTTTTGGCAAATGCGCAAATCCAAACTGGCACGGACATAACTACCAATTGTATGTTACTGTTAAAGGTGAAGTTAATCCTGAGACTGGATTTTTGGTCGATTTGAAGTGGTTAAAACAAGTAATCAATACACATGTAATTGATAAAGTAGACCATAGAAACCTGAACTTGGACGTTGATTTTATGAAAGGAAAATTGGCATCAACCGAGAACCTAGCAATTGCAGTTTGGGATATCTTAAAGCCACATGTTAACGAAAGTGGTGCACAACTGCACTGCATTAAAATTTACGAAACTGATAATAACTACGTCGAATATTTCGGCTAATCCCATCTCCTTATGGCACACAATCACGACCACGATGATGAAGAATTATTGGGCTATCAAAAGATAGAGCGATATGATGATCACAAAATTAATGGTGTTGCGGTACACTATAAAGATATTTTAACACAATTGGGCGAAGATCCAGAGCGCGAGGGTTTGGTTAAAACGCCTGAACGTGTGGCTAAAGCTTTACAATATTTAACGCATGGGTATGACATAAAGCCTGAAGAAATCTTACGTTCGGCGATGTTTAAAGAAGATTACAGCCAAATGGTAGTGGTTAAAGATATTGAGGTTTTCTCGATGTGCGAACACCATATGCTGCCGTTTTTCGGAAAGGCGCACATTGCATATATTCCTAACGGCCACATTGTAGGCTTAAGCAAAATTCCACGTGTGGTTGATGCTTTTGCACGTAGGCTGCAGGTACAAGAACGTTTAACCAACGAAATCAGAGATTGCATTCAAGATACCTTAAATCCAGCTGGAGTAGCTGTGGTGATGGAGTGTAAGCATTTGTGTATGGCAATGCGTGGCGTGCAGAAACAAAATTCTGTGACTACTACATCTGCATTTACCGGTGGATTTTTGAACAACGATAAAACCCGTGCAGAGTTTTTAAGGTTGATTACGGCTAATTTGCACTAACAAGCCCAAACTCTTAAAGGGGCTTTTGGATAACAAACAAGATTTAACAACAATATAAATTTCCCCTTTAGGGGATTAAGGGGTATGAAAGCATATATTTTTCCAGGGCAAGGTGCCCAATTTGTAGGCATGGGTAAGGACTTATACGAAAACAGTCCGTTGGCTAAAGAACTTTTTGAAAAAGCGAATGAAATTATAGGTTTCCGTATCAGCGATATCATGTTTAACGGAACTGACGAAGAGTTGAAGCAAACAAACGTAACACAACCTGCAATTTTTTTGCATTCTGTAATTTTAGCGAAAGTTTTGGGAGATGATTTTAAGCCGGAGATGGTAGCTGGTCACTCTTTGGGTGAATTTTCAGCTTTGGTTTCGGCAAATGCATTGTCTTTTGAAGATGGATTGAAATTGGTAATTGCTCGTGCTAACGCGATGCAAAAAGCTTGCGAATTACAGCCATCAACTATGGCAGCTATTTTAGGTTTGGCTGATGAAGTTGTGGAACAAATTTGTGCGGGAATTGAAGAGGTGGTACCTGCAAACTATAATTGCCCAGGTCAGTTGGTGATTTCTGGTAGCATTGAAGGAATTGATAAAGCTTGTGAGCAATTAACTGCTGCGGGAGCAAAAAGAGCATTGAAGTTAAATGTAGGTGGTGCTTTTCACTCGCCGCTAATGGAGCCAGCGAAAGTAGAATTACAGGCTGCAATTGAAGCAACGGCAATTAACGCACCAGTTTGCCCAATTTATCAGAACGTAAATGCACAGCCAACGAGTGACCCAGCGGTAATTAAAGAAAACTTAATTGCTCAATTAACTGGTGCCGTAAAATGGACACAAACAGCAACCAATATGATCGCCGATGGCGGTAATGATTTTGTAGAAGTTGGCCCTGGTAACGTGTTACAAGGTTTGGTGAAAAAAGTAAGTAGAGAGGTGCAAACTAGCAGCGCAAGTATCGCTTAGTTTTTGAAATAATTTTTGGGGCTGTTTAAAGATAATCAACCCAACGTTAGAAAAAGTTTTTACGATGTACAACATCATCACTTTTTCTGTGTTTATACGTTGGAAATAAAGATTTTGCTTTTTAGACAGCCCCATTTCTGTATATTTATATTTTAATTCAGCTCAGTTTGCATACAGGACTAAAAATTAGGTTATTGATGTTGTTGTTAGGGATATGTTGTTTTATAACAGCAATATCTTTGCGCAATTCAGTTAGCAAAAAAGACCTGTTGTTACACGAGGCAAACCAGCTTCAAGAAAATCTACTCGCTAGGGAAAGGATCATTTACGATTACTTAACCTTCCCAAATAAGTTAGAGGAGCTGAAGAGATTTAATGTTGATGATAATTTAGCAAATAATTTCATCTCAGCTTATAGGCCAGCAGGCATCAACGTGTTGGTGTACAAAAATAACCAGCTAGACTACTGGAGTACTTATAAAGTTGTTCCTAAAAATGTAGACAGATTAAAGGACGGGACTTCCTTTGTACTGCTTTCGAACGGTTATTACGAACTGGTTAAAAAGACCGTAGGCGAATATATGTTTGTTTTTATTGTAACTGTTAAAACGCAGTACGCAATAGAAAATCGTTATTTGAAGAATGAAATTTGGCCAGGTTTATTCAATAATAACACACTGGCAATTGCATCTTTCACGGATAAGGAAACTACAGAAGTATTTAGTTTAACCAAAGAATATTTATTCACGGTAAAACTAAGCAATAATTACACAGATAACATCTTTACTTCGGCGGAATTATGGCTCTGGTTGGTAGGAATTTTATTTGTTAGCTTATTTATAAATTCCTGTGGCCTATGGTTGGCTAGAAATGGAAAAGTATTACTCGGAACTCTTTTTGTAGCTGCTTATTTCATCGCTTTTAGGTTATTAGACCTTAAATATTTTTGGTTTAACCACCAATTCGACCTAAAGATATTTGACCCTACCATTTACGCAGAAAGTGACTTTCTTCCCTCGTTAGGAGATTTGCTTTTGAATGTACTTGCGTTCACATGGATTTTGATTTTTGCATATGCCCATAGAAAAATGTATGTTTTGCCAAATTGGTTGGCGAAAAAGAAAATAACAAATTACATTCTAATAGCTTTATTTGCGGCATTTTTATCTTGGATAGCTTTTATCACTGAGGACTTGTTCTTTGGTTTGGTATATTATTCGAAAATTGAGTTTAACATTAGCAATATCATTAACCTAGGGTGGGTAAGTTGGTTAAGTATATTTATTCTTTGCTTGGTTTGGCTAAATATTTATCTAATAATAGACGTCCTCGTCATGTTAGCCCAGCAATTTACTATTGGCATTAAGGGGAAATTGTTTGCTTTTTTACTTATTGTAATAGGTTTTACTATCTATAAACTAATTGTAGATTATAATGTGTTTTATTTAGTTTATGCCTTGCTAATTTTTATGATTGCCTATAACAATCATATACAAAAAGGTAGATTTTCTGTGTCGGTAATGGCGGTGGTCTTTCTTTGTATGGCTACGATTACTTCAATTAAGTACATTAAGTTTGAAGATATAAAGGAGAGAAATACAAGAGCTGGCATTGCTAATAAGTTAATGTATCAGGATGATCCTAAAGTAATGAATGCAATTGAGCTGTTGGAGCAAGGCTTAACGGTAGACTCTCAAGTGGTAAGCTATTTTAAACAGCCGCTGCTGATACAGACGACAAACTTTCATAATTACATTTCTAAAAATTACTTAGATGGTTACTTGTCTCGTTTTGAGTACAAGATGTTCGAATATAACCGTAATGACCAATCGTTAAAGAGTGCAGAAAGTTTACCAATTAGTAAATACAAAAACTTGGTGAAATACGGGGCTGTAAAAGCACAACAGGCGAGTTATTTCTACCGTGTCAATGATACTTTTGGTTTCCAAAATTATTTTGGCATTATACCTGTTTTTGATGGCGACGACCTCTTAGGGACAATGGTGGTAGAATTGGTATCTAGGCCGTATGATTATAATACACTTTTCCCTGATTTATTAATAGACGGTAAGCTGAAGAGCGAAGAAAATCTAAAGAATTACTCTTTAGCGTTTTACAAGGAAAATCAATTATTCAGTCAATCGGGTAACTATGTCTACCCAATGGTGAACACTATTTTTAAGGGCGAGCGAGATAGAATAGAATTTGTAAATGAAGATGCTGGGGATCACTCTTATAGCCATGCAATATACAAACCAGCCAATAACCGGTTAGTTGTGATCACTTATCAAAAAGTAGATTTCACAGTTAGATTAGCTACTTTATCTTTCTTCTTTTTGATCTTTATCCTTTTTGGAACTTGTGTATATAGCATAGTTTGGTTAGTAGTGAATATTAGCGATAGCAGAGGCGGTATATTTAATATCAATAGGTATTTGATGATCAATGCCAACAGAATTCTCTACAAGACTCGTATCCAATTGTCTATTGTGCTTTCTGTAGTAGCTACGTTAGTAATTGTAGGTTGGACAACTTTTTTCAATATCAAAAGCCAATATTTAGAGCAGCAGACTGAACAGGTAAGAGAAAAAGTAAGGAAAGTGCAGTTAGCTTATGAAAAGCAGATTGCCCTAGCAGGAACTATCAGTAACAATAGCGAAGCTCAGTTTGAGTTTAATCAGTTTGCTGACGTGAATGGCATATATCTGAATTTGTACGATATCAATGGTAACCTATACTTAACTACGCTGCCTCGATTATATGATTTAGGTATCATTAGTCGTAAAATAGGGCCGATGGCCTATATGCAATTGGCAGTTAAGCAAAAGTCTGAATTTATTAACCCACTAGAGACAATTGGTTATTTCAGCTATGCTGCAGCCTATGCTCCAATTAGAAATGTCGATAATCAGACCATAGCTTACATCAGTATTCCTTACTATTCAAATGAAGAGGACTATCAAGCTCGAATTGGTCTTTTTATCAATACCTTGATTAATATTTATGCCCTTGTCTTTGTATTGATAGGTGTATTGGCGGTTTTTTTGGCAAATCAGATCACAAGCCCTTTAACATTTATACAGGAAAACATCCGTAGAACGAAATTAGGACAAGCAAACCAGCCCCTCATTTGGCATAGGCAAGATGAAATTGGTGTACTGATCAAGGAATACAATAAAATGATTGCCGAGTTAGAAATTAGTGCTAATAAACTAGCGCGTAGCGAAAGGGAAAGTGCTTGGCGCGAAATGGCAAAGCAAGTGGCACATGAGATTAAAAATCCTTTAACCCCTTTAAAGTTAGGGGTACAGTTATTGGAGAAATCTTGGAGAGAGCAAGATCCTAACTTTGAGAAGAAGTTTGCTAGTTTTAACAAATCATTCGTAGAGCAGATTGATAGTTTAGCGACCATTGCATCAGAGTTTTCAAACTTTGCTAAAATGCCAGACACCAAGTTGGAACACATTCCTTTGGTGCCAATTATTGAGCAGGCAAAAGAGGTTTTCAGCTCAATGGATCATGTGGAAATCCACATCCTGAATAGAAGCAACACTGAAATTGTTGTACTAGGAGACAAGGATCAATTATTACGCTCATTTAATAATTTATTGAAGAATGCAATAGAAGCGGCAGACGGGAAAGAAAAATGTGTCATCAAAATTCATATCGCTAACGATCAGAAGCAAGCTTTTGTGGAAGTGGAAGATAATGGAAAAGGCATTGACCATAGTTTGCAAAGCAGTATTTTTAGAGCCAACTTTACTACGAAATCATCAGGTACTGGTTTAGGCCTAGCTTTCGTTAAACAAGCGATAGAAAATGCTGGCGGAAAAGTAGAATTCACGTCCGTACTAAACAATGGAACAATTTTCTATCTTACTTTTCCTTTGGCATAGTGTTTTTTAGGCTTGGTCTACTATTATTGTGTATTCATTTTAGAGGTGAGTGGATTTAAACGATAGTCGAATACAAGCTATAGAACTAAATTACATCAAGTTCTATCACGGGCTATTTCAAAAGCCGAAAAATGGTTGCCTATCGTTTTTGCTTCATGTGAGAAAGCTTAGAAGGATTACTTACTATTTACGCCTCGAATAATTGCAGTTAGTTTAGCGTCAGTTGATTTTAAATCGTAGAAGAATCGAAAAAAGGCCATAGCTTCATCTTTGGGCAAACAATCTAAAGATGAAGCTAAGGTGGTCTTTAAGTCTAGACAGGCTATATGATATTATTTTTGTTGTTTGTTATAGCTCATCATCCAGTTGATACCGAATTTATCTGTTAACATGCCAAAATAATCACCCCAAAAAGTATCCATTAGTGGCATGGTAATTTGACCATCTGTGCTTAGAAAATTAAAAATTCGATCTGCTTCTTCTCTGCTATGAGCGGCAATAGAAACTGCAAAATTGTTTCCTTGTTTAAAAGTTGGAGCCCAGTCGCCACCCACATCGCTGCCCATTAAAATAGAACTCCCGATAGGCAAGGATACGTGCATCACTTTGTTTTTATCAGTTTCCGGTACCGAATAATCTTTGCTTACCGGCATTTCGCCAAAGCGACCTATGTAGGTGAAATCGCCACCAAATACTGATTTGTAGAAATTAAACGCCTCTTCGCAGTTTCCGTTGAAGTTTAAATAGGTGTTGGTTGTTGTCATAAGATTTAATTTTGGTTAGCTAAACTTATGCAATTAATCGGTAAAAGATGTTAGTGAAGGTTTAATTTCTGTTGAAATACAAAAGGATTGCGGATGTTTTTTGCTCTGACTTTGTTAAATAGCCCTGTATTGAAAGGAGCACATTTGGCAAACTATGCGTTTGCCAACGTAATAAAGCGGAAAGCGGGACGATGAAAAAATAGCAGCACAAAAACTGCGCTGCTAAAAAATCTTAAAAGTTAAAAATGCTTATTTAAACTCGCTCGTCGTGTGGAAGTTAATATCCGGATAATCACGCTTGGTCATCTCTATCATGAAGTCGTTATCGGATAAATACACAGGATTTCCTTCTTTATCCGTACCGATGTGCTGTTGTTTACGTTTTACAAATTCGTCTAGGGTCTTTTTATCATCACTAGTTACCCAACGTGAACGGCTGTAAGTTAGGGTCCGGAAACGACATTTTGCACCATATTCGTGCTCTAAACGGAAGTTGATTACCTCAAACTGTAACTCGCCTACCGCGCCAATTACCTTACGGTTACCAGGCTGCATTACAAAAAGCTGCGCTACACCCTCGTCGGTTAATTGTTCAATGCCTTTTTCCAACTGTTTGGTACGCATTGGGTCCATGTTCTCTACTTCTTTAAAAATAGCAGGAGAGAAACTAGGAATGCCTTTGAAATGCAGTTTTTCGCCTTCCGTAAGTGTATCGCCAATTTTAAAGTTACCACTATCATACAAACCGACTACATCACCTGGCCAAGCTTCCTCAACTAAACTTTTCTCGTTAGCCATAAAATCCATAGGGTTGGCAAACTTCATTTTCTTATCCTGACGGGTGTGGTAATAGAATTTATTACGTTCAAACTTGCCCGAACATATTCTTAAGAAGGCAATTCTATCGCGATGTTTTGGATCTAAATTGGCGTGTATTTTAAATACAAAACCACTGAAATGTTTGTCTTCTACCAATACATCACGTTCTTCAGCTTCGCGGTGTCTAGGACTAGGTGCAATTTCGATGAAAGTATCTAAAAGCTCCTTAATACCAAAATTGTTAATGGCTGAACCGAAAAATACAGGGGCCAACAAACCTTCCTTGTATAAGGAAACATCTAAATCGCCATAAACACCATTCACCAATTCCGTTTCGTCTTTTAGGGTGCTAACTTCCTTTTCTTGCAGATACTCAAGTAAAGCTGCATCATTTAAATCGTTAACCTTTACTACCGAATCAGTTACCTTTGTTTTATCAGAGTGGAAAAGGTTTAATTGGTTGTGGTAAATACTGTAAACACCTTTAAAAGTGTGTCCTTGCCCAATAGGCCAAGATTGTGGACATAAACTAATGTTTAATTTCTCTTCAATTTCATCCAATAAATCGAATGCTTCCTTACCCTCACGGTCCATTTTGTTGACGAAAATAATCACCGGAGTGTTACGCATTCTACAAACGGACATCAGTTTCTCCGTCTGTTCCTCTACACCTTTCACACAGTCAACCACCAAAACCACACTATCCACTGCTGAAAGCGTCCGGTAAGTATCTTCCGCAAAATCCTTGTGACCAGGCGTATCCAAAATATTGATACGTTTACCACTGTATTCGAAACCCATTACCGATGTAGCTACAGAAATACCACGTTGGCGCTCAATTTCCATAAAATCGGAAGTATTGCTTTGGTTCGCCTTGTTACGTTTTACAGCGCCTGCAGTATTAATTGCACCACCAAAAAGCAAAAACTTCTCGGTTAATGTGGTTTTTCCCGCATCGGGGTGACTAATAATAGCAAATGTCTTTCTTTTCTCTATTTCTGGGTGTAGCATAAAATCTTGGGTTATGGCAATAGCGCAATCCAGGTTATAAAAACCTCAAATCGAATAATATAACTACGCAATGCTTCATCGAACGGCAAAGGTACACAAAAAGCACGACGCTAAAAAACGAGTGTAAATGTTTGTTTTCGAAAAGCAATTGTAGGAATTCTTCGGTTCCGAAAGTCCCGCTTTCAGTTCAATCTTTTTGTATCCTGTTGCCTTTCATAATTGTCATGCTGAGCTTGTCGAAGCATCTACTAATTAGCAAACAACTCTTCGACAAGCTCCTTTAGATTAGCATAATTATATTTATTGGATATTTAAATTGAGAAGAAGCAGGGTGAACTATGACTTAGGCTCCGAGTTAACACCTCATACCCTGATGAAGACCCTGCTTCCTT
>Ga0308159_1000387_pt1 | contig 108422 bp, 98 predicted proteins | sample PhyCR1_FD_201040 | JGI IMG/M metagenome (GOLD analysis project Ga0308159, IMG submission 201040) | Phyllosphere microbial communities from UC Gill Tract Community Farm, Albany, California, United States - DLSLC.R1 | ecosystem: Host-associated > Plants > Phyllosphere > Unclassified | place: USA...
CCCCCACCCCGGCTGTGACCCCGGCTGTGCCCAAAAAAATGCCCGCATCATGTGCGGGCATTTTTCATCATGACGGCGACGTTTACTCCGTCACCACCTTCTGCTTGTGCAGATCGGCGTACTTCACGCCGTAGTACAGGATGAACAGGTAGCACGCTGCCGGCACCAGGAACGAGATCTGCAGGCCGATGGTGTCGGCCAGGATGCCCTGGATGAACGGGACGATCGCGCCGCCGACGATGGCCATGCACAGGATGCCCGAACCCTGGCCCGTGAACTTGCCCAGGCCGTGCAGCGCCATGCTGAAGATGGTCGGGAACATGATCGAGTTGCACAGGCCGACGGCGATGATCGCCCACATCGCCAGGCTGCCATCGGTGAAGATTGCGGTGAGCACCAGCGCGATCGAACCGAGTGCGGTCACGGCCAGCGACTTGCCCGGGCTGACGTAGCGCATTACCGCAAAGCCGATGAAGCGGCCCACCAGCGCGCCGCCCCAGTACAGGCTGACGTAGCGGGCCGCGTCGGCATGCGACAGTCCCGCAATGTGCGGCTCGCCGATGAAGTTGATCAGGAAGCTGCCGATACTGACTTCAGCACCCACGTACAGGAAGATGCCCAGCGCGCCGAGCACCAGATGGCGGTAGACCATCGCGCCGCCCTTGCCGTCGACGGCAGCGGTGGTGGTGTCCTGGAACGCGATCTTCGGCAGACGCGCCAGTGCGAACAGCACGGCAAGCAGCGCGAGCGCCGCGGCCAGACCGAGGTACGGGCCCTGCACGGCAGCCGCTTCGGCCGCGCGGTGCGCCATCCGCTCGGCTTCCGGCAGCAGCGCCAGCTGGTCGGCCGACAGCGCTACCGTCGACAGGATCAAAAAGCCCCCCAGCGTTGGCGCCACCGTGGTGCCGAGCGAGTTGAAAGCTTGCGTAAGCGTCAGGCGGCTGGCGGCGGTGCGCGCAGGGCCAAGGACGGTGACGTACGGGTTGGCGGCGACCTGCAGGATCGTGATCCCGCTGGCCAGCACGAACAGCGCGAACAGGAACAGGCCGTAGCCGCCATTCGACGCCGGATAGAACAGCGCGCAGCCGGTGGCGGCGACCAGCAGGCCGGCGACGGCGCCGTTCTGGTAACCGAGGCGGCGAATCAGCGCGCCGGCCGGCAGCGAGACGACGACGTAGGCACCGAAGAAGCACAGCTGCACCAGCATCGCCTGCATATAGGTGAGGGTGTAGATCGATTTCAGGTGCGGGATCAGGACGTCGTTGAGTGACGTGATCAGGCCCCACATGAAGAACAGGATGGTGACGATGAACAGCGCCCCGGTATGCGTATTGCGTTCGCCGTCCGTCGCTGCACTGGCCACGGTCGGGGTCTGGATGGGATTCTGCATGGTCTCTCCGTTATTGGTGCAGACTAAAAATTTGATCCGACAGCATAGCCGAAACACCGCGCAAGGCGGGATATTGTTCAGTAATCAAGTAGGTCGGTATGCGCGCAAGATAATCACCCAGGCGGCCCTTGTCTTCAAAGCGCGCACGAAACGCCGATTGCTCGAACAGCACGCCCAGGCGCGGCACGATGCCGCCGCCGATATACATGCCGCCGGTCGCGCCCAGCGTGAGCGCGACATTGCCAGCCACACTGCCCAGGATCGCGCAGAACACCCGCACCGAGCCCTGGCACTCGAGACATGACCCATCAAGGGCCGCCGTGGTGATGTCGGCCGCCTTCATGCGCCGGCTGGTGCGCGCCCAGTGGATCAGCTCCAGTCCCATGCCCGACAGCAGGCGCTCGGCCGAGACGTGCCCGTACTCGCTCCACAGCGCTTCGAGGATCGCGACCTCGTCGCGGTTGACGGGCGCGAAGCTCACGTGGCCCCCTTCGCCCGATAGCGCAATCCAGCGTCCGCCGGCTGGCACCACGCCCGATACACCGAGGCCCGTGCCCGGGCCGATCAGACCAATGGTCCGGTTGGGCAGCTCGATGCCGCCGCCGATGCGCTGGCGCCCGGCCGGCGGCAGGTGCGGCAGCGCCATCGCCAGCGCCGCGAAATCGTTCACCATCAGGAGCGTGGTCAAGCCCAGTTCCTGGCGCAGCGCCTCGATCGAAAAAGCCCAGTGGTGGTTAGTCATCCGGATCTCGTCACCCTCGACCGGATTGGCAATCGCCAGCGCCGCATGGCGCACGCTGTCCACTGCCATCCCGCGCGCGCGGGCACCTTCAAGGTAGGCGCGGATCGCGTCGCCCAGCGTCAGGTAGCTGGCGCCGGTCAGCACCTCGACGTCGTCGAAGCCGCCAGCCGGATCGGACTGCAGCGCGAAGCGCGCATTGGTGCCGCCGATGTCGGCCAGCAGCCGCAGGCCGTGCGTCACCTCTGCCGTCATTTCAGGTCCTCACAGCGCACGGCATCGGCCTCTTTGGCGGCGCCACCGGCGATCTCGATGTTCGCGAAGGCTGCGGTGAACGGGCCGTCGCTGGTTACGCTGAACGGCGTATCGACCTTGGCCAGGTCCAGCCCTTTGGCCTGGAAGCAGGCCAGCGGGATCGAGACCGTGTGCTTGCCGCCATCGGCCAGACGCTTGAACAGGCTCGTGGCGTCCAGCGCCGTGTCGTTCGCGCCCTGGCGCATCGCGAGCATGACCTTGCCAGTGGGCGCCTTGGCGACCATGGTGTCGAAGCGCAGCGCGCCATCCTTGGCTGCTGCCGCCGGCACGACCATGGCGCGCGCACCGCGTGCCTCCAGCGTGGCCGGCCCGGTCCAGGCGCCCATCTTGGCATCCTGCTGCGTGTTGACCTGCGCGGTCGTCACGACGATGCCCGGCAGCGTGAAGCTCGCATTCAGGTCGGCGCCCAGCACCGTGGTTTGCCCGCCGCTGCGGATCGCCAGCGGGAAGCTGGTGCGATCGGCCTGGCTGAACACGGGGAAGGTATTGCCGGCGCTGCAGCCGCCTTGCGGAATCGTTTCATCGAGCTTGCCGAGTCTGGAGCGCGTGCCCGCCTTCAGGCCGTAGCCATAGGCGAACAGCGGTGCGTACTCCTTGTCGCCGACGTTGAGCTTGACCTGGCAGGCCGACTTCGGCCACGAGAACGGCAGTGTGCCGCGGAAGTCGTAACGCTTGCCGCCGGCGATCAACAGGTCCGACACGCCCTTGCCCTCGGAACCTGGCAGCCAGGCCGAGATGAAGGTGTCCGACAGATTCAGCAGGTCGTTGCCGTACACCGGCCGCCCCGTGACCATCACGGTAATCACGGGTTTGCCCTTGCCGGCCACCGCCTGCAGCACGGCCAGGTCTTCCGGATAGCGGCTGCTGTGGCGCAGCGTGCCGGATGGGTGGATGTCGCCATCGCCTTCCGCATACGGGCGCTCGCCGATGACGGCAATCACCGTGTCGAATTGCGTCACGTCGACGTCTTTCGCGTCGACGCTGAAGCGCACGTTCTCGCTGCCTGCCGCGTCGCGAATGCCGGTCAGGATCGTGTCGGCGTTCTTGAAATCGGCATTCGTGGTGGCGGTGCCCTGCCATGTGATCGACCAGCCGCCGCTCTGGTTCGACAGCTCGTCGGCGCTCTTGCCCACGACGAGGATTTTCTGGCCGCGCTTTAAGGGCAGGGCCGGGCCTTCGTTCTTGAGCAGCACGAGCGACTCGCGCACGGCCTGACGCGCCAGCGCGCGTGCCTGCATCGCATCGTCCTTGCCGGCATATGCGTTCTGGGCCGGGCTCTTGTCGAACAGACCGGCGCGCAGCTTGACGCGGATGATGCGGGTCACGGCGTCGTCAATGCGCGCCATCGGGATCTCGCCCGACTCAACCTGCTTGATCGTGTTGGCGATGAAGGCCTTCCAGTCGTCCGGCACCATGAACATGTCGTTGCCGGCGTTGACCGCCTGGGCGCAGCTGTCGTTGCGGCAGCCTTTCACTTCGCCGATGCCGTTCCAGTCGGTGACGACAAAGCCATCGAAGCCCATCTTGTTCTTGAGGATGTCGGTGAGCGCCACTTTGCTGCCATGCAGCTTGCCATGCTCGACGCCAGCCGCCGTATCGGTCCAGCTGTTAAACGACGACATCACGGTCTGCGCGCCCGCCGTCAGTGCCGGGACGTAGCCGGCGCCATGGATGTTGATCAGGTCAACGGCGCTGGCTTCGGTCACGCCGCGGTCCTTGCCGTTCTTGGTGCCGCCGTCGCCGATGAAGTGCTTGGCCGTCGCAATGGTGTTGGCGTCGTCCTTGAAGGCGCCCTGCATGCCTTTGACGTATTCGCCCGCGTAGCTGCGCACGACTTCCGGATGCTCGGCATAGCTTTCATAGGTGCGGCCCCAGCGATCGTCGCGCACGACGGCCAGCGTCGGGCCGAACACCCAGGCGATGCCGGTCGCACGCACGGCTTTTGCGGTGGCCGCACCGATCTCGCGCATCAGCTTCGGGTTGCGCGCCGCGCCCAGCCCGATATTGTGCGGGAACAGCGTGGCGCCCGGCACGTTGTTGTGGCCATGGACCGCGTCGGTGCCCCACACGACCGGCACCTTGATCGCCATGTCGGTCTTCATCGATGCGTCGTGGTATGCCTGCGCCAGCGCCAGCCATTCCTTCGCGCTCGCCGCCTTGTTCCCGTTCGGCCAGCTGCCGCCGCCATTGAGCACCGAGCCGAGGTAGTACTTGGTCACGTCGGCCGGCGTGGCGGTCTTGATCTCGGGCTGCGTCATCTGGCCGATCTTCTGGGCCAGCGTCATCTTGCTGACGATCTCCTGGACGCGCTTCTCGAGCGCGGCGTCCTTCGTGATCGCGCTGGTGACGCGCGGCCAGTCGGCCAGGTTGGTGTCGGCCGGGGCGGCATGCGCGAAGGCAGGCAAGGCGAGGGCGATCGCAAGGGCGAGCATGGAAGGGCGAAGCGTGGCTGTCATGGTTTGTCTCGTTCGTTGTCGTTGTATGGATTCATGCATAGGAATTCATGCCTGGCGCAGGAACGCGCCGTACCATTTGCCGCTGCTCTTGAGGCGGCGTTGCTGCGTAGCGTAATCGATGTGCACGAGGCCAAAGCGCTTCAGATAGCCTTCCGCCCACTCGAAGTTGTCGAGCAGGCTCCAGGCGAAGTAGCCTTTCACCGGCGCGCCGCCATCGATCGCGGCCTTGAGCGAGGCCAGGTGGCGCATCAGGTAATGGCGGCGCTGCACATCGTCGATCTCGCCGTCGGCGCCCACCACGTCGTCAAAGGCCGAACCGTTTTCGGTCACGTACATCGGGCCCGGGTGGTAGTCGTTCTCGATGCGCAGCAGGAGTTCGGCCAGGCCTTCGGGCACCACGGGCCAGCCCATCGCGGTGATCTCGCCTTCGGTGGTCGGCAGCACCTTGGTGTCCAGCGGCGCGTGGCCGGCGGCATGCGCGACGGTTTCGGGGAAGTAGTAATTCACGCCCATGAAATCGGTCTTGACCGCGATGGCGTCCATGTCGCCCGGCGCGACGTCGGGCGCGGCGGCGCCGACCTGCGCGAGCGTGGCTTCAGGATAGCCACGGCCGAACAGCGGATCGAGGAACCAGCGATAGCGCAGGCCATCGTGGCGCTCTTTTGCCGCGATGTCCTCGGCACTGTCGCTCGCGGCGCGCAGCGGGTGCAGGCTGACGGCCATGCCGACCTGCGCATCCGGCACGTTCGCGCGGATCAGCGGCACTGCCTTGCCGTGCGAGACGAGCACATTGTGCGCGACCTGCAGCGCCACCTTCAGGTCGGTCTTGCCGGGCGCATGCCAGCCTTCGAAGTTGCCGATGATCGCCGTACACCATGGCTCGTTGTGCGTGATCCAGTGCTTGACGCGGTCGCCCAGCGTGCGCGTCATGGCATCGGTGTAGTCAAGGAAGGCGTCGATCGTGGCGCGGTCTTCCCAGCCGCCCGCATCCTGCAGCGTTTGCGGCAAGTCCCAGTGGTACAGCGTGGCCCACGGCTGTAGCCCGCGTTCGAGCATGCCGTCGACCAGGCGCGAATAGAAATCCAGGCCCTTCTGGTTCGGCGCGCCGCCGCCTTCGCTAAAGATGCGCGGCCAGGCGATCGAGAAGCGGTAGGCGTTCAGGCCCATGCCGCGCGCGATGTCGAAGTCTTCCGGCCAGCGGTGGTAATGGTCGCAGGCGACCAGGCCGTTGGAGCCGTCGCGGATGGTGCCAGGCGTGGCGGCGAAGCGGTCCCAGATCGATTCCACGCGGCCGTCGTCGCGACCGGCGCCTTCGATCTGGTAGGACGATGTGGCGCAGCCCCACAAAAAATCGCGGGCAAAATCGCTGCGCTGCGGCGCTTGTGGCTCGGGGCGGTTGGCAGTGGTCATGGGTTTCGCTTTATCTGGTCAATAAGGTCTGATTGAAAATTTTCGGGAAAACATCCAAGTCGTTTGGAAAGCTTTCCAGTTCGTGTCCAAAAAAATGGCCGCGCGCGGCCGGTGCTGGCTGCGCCAGCGATGTCATGTTTTCTTGCCCTCGTGTTTGGCCTTGGCTTTGGGTTTGGCCTTGCTGCCTGCGGCTCTGGCCAGCGATGCGCGCATTGTCACGCTGACGGGGAACGTACGCGCCACCGGGCGGCCCAGGTCATAGCAGCGATTGAGCAGGGCGTTGATGCCGGCCAGCGTCATCTCGCGCCATGGCATGTGCACCGACGTCAGGCGCGGCGCCGCGAATTCGGCGCTGGGTGTGTCGTCGTAGCCGATCACCGACAGGTCGCGCGGCACGCTGATGCCGGCTTCCTGGAAGTACGACAGCGCGCCGACCGCCATCTCGTCGTTGGCGCAGAAGAGCGCCGTGCACGGCGTCTTCGATTCGACCAGCGCCTTGGCCGCCAGCCAGCCGCCCTGCGGCGAGAAGTCGCTTTCGGCGATCCAGACCTTGTCGGTATCCAGGCCTTCGGCCAGCAGTTCGTGCATGAAGCCGTCGACACGCGCCACGTTGTCGATCAGCGCATTCGGGCCGGCGATGACGGCGATGTCGCGGTGACCATGGTCGAGCAGCGCGCGCGCCGCCAGGCGGCCGCCCAGCGCATGGTCGACCGTGAAGCACTGGCCGGGCAGGTCGGCGAAATCGTGGTTGAGCGAGACGATCGTGCGGCGCTTGGCGCCCAGCGCGGCGATGTCGTCATCGGTCAGCGCGCTGGTCATCATGATCAGGCCATCGCAGCCCCGCTCGATCAAGAATTCGATACCTTCGATGGCCTGGTTGCGCGCGTCGCCCAGGCCCACGCCGAAGGCCACCACCATGTGCAGGCCGGCGGCGCGCAGTTCGGTATCGATGATCTGCAGGATCGGCGTGTAGAAGGTGCCCGACAACACCGGGATATAGACGCCGACCATCCGGCTGGTGCCGGACAGCAGGGCGCGCGCCGCATGCGACGGGCGAAACCCCAGTTCGTCGATCGCCTTGCGCACGCGCTCGAGCGTGGCGGGCGATACCGAGCCTTTGCCGCTGACCACGCGCGAGGCGGTGCCGAGACCGACGCCGGCCAGCCGCGCTACGTCCTTGATTGTCGCCACGTGCGATTCCTGTTCGATGAGTGGATCAAAATAACCGCCAAGCATACTGTATTCATCTGACTATGGCATCCCTGATTGCAGCCGATTGCCGGTGGACCGGTCGAACAACGACACCCGCTGCGCATCGATCGCAAAGCGCACGGATTGACCGGCTGCCAGCGGCCGCGCATCGTGCACGATGGCGGACAATGCCTGGCCGGCGCAGTCGAGCCACACCACCTGGTGATTGCCCATCGGCTCGACCAGCGTGACGCTGGCCTGCAGCGCGCCCTGCTCGTCGATCCGGAGATGTTCGGGACGCGCGGCCAGCGTCACGGCGCCCGCCGCAACGGCACCTGCCAGTTGCAGCGTGACGCCTCCGGCGCTGAAGCGCCCGGCCGCATCGATGCTGCCGTCAATAAAATTCATCGAGGGCGAACCGAGAAAGCCCGCCACGAAGCGGTTTGCCGGCGTCTCGTACACCTCGGCCGGGGTACCGATCTGCTGGATGCGGCCACCCTGCATCACGACGATGCGCGTGGCCAGCGTCATCGCCTCGGCCTGGTCGTGTGTCACGTAGATCATCGTCGAACCCAGGCGCTGGTGCAGCAGCTTGAGTTCGCGCCGCAGTTCGGCGCGCAGCTTGGCGTCCAGGTTCGACAGCGGCTCGTCGAACAGGTACACGCCCGCTTCGCGCACGAGCGCGCGCCCGATCGCGACGCGCTGGCGCTGGCCGCCCGAGAGCTGCGCCGGCTTGCGATCGAGCAGGGCGCCCAGTTGCAGCATCTCGGCCGTGTGGTGCACGCGGCGCGTCACTTCGGCCTTCGGTGTGCCGGCGATGCGCAGGCCGAACGACATGTTCTTCTCGACCGTCATCGTCGGATACAGCGCGTACGACTGGAACACCATGCCGATCCCGCGCTCGCTCGGATCGGCGTGACTCATGTCGCGCCCACCAATTTCGATGGCGCCGCCCGAGACATCGATCAGGCCCGCGATGCTGTGCAACAGCGTGGATTTGCCGCAGCCCGATGGGCCGAGCAGCACGAGAAATTCGCCCGGTGCGATCTCCAGATCGAGGTCGCGGATGATCTCGTTATTGCCGCGGGTGATGCACAGTTTGCGCAGATGGACATTCGACATGAGGGTCAGCCTTTCACGGCGCCGGCGGCGATACCGCGCACGAACCAGCGTCCGGAGATGAAGTAGATCACCAGCGGCACGGCGGCCGTCAGGATGGTGGCGGCCATGTTCACGTTGTACATGCGGGTGCCGGTGGTGGTGTTGATCACGTTATTGAGTTGCACCGTCATTGGCAGGTTCTCGCGGCCAGCAAACACCAGGCCCAGGATGTAATCGTTCCAGACGCCCGTGACCTGCATGATCGCAGCGACCACGATGATCGGCAGCGACATTGGCAGCATCACCTGCAAGAAGATGCGCCAGAAGCCGCCGCCATCGATGCGCGCGGCCTGGAACAACTCGTGCGGCACCGACGCATAGTAATTCCGGAACAGCAGGGTCATGAGCGGCATGCCGAAGATGACGTGCACGACGACGATCGCCGGCAGCGAGCCAAAAACACCGGCATGCGCCATCATCCACACCAGCGGATAAATCATGACCTGCACCGGAATGAAGGCGCCGGCCAGCAGCACGCCGAACAACAGGTTCGCGCCACGCGGGCGCCAGAACGACAGCGCATAACCGTTGATCGCGCCAAGCAGGATCGGGATCACGGTGCTGGGGACGGCGATCGCCACCGAATTCCAGAAGCCCTGGCTGACCGCGCCCCAGGCCGCGCGCCACGGGTCCAGCGTGGCCACGCCGGGCAGGGCGAACACATTGCCCATCCTGATCTCGTCCATCGGCTTGAACGACGTGATGACCATGACGTACAGGGGCAGCAAAAAGAACAGCGCTGCGCTCAGCAAAAAAGCGTAGATGCCGATGCGGGCCGGCGAGAGGCGCGCTGTCATGCGTGCCCCCCGTTCAGGCGCGCGCGGCGGCTGCGCGCATACGCATACGGTGCGAGCAGGGCCAGCACCGGCACCAGCAGTGTCACGGCGCCGGCCGATGCCAGGCCGATGTTCGAGCGCAGGAACAGATGGTCCATGATGAACTTGGCCGGCACTTCGCTGGCGATGCCAGGGCCGCCCTGCGTCATTGCGACCACGGCGTCGAACAGCTTGACGACGGCGGTCGAGAGCAGCAGGAACACGGTTGCCACGGTGGGCCCCAGCATCGGCAGCACGATCTGCAGATACACGCGCCAGGCCGGAATGCCATCCAGGCGCGCAGCCTTGTAGATCTCGGGATCGATGCCGCGCAGGCCGGCCAGCATCAGCGCCATGACCAGGCCCGAAGCCTGCCATACGGTGGCGATGACGACGGTGTAGATCACCAGGTCCTGGTGCACGATCCAGTCGAACGAAAAACCGGGAAAGCCCATCTGGCGCACGGCGCCTTCGATGCCGCTGCCGGGCGCCAGCAGCCATTGCCACACCAGGCCCGTGGCGATGAACGACATCGCATACGGATACAGGAACACGGTGCGCAGCAGGCCTTCGCCCTTGACGTTCTGGTCGATGAACACGGCCAGCAAAAAACCGATGACCATGCAGGCGACGATGAACACCGCGCCGTAGATGGCCAGGTTATGGAGTGACAGTAGCCAGCGCTCGTTGTCGAACAGGCGCACGTACTGCGCCACGCCGATGAATTTCTCGGAAGGGAAGGTGCGCGAGGCGGTGAACGACGTGCGCAGGGTCCACAGCGCGCCGCCGACGTACGCCAGCAGCACCGTCAGCGCCATCGGCAGCAGGGCGATATGGGGACTGAGGTGCCGGGAGAGTCGGGATGCGTGCATGGCGTCAGTACTTCAAGGCGCGGGCGATGCTGCGCTGGACCTTCTCGACGCGCGTGTCCATATTCCAGTACGCGGTCAGGATGTCCTGCATCGCGCCGTTCTGGTCGGGCGTCAGATAGACCTCGGTCACGCCGACCTGGCGCGTGCGGTCCTTGATGATGGCCACGCCCTTTTGCGCGCACAGGTCGAGCTCATTGGACTGGGCATCCAGGCGCACGGGGATCGAGCCTTTCAGCTTGCTGAAGGCGATCTGCAATGCGGGCTGTGAGACGACTTGCGCCAGCAGTTGCTGGGCCTTGATGGCGTCCGGCTTGTCGGTGCGCGGAAAAACGAAGACGTCGCCTTGCATCAGGTAGGGCGTATCGGGCTTGAGGCCGGCGATGCAGCCATAGTGCTGGCCGGGCAGCTGGCCGGCGTTGGTGAATTCGCCCTTGGCCCAGTCGCCCATCACCTGAAAGCCCGCACGGCCACTGATGACCAGCGCAGTGGCGTCGTTCCAGTTGCGGCCCGGCGCGCCGGGATCGACGTACGATTTCATGCGCTTGAAGGCCAGCAGCACGTCGCGAAAGGCGGGCGAGAGGATCGTGGCCTGGTCACGGTCGCGAATCACTTTCAAGTACAGATCGCGCCCGCCAATATTGGCGAGTAGAGCCGAGAACAGCACGGTCTCCTGCCACGACTGGCCGCCGTGGGCGAGCGGGATGAGACCCGCGGCCTTCAGTTTGTCGAGCGCGGCGAAAAGTTCGGGCATGCTCGCCGGTTCACGCGTGATGCCGGCCTTCTTGAAGGCGGCTTTCGAGTACCAGATCCACGTCTGCATGTGGATATTGAGCGGCACCGCGTAGTAGTGGCCATCGTGCTTGATGACGTCGATCAGCGGCTCGGGCAGGATGCGGTCCCAGTCCTGGGCCTTCGCGACGGCGTCGACGTTGTTGAGCATATTCTGCTCGATGACATCGGTGAACTGCCTGGAGGTGTTGAACTGCGCAGCGGTCGGCGGATTGCCGCCGATGATGCGGTTGATGGTGACGGCGCGCGACTGGTCGCCGCCCGCGATGGCGCTGTCGATCCACACGCCGCCGGCAGCACGAAACGCCTGGGCGACCTGCTTGACGGCGTTCGATTCGCCGCCGGAGGTCCACCAGTGAATGACTTCTGCTTTCGGTGCGGCCGCACTGGCTGGCGCGCTACCGAGCACGATACTCAGCGCACCTGCAGCGGCGCACAACCATGCGCAGGCTGCTGCCAGGTTGCGGGATTTGACCATCTTGTCTCCGTTCAGTGCCATGTTTTTTTGGCACGTTGGAAACGTTACCATTGGCTTTGCCCGACTATAGCATCGGGTCAATTGACGGTCAAACTAAACTTGCGGATTCAGGCAGCGATCGAAGCGGAAAAAACGCACATGGTTTTCTTCCTCGTGTAGAGTAATAGTTAATCTTTTAAGCAGCGGAAAAGGTGGTTGCCGCACCTGGCGGTTGCATGACGCTTCGGAGGCATGTTGAGAAATTCAAGAATATTTCCACGTGAACGACACCCCGGCATCCACGTTGATCGAGCAGGTCTGTTGGTTCGACTCGCCGGCGCAACCTCAACTGCGCTGGCCTTTGCGCGTGGCAGCAACCCATGAGTCGCCCGACCATTTTACTTGTCGACGATGAGCCCGCCAACCTGGCCATGATGCGCAAGGTGCTCAGCGATGACTACACCCTGGTGTTTGCCCGCAACGGCGCTGAAACGATGGCGGCGCTGCACAAGCATCGGCCGGCCATGGTGTTACTGGACATCGGCCTGCCCGACATCAACGGGTACGATCTCTGCCTGAAAATCAAGCAGAGCGATACGACCGGGACCATCCAGGTCATCTTCGTGACGGCGTACGCCGACCCCGTGAATGAAGCCGCCGGGTTCTTTGCTGGCGGGGTCGACTACATCACGAAACCCGTGTCGCCGCCGATCGTGCGCGCGCGCGTCGCCAGCCATTTGTCCCAGGTGCGCGCGGAATTGCTGGCCAGGAGTTACCGCGAGGCGATCTCGATGCTGGGCCAGGCAGGGCATTTCAACGATACCGATACCGGCGCGCATATCTGGCGCATGGCCGCCTATGCAAAGGCGCTTGCCAAAGGAGCAGGGTGGAGCGCCGAAGACAGCGAGCAGCTCGAACTGGCTGCGCCGATGCATGACACCGGCAAGATAGGGATTCCCCAGTCGATCCTGCGCAAACCCGGTCCATTGGACGACGCCGAGTGGGCCATCATGAAAACCCATCCGCAGATCGGCTACGACATTCTGAGCAAAAGCGCCGCGCAGGTATTCCAGCTCGCCGCCGAGGTGGCGTTGTACCACCATGAGAAGTGGGATGGCAGCGGCTATCCGGCCGGCCTGGCCGGCGAGGCCATCCCCCAATCAGCACGCCTGGTGGCGCTCGCCGACGTGTTCGATGCCCTGAGCATGCAGCGCCCGTACAAGGAAGCGTGGCCTGTCGACAAAATCGTGGCCTATGTGGATGGCCGCTCAGGGACAGATTTCGATCCGGCGCTGGTGGCGGTGTTTCACAGGACGTTGCCGGAGTTGATCGACATCCAGCAGACGTGGGATGCGCGGGATGGTGAGCTGGACGGTGCATCGGGGATGATCCAGCAAAAAAGCACACGCTGAAGGCGGGCTTTTTTGAACATGGTGACCAGACATATGGTGTGGTTCCTACTGAGAGCCACTGAGGATAGCGTCCAACACTGAACCGCATTTGTCGGACTTTTGCTACAGCGCGCCAGTCTAATGATGTTGACGTGAAACTTTCCCGTTAGAAATTGAGATAAGCTTGGGGCATCGTCACCGCTGACATTCACGCGCTGGGACATTGATGCCACAAGTGCCTTTTCGTATCTGCTGCAATCGCAGCGTCTATCCAAATCTGCCCCTGTTGGAAATTCATTGGGAACGCCGAGCATTTGTTTCATGCCGGCTTTCTAATGTTTCTTCTAATTTCACAAGTTCCTAAAAACGCTCTGGTTTCACGAACATAAAATCGGCCTGTCGGTCGGTGTCATTCCTGTATGGGAATAAACGCCCGACAGCGTGGTACTTTTTAATTCGGGGTCATCATGTACTTTTTTAATCAACGTCTTAGTCGACAACTGACCATCGCTTTTGCGACGCTCGTCTCAATTATTGTGGCCATATCTGCGCTTGCAGTATTCAGCTTGAGTGAAGCCCAATCCAACTTTGACGGGTTTGTTGGTGATGAGTTCAATCGCGGCAGCGTTGCGCGTGATGTCAGGTCGGCAGTGAGCGCAAGGGCAATCGCAGCACGCAACCTTATTCTATTGAATGCACCTGCCGACATCGCTGCAGAAAAGGCTGCAGTGATGGCCGCCCATGAGCGCGTCAAAGACCGTATGGCGCTACTCAAAAAATTGCTTGATCTGGATAACAAGGCAACGCCAAGAGAGCATCAACTCTTCGAAGAATTGGTCAGTATCGAGCAGCGTTATGGCCCGATTGCGCTTTCGATCGTCGAGATGGCACTAAACGGCAAGAAATCTGAAGCGACTGAAAAAATGAACGCCGAGTGCCAGCCGCTGTTGAAACAACTGATTGCCACGGTGGGCGAATATGCAAAATTGATCGCCAGCTCCGCAGAAAGTGAAATCCAGAAATCAGCTGATAAATTCCGCGCCAAGCGTTTGATGTTGATCTGCGTGTCGCTAGTTGCTGTTGTCACGGCGATTGCCCTGTCACGCTTGATAAAGCGCAGCTTGCATCGCTCTTTGGGCGCCGATCCGCACGATTTGAGAAAAGCCGCGAATCAGGTCCGGTCCGGCGACCTGGGTACGTTACCGGAAGCAGCAACCGCGCCGGCAAACAGCGTCATGGCGTCACTTGGAGAGATGCAGCAATCATTGGCAACGATCGTACATAGTGTGCGTCGTTCCTCCGATACGATCGAGTCCGGTTCAACGGAGATTGCTGATCGAAATAAAGATTTATCGGCACGCACTCTGGAGCAGGCCAGGCAGTTGCAGGAAAGCGCCAACGCGATGGAGAAAATCACCGGGACCATCCGGGTCAATGCCGACACTGCCGCCCGTGCCAGTGATCTGGCCTTGAGTGCGCGCACGGCTGCTGAAAACGGCGGCTCCATGGTCGACGAAGTCGTCATCACCATGCAAAAAATCACGGCAAGCTCCAAGAAGATCGAAGACATCATTTCGGTGATTGACGGAATCGCCTTCCAGACCAACATCCTCGCGTTGAACGCGGCAGTCGAGGCGGCCCGTGCGGGTGAGCAGGGCAGAGGGTTTGCCGTCGTGGCGAGTGAGGTGCGCGCACTGGCGCAACGCAGTGCGCAGGCGGCCAAGGAAATCAAAGTACTGATTGTTGACAGCGTCGGCATGATCGGCTCGGGCGCGGGCATGGTGTCAAACGCTGGTGAGGCAATGACCGCGATCGTCAGCGAAGTAAAGAGTGTCGCCGAGCTGATCAGCGAAATCAGCACGGCCACCCGTGAGCAGACCACGAGCATCAGTAGCGTTGGCGATACAGTCATGGCGCTGGATCGCGGCACCCAGCAAAACGCTTCATTGGTAGAACAGATGGCCGATGCGGCAGATGCGCTGAATCAGCAGGCGCATAGCCTGGTGTCGGCGGTGTCAGTATTTAAAGTTGCAGGTGGCAGCGATATGATCAGTGGAGCAGGCAAGCGGAGGCCCAATGGAAATTCCCCCACAAAACGAGCGCGATTAGAAGTAGAGTTTTCTTCTTGAGATACAGAACGCTTTACATGAATACATCCTGCTTTACCGACAGCCAGATCATCGCCATCCTCTAGCAGGCCGACGCCGGCAACCCGATGCCGGCGCTCTGCCACGAAAGCGGCACCAGCAACGCCACGTTCTACAACTAGTGTTTCAAGCTTTGCGGTATGGATGCCTCGCTGATGGTCCGCATGAAGGAGCTGAAAGAGAGAAGTGGGCGCCTTAAAAAATTACGTCGAGGAGCGCCTGAAGGCCGAAATCGGTGCTGAGGAGCTTACAAAAAAGTGGTAGCTCCATCTCTACGGCGGGAGATGGCTCAGTGGCCGTGACGGAACGGTCAGCCATGGTCAAGCTGGCGTGCCAAGCATTTGGCATTAGCCAGACCTGCTGCCGATACGAAGCGAAACTGGATGCGGAATACAACGTCATTGCCGATTGGCTGCCGCGGCTGATGAACAACCAGCGCGCCGGGATTTGGGTGGTGCTTCCTGTACGTGCGCAACGTGAACCGCTTCCAATGGAATCACAAGCGCGGCTACAGAATTTGCCGCGAACTTGGGCTGTACCTGCGGATCAAACCGCGTCATCTTCTGTACGTGAGAAACCGCTACCGCTGGCAGTGCCGACTGCGATCAGCCAAGTGGTTGTGGGCCTAAATCACGACCAACCCAACATGTCACCCCGCGGCATTCCACCAAAACAGCAACTTTCCTCACCGCTTAATCCCTACTTTTAGCTCGCTTGAAAAAGGTGGGATTGCCGGGCGACCTTCTCCTTCTTCATTGACGTCTCGGCAGCTTTCGGGTTGACCACGACGTCCACTTCGGTCAGGGGAATCGCGATGAGTTGCACAGACGCAAATTGCACCCTGAACGATGCTTCGACAATGCGATATTGACGTCGACGTTACTGCTGTTCCAAGCTCGCGCCCAGGCGCCAACCTCAGCAAACAAATATGGGCATCACCATGGCGATTGTATTTTCCAGTCAACTGGTCGTTCCTGCATCCATCGTGGCGCTACTGAGCGCCGTCTACCTGGTTCGCCACACGGAGCGCATGGTCCGCGCCCGCTATCAGACGACGCTTGGATCAACTGCCTTCGGGATGGTGGCGACTGCATGCCTGATTCTGCCAACGCTCTGGTATGCAGTATTCTACGAACGCTGCAACGGCCCAGGACGCGAAGTGATCCATATGCTTTGTGTGGGAGGTCTCAGCGTCTCAGCGGTCATTTTTGCACTCGTCAACTTTTCAACAATGCGCCGTACCGACGCTGTTCTCTGCACAGTTGCACAGGTACTTCTGGCTTTGGCCGTGCTTGCAGTGGGATCGGTACCGCCTTTGCTGTGGGATGTGTACCAGGACGCTCGCCACTGGCGGTGGGATCCGTGCCCTTCAAGACGGCCATGATGTGCGCGCCAATCGACGGATCGTCCGTAAAGAATAAAGCCGTCTGTTAAAGGGGACGCGCTGCAAGGCGTAAGTGAGCAGAACTACCTCCGCCCGCCGCTTGATTCGCTGCGTGTCTGGCATATGAAGGTCGAGGCGTGGATACTCGAGCAGGCTGGGATCGTCTTGTCACCGGCACCGGCACCGGCACCGGGACTGGCAGCTTTACCTGTCGTCGCTTCCTAAAAGCCCTGAGTGCATAAGCTGCAGAGCTAGCCGACGGTTGCTGGCAGACTGCCAATCAGCTTGCATCCACATTCGGTCGTACACCCCTCTACGGCGACCGGGACTCCGCTAACGGTGAACGACTTGTCGGCGGTAGTAATTTTGTTTATCCCGTGCGGTTTTCCCCCAGGGTAGAACAGCGGGCAATTGACCTGATCCCCAAGCCGGGCAATCGCACGCCCGTGGATGTCATGATCTGGCGATCCGCTGATGACGGTGCCGCCATGATCGGTTTTGTCGCCAACCGTGATTATTTTTAGCGGCATTTTTTTCTTTCCGAGAGCTGGTTAGGTTAGTAGCTCGGTGGGCCTTCTGGATCCGGCTCGATTGCATCCTGAATACCATTCCATGTAGGTAGTTCCGCAGGAGGCAGTGGAAGCACTTGGTTAAGGCGAGTTAGCTTAAGGTCGGGGTTAACATCCAGCGCCTGAAAGATCTGGTGATACCGACGTTCGCGCTCAGGATCGGGAAGGATATTGAGTTCTTTGAGCTCAGTCTGCTCCTGTTTGTCGCGCGAATTCCATTCTTCGGGGTCAAAGATAAACATCAATGCTGCTGCTGAGCGCTTATCCCCAAACTTCGTCCCCGCCTGTTGATACTCCAGCACCGCCGCGAAATTCTTGCGAAGGTCAGCATTTATTCCAAGATCGTAGGCCGCAGGGCCATGGCCTTGTTTATAGGCACACATTACCATCGCTTCCTCGGCGTCCCACCGTTTGTTCTTTACATAATCACTAGCCAAGGCCATCTGCGCTTCCGGACTGCCGAGCTGCGCCGCCTTGAGGTAATAGGCCCATGCGATCTGTTCATCCTGAGCAGCGCCGCCGTATCCGTGCTCGTGGGCGACACCGAGGTCGTAGTAGCCCCAGGCTTGGCCGACCGCGACGGCCATGCGGACGATCTCAACCGATTTGTCCTCGTCAGGATCAAGCACGTGGTTGGTATCGAGCGGGCCAAGGCCTGACCGGTAGAAGTAGGCCATCAATGCCTGCGCTCCCCAATCACCCTGATTCGCCGCGGCCTGCACGTCGTGCAGGATGCCGAGCGCCTCCTGGCGCGTTAGTTGCCACTCGATCTTGCTGCGCCATAGCTTGCGGGCATTGATGTAGAGCCGGTAGGCGGCCGGGTCGCGGGTTCGCGGCATCGTGTCCTTCCACCGGCCGCAAGTCGGAATCGGACCGTTGACGTCGAACGCCTGCAAGCCAGCGGGAATCGTGTGCGTTTTCACGTATTCGACGTGCTGGGCATACGCGTAGATCCCAACCATAGCGGCGAGCGATGTGCCAACAAGAGTGAACCAATGGCGAGGAGAGAGCATGGCTGGATAGTGATTCGGAACGCGGTGAACGTGCGGCAGCGATGGCGTCAGTAACTCGGCGGGGCGTCCGGCTCGGGCTCGATTGCGTCCTGGATGCCCTTCCACGCGGGTAGTTCCGCAGGAGGCAGTGGAAGCACTTCGTTGAGGCGAGTTAGTTTCAGGTCGGGGTTGAGGTCCAGTGCATCCGAGATCTGGTCGTACCGGCTCTTTCGTTCTGGATCGGGCAGGATCTGGAGCTCTCTAAGCGAAATCTGGTCCTGTTTGTCGCGCGAATCCCAGTCCTCGAGGTCAAAAATAAACATCAACCCTGCTGCGGATTCCTTGTTGCCAAATCTCGTACCCGCTTGGTAATACTCCAGCGCTGCGGCGAAATCCTTGCGAAGTTTGGCTCTGATTCCGAGCTTTTGTGCAGCAGGACCGTGGCCCTGTTTGTACGCGCACGTTACCATCGCGCTATCGGCATCGCGGCGTTCGGCTTTTAAATAGGCCCCTGCTAACGTCATCTGCGCTTCCGGGCTGCCGAGCTCCGCCGCCTTTAGGTAATAAGCCCACGCGATCTGTTCATCCTGAACAGCGCCGCCGTATCCGTGCTCGTGGGCGACACCGAGATCGTAGTACCCCCAGGCTTGGCCAGCCGCGACGGCCATGCGGACAATCTCAACTGATTTGTCGGCGTCCGGATCAAGTACGTGATTGGTGTCGAGTGGGCCGAGGCCTGATCGATGGAAGTAGGCCATTAATGCACGCGCGCCCCAGTCGCCCTGGGCCGCAGCGGCCTGCACGTCGCGCAGGATGCTGAGCGCTTCCTGGCGCGTCAGCTGCCACTCGATCTTGCTGCGCCACAGCTTCCGGGCGTTGATATAGAGCCGGTAGGCGGCCGGATCGCGGGTTTTCGGCATCGTATCCTTCCAGCGACTGCAAGTCGGGATCGGCCCGTTTATATCGAATGTCTGCAAGCCAGTGGGGATCGTGTGCATTTTCACGTACTCGACGTGCTGGGCATACGCATAGGCCCCAACCACAGCGGCGAGGGATGTGCCAACAAGAGTGAACCACTGGCAAAGAGAGAGCATGGCTAGGATAGGGATTTGGAACGCGATGAACGTGCGGCAGTGATGTCGTCAGTAACTCGGCGGGCCGTCCGGCTCGGGCTCGATTGCATCCTGGATGCCATTCCACGCAGGTAGTTCCGCAGGAGGCAGTGGAAGCACTTGGTTAAGGCGAGTTAGCTTAAGGTCGGGGTTAACATCCAACGCCTGAAAGATCTGGTGATATCGACGTTCGCGCTCAGGATCGGGAAGGATCCCCAATTCTTTCAGTGCAATCTGGTCTTTTTTGTCTCGCGAACTCCATTTTTCGATGTCAAAAAATTGTCGCAGTACTACTGCAGAGTCCTTGCTGCCGAACCTCGTCCCAGCTTGGTAATACTCCAGCGCCGCAGCAAAATTCTTGAATAGTTTGGCCGTCATTCCAAGATCGTAGGCTGCAGGACCATGGCCCTGTTTATAGGCACACATCACCATTGCCTCCTCGGCGTCGCGGCGTTCTACCTTAAGATAGGCGCTCGCCAGTGTCATCTGCGCTTCCGGGCTGCCGAGCTCCGCCGCCTTCAGGTAATAAGCCCACGCGATCTGCTCATCCTGAGCAGCGCCGCCGTATCCGTGCTCGTGGGCGACACCGAGGTCGTAGTAGCCCCAGGCTTGGCCAGCCGCGACGGCCATGCGGACGATCTCAACTGATTTGTCGGCGTCCGGCTCAAGTACGTGATTGGTGTCGAGTGGGCCGAGGCCTGATCGATGGAAGTAGGCCATTAATGCACGCGCGCCCCAGTCGCCCTGGGCCGCAGCATCCTGCACGTCGTGCAGGATGCTGAGCGCTTCCTGACGCGTCAGCTGCCACTCAATCTTGCTGCGCCATAGCTTCCGGGCTTCGATGTAGAGCCGGTAGGCGGCTGGATTGCGGGTTTTCGGCATTGTTTCCTTCCACATCCCGCAGGTCGGTATTGGACCGTTCACATCGAATGCCTGCAAGCCGGTGGGAATCGTGTGCATCTTCACGTACTCCAAATGTCGTTGTAAAAAATAGGCACCAATCGCAACGACAACCGAGGCACCAGCTATTAAGATCCAGCGGGGAAGCGAGCGTCGCATGTCAGATCACCGGCGAACCAGGTTGTCTGTCGACGTGGAAGCTGGCGATCTGGCCTATCAGCGGCTGACGATTCGCCATCGCTTTCTTATTGTCTTTCATCAGCGTCAGCCAGTCTTCGAATGTTTTTTCCATATCGCCAAACTGCGCCGGTCCCACGTTATTAGTACACTGATCGAACAGCCTCTTGCGCAAGTCAAACGCCACATCCTTGGCCTCGCTGAGCAGATTTAGCTCGCTGTCCAAAGCCATGCTGCGCACGTTCAGATTGGCCGATCCCACCGTGAAGGCCGCGTCGTCAACGATCGCCACCTTGGCGTGGATGTAGGTTTCTTCGTAATCCTTGGTCGATTTCGGGTGCTTGGCGCCGCTCCACATCGACGCCATGAGCGCCTTGATTCCGCATTTTTCTAGCGTCGCAGGCGTGATCGGCATCCTGGTTCCGCCGTGCTTTGCCTTCGCCACTCTTTCCTCGTGCTCCACCTTCATGGTCTCGCTCTGCCCGAATCGCACGGCAACGTCATAGGTCGCCAGGTCCATGCCATCGGTCTCCGGGGTTGAAGTCAGGATGAACACGTAGATGAGTTTGGTGTAACCGGCTCTGCGCAGCTTAAAAACACACGTCATCATGTAGTTCGCCCAGGCCTCGTACTGGACATACTGGTTCTGGATGAAGATGTAGTGATGGGTGAGCCGGGTCAGGTTGGCGTAGCATTCCTTGATTGATTTCTCCTGCTTTGCCGGGTACGTCCGCAACAGCTGCGCGCTGTGATGGCAGTTCTTCAGGGCAAAGTCGGGGGCCTTCAGGTGCGACCTGCTCTGCACGGAGGGATGGACTGTCCTTGACGGTTTTGCTACTGCATTGGCTGCGGCAAGTGCCGCCTTGACCACCAGGCCCGGCGACGTCATCCAGATCGCATTCATCAGGGTCGATGTGGCTTCTTCGGATTCGGCCCAGCCAGTGCAGAAGTTGTGGTTCATGTCGTACAGGATCGGTCCGCGCACGCGCAGCGAAACGTCCTGATACGGCTTGGCAGTGATTGCATATTTTTTGAAAAATTCGCCAAGGCGCTCCGCCTTTCGCGTTAACGGTTGTTCAGTCTGGCCAGACATCATTTGCATTTGTCTGTCGTACCGGTCCCATGCTTCATCGATTACAGCCGACAGCTTGGTGTCCCGACCGGCCGGATTCTTGCTATACAGTGTTTCACGGCGTATATCCTGAAAGCGATGATCGACCGTGTCCCAGAAGTCAGTCGTCGAGTTATGCCCCATCACGTAGCCGATGGCGCGCGCCGGCGTCTCGTAGTCGATCAGAATCATCTTTTGATGATGGGTGGGGTAGATGGATCCTGCTGTGCCATCAATGAGGCTGATCTTGTACTTCTCGCCAGCAAGCGAGGGGTCCCGAAACTTGAGCGCGACTTCACGGGTCTGCAGCACGATGGTCGGTATCTTTTGCGCGATGATCTCGTCGAACCATGCGCGGTTGTACTGGTCGTGCGTTTCGTTCAAATAGCCGGCGTAAGCACCGATCGTAGGAACACGGGTTCCATACAAGCCCGGATTGTTTTTTTGTATGGCATAGGACGCGGCATTGTCATGCCAGAGCAGCAGGCGCACCGTGACGGGGTTTTCCTTACGGGTTGCGATTTGCTTGAGCAGATCGCCATAGCGCGTGCCGTCTTCGGCCCTTTCACCACGGATAAGCACCATGCCCGGGTCAAATCCCCAGGTGATGATGTCCACGCTATGTTGTGCTTGAAGCAGGTCGTTGTGGATGCGCTCGAACACTTCTTCGCCGCAGATGAGCGGCTCAAGATGGCAGTGGTGGCGCGCCAGGTAAGTCTGCTTGCTTGTCCTGATCCACCAGGGCAAGGACAGGCATTGGTAGGGGCCTAGTGTCCGGTTGTAGCAGAGCTTTTGTGTATAAAGGCCTTCATTTTCTTCCATGCCCATTTTCTTCCCTTTCCATGTAGAGGCCGCTGTCGGCGCCTGCAGCTCACGCCTGCTGGCTGGACCAGGGATTGGCGTCGATCCGGTCCTGGTCCAGGGAGTGATCGTCGTCGGTCAGAGCGCCGCCCGGATTCTCATAGCCGTGGTATCCCACGCCCGCGTTTCGCTCGTGCTGCTCGGTGTAGGCGCTGGCAGCGATTTCAAAAGACTGGCCGGTCGGGAGCTCGACCTTGTACTCTGCGCTGGCATCGAGCTCGTGCGCGAACTGGATGTTTCCCTTGTCGTCGATCTGCCCCTGTTCGACCATTGCCCCATCCTTGAACAGTTTGAACGGCATGCCAGCACTGCTTCTCCCGGCAGTCTCCGCATGGCTGCCGACATGCAGCGCGCCGCGGCCCTTGCCCAGTACATCGACCACGGGCGGCATGGAAACCGCCATCTCCATGTTCTTGGCGTTTACAAAGCTGTGGTGCGCGGCGTGTGCGACGAAATTGCCATTCGTGCCGTGTTCGATACCACCGGCGGCGAATTTCACGTAGCTGCCGCCGCCATTGATGACGACTTCATCCTTGGCGCTGATCGTGATCCGGTTGGCCGTGTGCGTGATTTCCAGCTTGGCCAGCAGTTTGATGTTGTTCGATAGTGCCTGCAGATCGATGTCACCAGCGGCGGCCACCATCTTCATGCCGGCCTTCTGGACGAACAGCCGGAACGACTGGCGGACGCTGGCAAAGAAATGCGTGCCGACAGCCAGCGACAGGCTTTTCCCGGTCGTAAGGGCCGTGTGGCGGTCGCTGGCGATGTGGGTATCACCGGTAGTCGTGGTTGCGATACCGGCCGCACTCGCCAGCACCAGATGCGGCTTGGCCAGCTCAGGGAAGCTGTCCGCTTTTGCGTCCGGACCTTTCACCGCGTCCTTCTGCGTTTGCAGGAGTGAGGCAACGCCGTCCTGGTTATCCGAAGGCTCCTGCGCACCGTTTTTTTGCGCGATCTCACTCAGCAGTTGATGCTGCTCAACTGCGAGCGCAATGCGCCGCGCCGTTTCGTCCATGTCTTTCATCGGGCCGCGTGCAGCTTGCCGCGCTTCTGTGGTGATCAAGAGTCCCTTGGCTGCGCGCGCCACGCCATGGCCATCGGTGCGTAGTTCCCAGCCTTCGCCGCGTGCGTCCTTGCGGCCGCTATTGTCCTCGATGCGCCCGATGTGCCCGAGCGACAGTTGGCTGCACTGGTGGTCGCTTTTTAGCTGCGCCTGGATCATCTCCTTGGTGTCGTCAAGAACGAGGTGGTTGCCGCGTGTGCCACCGCCCAGTTCCCGGCTGCGCATGCCAGCCAGCGAATGTTGCTTCGGCAGCGACCACGGTGGCATGTGCCTGCCGTTGTAGAGCGCTCCCAGGATAAGCGGATGATCGATATTCCCGTTCGCGTAAACAACCGCCACTTCCTCACCAACACGCGGCAAACGGATCTGCCCGAACTCGTCGCCGGCGGCCGGCGTCATTCCCCGGATCCACGGCGAGCTGTTTTCGTCGTACTTGTCCAGCCGGTTCCAGTGGAACTGCAGCTTGACCCGCCCATAGTCGTCCGTATGGATGTCAGCGCCGGCCGGGCCAACCACAATCGCCGTATGCAGCCCCATGTAAGTACCGGGCTCACTGTTGTAGTTGCGACCAGGGCGCCAGCGGATATCCTTGCGAATGCAAGTCAGCCGGTTTTCGTAATGCGACGGTGCGCCTGGCCCGGCCTGGTAGTTGTTCGCCACCTCATGGTCGACAGACAGGATGAGGTAGAAGCGGTCGTCGATGCTGCGGCGCGGTTCCGGATCGTATTCGGGTGATCGTGGTTCGGCACTGAAGTGTCCCCCGAGCTTGAAGGTACGCCCCGGCAGCACGCTCCGTTCATTGCCTTTTGCCTCGAAGTACTGCGTGTCCTTGTCCACCTCCTCCATGCGCCGCGTTGCCAGCTGCTCGCCATCGTCGCGTATGCGAAAGCCGTAAGAACCTGTGTCTTCGTAGACTTCGTAGGGAAAGATATCGCCTTGCCGGTTGGCTGAAATGCCTTTGGCGCGCTGCGCGCTCGGGCTCTTGTAATCGAACGTTGCCAGCGTTGTCTGGCCCGAGCCGAGGCGTCGCACGGCCGTCCACTCGTGAATGCCGTCGTCTTCGAGCGAACCACTCTTCTTGTGGAACGGGATCACGTACGCTTCCTCATCGATCCGCTCGGACAGGAAGCTGTTGCCAGAGATCATGAGCCGGTGGCGGCCAAATTCGTGCTCGTACCAGTAATGCAAGCCAAGCGCTTCCCAGCGCCGGTGCAGGTGGTTGTAATCGGTCTCGTTGTGCTGGTTGGCGACGGTCAGCTTCGACTCGTCGATTGGGTACATATGCCAATCGGCCTGGCGATAGTGCTTCAGCGTTTCTTCGGTGATCTCTCGTACGCTTTTACCGTGAAACGACACGTTATCCTTGCGCAGCCGCGCGAATGCAAGCCACGGTTCGAGCACCATCTGGTAGAAGGCGAATCCGCCATCGGTGCGCAGGAAGCGGAACTCGGTGATATGGCCGTTGAAGTAACGCAGCAATCCGTCTTCGCGCACCAGTGAGATCACCGCCATCCGGCCCATCAGCATCTTCAGGGGGATGCGCGCTTCGTCCGACAATACTTCGACGATAAAGCGGAACCCCCGCGAGACTTCTTCCCGGGCGACGAGCTTGTTCGGCAGCAGGATGGCAGGCGGCCCATCCTTGAACGGAAAATCCAGCCGCATCAGGCGCTTGTGTTGCGGGTTTCCGCTGAACGCCGACAGTGCGGCACCGGCCGCAATGACCTGACTTAAGCCCATTGACTGCCTCCGGTAGCCGCTCGGCATCGCCGTAGCGCAAGTGGAAATTGTCCAGCGGCTACGTTACCTCGGTGTCGCCAAAGCGAAATTGATAGCAATCAATACGCTTCCCAGAGCCATTTTTTGATTTGGCCAGTCACCAGGCCTGAACAGGCTAATTCAGCTAGTTGGGGGCAGCTGTTACAGACGCCCAGAAAGCAAAAAGCCCAATCCTGAGGATTGGGCTTTTTGTTGAACTACTGGTGCCGGCTGCCGGTTTCGAACTGGCCACCTGATGATTACAAATCAACTGCTCTACCAAATGAGCTAAGCCGGCGTGATCTTTAGAGCAAGAATTATACGCTATTTGATCCGCGTGAGGGTTGGTCGTCCACCCTTCTTCGGTGGCTCGTCATCGCCACCCGACGGAGGGGCAGACACTTCCGTATCCGGCACCACCGGCGAATCCACGCCCTTGGACGGCACCGCTGACAGCGATGGCCCCGCAGGCGCCGTACCCACTTCTGGCGCCGATCCATCCGACGACGCAGCAGGCAATGCACCCACTTCGAACGCCATCCCCTGGCCATTCTCATTGGCATAAATGGCCAGCACATTGTGCACAGGGATGTAGATCTCGCGCGACACGCCATTGAAGCGTGCACGGAAGTGAACTGCGTCGTTATCCATCTTCAGTGCCGAGGTGGCGCCGAAGCTGATGTTCAGGATGATCTCGCCCTTGCGGACGTATTCCATCGGCACCGTCGTCGATCCGTCGACCTTGACTGCGAGGTAAGGCGTAAAGCCACTGTCGGTGCACCATTCGTAGATGGCGCGCAGCAGGTAGGGTTTGGTGGAGATCTCTGACATGGTGGTATGGGCTAGCAATACAGGCAAAACGGGCGTTCGCGCCAGTCTATCGGATTCGCCCGAAGAACGTCCGATTCCGGCGCGTACGGTGCGGCTGACAACAGGGGGCGGGAATAAGCCCGCCCCAGGTCCATCAACGACGCATCACTTTCTCGGACGGGGTCAGCGCCTCGATGTAGGCAGGGCGCGAGAAGATGCGCTCGGCGTACTTCATCAGCGGTGCGGCCGTCTTCGACAGTTCGATGCCGTAGTGGTCCAGGCGCCAGAGCAGCGGCGCAATGGCCACGTCGAGCATCGAGAACTCGTCACCCAGCATGTACTTGTTCTTCAGGAACAGCGGTGCCAGCGTGGTCAGGCGATCGCGGATTTCGGTGCGGGCCTTGTCGTGGATCTTGTCGTTCGACTTGTTGCGCTCGCTTTCCAGCGTGTGCACGTGGACGAACAGCTCTTTTTCGAAGTTGAACAGCATCAGGCGGGCACGGGCGCGCATCAGCGGGTCAGCCGGCATCAGTTGCGGATGCGGGAAGCGCTCGTCGATGTACTCGTTGATGATGTTCGATTCGTACAGGATCAGTTCGCGCTCGACCAGGATAGGCACCTGGCCGTACGGGTTCATCGTCGAAATATCTTCCGGCTTGTTGAACAGGTCGACGTCGCGCACTTCGAAGTCCATGCCCTTTTCGAACAGGACGAGGCGGCAGCGTTGGGAGAACGGGCACGTGGTGCCGGAGTAGAGAACCATCATGGTTTATAGTTCCTTAAGAAACAAAGGGGTGCAGCGCCGAGCACTCACCCCAGAGAAATGATTGCCCGTATTATAGCCAACCGGACAACGAAAGCGAATTACTTCACTTCTTTCCAGTACGATTCATTCAATCGCCAGGCCAAAAAGGCGAAAATCGTCAGGAACAGGAGCACGAATGCCCCCAATCGCTTGCGTGTTGCCTGGGCCGGCTCGGCCATCCAGACCATGTAGGCAACCAGGTCGGCCGTGGCGGTGTTGAACTCCTGCTGGGTCATGGTGCCAGGGCTCACTTGCTCGAAGCCAGCGAAGGTGTGGACCATCTTGCCGGGCTCATGCGGATCGGGCTGCTCCGTGAACTTTGCCGTGCGGATCCCCTGCTGCAGCCACATGGCGTGCGGCATCGCGACATTCGGCACCACCATATTGTTCCAGCCGGTCGGGCGCGTGTCGTCCTGGTAGAACGTGCGCAGATAGGTGTACAGGTAGTCGGCACCCGAGCCGCCCGGCGACGCCTTGGCGCGCGCGATGACCGACAAATCCGGCGGTACCGCGCCGAACCAGGCCTTGGCATCGTTCGGTCGCATGGCCGTGGTCATCATGTCGCCGACCTTGTCGGCAGAAAACAACAAATTTTGCCGGATCTGGTCGTCTGTCAGTCCCAGGTCGCGCAGGCGGTTGTAGCGCATCGACGCCGCCGAGTGGCAATTCAGACAGTGGTTGACGAACAGTTTGGCGCCGTTCTGCAGCGACGCCAGGTCGGCGCGGTCCGGGGCGCGGTCGAGCGGGAAGCTGCCTTCGGCGGCGAATGCCAGGCCGGGCGCCAGGGCCAGGATGGCGAGCAGTTTTTTCACAAGCAATGTCATGGGATGTCCTTGTGCGCGGGTCCGAAGGCGTCAGTGCGGGGTGAAGGTGACACGGGTCGGCACCGGCTTGAAGGTGCCCATCGTGCTCCACCACGGCATCAGGAGGAAGAACCCGAAGTACGCCAGCGTGCACACTTGCGAGATAAGCGTGAACGCGGCCGTCGGCAATTGCGTGCCCAGGTAGCCCAGCGTCACGAACACCACGGCAAACACCGCATACACCCATTTGTGCCAGTCCGGACGGTAGCGCAGCGAGCGGGCCGGCGAGTGGTCCAGCCATGGCATGCCGGCAATGATCATCACTGACGAGCCGAACAGCACCACGCCCCAGAACTTGGCGTCGAGCACCTGTGGCAGCATGCCGATGACCAGCAGCAACCCGATCACGGCGATGATTGCCTTGGTCGTGAAGGCCAGGCGCGACTTGAACCAGATGAAGACGACGTAGGCCGCGACCGCTGCCATCAGCACGTACATGAAGTCGGCCGTGGTGGCGCGCAGCACCGAGTAGAACGGCGTGAAGTACCAGGTCGGCGCGATGTGCGACGGGGTCTTCATCGAGTCGGCCGGCAGGAAGTTGTTGTACTCGAGGAAGTAGCCGCCCATCTCTGGGGCGAAGAACACGACCGCCGAGAACAGCAGCAGGAACACGCTTACGCCGAACAAATCCTTGGTGGTGTAGTACGGGTGCGACGGGATCGTGTCGAGCGGGTAGCCGTCCGGGCCGATATGGTCCTTGACTTCGATGCCGTCCGGATTGTTCGAGCCCACTTCGTGCAGCGCCGTCAGGTGGGCCACCACCAGGCCGATGATGACCAGGGGCAGGGCGATCACGTGGAACGCGAAGAAGCGGTTCAGCGTGGCATCCGACACCACGTAATCGCCGCGGATCCACAGCGACAGATCGCTGCCGATCACGGGAATCGCGCCGAACAGGTTGACGATCACCTGCGCGCCCCAGTACGACATCTGGCCCCACGGCAGGAGGTAGCCAAAGAAGGCCTCGGCCATCAGGCACAGGAAGATGCCGAAGCCGAACAGCCAGACCAGTTCACGCGGCTTGCGGTACGAGCCATACATGAGGCCGCGTGCCATGTGCAGGTAGACGACGATGAAGAAGGCCGAGGCGCCGGTCGAGTGCATGTAGCGCACCAGCCAGCCCCACGGCACTTCGCGCATGATGTACTCGACCGAGCCGAAGGCCAGCGCCGCATCGGGCTTGTAGTGCATCGTGAGGAAAATGCCGGTGACGATCTGCAGCACCAGCACGAGGGCCGAGAGCGAACCGAACAGATACCAGACGTTGAAATTCTTGGGCGCGTGGTACTTGCCCCACTGATCGTTCCACAGCTTGCTGGCCGGAAAACGGTCGTCGACCCAGGCCAGTGCCTTCTGGGCCGCCGGTGCATCGGCGGGCAGCTTTGTCTCCTTGAACGCGCCCATGGTTATGCCTCGCCTTTCTCGTCTTTGCCGATCACGATCCTGCTATCGGAGAGATACATGTACGGGGGAACGTCCATATTCGTCGGCGCCGGCTTGTTCTTGAAGACGCGTGCGGACAAATCGAAGGTTGAGCCATGGCACGGGCACAGGAAGCCGCCGGGCCAGTTGTCGGGCAGGTTCGGCTGCGGGCCGGCCGCCAGGCGTGACGAGGGCGAGCAGCCCAGGTGCGAGCAGATGCCGACCGTGACCAGGACTTCCTTGTGTTCGACGCGCGAGCGGTGGGGGTTCTTGCAGTATTCCGGCATGTCGAGCTGGAATATCTTTTCGGAGGCGGGGTCGGCCAGTTCAGCCTGGTCTTTGTCGAGCGTGGCCATCATGGCGGGGGTGCGGCGCAGAATCCAGACCGGCTTGCCGCGCCATTCGACGACTTTCATCTCGCCGGGGGCGACGTCGCCGATATCGACTTCAACCGGCGCGCCTGCTGCCTTGGCGCGCTCGGATGGCTGGAAGGTGCTGACCAGGGCTCCCGCCGTGGCCACGCCGACGACGCCGCCTGCGGCGCATGTCGCGACCAGCAAGCCCCGTCGACCAGGATCGACCTGCTTTTGAGTACTCATACCAACCCCACTCCGTGAATATACGAATTATAAGAATTAAGTCCGAGCTTCCAGCTTGCAAAATTATATGTGAACGGCAACACCTATAGAAAAAATATTGTCTCGCCTACACGCCTTGCGAAAATGGTCTTTTGCACCATTCCAGCACCCGGCAGGACGCCGCCGCCCATAGGCATCGGGTATCATGCGATTACTTATTTCAACAACAATGAGAGGGGTGAATCATGGCAATGATGGACGAATTCAAGAAGTTTGCGATGCGCGGCAATGTGATGGACCTGGCCGTCGGCGTGATCATCGGTGGGGCCTTCGGCCGCATCGTCGATTCACTGGTCAAGGATGTCATCATGCCGCCGATCGGCGCGATGTTCGGTGGTCTTGATTTCGCCAATTATTACATCCCACTCAATGGCCAAGGCTATAACCTACCACTTGCCGAGGCGCAAAAGGCAGGCGCCGTGCTGGCGTACGGTAATTTCTTGACGATCATGCTGAACTTTATCCTTCTTGCATTTGTCATCTTCCAGATGGTGCGCCTGATGAACCGCCTGCGCGGCCCCGTCGAAGCACCGACACCGGCTGCCACGCCGGAAGACGTACTGCTGCTGCGCGAGATCCGGGACGCCCTCAAAAAGTGAAAGATGACATCGTCCGCGACATAAGGCCCCCGCATCCGTTGCGGCGCTTCTGGCTCCGTTCATGGCTGCTGTTTGCGCAAACGGTCACGGTGGCGCTGGCCATCTGGTTTGTCGTAGCCGCGTTGCGGCCGGCCTGGCTCGAGTCGACGCCGGCGCCGAAGCAAGTGCAGGTGGGCACCCCGGGCAAACCGGTGCCGATGCTGCAGGCGCCGCCCCGCGCCGCTACCGGCAGCTACCGCGACGCTGCCGCCAAGGCGATGTCGTCGGTGGTCAATATCTACACGAGCAAGGCCTCGCGCGAAGCGCACCCGCTGCTGAAAGACCCGCTGTTTCGCCGTTTCTTTGGCGGCGACCGCGCGCCGCAGGACGAGCAACTGGCCAGCCTCGGCTCGGGCGTCATCGTCAGCAGCGACGGGTACATCGTCACCAATTTCCATGTAATCGATGGCGCCGATGCGATCGAGGTGGGCCTGGCCGATGGCCGCAAGGCAGCGGCAACGCTGGTCGGCACCGATCCGGAAACCGACCTGGCCGTGATCCGCATCAAGGAGCGCAACCTGCCGGTGATGGTGCTGGGCGACCCGGAGCAGGCGCGCGTGGGCGACGTCGTGCTGGCCATCGGCAACCCGTTCGGTGTCGGCCAGACCGTCACCATGGGCATCATCTCGGCACTGGGCCGTAACAACCTGCACATCAACCACGTCGAGAATTTCATCCAGACCGATGCCGCGATCAACTTCGGCAACTCTGGTGGGGCGCTGGTCGATACCAGCGGCCACCTGCTCGGTATCAATTCGGCGATCTACTCACAGAGCGGCGGCTCGGTGGGCATCGGATTTGCCATTCCCGTGTCCACTGCCAAGAGCGTGCTGGACGCCATCGTCAAGAACGGTGAGGTGGTGCGCGGCTGGATCGGCATCGAATCGCAGGACATCACACCCGAAATGGCCGACAGCTTTGGCTTGTCCAAACGCAGCGGCGCCATGATCGCCGGCGTGGTGCGCGGCGGACCGGCCGAGCGCGCCGGGATTCAGCCGGGCGACATCCTGGTGGCAGTTGCTGGTAAAAAAGTGGCTGATACGAGCGAGATGCTCAAGCTGGTGGCCCAGCTCGAGCCGGGCGCATCCGTCCCGATGACGATCGTGCGCCAGCGGCGTGAAACAGCGATCGCCGTCAAGGTCGGCCGTCGTCCGCGCCAGACGCCCTGAACTTCTTGAATTTTATTTTCGGACACACATGCACCTGCGCGACCTGACGCAATACCTGAACGAACTGACAGAGAGCAATAACCGCCCCTGGTTCATCATGAACAAGCCGCGCTACGATATCCTGCGCGAAGAATTCCAGGAGGTTGTCACCGAACTGATTCGCGCCATCACGGCCTTCGACAAACAGGTCGCGGCCTGCAATCCGAAGAAGGCGATGTTCCGCATCAACCGCGACATCCGCTTTTCAAAGAACAAGACGCCGTACAAGACGCGCTTCTCAGCCGGCATCACGCCGAACGACAAGCGCCGGCCCAGTGCCGGCGGTGGCTCGACCTATTATTTCCAGATCGATGCCAGCGGCAAGCTTGGTTTTGGCGTCGGCGAATACCTGCCGCCACCGCCGCGCCTGAAGGCCATTCGCGAGCACGTGGTCAACGATGCGACGGGTTTTGGCAAAATGTTGAAGAATAAGCATCTCCGCGCCACCTATGGTGACCTCCTGGACGAGGACAAGTTGCAGCGTCCACCAAAGGGTTTCGATGCGGATCATCCGCATGTCGAGTACCTGAAGCTGAAAAGCTTTTTCGTGTGGACCGAAGTGGATCTGGCGCTCAATGCGCCGGAAAAACTGGTGCCGCAGCTGGCGCAGGGATTCAAGGACGCATTTGCGCTGGTCACCTGGCTGCGCAGCGTTCCAGAACAACACGACGAATAGAGGAGGGCGACATGGCCTTGCATCACGCTACATCCGGCGAGAAAATCGCATTGCAACGCGGCGATAACGATATCGCCCATTTCACCTCGGTGGCCCTGGTCAAGACCGAGCATATGGAACTGATCCGGCTGGTACTGCCGGTGGAACGACCGATTCCCGAACACCGGGTCGATGGCGAAGTGACGGTGCTGTGCCTCGAAGGCGAAATCGCCGTCGATGCACACGGCACAACGACGTCGCTGCAGCCGAACGAGATGGTGTATCTGAATGGCGGTGTGCCGCACACGATCCGCGCCGTGAAGGACGCGGTGGCGCTCATGACGATCCTGATCGGGCCGCAACAAGCTGCTTGATACGCGGCTCCGACAAATTGCTTGATGGCTTACTACACGCCGCAACAAAATGCTTGATACGTAGGGTGGACGGCTACGCCGTCCACGCGGTGATGGTTGGCGGCGAGATCATCCGGCATGTAAGCGGCGCTGGTACCGACCACCGCGTGGACGGGTAACCCGCCTCGCCGGCCGCACCCACCCTACGTTTTACGCCACTTCAATCCTCGGATCGCGCGCCAGCAAACCCGCCGCCGTCCGCGCCGCATCGACCCCATCGAACAGCACACCCGCCACCGCCTCGGTGATCGGCATGTCCACGCCCAGCTTGTGCGCCAGCCCGCGTACGGCTTTTGCGCACGGTACGCCTTCGGCAACATGCCCCAGTTCGGCCACGATGGTCGCCAGCGCCTTGCCCTCGGCCAGTGCCAGGCCCACGCGCCGGTTGCGCGACAAATCGCCCGTACACGTCAGGATCAGGTCACCCATGCCACTGAGACCCATGAACGTGCCCGGCTGCGCGCCCAGCGCCAGGCCCAGGCGCGTGATTTCGGCCAGGCCGCGCGTGATCAGCGCGGCGCGGGCATTCAGCCCCAGGCCCAGACCGTCCGAGGTGCCGGTGGCAATCGCCATCACGTTCTTGACCGCGCCACCGACTTCCACGCCGACCAGGTCGTCGCAGGAATAGACGCGCAGGTTGTCGCCATGCGCCAGTGCGACGACGCGTTCGCGCAAGGCGCGCGAGCTCGACGCCACGGTCAGCGCGCACGGCAGGCCGCGCGCCACTTCCTGGGCGAACGACGGGCCGGACAGCGCCGCGCCCGGCACGGCGTCGCCCAGCACTTGCGCGACCACCTGGTGCGGCAGCAGGGCGGTGCCGGCTTCGAAGCCTTTGCACAGCCAGACCACATTGGGAATCGAGCGGCCGCGCAATTGTTCGAGCAGGGGCCGCAGGCCGGCCACCGGGCAGGCCAGGATCAACAGCGGCGTTTCGTCCGGCGCGCCCGTGGCGACATGGGCCAGCGCGGCGTCGAAGTCGGCGCTCACGCGCAGGGCGGCCGGCAGTGGGTGACCGGGCAGGTAGGTGCGGTTGTCGCGCGCGGCATCGATTTCTTGCATCTGCTGGGGATTGCGACCCCACAGCAGCACGTCGTGGCGCGCCGCCAGGGCGATGGCAACGGCAGTACCCCAGGCGCCGGCGCCCAGGACAGTGATTTTGGTGAGCTTATTCTGTTGCATGGAACTCCTGCAGTGGATTACAGGCCCCAGACGTCCGAGACCTTGATATAGCCATCGATGCCGTCGCGGTGGACCACGCGCGCCCAGACGACGGCAGCCGGATCGCGCAGTACCAGCACGACACCTTTGTCGGCCGTCATCAGGACGGCGGAATGTTCATCGGGACTGGCATGCACGCGTGCGCCAGGGATGTTCACCAGCACATTGCGCTGCGCATTGAGGCCCCTGGCCTGAGTCCAGGCGGTATCGCCGTTCATGTCGCGCACCTTGACCCAGTCGCCATAGGTGAGCAGGATCTGCAGCGGCATGCCGGGTGGCGCGATATAGAGTTTGTTGCCTTTGGCCGATGGCGTCGCGTACAGGATCGCGGGGGTAGGGCCAACGGTTTTGAAATCGAATGCGAATGCGCTCGGGGCGACCAGCAATGCGGCGCATGAGGCAATCAACGGGAAGCCGGCAAGACGGCGGGCGGAGAACATGGCGGGCCTGGATGGTGGGTGAAACCGGGACGCCGGACAGTTGGCACGAACGCGGCGTGACGCCGCGTTCGTCGGGTACGACTGCTGCTTAGTTCGACGGCGCTGCTGCGGCTTCGGCCATGGCCTGGGCGCGCTGCTGGTAGAAGGCTTCGAAGTTGATCTCGGCCAGATGCACTGGCGGGAAGCCGGCACGGCTGATCACGTCAGCGATGTTCGCGCGCAGGTATGGGTAGATGATGTTCGGGCAGCCGATGCCCAGCAGTGGGTCCATCTGGTCAGCCGGGATGTTGCGGGCTTCGAAGATGCCAGCCTGCTTGCCTTCGACCAGGAACGCAACCTTGTCCTTGACCTTGGCGGTGACGGTGATCGTCACGGTCGACTCGTAGATGCCTTCGGCGATGCTTTCAGCACCCACGTCGAGCGACACTTCGATCGCTGGCGCTTCTTGCTCCAGGAAGATCGATGGCGAGTTCGGTTGCTCCAGCGACATGTCTTTCAGGTAGACGCGTTGGATTTGGAATACTGGTTGCAGAGTTTCGTCGGACATGGAACGCTTTCTAATAATAGTGGGAAGTGGCGGGCCACTCCGGTTGCCTGGTCGAGCGCGACGTCGTGAACGGGCCGTCGGATCGAACACGACGGCAATTGTAGCAAAATCAACTTGCTTGCAATAGCAGTCTTGCCGCCGACGGCCGTGCTACGCAGTGCGCCTACAGCTTACTCGCCCTTGAGCAGTGGGTCCAGGCGGCCTGCCTGGTCCAGCGCATACAGTTCGTCGAAGCCGCCGACGTGGGTATCGCCAATATAGATCTGTGGAACCGTGCGGCGACCGGTGCGCTGCATCATGACCTGGCGCTGCTCGGGATCCAGGTCGACACGGATGCCTTCGATCTCGGTGACACCCTTGGCTTCGAGCAGGCGCTCGGCGCGGACGCAGTAAGGGCAAGATGCGGTGTGGTACAAAACGACGTGAGCTGCCATGATGAATCCTTTCGTGTGCCCGATCGACTCGATGGGGCGGTTTATTTGGTGAGCGGCAAGCCTGCAGCCTTCCAGGCCGCCAGGCCGCCTTCCAGGCTGTGGACGTCCTCGAAACCGGCTGCCTGCAACTGACGCGCCGCCTTGTCGCTGCGTGCGCCAGTCTGGCAAACCATGACGACAGTCCGGTTTTTCGACTTGTCCAGTTCGCCAATGCGAGCACCCAAGTCTGCCAGCGGGATGTGTTTCGCGTCGCGCAGGTGACCGGCGGCGAATTCTTCGCTGCTGCGCACGTCGACAATCGTCGTCTTGCCGCGGTTGATCATCTGCGTCAGCTGCAGCGGCGAAGCGCGTTTTCCGCGCGGCGCCAGGGCTGGCCACAACAGCGCGCCGCCAGCGAGAACGGCGATCGCCACGAGGAAAATGTTATCGATAATGAATTTCACAAGGGTTCCGATTGGTTGAACTGAATCGGGGCATTATAAAATAGATGCTGGACCGGACATCAACCAGAAATTTTGCGAAAAGAGCTTTCATGTACAAAATCGTATTCATGCGCCATGGCGAATCCACCTGGAACCTGGAAAACCGCTTCACCGGCTGGGTCGACGTCGACCTGACTGCCAAGGGTGTGGCCGAAGCAAAGGCCGCTGGCCGCGCGCTCAAGGAAGCCGGTTTCACTTTCGATCTCACGTATACCTCGGTGCTCAAGCGCGCGATCCGCACGCTGTGGCTGGCACTGGACGAAATGGATGCGATGTATCTGCCGGTTAAGAATGACTGGCGCCTGAACGAGCGCCACTACGGCGCGCTGCAGGGCCTCGACAAGGGCGAAACCGCCGCCAAGTTCGGCGACGAACAGGTGCTGGTCTGGCGCCGCAGCTACGACACGCCGCCGCCGGCGCTCGAGAAGGATGATGCGCGCACGTCGTTTGGCGACCCGCGCTACGCCAGCCTGGACGAGAGCCAGATTCCGCTGACCGAATGCCTGAAAGACACCGTGGCACGCGTGATGCCGGCCTGGAACGACGAGATCGCCCCAGCAATCCGCGCCGGCAAGAACATCCTGATTTCGGCCCACGGCAACAGCCTGCGCGCCATCATCAAGATGCTCGACAACATCAGTGACGCCGACATCGTGGGCCTGAACATCCCGAACGGCCAGCCGCTCGTGTACGAACTCGACGCCGACCTCAAGCCGATCAAGCACTACTACCTGGGTGACCAGGCGGCAATTGCCGCTGCCATGGCCGCTGTCGCAAACCAAGGGAAGGCGAAGTAATCTTTTGCGTTTGCCAACCATGAAGGACGCCGGCAGCAAGCTGTTGTGCACACTGCTGGCGGTCGCGCTGTCCGGCGCGTTCGCGTCGGACGCGTGGGCGCAGCGCCAGACCGAGCGCAGCCGCCAGAAAGCGGTGGCCGAGAAGCAGCGCGCCGGCATCCAGCAACAGCTGGCGGCCATCAAGCGCGACATCAACCAGACCGAAAGCGCCAAGGAAGACGCGGCCGACACGCTGGCCGAGTCCGAGGCCGCAATTTCCGACGCCAACCGCGCGCTGCGCGATCTGGCCGAAGAACAGGATACGACGGCAACCCGCCTGCAATCGCTGGCCACCCAGCAAGCCCAGCTGGCTCAGACCATTGGCGCCCAGCAACAGCAGCTGGCCAAGCTGCTGCGCGAGCACTATGTGGCCGGCAATGAAGACCGGATCAAGCTGCTGCTCTCGGGGGACAACCCGAACCGCATCAGCCGCGATCTGCAACTGATGGCGTACGTGTCGCAGGCCCAGGCGCGCCTGCTGGACTCGGTGCGCAGCAATCTGGCGCAGGTCGAAGTCAACCGCGACAAGGTTGAAAACGCCCAGCAAGAGCTGGAAGAAATCGCTCAGGAGCAGCTCGACCAGAAAGCCATGCTCGAGAAAGAGAAGGCGCGCCGCGCGGCGCTGCTGGGCACGCTGTCGAGCAAGCTGGCGGACCAGCGCAAGCAGGCCGATCGCCTGAAGGGCGACGAAGAGCGCATGTCGGGCCTCGTCGACCGGCTCGCGCGCCTGATCCGCGAGCAGGCCGAAGCCGAGCGCAAGCGCCAGGTGGCGGCTGCAGCAGCGGCTGCTGCGAAGGCCAAAGCCAAGGCCGAGGCCGATGAAAAAGCCCGCGTGCTGGCGCAGGCGCGTGCCAAGGCAGCGGCCGAACGGCGCGCCGAGCGGGAGCGCGAGCGTGAACGCATCGCGCGCCAGAATGCGAACGCCAAACCGGGCGTCAAGCCCGAGCCGCTGCCGGCGCCGCTCCCCGCGCCGGTCAAGGAAGCGCCGGTCGTGGCCGAACAGCCGCGGCCAGTGCCAACCCGGCCCGAACCGGCGCCCGAGGTTGCGCTGGGCCCGGCGGCGCCGTCCGGCTCGTTCACGGCGCTCAAGGGCCGCATGAACAGTCCGATCAATGGCAGTGTCGTGGCACGCTTCGGCACCCGCCGCGGCGACGGTCCGAACTGGAAAGGCACCTTCTTCAAGGCACCCGAAGGTACCGAAGTGCGCGCCGTGGCCCCGGGCCGTGTCGTGCACGCCGACTGGATGCGGGGCTTCGGCAACCTGATCATCATCGACCATGGCGGCGAGTACCTGTCGATCTATGGCTACAACCAGGCGCTGCTCAAACGCCCTGGCGATACCGTGCGCGCAGGTGAGGCGGTGGCCAGTGCCGGCAACACCGGTGGTAACGAAGAATCGGGGCTATACTTTGAGCTCAGGCGTAACGGCAAGGCGTTCGACCCGGCAGGCTGGGTCCGGTTCTAAGGTCACCACAGGGTACACATGGGCATGAAAGCAAAGGGGTTCGGGCTGGTTGGCGTGGGCATGGTATTGGGCGTGGCGGCATCGTTTCAGTTGTCCGCTTATGCACAAAAAACCGGCACGGCCACGTCGCTGCCACTGGACGAGCTGCGCCAGCTCGCCGATGTGTATGGCCTGATCAAGACCGACTACGTCGAGCCGGTGGAAGACAGGAAATTGCTCACCGAAGCCATCGGCGGCATGGTGGCGTCGCTCGACCCGCACTCCGTCTACCTCGACCAGAAAGCGTTTCGCGACATGCGCGAAGCGGTGCAGGGCAAGTTCGTCGGCGTGGGCGTTGAAATCTCGAATGAGGACGGCTATATCAAGGTCGTCTCGCCGATCGAGGACACGCCCGCGTTCAGGGCCGGCATCAAGTCGGGCGACCTGATCACCCGGATCGACAATGTCCCGGTGCGCAATATGTCGTCTGACGACGCCATCAAGCGCATGCGCGGCAAGGTCGGCAGCAAGGTCACGCTGACTATTGCCCGGCCCGGCGACGACAAACCGTGGGTCGTGCCGCTGGACCGCCGCGAAATCAAGGTCGTCAGCGTCAAGGCCAGGGTGGTCGAGCCCGGCTACGCCTGGCTGCGCATCAGCCAGTTCCAGGAAAACACTCTCGAAGAGCTGGCCAAAAAGACCAAAGAACTGTACGCCGAACAACCCGACATCAAGGGCCTCGTACTCGACCTGCGCAACGATCCGGGCGGCCTGCTGCCGGGCGCGATCGGCGTCACGGCGGCGTTCCTGCCCAAGGCCGATCAGGTGATCGTCAGCACCAAAGGGCAATTGCCCGATTCGAACCAGTCGTTCTACGGCCGGCGCGAATTCTATGCCCAGCGCGGCGATCCGCTGGCCGGGTTGCCGGCCGGGCTCAAGACCGTGCCGATGGTGGTGCTGGTCAATGGCGGCTCGGCATCGGCCTCGGAAATCGTCGCCGGCGCGCTGCAGGATTACCAGCGCGCGATCGTGATGGGCAGCCGCACGTTCGGCAAGGGCTCGGTGCAGACGCTGCGCCAGTTGTCGCCCGATACGGCGATCAAGCTGACCACGGCGCGCTATTACACACCGAAAGGGCGGCCGATCCAGGCCACCGGCGTGCAGCCCGATCTGCGGGTGGACGAAACGGCGGACGGCGACCTGCTCAATGCGCTGCGTGTGCGCGAGTCGGATCTGCAGCGCCATCTGGTGGCCGAAGGCGAGCAGCCTGCAACTGCAGGCAAGGACCAGGCGGCAAGCCTGGCCCAGCAACAACGCGCGCTGGCGCTGCTGAAAGACCGCAAGCCGCTCGAGTTCGGCAGCAAGGACGATTTCCAGCTGGCCCAGGCCATCAATCACTTCAAGGGTTTGAAGGTGATGTTGGCCAAGGGCGAACCAGTCGAAGAGAAACCGGCGCCGGCGCCATTGCCGGGCGCGGAGAACAAACCGCCCGAGCTGCATGCGCCAGCCAAGAAGTAACGTCTGGTGGAGGATAATGTCCTCCACCACGCTTTCCCCATGAACGACAACCAACTCCTGCGCTACTCGCGCCACATCCTGCTCGACGACATCGGCATCGAAGGCCAGCAACGCCTGCTGGATGCGCACGTCGTCATCATCGGCGCCGGTGGCCTGGGTTCGCCTGCGGCGCTGTACCTGGCTTCGGGCGGCATCGGCCACATCACGCTGGTCGATGACGACACCGTCGACCTGACCAACCTGCAGCGCCAGGTCATGCACACGACCGGGCGCATCGGTGAGCCGAAGGTCGAGTCCGGCCGCGCTGCGCTGCTGGCCATCAACCCTGATATCGAGGTCACCGCCTTGCGCGAACGCGCCGGCCCCGAGCGGTTGCTGGAACTCGCGCGCGCCGCCACGGTCGTACTCGATTGCAGCGACAACTTCGCCACCCGCCACGCCGTCAACCGCGCCTGCGTGGCAGCCGGCACGCCGCTCGTGTCGGGTGCCGTGATCCGCTTCGACGGCCAGCTGGCCGTATTCGACGCGCGCCAGCCGACCGCGCCATGCTACGCCTGCCTGTTCCCCGAAGACACTGGCTTCGAGGATGTGGCGTGCAGCACGATGGGCGTGTTCGCGCCGCTGGTCGGCGTCGTCGGCGCGGTCCAGGCTGCCGAGGCGATGAAACTCATCATGGCCATCGGCGAACCGTTGGTCGGTCGCCTTTTGATGCTCGACGGCAAGTACATGGAATGGACCACGATCGGCGTGGCGCGTAACCCGGCGTGTCCCGTATGTGCGGTGCGCCATGGTGAGAGCGGCAACACTGTTGATTAGTGGTGTCTTAACGGGCATTGCGAAACGTGGTGTGCAGGTGAACGTGACATACAATTGCGTACTTTTCGCAGGTACGCTTGTCATATTTCGGGCTTATACTGTGCCGGTTCCATCGATTCCCTTGTCATCACACAGAGCTTATGAATTTTCAACGTACTCAGCGCAACACGCGCAGCACAGGTCGTGCACGCGGTTTTACCCTGGTCGAGATCATGGTTGTCGTGGTCATCATCGGCATTCTTGGCGCGCTGGTCGTGCCCAAATTGCTGGGCCGCACGGGTGAGTCGCGCGTCACGGCTGCCAAGGTCGACATCGCCACGATGATGCAGGCGCTCAAGCTCTACAAGCTCGACAACCAGCGCTACCCAACCACCGAGCAGGGCCTGGTCGCACTGACTACCAAGCCGACTTCGGGCCCGTCGGCCAATGGCTGGAAAGAGGGCGGTTACATCGAGAAACTGCCGAAAGACCCATGGGGTAACGCTTACCAATACCTGTCGCCGGGCGTCAAGGGCGAAGTCGACGTGTTCTCGTACGGCGCCGACGGGCAGCCGGGCGGTACTGGCGAAGACACCGACGTCGGTTCCTGGGACTAAGTTATTTCCATGCCGGCCATGCGCACAGCGCGCACACGCGGCTTCACCCTGGTGGAGCTGCTGGTCGTGATGGTCATCATCGGCCTCACGCTGGGCATGGCTACGCTCAACGCCATCCCGAGTCCGCGTCAGGATCTCGATAAAGAAGCGCAGCGCCTGGCGCTGCTGCTGCAACTGGCGCGCGATGAAGCGATCGTGCGCAACCGCCTGGTTGCGTTCGAAGCCAATGGCGACCGCTACCGCTTCATGGTGCGCGGCGACGCCGGCTGGGAGCCGGTCACCCGCGACGACCTGCTGCGCGAGCGTGAATTCAAGAATTCACCCCTGCAATTGATTCTGGAACCGACCGGCACCGGCAACCCTGACATGCTGCGCATCACGTTCGGGCGCGAGCCGGTCGACCGGCCGTTCGTGCTGACGATGGCCAAGGGCGGCAACACGGTCGCGATCCGCGCCGATGGCGTCGGCCACTTTACTGTCGAATGACATCCCCCGCCAACATGCGCCCCGTTTCCCGACCTGCCGCCGGTTTCACGCTGCTCGAAGTGCTGGTGGCGCTCGTCATCGTCGGCACCGCGCTGGCCGCCGGCCTGCGCGCAGTGGGCAGCCTGACCTCCAACAGCCAGGGCTTGCGCGCGTCGATGATGGCAACCTGGTCAGCCGAGAACCGGCTCGTGCAGATCCGCCTGGGGCGCGAGTTCCCCGAAGTGGGCAAGCGCAGCTTCCCGTGCCCGCAGGGCGGCCTGAACCTGATGTGCGAAGAAGAAGTCCTGACCAGCCCGAACCCGCTATTGCGCAGGATCGAAGTCTCGGTGTTCGACGTCGACAAACCCGGCCGCCGGATTGTCAAACTGATCCAACTGGTTCTGAGGCCATCCCCGGTATGACGCGCATCCCAAGCAGCAGGCGCCCTGCAGGCTTTACCCTGGTCGAGCTCCTGGTGGCAATCGCCATCCTCGCCATGGTGGCCGTGCTCGGCTGGCGCGGCCTGGACGGCATCGTCCGCGCGCGCGTGGCGCTGACTGCCGACATGGAAACCACACGCGGCATGCAGCTGGCCTTTGCCCAGATGGAAAACGATTGCGAGCACGCGGCCGGTAACGACATCATGGCCGGGCGTCCCGCGCTGCTGTGGGATACCGACCGCCTGATCCTCGTGCGCAAGGTCTTTGTCGAGAATGAACCATCGCGCCTGCAGGTGGTGAGCTACCGCGTCGTCGCGGGCCAGCTGGTGCGGCGCGAGTCGCCCGGCACGCGCGACCTGATCCAGATCGAGCAATTGTGGCAGGCCATCGCATCCGATGCGGCGGCCGACAACTCGCCGTCCGTCGTGCTGCAGGTGGGCGTGGTCGGCATGCAGGTCCAGGGCTGGCAAAACAATGCCTGGCGCAATGAACCCACGGCCGTGGGTGGCGGGACAGTGGATCCTACGATTACAGACTCTTCCGCCAAAAACGCGCAGGATCCGACCGGCGTGCAAGTGGCGCTGACCGTGCAGGGCCTGGCCCAGCCGATGGTCAAGGCATTCCTGCTGGGAGGCACCTGATGCATCGCCACCTCACACGCCAGCGGGGCGTCGCCGTCGTCACCGCCATGCTGCTGACCACACTGGCCATTTCGATTGTCGCCAGCCTGTTCTGGCAGCAGCAGGTGCAGGTGCGCTCGATGGAAAACCAGCGCCTGCAGTCGCAGACCAAGTGGATCCAGCGCGGCGCGCTCGACTGGGCCAGCGTGATTTTGCGCGTCAATAACAATAGCAACTACACATCGCTTGATCAGGTCTGGGCCACGCCGCTGGCCGAAACCCGGCTCGACCAGTACATCGAGCGTGAGCGGATCCAGGGCGAAAACTTCGATGCGTCGCTGTCGGGGCAGGTTCTGGACGCCACGGCGCGCTACAATCTGAACAATCTGGCCAAGGGTGGCACGCCTGACAAGGCAGAGATCGAAGTCATGCGCAGGCTGCTGACCAATCTGCGCCTCGAAGCGCGGCTGGCACAGCCGATTGCCGAGTTCGTTGCTGCCGGTCAGCCTCTGGTCGCCGAGCCGCCCCCAGAAGGTACACCCCCGGTGGCCCAGAAGCCGCGCACGGGAGCGCCAATGCGGCTGGAGCGGGTCGACGATTTATTGATGGTGCCAGGTCTCAAGCCCGAAGCGGTCGAGCGGCTGCGTCCGTTTGTCATCGTGCTGCCGGCGTCGAATACGGAAGTCAATGTGAATACTGCCGCGCCTGAGGTACTGGCTGCCGTGTTGCCAGGAAGTTCGATGGCCGAAGCGAATTCGATCGTCGCGCAACGCCAGCGGGTGCCGTGGGCTGACGTGGGTATCTTCAAGGCGTCGTTGCCGAATATGCCGGCCGAGAGCCAGCCGAAGATCACCGTCAAAAGCACGTATTTCCTGGTGCAGAGCCGGATCCGGCTCGACCGCGCCGCGCTGGACGCCGAGTCGCTGGTGCGAGTCGGCGGTAGCAACCTGATCAACCCCGGTAGTGTGAACGTGATCTGGACCCGCCAGAACTGAGAAGAAAGCGAGACAGTTTGAGTACTCTTTATATCCGGCATCCGGCACGCAGCCAGGGCGAAGGCGCCCTGTGCCGCTTTGCGCTGGTCGGCGACAACGGCGCCATCGGCCAGCAGGGCGAGGGCGTGCTGCGCAATCTGGGCGACGTGGTTGCCGCCAGCCGGCGCGTGGTGCTGGTGCTGGCCGCCAGCGACGTTACGCTGCTGTCCGTGCAAGCGCCGCCACTGGCCGGCGCCCGCCTGCGCGCGGCGCTGCCGGCGCTCGTCGAAGAACATATCCTGGGCGACCCGCTCGATTGCGTGCTGGTAGCTGGCCCGGTGCAGCCCGATGGACGCCGGCCCGTGGCCGTGGTGCAGCAAGCCTGGCTCGAGCCGCTCGTGCGGGCACTGCTCGCGCTCGGTGCGCGCCAGATCGCCGCCATCCCTGAGCAACTGTGCCTGCCGCTGCATCCGGGCAGCGTCAGCGCCGCCGTCGGCAACGGCGAACTGATCCTGCGTCAGAGCCAGTACGATGGACTGGGCCTGGCGCTTGACGGCAGCCCGGTGATGGCCTTGCAAACGGCGCGCGCGCTGTCGGGCGATGCGCCGCTGGTGCTGTACGTCGACCGTGAACAGCTGGGTGAATACAATGCGCTGGTGGCCGAAGCCGGTCCCGGCATCACGCTGGAAAGCGATGACTGGGCGCACTGGATCGCCGGCGCCAAAGGCAGCACCGGCCCCGTGCTCGACCTGGTGCCGGGCCTGGGCACGGCCGGCGTCGCGCAGCGCGACTGGCGCCGCTGGCGCTGGCCGATCCGCCTGGCGCTGGCGGCCGTGGCCATCAACCTGATCGGCCTGAATGTCGAATGGCTCGGCCTGAAGCGCGAAGCCGATGCCGTGCGCCTGCAGATGAGTCAAACGTTCCGCTCGGTGTACCCGAACCAGCCGGCCATCGACCCGGTCGCGCAGATGCGCCAGAACATCGACCGCGCCAAGGCCGGCAGCGGCCAGGTGGCCGGTAACGAGTTCAACTGGATGGCCGCCGCCTTCGGCGAAGCGACACGCACACTGGGCGTGCCGCCTGCGATTGCATCAATCGATTACCGCGAACGGACCCTCACGGTGCGCGTCAAACCAGAGTCCACCAACCCCGGCATGGCCGACCAGCTCCGCGCGTCCCTGTCGTCACGTAACCTCAGCCTGGAGTCGCCCGACGCGACCACCTGGCTGATCCGCAGTACAGGAGCCAAGCCATGAGCGCCATCGGCAAACTGAGCGGCCTGCGCGAACGCGTGGGCGGCTACTGGAGCGCGCGCACTGCGCAAGAACGCAAGTTCCTGCTCGTCGGCGGCGGCATGGTGGCGCTGACGCTGCTGTACTTGGTACTGCTCGAGCCGGCGCTGACCGGCCGCGAACAATTGCGCCGCGCGCTGCCCGAACTGCGCCAGCAAGCCGCGCAGCTCGACGCGCTGGCGGCCGAAGCACGCGCCGTCGCAGCCCAGCCGGCACCGGCTGTCGCACCCGTCACGCGCGAGGCGCTGGCTGCCAGCATGACGGCCAGCGGTCTGAATCCGGCGTCGCTGTCGGTCAGTGGCGAGTACACCAAGGTGCAACTCAATGGCGTCTCGTTCGCCAACCTGATGGCCTGGCTCGACGCGCAACGCCGCGACAGCCGCCTGCTGGTGCAGGACGCGCAATTTACCGCCAAGGATGCCCTCGGCCAGGTCGACGCCACGCTCACGCTGCGTCAAAGCACCGAGCCGGCTGCATGAGACGGGCGCTGACGTGGGGCTTGCTGGTGGCGCTGGCCGTGGTAATCACAGTGCTGGCATTCCTGCCGGCGGCCTGGCTTGGCCCCATGGTCGAACGCCAGACCGGCGGTCGATTGACGCTGGGGGATGCGCAGGGTACGCTTTGGCGCGGCTCGGCCTTTATTGGCGGCGCGCCGGGTGAGGGTGGTGCGGTTACGCCATTGCTGCCAGGCCGTTTTGCTTGGACCCTGTCGCCACTGGTGGTGCTGGGCAACGTGAACATGACGCTCGAAAATGCGCAGGCGCTGGCCAGCCCGGTACGCGTGCAGGGCAGCTGGTCGCAGTGGCAGGTCAATGCCGGCGAACTCCTGCTGCCAGCCGAGGGGTTGTCTGGCCTGGGCGCGCCGCTCAATACGCTCGCGCCGAGTGGGCGCATCCGGCTTTCCTGGAATACGCTTGACCTGCTGCGCCAGCAAAACATCGTGACGCTGCAGGGTCGTACCACGCTGTCGATGAGCGACATGGGTTCGCGCATGTCGCCCATCAAGCCGCTGGGCAGCTACGAAATGATCATGGACTGGCGCGGACCGCAGGCCGATCTGACGCTGCGTACCGTGCGCGGCGCCCTGCTGCTGTCGGGCGCAGGCACATTGCAGAACGGCCGCCTGCGCTTTTCAGGCCAGGCAGCGGCCGCCGATGGCTATGAAGACACTCTGGGAACCATGTTGAATCTGCTGGGACAGCGCCGGATGGTGAACGGCAAAAACGTAATCGCACTCGAGTTCAGATAATGAAGAAAACAGACCACACCACCTTCGCGCACCTTGAACTTCCGGCCCTGCGCCGTCTTGCCGCCGGCGCCATGCTGTGCTGCGCCGCTTCCGCCGTCGTGACGACCCTGGCCCTGCCATTGTCGGCCTCCGCGCAAGAGACTGCGAACGCCGCAGCGCTCAGCTTCGTGAATGCCGACATCGAATCGGTAATCAAGGCGATCGGTCACTACACCGGCATGACCTTCATCATCGACCCGCGCGTCAAGGGCACGCTGACGCTGGTGTCCGAAAAGTCGCTCAGCAAGAGTGAAGCCTTTGGCCTGCTGACATCAACCCTGCGCCTGCAGGGCTTTGCGGTGGTCACCAGCGGCGATGGGTATGCCAAGGTCGTGCCCGAGGCCGAAGCCAAGCTGCAATCCTCACCCACGCAAGTGGGCGGTGTGCGCTCGAGCAAGGCCACCGGCGACCAGATTGCCACGCAGGTGTTCTACCTGTCGTACGAATCGGCGGCCAACCTCACCGCCGTGCTGCGCCCCCTGATTTCGCCGAACAACTCGATCATGGCCAACCCGGGCAACAACACCCTGGTCGTGACCGATTACGCCGACAATCTGCGCCGCCTGGCGCGCATCATCGCCGCGCTCGACGCGCCGGTGGCGGCCGAGCTCGACGTGATCCCGATCCGCAATGCCATCGCCAGCGATATCGCGCAACTCGTCACGCGCCTGATGGAACCGGCTGCGGGTGGCGACTCGGGCCGCGTCACGGTGCTGGCCGATCCGCGCACCAATGCGGTCATCGTGCGCGCGCCGTCGCAGGCCCGCGCCAACCTGGCCAAGAGCCTGATCGCGCGCCTGGATCAGGAAAGCTCCAGCCGCGGCAATATCCACGTCGTCTACCTGAAAAACGCCGACGCCAGCCGCGTCGCGCAGACGCTGCGCGCCGTCGTCTCGCAGGATGCGTCGGCCGTGCCGGTGCAGCAGCAGGGCACGTCGGGCAGCTCGATCACGTCGGGTACCGGCAGCGGGCAGGGCGGCAGCGGCGCCGGTGGGCTGGGCGGCCAGCAAGGCCAGCAGAGCAGCACCGGCATGGGCGGCACCGGCAATACCTTCGGCCAGCAAAGCCAGCTCACCGCCAATGCGGGCGGCGCCGGCGGCGGCCAGGGTTCCGGCTTCATCCAGGCCGATGCCTCGACCAACAGCCTGATCATCACTGCGCCCGACGCCGTCTACCGCAATCTGCGCTCGGTCATCGACCAGCTCGACGTGCGCCGCGCCCAGGTGTACATCGAGGCACTGGTGGTCGAAGTCACGTCCAACAAGGCATCCGAATTCGGCGTGCAGTGGGTTGGCGCGACGGGCGACTCCGACAGCAAATACCGCTTCGGCGGCTTGCAGAACTACACCGGCGGCGGCTCGAGCAGCAGCATCGTCAACCTGGCGCTGGCTGCCAGCCAGGGGACCAGCGCGACGACCACGCCAAGCGTGCCGTCGGGCCTGACCTTCGGCCTGTTCCGCCAGATCGGCGGCGAGCTCGGCCTGGGCGCCGTGGCCCGCGCACTGGAAAACGATGGCAACGCCAACATCCTGTCGACGCCAAACCTGATCACGCTCGACAACGAACTGGCCACCATCAAGGTCGGCCAGAACGTGCCGATCATCACCGGTTCGTACACCACGTCGGGCAACAACAGCGGCAACCCGTTCCAGACGGTCGAACGGCAAGACGTCGGCCTGCTGCTCAAGGTGCGCCCGCAGATCTCGGAAGGCGGCACCATCAAGATGGCCATCTACCACGAGAATTCGAGCGTCGATGCGTCCACCCGCAACCTGGCCTCGGGCCTGACGACCAATGTGCGCGCCATCGAAAGCAATGTGCTGGCCGACGATGGCCAGATCATCGTGCTGGGCGGCCTGATTGAAGACACCGAGGGCGACGGCGAAGAAAAAGTGCGCGGCCTGGGCGACATCCCGGTGCTGGGCAACCTGTTCAAGTACCGCACCCGCACGCGCAACAAGACCAACCTGATGGTGTTCCTGCGCCCGGTCGTGGTGCGCAGCAAGGATGCATCGAACTCGATCGCGATGGACCGCTACGAATTCATGCGCGCCGCTGGCGCTGCCGGCCGGCCAGAGGCTTCGCCGCTGCTGCGTGACCTGGGTGCGCCGCTGCTGCCTCCACTGGTGGGCGGTCAGCCGCCGGCAGGTGGCGGTATGGCGACGCTGCCGGTCCAGGCGCCGCCGCCGGCCAACGCCGCGCCGGGCGCATCGAACGATGGCGCCGCCAATCGTCCGGGCGCCTCGCGTTCAAGCTCGGCGAACCCGGCGGGCAATGCGGCAGAAACCGCACCAGGCGCAGCATCTGGCGCAGTATCTGGAACTCCCGTGCCCGCCTCGCAATTTCGCCCGGTGACACCACCGAACCGGGAGTAATCAGATGACCAATCTCTTGCCCTACGCGTTCGCCCGTGACCACGTCGTGCTGGCGCGCGGCACTGGCGAACCGGGCCAGAGCGTCGAAGTGCTGGTCTCCAGCGCGACCGCGCCGGCCGCCATCGCCGAGGTGTCGCGCCGCTTCGGCCGCATCCAGCTGCGCCGCATGGACAAGGACGAGCTCGACACCGTCATCGCCGGTGCGTATGCCGGCGGTGGCAACGACGCCTCGCAGGTGGTCGACGAGTTCGACGCCGACCTCGACCTGACCAAGCTGCTGCAGGATGTGCCAGCGATCGAAGACCTGCTCGAATCGTCCGACGACGCGCCCGTGATCCGCATGATCAATGCGCTGCTCACGCAATCGCTGCGCGAAGGCGCATCCGATATCCACATCGAGCCGTTCGAGCAGACGTCGGTCGTGCGCTTTCGGATCGACGGCGCGCTGCGCGATATCGTGCGGCCCAAAAAGGCCATCCACGCGTCGCTGATCTCGCGTATCAAGATCATGTCGCAGCTCGATATCGCCGAAAAACGCCTGCCGCAGGATGGCCGCATCACGCTGCGCGTGGGTGGCAAACCGGTCGACGTGCGTGTCTCGACGCTGCCGACCGGCCACGGCGAGCGCGCCGTGCTGCGTCTGCTTGATAAAGAAGCAGGGCGCCTCGACCTGTCGCACCTGGGCATGGCCAGCGATTTGCTGCCGCAGTTCGACCGCCTGATCAACCAGCCGCACGGCATCGTGCTGGTGACGGGCCCGACCGGCTCGGGCAAGACAACGACGCTGTACGCGGCGTTGTCGCGCCTGAATGCCGCGACGGCCAACATCATGACGGTCGAAGACCCGATCGAGTACGACCTGAACGGCGTCGGCCAGACCCAGGTCAATGCCCGTATCGACATGACGTTCGCAAAAGCGCTGCGCGCCATCCTGCGGCAAGATCCTGACATCATCATGATCGGCGAGATCCGCGACCTGGAAACGGCGCAGATCGCCGTCCAGGCATCGCTGACGGGCCACCTGGTGCTGGCCACGCTGCACACCAACGATGCGGCCTCGGCTGTGACGCGCCTGCTCGACATGGGCATCGAACCGTTCCTGCTGTCGTCGTCGCTGCTGGGCGTGATGGCCCAGCGCCTCGTGCGCAAGCTCTGCTCGCAGTGCAAGACCTTCGATGGCACGACCTGGCAAGCGGTCGGTTGCGAGCGCTGCGGCCACACCGGTTACCACGGCCGCGTCGGCGTCTACGAACTGCTCGAGACCACCGACCAGATCCGCGCCCAGATCCACAACCGTGCGTCCGAAGCCGACATCCGCGTCGCGGCGCTGGGCGTGGGCATGAAGACCATGCGCGAGGACGGCGAACGCTGGCTGCTCGACGGCACCACCACACGGGCCGAAATCGTGCGCGTGACCAAGGACTAACCGATGCCGGCATTTCGTTACGAGGCGGTCGACAACGCGGGCGCCACGCGCAAGGGCGTGGTCAACGCCGACAGCCCGCGCGCCGCGCGCGCCGATCTGCGTACGCAGGGCCTGACGCCGCTGAGCGTCGAAGCCATCGCAGCCCAGCTCGACGCCGCCGGCGTGGCCCGTTCGCGCGGCATCGGCGAGCGCCTGTCGCAAAACGAACTGGCGCTGTTCACGCGCCAGCTGGCCAGCCTGCTGGAAGCCGGCCTGCCGCTCGAACAAGCCTTTACCGCGCTGCTCGAACAGGCCGAGCGCCCGTACGTGCGCGACCTGGTCGCGTCGATCCGTGCCGAAGTCATCGGCGGCTCGGCCTTCTCCACCGCCCTGACGCACCACCCGCGCGACTTCGCCGAGATTTACCGCGCGCTGGTCGGCTCGGGCGAGCAGATCGGTCAACTGTCGCGCGTGCTCTCGCGCCTGGCCGACTACATCGAGCGCCGCAATGCCCTCGTGCAAAAGGTGCGCCTGGCCTTCACGTATCCGGCGATCGTTACTGTCGTCGCGTTCGCGATCGTGATTTTCCTGCTCACCTACGTTGTGCCGCAGATCGTCTCGGTGTTTGCCAACACCAAGCAAAAGCTGCCATTCCTTACGGTCGTCATGCTGGCCGTGTCCGACTTCGTGCGCGCGTATGGCATCTATGTTGGCATCCTGATTGCCGGCGCGTTCTGGCTGTGGCGGCGTGCGCTGCGCAATCCCGTGCTCAAGCGCCGCTGGCACACATGGCTGCTGACAGCGCCCATCTACGGCAAGTTCGAGCGCAGCCTGAACACCGCGCGCTTTGCCAGCACGCTGGCGATCACCACCGGCTCGGGCGTGCCGATCCTGCGCGCGCTCGACACCAGCCGCGAGACACTGTCGAACGTGGCAATGGCCGAACTGGTCGAGCAGGCCACGGCCAGCGTGCGTGAAGGCGTCAGCCTGGCGCGCGCGCTGTCGGCGCAAAAGCTGTTTCCACCGATGCTCGTGCACATGATCCGCGCCGGCGAGATCACCGGCGAACTGCCGGCCATGCTCGAGCGGGCCGCCAATTCGCAGCAAGCCGATCTCGAACGCCGCACGCTAACCATCGCCGGCCTGCTCGAGCCAGTGCTGATCCTGGCGATGGGCCTGGTCGTGCTGCTGATCGTGCTGGCCGTCCTGATGCCGATCATCGAAATCAACCAGCTGGTGCAATAAGACAATCGCGCAGCGATGCCAATGACCCAGATGCGAAAGACACCATGAACAAGCGTTTGCCCCTTCTTTTGACCCTGCTAGCCCTGCTCGTGCTGGCCGCTTCTGGCGCCTATTGGATCCTGCAGCTGTACAAGCCCGAGCAGCGCCCGCTGGCCGCAGCCCCGCTGGCGACCCAGCCAGCACCGAGTCCCGAAGCCGCAGCCACGCTGTTCGGCGGGCAGCCAACAGTCGCGATTTCCAGTTTCCAATTGACCGGTGTGGTCTCGGCCGGCGCCAACAGCGCCGTGATCCTGGTGGCCGATGGGTCGCCGCCGAAAGCGGTGCGCATCGGCCGCGAGATCGCCCCCGGCGTCGTGGTAGCCGAAGTGCATCGGCGTTATGTGATGTTGTCCGACAGCGGCGTCATGAAGCGCGTCGAACTGGCGCCCGATGCCGGCCAGTCGAGTGCGATCAGCCAGCCGGTGCCGCGCGCGATGCCGCAGCAGCCGATGATGGAGCCGCAAATGGCGCCGGGCGTGACGAGCGCACCGCCGATGATGCAGAGCGCACCGCCGAATGGCAATCCGCAAGGGATGCAGGGCCAGCCCCGCGATCCGCCGCCGGAGCAGGACAACCCTGGCCAGCAAGGCCAGCCGCAGATGCCGCAGAATGCGCAGCCGATGAATGGGGAGCGGCCGGTGATGTAAGCGTTGGCGTGTCGGCAGCGTGCCCGAGGATCAGCAGCCGCAGCAGTAGCGGCTTAGCGCCGCAATGCCGTAAACGCCGCCAGTTCCCACGACCTGAAGCCCAGCAGCAGCGTATGCCCCTTGCGCTCGTCGGCCGGCAGGCGCCGGTCGTTGCGGTGCAGCCGCGCCAGCTCTGCCGCCAATTGATCGATCTTCAGTGACAGTTCAAGCGCACTGGCCGGTGACAGCCGCGCCGGCAGGCACAGCAGGGCCTCGCCGGCACCATCGAAGCGGCCCGAGAAGTAATCGCTGACCACGTTCTCGCGGAAGAAATGCTGCACCGGGCCATCCGGCAGCCAGCGGAACGCATTCGACACCCGCAGCAGGTAACGGTTCAGCGGCTTCAGTTCAATCAGCCCCAGCCGGTCGAGCTCGGCGAGCAGCGTGATGCATTCGGCCTCGGTCAGGTCGTAGGTTTCGATGATCTGCTCGATGCTCCAGTGGCCCAGGCAACAGATCGCCATCAGCAGCAGGCGCGGGTTGGCAACGATCGAGCGCTCCTGCGTCAGGCTCAGCGCATCGAGCTGGGGCCGCGCCTCGATCGCTCCGCGCAGCAAGTCTTCCAGCCCGATGCCAGTGGCCTGGCAAATCTCCGCCAGGCGCGACAGCGCCATATCCTTTTGCCCGAACATGCGCTTGACGCTTGATTCGCTCACGCCAATGCGCTCGGACAGCGTTTTATACGTGATGCCAGCGGCGCGCAGGCGCATGCGCAGTGCGTCGAGGATCAGATCGGGAGAACTCATGGACAATCCAGTGAAGATGACAACGGCTGACTGTAACGTCGAATCACGGTGTGGACAAGGCGCGTACAGTCAATGGTGCACCGCTGGCCAAAAAAACGGACACCGAGGTGTCCGCAAAGAGTGTTTGCACAGTGCCGGACGCCGCTTCAGTCGTCGTCGCCAGCCACCAGCTTGACCTTCTTGAGCGCCTGCTTGGCAGCAGTGCGCTCGCTCGAGAGCGGTTTGGCATGGGGGCCGGCGGCGCGCGCCTTGGCCAGCGCGGCAATGGGGTTACGCGGCTTGCCCGCCTGCTGCGACGGTTCGATCCGCAACCGCATTTTCTGCCGCGTCGCCAATGCCTTGTTTGCCATGCCGGCCTCCCGCAAGAAAATTACAGCACGTAGCGCGACAGGTCTTCGTTGACCGCCAGCGCGTCGAGCCGATCGTTGACAAAGGCCGCGTCGATCCGCACCACCTGGTCTTTTTCAGCGCCGGCGGTAAACGAGATTTCCTCGAGCAGTTTTTCCATCACCGTGTACAGGCGGCGCGCGCCGATGTTCTCGGTGCGCTCGTTGACCGAGAATGCGATCTCGGCCAGACGGTGGATGCCTTCGTCCAGGAACTCGACCTGCACGCCCTCGGTGGCCAGCAGCGCCTGGTATTGCTTGGTCAGGCTGGCATGGGTGGACGTGAGAATGCTCTTGAAGTCTTCAATCGATAGCGATTCGAGCTCGACACGGATCGGGAAGCGGCCCTGCAATTCGGGGATCAGGTCCGATGGCTTGGACAGATGGAATGCGCCCGATGCGATGAACAGGATGTGGTCGGTCTTGATCATGCCGTACTTGGTGTTGACCGTCGTGCCTTCGACCAGTGGCAGCAGGTCGCGCTGCACGCCGGCGCGCGAGACATCGGCGCCGCCGTGCTCGGAGCGCGTGGCGATCTTGTCGATCTCGTCCAGGAACACGATGCCGTTCTGCTCGACGTTGGTGATGGCCTTTTGCTTGAGCTCGTCTTCATTGAGGAGCTTGCCGGCTTCTTCGTCGATCAGGATCTTCATGGCTTCCTGGATCTTGAGCTTGCGCGGCTTCTTGCGGGCGTTGTTGGCACCGGCGAACATCGACTTGATCTGCTCGGTCATTTCTTCCATGCCCGGCGGCGCCATGATGTCCATCTGCGGCGCCGCATCGGACACCTCGATCTCGATTTCGCGATCGTCGAGCGCGCCTTCGCGCAGGCGCTTGCGGAAGGTCTGGCGCGTGGCGTCGCCTTCCTTGCTGTCCGGCGTATTGGCGGTATTGAAACCGAAGTCGCGCGCCGGCGGCACCAGGATGTCGATGATGCGGTCTTCGGCGGCGTCTTCGGCGCGCTGGCGCACTTTCTTCGCTTCGCTGGCGCGTGTCTGCTTGATGCCGATATCGATCAGGTCGCGGATGATCGTGTCGACGTCGCGGCCGACATAGCCGACCTCGGTGAACTTGGTCGCTTCGATCTTGATGAACGGCGCATCGGCCAGCTTGGCCAGGCGGCGCGCGATCTCGGTCTTGCCGACGCCCGTCGGGCCGATCATCAGGATGTTCTTCGGCGTGATTTCGTGGCGCAGCGGTTCGTCGACCTGCTGGCGGCGCCAGCGGTTACGCAGCGCGATCGCGACGGCCTTCTTGGCCTTGCCCTGGCCGACGACGTGCTTGTCCAGCTCGGAGACGATTTCGGGTGGGGTCATGTTCATGAAGCTGTTCATATCAATCCAGGGTCTCGATGATGTGGGACATGTTCGTGTAGATGCACAATTCGCCCGCGATGGTCAGCGCTTTCTTGACCACTTCGGCAGGCGGCATGTCGGTGTTCTCATACAGGGCCTTGGCGGCCGACTGCGCGTAGATGCCACCGGAGCCGATCGCGCCGATGCCGTCTTCCGGCTCGAGCACGTCGCCATTGCCCGTGATGATCAGGGTGGATTCGCGGTCGGCCACGAGCAGCATGGCTTCCAGGCGGCGCAGCACGCGGTCGGTGCGCCAGTCCTTGGCCAGCTCGACCGAGGCGCGCAGCAGGTTGCCCTGGTGCTTTTCAAGTTTGCCCTCGAAGCGATCGAGCAGCGTGAAGGCGTCGGCGGTGCCGCCGGCAAAACCGCACAGGACCTTGCCCTGATACAGCTTGCGCACCTTGCGGGCCGAGCCCTTCATGACGACGTTGCCGAGCGTGACCTGTCCATCGCCGCCGAGCGCGACCTGATTGCCGCGGCGTACGCTGACAATGGTTGTACCGTGAAATTGTTCCATTTTTACCTCGTGATTGTCTGGCTACCAGCAGGTGGGGACCGTGCGCGGGATTGCAAGATTATCCGAACGGGAAATACCGATGAGCTGCCACAGCCGGGGTCAGGTCTGACATTCAGACACGACCTCAGCCTTAGCCACTTCCAACAGTGTCACAGCCGGGGTCAGGTCTGACATTTGGACACGACCTCAGCCTTAGCCATTTCCAACGGTGTCTTGCCCGGTAGTCGCATGGTCCAGTGCCAGCCAGTTCTGGCTACGCTACTGTCGAGATCGTGTCCGAATGTCAGACCTGACCCCGGCTTTTCGGTCGAGATCGTGTCCGAATGTCAGACCTGACCCCGGCTTTTCGGTGTGTTGTAGCGTCAGTAACGGTGCGGATACAGCCGTACGCTCTCGCCGGCGCCCAGCAGCCGCAGCAGGGCGGCCACCAGGTGGTTCAGTTCGCGCAGCTCGACCGTGCGGCCTGCTGCCGCTTGCGCATCGAGCCGCGCCAGCAGGCTGCCGGCGCCGGCGTAGTCAATGCGCGCCAGCCGTGAGCAGTCGAGCACGAGCGTGTTGCGCTCTGCGGCGTAGGCTTCGATGGCCCCCAGCAATGCCAGGTCCAGGCTGCTGATCTCGGCTGGCAACATGAAGCGGTCGCCGTGGCTCGGGGCCGGTGCCGCGGTCGAGACGTGCCGGGGTGCTTCGAACGAAGGCGGCGAGACTTCGTAGGTGACGCAGTAATCCATCGCCGCTTCTTCGAAATCTTTTTCGCGGTTGGTCAGCAGCAACAGTTCGAGCAGCAGCAGCCATGGCGCCGGGCTGGCGCCGCGCTTGCCGATGACGAGCATCGGGCGCAGCGTCGTGATCAGGGTGTCGGCGCCGGCCAGCACCAGGCCGCGGTCGCTCGCGCGCAGCGTCTGCAGGGCGGGCAGCAGGCAGTCGGCACCGTCCGCATTGATACTGCGCACCTTGCCGAAATCGAGCCGCACGTTCGGCGCCTGCGCCTCGAGCACGCGCCGCAGGCGGGGTGCGACTGTAGCATCGAGCAGCGTGTCGAAGGTTTCAGTGGCGGCCAGCCCCTGCGCCGGCTGGCTGGCGACCGATGTGGGCGCAAGCGGCTTCCAGGTTGGCGGCGAGGTTTCGAAGTGGCTGGCGTAATCGATGGCGATGCTCTCGAACGCTTCTTCGCGGCCGTCGGCCTGGTACAGGTCGAACAGCATCCACCATGGCAGGCGTTCGTGGCGGCCCAGCGTCGCGAGCGATTCGCGCAGCAATTGCTCGGCAGCGGCGCCCTGGCCGTTGGCGTACAGGATGGCGCTTTCGTCGACCGCCGGGGCGCTGGCGGGCGCAGCCGCCTGGTCGGGAATGTCGTCGGGATCGGGCGCGGCCGCCACCGTGACGCCGTTGGCAGGGCGGCGGCCGCTGTCCCAGGCTGGCTCGTCATCGAACATGTCGGACGCGAATTCGAGTTCGATCTCGTCGATCTTGGCTGCGGTGGCGCGGGCGATTTCACGCTGGCGTTCGCGCTCGGCGTCCGATGCCAGGCGTGACGGTTCGCCGCGCAGGCGCGACTCGGGTGGCGGCCAGCTGGGCGCGGCCACCGCATCGTTCTTTTTCTTCAGGAAGGAAAAAAGCCCCATGCTCACCGTTGTCTCGATAACGTGTCCACCATGACCTTAGCACGGACCCTGGCGCCGTATGCTGAGCACACGAGGCCGGGCGTCAGTGTAGCCGAAGGGCAATTTTGGTAGGGTATTGAGCAATTGTAGCGTGCGCGCAGGGCCGGGACGGCAGCTGTCATGCGTCGTTACAAACATCAAGAAATGACGGCTGCACATAAAAAAAGCATGCGACAGGTCGCATGCTTTTTTGCGGGTGCTGAACCTTGATTCAGCACGGCCATCAATCAGTCGCCGTACAGCTTCTGCTTGAGTTCGCGACGCTGCTGGGCTTCCAGCGACAGCGTGGCGGTCGGACGGGCGATCAGGCGCGGAATGCCGATTGGCTCACCGGTTTCTTCGCACCAGCCGTATTCGCCACCGTCGATCGACTGGATCGATTGCTGGACTTTCTTGAGCAGCTTGCGCTCGCGGTCGCGGGTACGCAGTTCGAGCGCATGTTCTTCTTCGATGGTTGCGCGGTCGGCCGGATCGGGAACCAGCACGGTTTCGCGCAGGTGCTCCGTGGTTTCGCCGGCGTTCTTGAGCAGTTCGCGCTCGAGTTCCTGCAGGCGGTTCTTGAAGAATGCCAGCTGGGCCGCATTCATGTAGTCGCCTTCGCCCATCGCGCGAATCTCGTCTTCCGTAATGATACGGTCGTCGGACTGGGCGGTATTCGGTTTCGTTGTTTTAGTCATGATGCCTTCGATACGACAGAGGTTTGCATTTTATCAGCTTGCTCATCAGTAACACCGCACAAACGGGTGCATGCCGGGCAAGCTGCCTTGATGGCGACGGTACGCCATCCTATCTCCGTCCGCGCCGCATGGGCGGCAAGGGCGGTTCACCACTGGCTGTTTGAAGCGCGTCGTGGCGGTCCGTGCGGCCCGGCCCACTGTCGACGCAAGGCGCCGGACATGCCTGCTAGGCCAGTCAAACTGATGCAGTTTATACCAAACACTGTTCCAGTCCGCGGATAAATACGTCTTTTGGTAAATTTTTACCAATAAAGACCATCTTGGTGGCGGGCGTTTCATTCTCCGCCCATTTCGGTCCCACGTCGCTTCCCATGATCTGGTGCACACCCTGGAACACGACCTTGCGATCCACGCCATCCATCCGCAACACGCCCTTGTAGCGCAGCATTTGCGGGCCGAAGACCTGGACCAGGCTGCCGAGGAATTGTTCCAGGCGTTCCGGGTCGAATGCGCGCTCGCTCTTGAACACGAACGCGGCGATGTCGTCGCTGTGGTGGCTGTGATGATGGTCGTGGCTGCACGACGCATCGTGTACGTGATCGTGGCCATGGTCGTGGCCACAATCGGCGCCATGCTCGTGCTTGTGATCATGGTCGTGCCCGTCTTCGCCATCGACACGCAAGAAATCGGGATCGATGTCCAGCTTGTCGTTCAGGTTAAAGCCGCGCAGGTCGAGCACATCGGCAATCGGTGCGCGGCCAAAGTCGCTCGTGGCGATCGGCGCGCGCGGATTGATGCGCTGCAGGCGCGCCTTGAGCGCATCGACGGCAGCGGCATCGACCAGGTCGGTCTTGGATAGCAGAATTTTGTCGGCAAAGCCCACCTGGCGCTGGGCTTCTTCGTGCGCGGTCAATTGTTCCATCGCGTGGCGGGCATCGACCACGGTAACAACGGCGTCGAGCAGGTAGTGGGCGCCAACTTCTTCGTCGACGAAGAAGGTCTGGGCCACCGGGCCCGGATTGGCCAGACCCGTCGTTTCGATGACAACGCGGTCAAAACTGATCTCGCCGGCGGCGCGTTTCCTTGCCAGGCTGTTGAGTGCCTCGATCAGGTCGCCACGCACGGTGCAGCAGATGCAGCCGTTGTTCATCTCGATGATCTGCTCGCCAGAGTCCTGCACCAGGATTTCGTTGTCGATGTTTTCTTCACCGAATTCATTCTCGATGACGGCGATGCGCATGCCGTGATCTTCCTGCAGGATGCGGTTGAGCAGGGTGGTCTTGCCCGCGCCAAGAAAGCCGGTGAGGATGGTGCTGGGGATCAGGTCCATTGGTTTGCTACTCATGGTTGACATCAGGGTTGGACGAAAGAACCGGGGGATTATGCCGCAATTCTTGCAACCTCACCATCTGGCGTGTCGCGTGCTGATTGCGTTCAAACCGTGGGGGAAATTTCTGAGCCTGATCGCGCCGGGCGTGTTCCGGTCTGCTTCAGGACTCCGGCTTGGCTTTCGCCCGCGGGTGCGCCGCATCGTATACTTTTGACAAGTGCTGAAAGTCCAGTGCCGTATAGATTTGCGTGGACGTGATACTGGCATGACCCAGCAATTCCTGCACTGCACGCAGGTCACCCGACGATTGCAGCAGGTGCGACGCGAACGAATGGCGCAGCACGTGCGGGTGCACGTGTACCGGCGTGCCGGCGCGCAGCGCGTGCTGCTTCAGGCGGGTTTGTACGACGCGCGGCGTGATGCGGGTGTCGCGCGCCGACAAAAACAACGCGGCGCCCCCGTCGCGGGCGGGAGGGCGCACCGCGAGCCAGCGTGCCAGCGCCTCGCGCGCCGGAGCGCCGACCGGCACCCGGCGCATTTTGTTGCCCTTGCCGGTCACCACCACTTCGCCTGCCTGCAGGTCGAGCCAGCCCAGCGAGCCTGGCTGACCGCCGCGCGCATCCTGCCAGGCCACATCCAGGCCCGCCAGTTCCGACACGCGCAGCCCGCTCGAATACAGTAGTTCGAACATGGCGTGATTGCACAATTCGAAGGGCTCGAGGTGGCCGCGCTGGTTTGCTTCCATCAATTGCACGGCGTCGTCGACCGCCAGCGCCTTTGGCAGGCTCTGCGCGCGCTTCGGCGCGCGCACGCCGTCGACCGGATTGGCGGCAAGCGTCATCTGGTGCGACAGCCATTCATAAAAGCCGCGCCAACCGGAGAGCTTGCGCGCAATGGTGCGCGCGGACTGGCCACCGGCATGCAGCTTGCCGGCAAAGCGGCGGATGTCGGCGTGCACCAGCCGGGCCCAGTCGCTGTGGCCGGCCAGTTCAGCCAGCTCAAGCAGGTCGCGCCGGTAGGCCGCGATCGTGTGCGGCGACAACTGGCGCTGGGTGGCCAGTTCGCCGAGGTAGCGCGCGGCCCAGTCGGATGGTGGCTCGCGCGTGTCCATGCCGGTCAAGCGCGCAGCGGCGCCAGCGCGGTGGTGGCGGTGGCGGCGATGTGGACCAGGAAATCGGTCGCCATCGCGGTGGTAAAGCGCGCCGGATCGGGCGAACCGAGCACCAAAAGGCCGAAGCTCTGGCCCGGTGGGCCGAGCGGCAGCATGACCGTCGAGCGGATCGATTCGGCGTCGTCCAGCCAGCGCACCGCTTCGAAATCATTGTTCGGGCCGCAATACGGCGCGCGCAGGCTGTTGGCGAAGATGCGTGCATCGTCCGAGACATTGCTGGCGAACCAGGCGTCGGCATGTGCCGGCGCCACATGCCACAGGCGCAGCGTGACTTGCGGCACCGTGAAGTGGGTGCGCAAGCCCTCGGTCAGGTCACGCGCCATCGCGGCGCCGCCTTTCGAGACCAGCAGGGACTGGGTCCAGGCATGGAAGCGATTGGCGATGCCGGCGTTTTCTTCGGCGCGGCGCGACAGGTCGGCCAGGCGCAGCTCGAGCGCACGGTACTTGTCGCGCATCACTTCCATCTGGCGCTCCTGAAGCGACACGGTGCGGCCGGTCAGCGGACTCGACAGTTTTACTTCACCCAGCAAACCGGCTTGCTCCTGGAAAAACTCCGGATGATCGGTCAGGTATTGCGCGACGGTGCTGGCGTCCAGTGGTGCAGTGCTCATGGGGAAATAGGGTATTGGAATGGATCGGGTCATTTTAACCGACGCTAGGCGTTGCACAGGAGAACAAAAAAGACGCCCGCAGGCGTCTTTTCATGCATCGGGCGCAAATGCGGCAGCGTGGTCAGAAGCGGTGACGGATACCCAGCTGCAAGGCGCGGCCATCGGCGCCCGGGGCTTCGGTAAAGCCGCCCGGGTTGCCCGAGGTGCCCGGCGAATACTGGGCTTCGTTGTCGTTCTTGATGAACGCCAGCGCCGTGTACAGGTCGGTGCGCTTGGACAGGTAATAGTTGTAGCCCAGTGCGTACAGATTGGCATCGCTGTTGGACGCGGTGCGGTCGTTCTGGTGCGCGTACGACGCGACGACGCGGCCATTGCCGATCTTGTAATGGACGCCGACCTGATAGCTGTTGGCGTCCTGCTGGGTGTTGGCCGAGATCGCATTGGCGAAGATGCCGCGCAGTTGCAGCTGAGCACCGGGAGGAATACCTTGCGCGGTCAGCGCCGGGCCCACGGCCGTGTCCCAGCCGCGCAGGTAGTCGGGGATCAGCGCCGAGTTCTCGTTGCGCTGGCTGTGGAAGCCGGCGAAGAATTTCCAGCTCTCGCCCAGCGCGTAGGAGCCGCCGACGGTCAGCGTGCGCAGGCTCGGCCGGTTTTCCTGGTCGTAGCCATGGTTGTAGCCGACGCCGACGTCGAAACCGTTGGCTTTGTACGTCAGCGCACCAGCGCGGAACTTGTTGTAGCGACCGAGGTAACCGGAATTGCGCGCGCCGTACATCACCGAGCCGCCCAGGCCATTCGGCAGCGCGATGCGGTACTGGATGGCTTCCTGCGAGCGGATGTCTGCGCCCAGTGCGGTAAAGCCGGCGGTGCCGCCCGTGACGTGGCCCCAGGTGCCGGCGGTGCCCGATTCAAACGCATCGGCCATATTGAACACTTCGTAGCCCGGCGTGTACATGCGGCCCAGCAGCACGGCGCCGACCGGCGTGATCAGGCCGACCATCGAGGTGCGGTCGAACAGGGCTTTTTCCTGGTTGACGGCAGGGCCGCCCGGCGGCTGGATGGCCGCTTGCAGGCGGTCGCGGATCGCGACCGGGATGCGCTCCATGCCGCGCAGCAGGTAGCGGCCCGGATTGTCGTTCATCAGCGTCGGTTGCTGCGAACCCGTGTCGAGTTCGACGCGGGCTTCAAGATTGAAAATCGCCTTATAGCCATTGCCCAGGTCTTCAGAGCCGCGCAGGCCGAGGCGCGAGCCGTCGGCGCCGCCGCTGTAGATCTTGGTCGGGCCGCCTTTTTGCCACATCACGCCGGCATCGGCAATGCCGTAGATCTGGACGCTGGTCTGGGCCAGGGCGGTGCTTGCGAAGGTCGCGCCGAGCAGGGCGGCGATAAGGCATTTTTTCATGGTGTCTCCCTATTATTTTCTTGTCGCGTGGCATGAGCCCGCTACGCAAATATGCCATTGCCTTGCTGCACTGTACAGAACGCTCTTTCTGACGGGGCCTGGTGGCACGTTGTCGTTGTGAAAAGGCTACAGAGCGTCTTAAACGACAAGAGCGGACACCGTTGCCGATGTCCGCTCTCAAGCAGTTGCTGCCCGCTGCAGTTGTTCTAGAACGTGTGGTGAATGCCGATGTCGTACTGGTTGATCGTGCCCGGGGCGGTCGGGACGCCTTTTTTGCGCGACACGTCGAAATACAGGTAGGTGCGCTTGGACAGGCTGTACTCGTAGCCCAGCGACAGTTGCTTGACCTTTTCCAGGCCATCGGTGTCCTTCTGCCCATAGCCAGCGAGGAATTTGCCGGGACCGACCGTGTAATTCGCGCCCACGACCCACGAACTGGTGTCGGTATTGAACAGGCGCGTATTGTCTTCGTCGAGCCGGGTGAATGTGCCCATCAGCTTGAGTTCGGGCGTCGGGCTGACCGACGCGCCGATCGACCAGACCTTCGATTCGACGGCGTTACGCTCGTAGGCGGCCATCAGCGCGGCCGGGCCGTTGTTGTACGTGCCGGAGATGGAGAACGGATTGGTCGAGGCCTCAGTACCGGCCGCATACTGCGGCGCCGCTGCATTGCCACGGCCGATGATGGCCACGGCGCCATTGTTTTCTTTGGTGGCGATGGCCGTGTTGAGCTGGAAGCCGTTCACGACCGGTGAGTTGTACCAGACCGCGTTCGACCAGCGGTTGGCGGTGGAACCGACCGGGTCGAGGGGCTGCGAGCTGTAGCCGGCCACGCTCAGATCGGTATAAAAGCCGCCCGCGGTCTCGATCGCGTGAAATGGCTCGAAGGCACCGATGGTTTCGTGGAACGGGGTCAGGCCGCGGCCGATGCGCAGCATGCCGAAGTCGCCCTGCAGGCCGACGCGGCTCTGGCCCTGGAACAACCGGCGTCCATTGCCGTCGGGGCCGATTTCGGCGCTGCCGGTGTCCGGCTCATAGCGTGTTTCAAGTTGGAACAGGGCCTTGAGGCCATTGCCCAATTCTTCGGTGCCCTTGAAGCCGAGGGTGTTGGCCGAACGCTTGCCGATGCTGACGTTCTGGTTGCTGCGCTTGACGATGCCGGCATCGAGGTTGCCGTAGACCTGCACTGACGTCTGCGCATGGGCCGCACCGGCGCAAGCGCCAAGCAGTGCGACAGCCAGGAGAGAGGTCTTCATCGGGTAATCCTGTCAATAAAGTAAACACGTACATCTGGAGCGTTGAGACCCTGGCTGAACGCGTGATACGTGCACCTTAAATCTTTCAAACGTCAAGACTAGCTAATCCGTCAATTATCGGGGGGCTGCCGCGCTCCTTGCCAATAAATCGAATTGTGCTGTTGTATTTTTGAAACGAGACTCATGAAACGGGCAGCGTGACGCATGCCGTTAATGCGTTCAAGCCGCATTGCCGCTCGCAAGAGCAATCTGGCATCGGCATGGCGGTTGCCTTGCGATGATCCGCAATAGTTTCATCGGTTTCATGCTGTTTTGTGACCTCTCAATCGGCTCTGGAATCCAATCGAATCGCCATCTGCCGCGGCGTAGACTTTGGCCTCGTTCGCACAGCAGCGCCGCGTAGCGCCGATCGCTTGTATATTTGCAACTTCCACGTTGCCGCTGTGTGTCGCAGGCACACTTTCCACGTCTTTTACGTAATCCAACGATGGCTAACCGCGAAGAACTGGCGATCATCCGCAATGCCCGTGCCGGCCAGGCGGCAGCCCAGCTCGCGCTGGGCAAGCTGTACCTGTTCGGCAGCAGCGGCCTGCCGCAAAGTCTTCCCACCGCGCTGCACTGGCTGGAGCGCGCGGCGCGGCAAGACTGTCCGCCGGCTTGGCAATTGATCGGCAACCATATCCCGCTTGAATTGGCGCAGCGCGACGCAGCTGGCGTGTCGCAGTGGTACGAGCGCGCCTATGACGACGGCAGCGTGCATGCCGGCCTCGTGTTTGCGCAACTGGTGCTCGATCCGCTGGCGCCGGTCGCGCAGCAGTCGCAGAAAGCGGTGCGCGCACTCGAAGACGCGGCGCGGGCCGGGTTTTCGCATGCCCAGGTACTGCTGACCCAGCAGCACAAGCAGGTTGCCAGGGCAGTGGTCACGCCGGCCATGGCGGCGCGTCCGTCAGCGGCTCAGGGCGCTTCGCATGGCGTGCGGCCCGCGCCAGCGCAGCAGGCCGGCCTGGACGCCCTGTGGTTTGCGCGGCGCTGGGCCGATTATCTGCACCTGGCGTTGCCGCAGGCACGGGCGCTGGTGGATGATTCCGGCGAGCACGGCGAGCCCGGCGACCTGCGCCGGTTCGCGCCGGACGAGATCGCACTGCTGTCGCGTTGCGCGCGCCTGATGGATCCGGCACTCATTGGGCTCAATGGGCTCAATGGTGTCGCTGGCGTCGATCGTGCGGCGGTGGATGGCGCTGCCCCGGAGCCTTGCGATCCCTGTGAGCTGGCGGTCTTCTGGGAACTGGCCGCTGCCGAGCACGACCCTTACGCGCAACTGGCGCTGGGCCTGCGCTCTGCGCGCATGCGGGTGGATGGCCGGCGCATTGGCAGCGGTGATGTGCACGCCGCGCACGTTGCCAATTTCAAGCGGGCCATCCGCTGGCTGACACTGGCGGGCGAGCAGGGGCTGGCCGAGGCCTGGTACGCGCTGTCGCGCATCTATATCAAGCCAGAATTCTCACAACGCAATGTCGTCGATGCCCAGCGCTACCTGGAGCGCGCGGCCGGGATGGGTTATCGCGCTGCCCAGCTCGAATGCGGCCACAACGCCTGGCGCGCGCGCCGCGAGAACGAAAACAACGATGTGCGGGCGGTGTACTGGCTGCAGAAGGCGGCAGAGCAAAGCGCGCCAGAGGCGGCCGGCCTGCTGCACAAGATCGCGCCGCGCTTGAACACCAAGCCGTACACCGAGACGGGCGCCTTGCTGGCGCTGCACGCCGCGGCGCTGGTGGCGCATCCGCTGCTGGCGGCGCGCCTCGAGTTGGCGCAACTGTTCAACCTGTCGCGCCCCGAAGCCTTGTTACTCGATGTAGTCGCTGCCGACCAGGGCCATTGCCTGGTCATCGATATCCGCGCCAGTTACGGGCGCAGCAAGCGGCGGCTGGTGATGGTAGCGCCAGGCCCCGAGCGCCTGGCGCTCGACCGCATCGTGCGCCTGTTCGATGCAGTCGATTGTGGCCCGGCCGGGCCGGAAGGCAACTACCGCCAGCGCCTGTACCGGCTGCGCACGTTGCTCAATATTGTGGCGCCTGACAGCGGCGACGAGGCCGGGGTCAATCTGGGACTGGTGGCTTGATACATCGCTTTTGTGGCGCACGACGGCCGGGCGGCTTCAGATTCAGATCTCGACTTCGCCTTCGAACACGGACACGGCCGGGCCGCTCAGGTACACCGGCTGGCCCGGCCCGGCCCAGGCAATGCTGAGTTCACCGCCACGGGCCGAGACGCGCACTGGCGAGTCGAGCAGGCCGCGCCGGATGCCGGCCACGACTGCGGCGCAGGCGCCGGTGCCGCAGGCCAGCGTCTCGCCCGCGCCGCGCTCGAAAACGCGCAGGCGGATATGGTGCCGGTCGATCACCTGCAGGTAGCCGGCATTGACCCGTTTCGGAAAGCGCACGTGGCGCTCGATCAGTGGGCCGGTTTCTTCCACCGGCGCCGCATCGACGTCGTCGACCACCTGCACGGCATGTGGATTGCCCATCGACACAACCGACACGAAGACAGTCTCATCGCCGACCGGCAGCGGCCACAGGGTGTCGTCGCCTTGGGCCATGCCTGCCAGGCCGGTCTCATCGAACGGCACCTCGACCGGGAGAAGGCGCGGGGCGCCCATGTCCACCGTAACACTGCCATCGTCTTCCAGGCGCGGATTGATGATGCCCGACATGGTCTGCACGCGGATGCTGCGTGCCTGTGTCAGCCCCTTGTCGACGACAAAGCGCACGAACGCGCGCGAGCCATTGCCGCACTGCTCGACTTCGCCGCCATCGTTGTTGAAGATGCGATAGCGAAAGTCCACGCCGGCGTCAGTCGGGCGTTCCACGACCAGGATCTGGTCGGCACCGATGCCGAAGCGGCGGTCGGCCAGGCGGCGCCATTGATCGACACTCAGGTCAACCTGCTGGTTGATCGCATCGACGACGATGAAGTCGTTGCCGGCGCCGTGCATCTTGGTGAATTTCAGTTTCATGGCTTCAATCGTACAACGAAGGTTCACCCGGCGGCCGGGTTTTAAAACGTTTGTGGGTCCAGAAATATTGTTCCGGCGCCTCGCGCACGCGCTCTTCAATAAAAGCGTTCATGCGGCGGGTCGCTTCGACCATATCGTCGCCCGGGTAGTTTTCCCAGGCCGGATAAAAGCGCACGCGCCAGCCCTTGTAGTTCGGCAGGTAGGTGGCGATGACGGGAATGACCTTGGCGCCAGTCGTGCCGGCAATGCGGCCCAGCGCAGTCAAGGTCGCAGCCGGCACGCCGAAGAACGGCACGAACTCGGCATCCTTTTCGCCGAAGTCCATGTCGGGCAGCATGAAGTAGGGCAGGCCATCGCGCAACGCGCGCAGGATCGGCTTGATGCCTTCCTTGCGCGTCACCAGGCGTACCGGGCCGTAGCGTTCGCGGCCATGGCGCAGCAGGCGATCGAAGTCTTCGTTTTTTTGCGGCACGTACATGCTGCACACGGGAATCACACGGGCGCCGATGCCGGCCACATCCAGGCACACGAAGTGCGGACACAGCAGGATTGTCGGGCCGTCCTGCATGGCGGCCAGCGGCACCGATGGTTCAATCTGGATCAGGCTGCGCACGCGTTCTTCGGGCGCCCACCACAGGATCGAGCGCTCGAAGATGCTGCGGGCGTAGGCGCGGAAATGCTGTTTGGCGATCGTGCGGCGTGCGCGCTCGTCGAGCTCGGGCAGGCATAGGCGCAGATTGGTCAGCGCGATCTTGCGGCGCTTGCCCAGGATCACGAACATCAGGCTGCCGATCGCTTCGCCGAAGCGGCCCAGAATGGGCAACGGCAGGAAATGCAGCAACCACATAAATCCCAGCAAGATCTTCATGGTGCGACCTCGGTGTCCGGGCCCGCCACGCCGTCCGGCTGCTTGTAGCGGTTATAGCTCCAGAAATACTGGGCGGGCGCACGGGCAATGAGTTGCTCCATCGCGCGGTTGATGGCGGCTGCCTGCTCGGCGCCCGTGCCGGACAGGTCACCATCGAATTCGACGAAGCGCACGATGTAGCCGGCGCCATGCGGACGGCGCTCGGCATACACCAGCAGGATGTCGGCTTTGCCGAGCTGGGCCAGCTTGGCCGGCAGCGTCATCGTGTAGGCATTGCGGCCGAAAAAGGGCGCCCAGACGCCTTCGCCTTCTTGTGGCACCTGATCCGGCAGCAAGCCGATCGGCTGGCCGCCCTTGAGCGTCTTGGCCAGGATGCGCACGCCCGACAGATTGGCTGGCGCCAGGTGCAGGTTGTGACGCGCACGCGCGCCCTCGACCAGTGGCTTCAACGCGTTCTTGCGCGGCGGGCGATACATGACGGTCAACGCCGTGCGCAGCGCGATTTGCTGGGCCGTCATTTCAAAGCAGCCCAGGTGTGGCGTAAGAAAGACAATCCCGCGACCGGCGTCGAGCCGCGCCTGAACCAGGTCCCAATTCTCCACCGTGGCATGCCTGGCAACCCGCTGCGGGTTGGCGCACCAGACGAACGCAAGCTCGATGGCGGCCTTGCCGGCCTCGGCCACGGCCGCGCGCCAATGGGCGTCATAGCCGGCCTGGATCAGGTTGGCGCGCAGGCGTTTGCGATACGATGGCGACAAGCCATAGACCAGCCAACCCATCGCGGCGCCGAGGGCGTGCAGGAGTGGCAACGGAAAAACGGAAAGTATCCGGAAAAGTACAACTAGCATGTCGATTGTTGGGTAGCGGACGCCACGCGCGTTTCCACACCAAAATTCCAAGGAAGCGTAAAATACCACTTTATGCAGGATCCGCCGAGTTAACAGACAACTTGCGAAGCGGAATATAAATGTCGCTAAAGCGTCGCAGGCTCAGTTTGCTGCGGCAGAATTATGACCCGTAACAGGAGCCTTCATGTCGAACGACTATCTCTTTACCTCCGAATCCGTTTCCGAAGGCCACCCAGACAAGGTGGCTGACCAGATCTCTGACGCCATTCTCGATGCGATCCTCACCGAGGATCCAACCGCCCGCGTCGCTGCAGAAACGCTGTGCAATACCGGCCTCGTCGTTCTCGCCGGTGAAATCACCACCCACGCCAACGTCGACTATATCAAGGTCGCCCGCGACACCATCAAACGCATCGGCTACGACAATACCGACTTCGGCATCGACTACAAGGGTTGCGCTGTCATGGTCTGCTATGACAAGCAGTCGCCGGACATCGCCCAGGGCGTCGACGAAGGCAAGGGCATCGACCTCGACCAGGGCGCCGGTGACCAGGGCCTGATGTTCGGCTATGCCTGCGATGAAACGCCAGAGCTGATGCCAGCTGCCATCTATTACGCACACCGCCTGGTCGAGCGCCAGTCGCAGCTGCGCAAGGATGGCCGCCTGCCATGGCTGCGTCCGGATGCCAAGTCGCAAGTCACGCTGCGCTACGTCGATGGCCGCCCGGTTGCCGTCGACACCGTCGTGCTCTCGACCCAGCATCATCCTGACGTCACGCACGCGCAGATCGAAGAAGCCGTCATCGAAGAAATCATCAAGACCACGCTGCCGCGCGAGTGGCTCAAGGAAACGCGTTTCCTGGTCAACCCGACCGGTCGTTTCGTCATCGGCGGCCCGCAGGGCGATTGCGGCCTGACCGGTCGCAAGATCATCGTCGACACCTACGGCGGCGCAGCCCCGCACGGCGGCGGCGCGTTCTCGGGCAAGGATCCTACCAAGGTCGACCGTTCGGCCGCCTACGCCGCCCGCTACGTGGCCAAGAACATCGTCGCTGCCGGTCTGGCGCGTCAGTGCCAGGTGCAGGTCAGCTACGCCATTGGCGTGGCGCGTCCGATCAATATCACCGTGTACACCGAAGGCACCGGCGTGATCCCGGACGACAAGATCGCAGCGCTCGTCAACGAGCACTTCGACCTGCGCCCGAAAGGCATCGTCCAGATGCTCGACCTGCTGCGTCCGATCTACACCAAGACCGCCGCCTACGGCCACTTCGGCCGCGAAGAGCCGGAATTCACGTGGGAACGCACCGACAAGGCAGCCGAACTGCGCGCAGCAGCCGGCATCGCTTAAGTTCCTGGCGCGCGCACTGCGACCGCACAGCGAACCCCAAAAATTGCCCTGCAGTTTTTGGGGTTTTTTCTTGCCCATTGCCATACAAGGACGCCATGCAGGTACTACCCATCTACCAAGTCGATGCCTTTACGGACCGGCTGTTTGGTGGTAATCCGGCCGCCGTCGTCGTGCTGGACGCGTTTCCCGACACGGCGCTGCTGCATGCGATCGCTGCCGAAAACAACCTGTCCGAGACGGCGTTTCTGGTGCCGCATGACGGGCGGTACCGTCTGCGCTGGTTCACCCCGCTGGTTGAAATGCCGCTGTGTGGCCATGCGACGCTGGCCAGCGCGGCGGTTGTCATGGAACGGCTCGAGCCCGGCCGCACGGAAGTCGTGTTCGACACGGCGAGCGGTCCGTTGCCAGTGCGGCGTTCAGCAACCGGCTACGTGCTGAATTTTCCTGCGCGCAAGCCAGTGCCGGTGGCGCAGCCGCCTGGCCTGGTGGCAGCCATGGGTTGTGATCCGCACGAAGTGCTCGACGTCCTCGACGACGGGTTCGTTTATACGGCCGTGCTGGCCGACGCACGTATCGTGCGCGCACTCGCGCCGGACTTCGATGCCATCGCGCGCCTGGCCCGCACTGGCCTTGCCGTGACCGCGCCGGGCGACGGCGACTACGATTGCGTCAGCCGCTACTTTGCCCCGGCCAAAGGCGTGCCGGAAGATCCCGTCACGGGCAGCGCCCATTGCGCGCTTGCGCCATACTGGGGCGAGCGGCTGGGCAAGACGACACTGCGCGCCTTCCAGGCATCGCGCCGCGGCGGCGAACTGGCATGCCGGCTGGTCGATGGCCGGGTCGAACTCGAAGGCGGGTGCGTGTTCTATCTCGAAGGCCGCATCACCGTCTGAATTACCCGCTTTCATTTCACAGGAGACCCCATGCTCAAAATTCTCGGAAAAGCTGCCTCGCTCAACGTGCGCAAGGTCTTGTGGACCTGCAGCGAACTCGATATCCCGTTCAAGCGCGAAGACTGGGGCGCAGGCTTTCAGTCGCCCCAGCAGGAAGCCTTCCTTGCGCTCAACCCCAACGCGACGGTGCCGGTTATTGTCGATGGCGACTTCGTGCTGTGGGAATCGAACGCGATTTGCCGCTACCTGTGCGCCAACAGCGCCGAACAGCACCTGCTGCCGCCCACGCCGCGCGCCCGCGCGCTGGTCGAGCAGTGGATGGACTGGCAAGCCACCGAACTGAACAATGCCTGGCGCTATGCGTTCATGGGACTGGTGCGGGGCAGCCCGGCACACCGTGACCCGGAGCAGATCGCGGCGAGTATCGCCAGCTGGCACCGGCATATCGGCATTCTCGAACGCCAGCTGGCTACCACCGGCGCCTACGTAACGGGCGCGCAATTCTCGCTGGCGGACGTCGTGATCGGCCTGTCGGTCAACCGCTGGCTGCTCACGCCGATGGAGCGGCCCGACTACCCGGCCGTGCTCGCTTATATGGAGCGCCTGAATGAACGTTCAGGATTCCGGACGTTCGGCGCTAACGGCGAGCCGTGAATGTTGAACGGTTGGCCGTTGCTGTCGGGTCACGCCGTGTCCCGGTGCCCGGTCAGGCAAGCATATCCATTGCGGATCAGGCGTGCTAAACTACTTCGTTCCGAGGAGCGTTGCGACTGAAAGACTCCTTTCAGCCAGGCTCGGATATCAGCAACTGCGCTCACGTTACTTTTTTCTAATCATTGAAAGGAGGGCGTGATGAACGCCGTACTCAAAGAAACTGCCGACTATCTGGTCGCCGACATTTCCCTGGCCGCCTGGGGCGAGAAAGAAATCCGCATCGCTGAAACCGAGATGCCGGGTCTCATGGCCATTCAGGAAGAATACGCTGCCACGCAACCGCTCAAGGGCGCGCGCATTGCCGGCTCGCTGCACATGACGATCCAGACCGCCGTGCTGATCCGCACGCTGGAAGCCCTGGGCGCCACCGTGCGCTGGGCATCGTGCAATATCTACTCGACGCAAGACCACGCTGCCGCGGCCATCGCCTCGGTCGGCACGCCGGTGTTCGCCGTCAAGGGCGAAACCCTGGACGAATACTGGGAATACACCCACCGCATCTTCGAATGGCCAGGCGACAGCCACGCCAACATGATCCTGGACGATGGCGGCGATGCCACCCTGCTGCTGCACCTGGGCGTGCGTGCTGAAACCGACATCTCGGTGCTCGACAAGCCGGGTTCGGAAGAAGAAATCTGCCTGTTCAACGCGATCAAGGGCCGTCTGGCACGTGATCCGAAGTGGTACTCGAAGCGCCTGCCAGAAATCAAGGGCGTGACCGAAGAAACCACGACCGGCGTGCACCGCCTGTACCAGATGCACCAGGAGGGCAAGCTGGCCTTCCCGGCCATCAACGTCAATGACTCGGTCACCAAGTCGAAGTTCGACAACCTGTACGGTTGCCGCGAATCGCTGGTCGACGGCATCAAGCGCGCGACCGACGTCATGATCGCCGGTAAAGTGGCTGTGATTGCCGGTTACGGTGACGTCGGCAAGGGCTCGGCCCAGGCCATGCGCGCACTGTCGGCGCAGGTGTGGGTCACCGAAATCGATCCGATCTGCGCACTGCAGGCGGCGATGGAAGGCTACCGCGTCGTGACGATGGATTACGCGTGCGAACACGGCGACATCTTCGTCACCTGCACCGGCAACTACCACGTCATCACCGAGCAGCACATGCTCAAGATGAAAGACCAGGCCATCGTCTGCAATATCGGTCACTTCGACAACGAAATCGAAGTTGCCGCGCTCAAGAAATATGAGTGGGACAACATCAAGCCGCAGGTCGACCACGTCATCTTCCCTGATGGCAAGCGCATCATCCTGCTGGCCGAAGGCCGCCTGGTGAACCTCGGTTGCGGTACGGGTCACCCGTCGTACGTGATGAGCTCGTCGTTTGCGAACCAGACGATCGCCCAGATCGAACTGTTCATGAACACCGAGCAGTATCCGGTGGGCGTGTACACGCTGCCGAAGAAGCTGGACGAAAAAGTCGCGCGCCTGCAACTGCGCAAGCTGAACGCCCAGCTGACCACGCTGACCGACGAGCAAGCCAAGTACATCACGGTGAGCCAAGAAGGTCCGTACAAGCCGGAACACTACCGCTATTAATCAGTCCCTGACTGTGTAGTTGCTGTTCCGCTGTTCTGTGAAACGCCTTTCGGGGCGTTTCGTTTATCCAAATCCACGAAAGTCTGTACCGATGCGCCTGTTAATCACCTGGCTGATCAATGCCGCGGCCCTGATGGCCCTGCCTTACCTGATGCACTCCGTCGAAGTCTCGAGCCTCGGCACCGCCCTGATTGCGGCGCTGGTGCTGGGCCTGGTCAATACCTTGATCCGTCCCGTGCTGGTGCTGTTGACGCTGCCGGTGACGCTGCTGTCGATGGGCCTGTTCATCCTGGTCATCAATGCCGTACTGTTCTGGCTGGTGGCAAACGTGGTGGGTGGCTTTGAAGTGGCCGGTTTCTGGTCGGCTTTCCTGGCAGCCATCCTGTACAGCATCATTTCGTGGGCACTTTCTTCCTTGCTTCTCTCCGACAAAGATGGAAACTCCTGATTTCAGTATCGAGTTCTTTCCGCCCAAGACGCCGGAAGGCGCCGAGAAACTGCGTGTCACGCGGGCCAAGCTGGCCGAGTTGCAGCCCAAGTATTTCTCGGTGACGTTCGGCGCCGGCGGCAGTACCCAGGAGGGTACGCTGCAGACGGTGCAGGAAATCCAGGCCGCCGGCCACGAAGCCGCGCCGCACCTGTCGTGCGTGGGTGCCACGCGGGCGTCGATCCGCGCTGTCCTCAAGCAGTACCAGGACAGCGGTATCCGGCGCATCGTGGCGCTGCGCGGCGACTTGCCAAGCGGTTACGGCGGCGCCGGCGAATTGCGCTATGCCAGCGACCTGGTCGAGTTCATTCGCCAGGAAACCGGCGACTGGTTCCGTATCGAAGTGGCGGCCTATCCCGAAATGCACCCGCAGGCACGCTCGCCGCAGGACGACCTGCAAGCGTTCGCGCGCAAGGTGAGTGCCGGGGCCGATGCCGCCATTACCCAGTACTTCTACAATGCCGACGCGTATTTTGCGTTTGTCGACAATGTGCGCAAGCTGGGCGTGACGGTGCCGATCGTCGCCGGCATCATGCCGATCACAAACTACATGCAGCTGATGCGGTTCTCGGACATGTGCGGCGCGGAGATTCCACGCTGGGTGCGTCTCAAGCTGGCCAGCTTCGGCGACGACAGCGCGTCGATCAAGGCCTTCGGCCTGGATGTGGTCACGAGCCTGTGCGAGAAACTGCTGGCCGGCGGCGCGCCGGGGCTGCATTTCTACAGCATGAACCAGGCAGTGCCGACGACGGCGATCTGGCAGCGGCTCAGGCCTTGAGCGGTTGCGCTAATGTGATTTGAACGCGTGGGCGGCGGAGCCGACTGCGCGTCCCGGTCCACCCTACGCCATCGTGTGATCTGCTAAGGGTAGGGTGGACGGCTTGCCGTCCACGCGTTCAACCCACGTTCGATATCCCCGGTTACATCACGCTTCAGTAATCACCCGATCAAGCGGCACATCGTGCGCGTCGCCCACAAACTCGACCAACTGGCACGCATACGCGATGCCCACCGTGCTCGGGCGTGGCTCGGGCGCCAGCGTCCGGTCATAAAATCCCCCGCCATACCCCACGCGATACCCCTGCGCATTGAATCCCAGGCACGGCACCAGCAATGCCGGTGGCCGCGCCACCATGCGCAACTCGGCCGGCACCGCGACACCCATCCGGTCGGCCACGGTCGGCTCGCCCGGCAACCACTCGGCAAATTCCAGCGCTGCATGGCGCGCCACGACCACGGGCAGCGCCAGCCGTACGCCTGCCGCCGCCATTTCCGCGTACGCTGGACTCAGGTCCGGCTCGCCCACGAGCGGCCAGTAGACGGCCAGCGAGGCGTGCGGATTGGCCTGCCACCAGGCCAGCATCCGCGCCCCGATGCGTGCGTCCCACGCGGCTTTGTCTGCCGGATCGAGCGCACGCCGGCGCGCCTTGAGTGTGTCGCGCAACAACGCCTTGTCTTGATGTGGTTGCTGTAGAGCACTTGTGTCTGGTGGCGGCACAGAGGCGCGTGGTATTCTTGGTTCGCCGGTCATGGTTTCAATGCAGCGTATTGTGAGAGTGGTGGATGTTTCAATCGAAATTGTCTGTCGGCGTTTTGCCGGCTGCTATTGCCCTTGTTCTGAATCTGGCGTTCGCGCCAGGTGCAGCGGCCCAGGAAGACCCGGAAGCACCCGCGCCCGAGGTAGCACTATCCCCCGTTCCGGCAGGTGCGCCTTCCGTGGCGGGCGCAGCCAGCCGCGCCGACGACGACAACTTCATGTTGCTGCGCGAAGCGGCGCGCCAGAGCGACGACGCGCGGGCCAATGCCATCGCGTCGCGCCTGCCGGTGACCAATTATCTGCTGGCATCCTATGTTGACTATTATCGTCTGAAACCGCGCCTGCGCGATGCCATCCAGGACGAGGTGCTGCAAGTGCTGCGGCGCCACGAAGGCACGGCCGTGGCCGAACAGCTGCGCGCCGAGTGGCTGATGGAGCTGGGCAAGCGGCGCGAATGGAACACCTTTGAACGCGAAGCGGGCACGCTGGCCCAGTCCGGCAGCCTGCCGATCCGCTGCTACGCGTTGCTGGCCAGGGCCGAGCGCGGCGAGCGCGTCGCCGACGAAGCGCGTGTACTCCTGAAAACCCCGACCGGCTATGGCGACGCCTGTGGCGCCCTGATTGCGCAACTGGTGGCCAACGGCCAGTTCACCGAAGCCGACCTGCTCACGCAACTGCGCCTGGCGGGCCTGGACAATGCCAGCGGCCCGGCGCGCCGCGCTGCTGTCTTGCTCGGTTTGCCCGAAACCCGGGCCACCCAGGCGGTCGACCTGCCCGCCGTGGCGATGGCGCGCGGGATCGGCAACAGCCGCGCCGAACACGAGCTGTACCTGGTCGCCGTGGGCCGCATGGCGCGCACCACGCTGCGCCTTGCCGTGGCTGGCCTGGAAAAGAACAGCGCCCAATTGACGGCCGAAGAACGCGCGATCGGCTGGGCCAATGTGGCTCTGGCCGCCTCGATCGTGCTGGCGCCCGAAGCGCACGCGTATTGGGAACGTGCGAAAGGCGCGCCATTGAGCGACTTCCAGATGCAGTGGAAGACGCGCATGGCGCTGCGCCGCGGCGACTGGAAAACCGTGCGCACCACCATTGAGAGCATGCCGCCGGCCTTGCGCGCCGACTCGACCTGGGTCTACTGGCTCGGGCGCGCGCACCAGGGCGAGGGCCGCCCGGCCGAGGCGCGCGCACAGTGGCAGAGCATCGCCGGCCAGACGACCTTCTATACGCAACTGGCCCAGGAAGAGCTGGGCAACCAGGTCGTCGCGCCGCCCCCGATCGCACCGATCACGGCTGCCGAACTGGCCCAGGCCAGCAGCAACCAGAGTCTGCAGCGGGCCATCAAATTCTACGATCTGCGTCTGCGCGCCGAAGGCAACCGCGAATGGAGCTGGGGCTTGCGCAATCTGTCCGAACGCCAGTTGCTGGCCGCCGCCGAGCTGGCACGCCGCAACGAGCTGCTCGACCGCATGGTCGAGACGTCGCTGCGCACGCGCACCGAGTTCAGCTACGACCAGCGCTTCCCGGCGCCGCACCTCGACGTGCTGCGGCCCACGGCCCAGGGCCTGAGCCTCGACAAGGCCTGGGTGTATGGCCTGATCCGGCAAGAGTCGCGCTTCATCCGCGATGCGCGCTCGGGCGTGGGCGCATCGGGCCTGATGCAGGTGATGCCGGCCACCGGCAAGTGGGTGGCGGCCAAGATTGGCCTGAACAACTTCGTCACCAGCATGCTCAACGACCTGCACGTGAACATCACGCTTGGCGCCAATTACATGACGATGGTGCTCAACAATTTTGAAGGCTCGCAAGTGCTGGCCACGGCCGCCTATAACGCCGGCCCGAGCCGCTCGCGCACCTGGCGCAGCCGGCTCGACGCGCCGATGGAAGGGGCGATCTTCGTCGAAACCATTCCGTTCACCGAAACGCGCGGCTACGTCCGTAACGTGATGGCCAACGCCACCAATTACGCGTCGATCTTCGAGGGCAAGCCGCAGTCGCTCAAGGCGCGCCTGGGCACGATCACGCCGCGGCCATCCACGTCCGTGCTGGACTGACAAGCGGGGCCAGGCCGCGCTTCACCCTGCTGTCAGGCAACCGCCTTGACAGCCGCGGCATTGGGCCGCAAGCTGATGTCGATTACCGCAGCCGTCCCGGGCGTTCAAGCGCCGCCCGGGACGCCCTTCGCCACGTACCCGACGAGACCCCATGCAGACCATCGAACGCGACCCGATTCTCACGCACACCCTGGACCAGACCCGCAGCCCCGGCTTGACGCTCATCATCGGCAACAAGAACCTGTCGTCGTGGTCGATGCGCCCCTGGGTCGCCGCCATGGCGTTCGGGATTCCGTTCACGGAAATCAAGGTTTTGCTCGACCAGCCCGACACGTCCAACGAGATCGCCCGCTACTCGCACGCGGGCCGCGTGCCAGTGCTGCTGGCCGGCGAAATGACGGTGTGGGACAGCCTGGCGATCACCGAATACCTGGCCGAGCAATTTCCTGACAAGCATATGTGGCCGCAGGACGTGGCGGCGCGCGCGCTGGCGCGCTCGATCGTGGCCGAGATGCACGCCGGTTTCGGCGAACTGCGCAGCGCCATGCCGATGAATATCCAGGCCCGCCTGCCGGGCCGCGGCCGCACGCATGGCGCGCAGGCCGACATTGGCCGCGTCTGCGAAATCTGGGAAGACTGCCTGTCGCGCTTTGGCCATCACCAGTTCCTGTTCGGCGCGTTCTCGATTGCCGACGCGTTCTATGCGCCGATCGTGCTGCGTTTCCAGACCTATGGCGTGATGCTGGCGCCGGCGCTGCAGGCGTATTGCGAGCGCGTGCTGGCCCATCCGGCCGTGGCGCGTTGGGTGAACGAAGCGATGCTGGAAAATCACCCGACGCCGTTGCACGACGCCGATTTGCCGGAGTAAAGCGATGCGCAGTTATGTTGTCGGCGGCGCCGTGCGTGATGCGCTGCTCGGGCTGCCGGTCAAGGACCACGATCACGTGGTCGTGGGCGCCACGCCCGAACAAATGATCGAGGCCGGCTTTCGCGCCGTGGGCAAGGATTTTCCGGTCTTTCTGCACCCGACAACGCACGAGGAATACGCGCTGGCGCGTACCGAGCGCAAGACCGCGCCCGGCTACCACGGCTTCGTGTTTCATGCGGCGCCCGACGTCACGCTCGAACAGGACCTGGTGCGGCGCGACCTGACCATCAATGCGATGGCGCAGGGCGAGGATGGCGTGATCGTCGACCCGCTGGGTGGCCGCGCCGACCTGGAAGCGCGCCTGTTCCGCCACGTGTCCGGTGCTTTTGCCGAAGACCCGGTGCGCATCCTGCGCGTTGCGCGCTTTGCCGCGCGTCTGCCCGAATTTAAGGTTGCCAGCGACACCAATGCCTTGATGCGCCAGATGGTCGAGGCGGGGGAGGTCGACGCCCTCGTGCCCGAGCGCGTCTGGCAAGAGCTGGCGCGCGGCCTGATGGAGCGCCAGCCGTCGCGTATGCTGCTCGTGCTGGACGAGTGTGGCGCGCTGGCGCGCCTGTTGCCCGAGCTCGATACGCAGCCGCACATGCTGCGCGTCATCGACACCGCCGCGCGGCAGGACCATCCGCTCGAGATCCGCTTTGCTGCTCTCATGCGCGACGTTGGTACGGCGGCTGTCGAGGCGGTGTCCAAACGGCTGAAAGTGCCCAACGAATGCCGCGACCTGGCCCTGATGACGGCGCGCGAGCATGGCGTGCTCGCACAGGCGCGCGAACTCGATGCCGACGCGCTCGTCACGCTGTTCGAGCGTAGCGACGCCTTCCGCAAGAGCGCGCGCTTTGTCCAGATGTTGCTGGCCACGCGTTGTCACGCCAAAGATACTGAACATGACCCCGCAGGCGACTGGCTGCTAGAAGCCCTTGGCGCGGCGCGCGGCGTGGATGCCGGCGCCGTGGCAGCGCGCTGCGACCAGCGCGACCGGATTGCCCAGGCCGTGCACCTGGCACGCGTGGAGGCGGTGGCCGCCATTTGTAATAAAGTGTGAAAATCCGCTCTGTAGGGCGTCACAGTTACATGTAGTTACACCCGGCGTACAGTGTGGCCCAGCGTTTTGCTATTCTTCAATATGGTCAATTGTTGCGTTGGAGAAAAACGATGTTCAGGATGCTGGGACGGCGGGTAGGGAGTTGGGTACGGCGCCGCCGCCTGTTATTGGCGACTCTGGCCGTCGTATTGATGAGCGCGCTGCTGGTATTCCTGTACAGCCGCACCGAGGTCATCGACCCCGAAGTGCGCAGTAACGTCCTGCTCAACCTGCGTGAATTCGAAAAGCTCGACGCCGAGTGGGACGCCAACCTGTTGCGTGCCCACACTGGTCGCGCCGCGCTTCGGCCCGACCTGAGCTCGCAACTGCCGCGCATGCGCATCCTGATGGCGCGCCTGGAAGAAGCCGCGCCGCTCACCGGCAGCCGCGCCGCCGCCGAGGCCTGCGCCCAGCTGAAGGTGGCGCTGCGCAACAAGGAAATGCTGGTGGCCGAGTTCGCGCGGCACAATCCGCGCCTGCGCGCAGCGCTGCTGCACATGCCACCGGCCGTGGCCGACCTGAAAACCGAAATTTCGGGTATCGAAGGCGCGCTGGCGCCGGCCCAGTTCGTCGTACGGCTCGACACGACCCTCAATGCGCTGCTGAGCGACATCCTGCGCTACAACATCGCGCCATCGCCGTTGCTGGCGACCCGTATCGAAGAAATCCTGGGCAACGTCGCCGCCCAGCAGATCGCCTTTTCGCCGGCCGTCATCGAGAAGATGGACGCCGTGATCCTGAGCAGCCGCGTGATCCTCGAGAAGCGCCCGCTGGAAAACCAGCTCGAAGCGCAGATCGCGGCGGTCGGCAGCGATGTCGTGCTCGATCGCCTGGAGCAGGAATTCGAGCGCTCGTTCACCACCGTCCTGCTCGAGCGTCAGCGTTTTCGTGGCTATCTGGCGGCGTATTCCGGCCTGTTGCTGGTGCTGCTGGCGTATGCCGGCGTGCGCCTGCGCCGCAGCTACCGGATCATCGGTGTCGTCAACCGCCGCCTGCAATCGGCCAACGAAACGCTCGAGCAGCGCGTGGTCGAGCGCACCGCCGAGCTGCAGGCGCAGTCGGTCCAGCTCGAGCGCCTGGCCCAGCATGACAGCTTGACCGGCCTGATCAATTACCGGCAACTGACCCGTCTGCTCGAACGGGCGCTGGCCCGGGCCGACCGCCGTGACAGCGTCGTGGTGCTGATGTTTATCGACCTGGACGGCTTCAAGGCAGTCAACGATACCTGGGGCCACGCGACCGGCGACCTGGTGCTCAAGACCGTCGCGCGCCGCGTGCAGGCCAAGCTGCGCGCCGAAGATGCGCTGGCGCGCCTGGGCGGCGATGAATTCGTTATCCTGCTCGAAGACGTGACGTCGCGCGACGGCGCGCTGCGCGTGGCCCGCCTGGCGCTGGCGGAAATCGAATCGATCACCGAGGCCGACGGCCATGCCGTGAAAATCTCGGCCAGCATCGGCATCGCCAGTGCGCGCGGCCAGATGGGCGCGGCGCGCGGGCAGGACACCTTGCTGGCCGAGGCCGACAAGGCCATGTACGCTGCCAAGCAGGCCGGCAAGGGCCGCTTCGTGGTCAGCGAGCAGGCGCAGTGGCGCGATGAAGACGACTCGGCAGCGCTGGCGCCCGAGCAGGCGCGGCGCGAGCGTCCGAAAGAGGGCGCGGCCGGCAGCACAAGCACGGCAGGCGCCGACCGGATCGGCTAAGATTCAGGGACGACATCGACAGGTTGTCGCGACGGGAAGGTGTGAACATGCTGGACAATCCATTACGCCGCTGGTTACAGGGCTTGCGCGGCAAGAAGGGGCAGCCGCCGGTCCTGGTCAAGGAATTGCACGAGCGCGACCGCCGCCGCGTGCTGCGCCATCTGCTCGCGCTCGACAAGGATGACCGCCTGCTGCGCTTTGGCAGCATGATGTCCGACGACGGCATCACGGCGTATGTCGGCAAGCTCGATTTCGAGCGCGACATTGTCTTTGGCGTCGTGAGCAATGTGTTCCAGCTGGTGGGCATGGGGCACCTGGCGTTCGCGCCGACCGAAGGGCGTACCAGTACCGCCAAGGCCCAGGTGGCCGAGTTCGGCGTGTCGGTGTCAAGCTCGGCGCGCGGGCAGGGCGTGGGCACGCGCCTGTTCCAGCGCGCGGCGATCCACTGCCGCAATTCGGACGTCGACACGCTCTACATGCAGTGCCTGACGTCCAACAAGACGATGATGCATATCGCAAAGAAAGCCGGGATGGTCGTCACGCGCGAATACGGCGAGGCCGACGCCCACCTCGAATTGCCACCGCCCAGCCCGGGCAGCGTGATGGCCGAGGCGCTCGAGGAGCAGTTCGCAGCGATCGATTACACGGTCAAGGCCAATACGCGGGCCGCAGTAAAGTTTTTCACGCCACGAAAGCCGCGGCAGTAATTCACACCAGCGGCATCGCCGTCGTTTCCTTGATCCGCTGCAGCGCAAAGCTCGACTTCACGTCCAGCACGGCCGGATGCTTGAGCAGCGTGCCCATCATGAAGCGCGAGAAGTGGTCCATGTCGCCCACATGCACGCGCAGCAAAAAGTCCATGTCGCCCGTCATCGCGTAGCAGGCGACGACTTCCGGCCAGCTGCCCACCGAGACCGCAAAATCGTTGCGCGGCGACGTTGCCGGCAGACCCGGCTGGCGCGTGGTGCTGGCCACCTCACTGTGCTTTTCCAGCCGCACGTTCACGTACGCCAGCAAGCCCAGCCCGATCTTGTCCGAGTCGAGCAGTGCCACGTACTGGCGGATCACGCCCGCTTCCTCTAACCGCTTGATGCGGCGCAGGCAGGGCGACGGCGACAGGTTCACGCGTTCGGCCACATCCTGGTTCGACAAGCGGCCGTCATTCTGCAAAATCTCCAGAATTTTACGATCTGTTTTATCCAGCTCAATCTTTGACATACCTTCCCCACGTCGGTCTTTTGTATGGCAATTTTATTGCGCAATTCAAGAAGGAGGGGGAATTGTTTGGAATTTAATGCTGGGGGGGCAGGTCTATACTGGCGCAAGACGGGAGACCACTCCCGCCAAGAAGCGAGATGCAGGAAATGCGCCGCTTCCGGCAACCGCCACCAGTTTCTTGGAGACACAATGAACGCACCCCTGGACCGCGCCCACCTGGCGTCGCCGCCCGCATCCGCACCCGCACAAGACATCACGCTCGACGACAAATGGACGCTCGAGCGCGGCCGCGCCTTCATGACCGGCACGCAGGCGCTGATCCGCCTGCCGATGCTGCAGCGCGAGCGCGACGTCAAGGCCGGCCTGAACACGGCCGGCTACATCACCGGCTACCGCGGCTCGCCCGTCACCTCGGTCGACCAGACCGCGATGAAGGCCAAGGCGCACCTCGACGCGCACCACGTCAAGTTCCATCCCGGCATGAACGAAGACCTGGCAGCGACCGCTGTCTGGGGCACCCAGCAAACCAATCTGTACAAGGACGCGAAGTACGACGGCGTGTTCTCGATGTGGTACGGCAAGGGCCCGGGCGTCGACCGCTGCGGCGACGTGTTCAAGCACGGCAACAATGCCGGCTCGTCGCAATATGGCGGCGTGCTGGTGCTGGCCGGCGATGACCACGCGGCCAAATCGTCGTCCACCGCGCACCAGTCCGACCACATCCTGACCCACTGCGGCATCCCGGTGCTGTACCCGTCGTCGGTGCAGGAATACATCGACTTCGGCCTGCACGCCTGGGCCATGAGCCGCTACACGGGCCTGTGGGTATCGATGAAATGCGTGACCGACATCATCGAATCGGGCGCGGTCGTCGACCTCGATCCGGACCGCGTACAAACGGTGATTCCGACCGACTTCCAGCTGCCCGAGGGCGGCCTGAACATCCGCTGGCCGGACGCCGTGCTCGACCAGGAAGTTCGGATGAGCAACCACAAATGGTATGCCGCGCTGGCCTATGCGCGCGCGAATAAGCTCAACCGCATCATCTGGGACAGCCCGCAGCCGAAGATCGGCATCATTACTGCTGGAAAAAGCTATCTGGACACCCGTCAGGCGCTGGCCGACCTCGGCATCGACGAGCAGGCCGCGCAGGACATTGGCCTGCGCCTGTACAAGGTCGGCATGACCTGGCCGCTCGAGGCCGAAGGCGTGCATGAATTTGCACGGGGCCTCGATGAAATCCTGGTGGTCGAAGAAAAACGCCAGGTGATGGAATACGCACTCAAGGAAGAGCTGTACAACCTGCCTGACAGCGAGCGGCCGCGCGTGGTCGGCAAGTTCGACGACACGGGCGAGTGGAGCAACAAGAACCGCATGGGCCATGGCGACTGGCTGCTGCCAGCCACGTACGAGCTGAATCCGGCGCAGATCGCGCGCGCGATTGCCTCGCGCATCGGCCACTACTGCGCCGGCCACCCGGTCGCCGAGCGCGTCGCTCAGCGCATCGCCTTCCTCGAAGCCAAAGAGCTGGTGCTGCGCAACATCCCGGCCAAGGCAAACCCGGAAACCGACCGCATCCCGTATTTCTGCTCGGGCTGCCCGCACAACAGCTCGACCAAGGTACCGGAAGGCTCGCGCGCGATGGCCGGCATCGGCTGCCACTACATGGTCCTGTGGATGGACCGTGAAACGTCGACCTTCACGCACATGGGCGCCGAAGGCACGACCTGGATCGGGCAGTCGCCGTTCACCGACGAGAAGCACGTGTTCGTCAATCTGGGCGACGGTACCTACTTCCACTCGGGCATTCTGGCGATCCGCGCCGCGGTGGCGGCCAAGGTCAACATCACCTACAAGATCCTGTACAACGATGCGGTCGCGATGACGGGCGGCCAGAACGTCGACGGTCCGCTCGACCCGGGCATGATCAGCCGCCAGATCGCGGCCGAAGGCGTCACGCCCATCATCGTCGTCACCGACGAGCCGGACAAATACCCCAGCGACTACGCCTGGGCGCCCGGCACCACGGTGCGCCACCGCTCCGAATTGATGGACGTGCAGCGCGAACTGCGTGAGATGCCCGGCGTGTCGGCCGTGATCTATGACCAGACCTGCGCTTCCGAAAAACGCCGGCGCCGGAAGAAAGGCGAATTCCCCGACCCGGCCAAGCGCGCCGTGATCAACGAAGCCGTCTGCGAAGGCTGCGGCGATTGCTCGGTGCAGTCCAACTGTCTGTCGGTCGAGCCGCTCGAAACTGAACTGGGCCGCAAGCGCCAGATCAACCAGTCTTCGTGCAACAAGGATTATTCGTGCGTGTCGGGCTTCTGCCCGAGCTTCGTCACCGTCGAAGGCGGCGGCCTGAAAAAGCCCAAGAAGGCTGCGGCGTCCGACGCGGCGCCGCCAGTGCTGCCGGAACCCGTCATTCCATCGGTCGCCACGCCATTCGGCATTCTCGTGGCCGGCGTGGGCGGCACCGGTGTCGTCACGGTTGGTCAGATCCTGGCAGTGGCGGCGCACGTCGAAGGCAAGGGCGCGATTGTGCTCGACCAGAGCGGCCTGGCCCAGAAGGGCGGCCCAGTGATGTCGCACGTGCGTCTGGCAGAGCACCAGGCCGACCTGCACTCGACCCGCGTGGGCACCGGCAGCGCCGACCTCGTGATCGGCTGCGACCAGATCGTCACGGCCAGCCGCGATGCGTTGTCGCGCATGGGCGAAGGCCGTACCTGGGCCGCCGTCAATTCGAGCACGGCCACCACGGCCGCGTTCGTGAAGAATCCGGACTGGCAATTCCCGGCCGAAGGTTCGCGCGGCGCGATCGAGCAAGCCTGCGGCAAGGCCAACGTCGAATTCCTCGACGCCGGCAGCATCGCCACGGCGCTGCTGGGCGACGCGATCGCCACCAATATGTTCATGCTCGGCTACGCATTCCAGAAGGGCCGCGTGCCGCTGCACGAAGCTTCGCTGATGAAAGCCATCGAACTCAATGGCGTGTCGGTCGCGTTCAACAAGGCGGCCTTCAACTGGGGCCGCAACGCCGGGCACGATCTGGCCGCCGTCAGCAAGTCGGCGATGCCGGCCAAGGTGATCGAGTTCAAGCGCATGCAGACGCTCGACGATGTCGTCAAGCGCCGGGTCGAGCTGCTCACGGCGTACCAGGACGCGGCGTATGCGGGCCAGTACACGGCCTTCGTCGAGCAGGTCAGGGCGCAGGAAGCGCGCCTGGGCAAGGGCACCCGCCTGTCGGAAGCCGTGGCCAAGTACCTGTACAAACTGATGGCGTACAAGGACGAGTACGAAGTCGCGCGGCTGCACACCGATCCGGCGTTCCGTGAAAAGATCGCCAATATGTTCGAAGGCGATATCACGCTCAAGTTCCATCTTGCGCCGCCGCTGCTGGCCAAGCATGACAAGGAAGGCCGCGCCATCAAGCAGGAGTTCGGTCCGTGGATGATGCGCGCGTTCGGCGTGCTGGCAAAGTTCAAGGGCCTGCGCGGCACGGCGTTCGACGTGTTCGGCTACACCGCTGAGCGCCGCGTCGAGCGCGCCCTGATCGGCGAGTACCGCGCGACGGTGGCGGCATTGCTGCCCAAGCTTACGGACGCCAACCTGGCGCAGGCCGTGGCGGTGGCCAGCATTCCGGAAGACATCCGTGGCTACGGTCACGTGAAGGAACGGCACCTGAAAGCGGCGAAGGCGAAAGAAGCTGCGCTGCTGGCGGCATTCCATGCGCCGGCAGGCGCAGCACCGCGCGCGGCTTGATGGTGTTTTGATCACGCCGGCGCACTCTGTGCGCCGGCGGTTCTTTTACATCCTTGTCGCCTTGGCATGCTTCGTTGTCGCCTGGCGTCAACTGTGACATTTGGTGGTGTTGTGCAGTAAAACCGCCGTCTATAATCATTTGCATGAGCCCGACATTCTCCCCCCCGCGCAAGGCCGTTCCCGTCCGTCTGATGTCAAGCGCGCTTGCCGCGCTGTTCGTGCTTGCCGGGTGCGGTGGCGGTGGTGGCTTCCCCGGTGTGGGTGCGCGGCCGCCGGTGGCGGATACCCCAACGGCGCCGGTCACGCCAGCACCGACCCCGACCGGCACTAGCGCTACACCGGAAGACCTCAACCCCAACCTGCTCGGCGACGCCTATGGCAGTTACTGGAACAAGTGCGCCGCGCCGCGCACGGGCTTCGATGCGAACGGTGTGGCTTTCCCTGATGTGCAGGGCACGCTGCTGGACGAGCTGAAATTCCTGCGCGCCTGGACCAACCAGTACTACCTCTGGTACAACGAAGTCCCGAATACCTACAAGATGGCCGATTTCAAGAGCGCCATCGCCTACTTCGACGTGCTCAAGACGCCGGCCGTGACGGCCACCGGGCAAGCCAAGGACCGCTACCACTTCACCTATCCGACCGCCGAATGGGAAGCGATGCAGACCCAGGGCATCGACCTGGGCTACGGCATCACGTGGTCGCGCAACGCGAACGGGACGGCGCCGCGCACCTGGCTGATCACGGCCGTGGAGCCGGGCTCGCCAGCCGCCGCTGCGGGCCTGCTGCGCGGCGACCTGCTGACGAAGATCGATGGCATCGACTTCGTCAACACGACCGACGCGGCATCGATCGCGCGCATCAACGATGCCCTGTTCCCTGAGACGGCCGGCAGTGCGCACCGCTTCACGCTGCAGCGCGGTGGCGTGCCGATCGAGGTGACGATGACGGGCGCGGAGGTGCGCATCGCACCGGTCAAGAACGTCAAGATCATCGAGACCGCGACCGGAAAGGTCGGCTACCTGACCTTCGACACCTTCAACGCGGTCTCCGAAAAGCAGCTGATCGACGCCTTCACCACGTTCCGCCAGGCCGGCGTGAACGACCTGGTGCTCGACATCCGCTACAACGGCGGCGGCCTGCTGTACCTGGCGAGCCAGCTGGCGTACATGGTGTCGGGACCGGAAGCGACCAATGGCAAGGTGTTCGAGCAATCGCAGTACAACGACAAGTTGCCGCGCGAAGCGCCACTGCCGTTCCGCTCGACCGCGTGGGGCTTCGCTTCGAGCAATCCGGTGCGCACCGGTACGCCGTTGCCGACCCTGGGCCTGAAACGCGTAACGGTGCTGAGCACGGCCGGCACCTGCTCGGCCAGCGAATCGGTGATCAATGGCTTGCGCGGCGCCGACGTCGAGGTCATCCAGATCGGTGGCACCACCTGCGGTAAGCCATACGGCTTCACGCCGGTGCCGAACTGCGGCACGACCTATTTTTCGATCGAGTTCAAGGGCGTCAACAACAAGGGTTTTGGTGACTTCACCGATGGCTTTGCGCCGACCTGCCAGGTCAGCGACGACCTGACACGGCCGGTGGGCGACCAGAACGAAGGTTTGCTGGCCGCGGCGCTGACCTACCGCGCGACGCAGGCGTGCCCGGTTTCGACGACGAGCCGCGCCCGCGTCGCGCCGATGGAAATCGTGCGGCCGCAGGTCAAGGAAATTTCGATCATGACCACGCCCGGCGCACCACCGCGCTAGCGCGCATCGTCTGTCTTGACGGGCGGCGTGGCCAGTTGGCGCGCCGCCCTTTGTGTTTCCAGAACTGAACTTTTTGGCAAGAACACGTCTATAATCGTCGGCTTCCCTGTCACTTGCCGGAGCTTCTCGATGATTCGTTCTGCGTTACTGCTGGCCCTGCTGTCTGCATTCCCTCTGGCGCACGCCGCTACCCCCGATCTGACGACGATTTCGGAACGCTCCGGCTTCCAGGCCACCGGCCGCTACGATGAAACGATCGCGCTGTGCGCCGCGTTTGCGCAGGCGTATCCGAAGCAGGTGCAGTGCATCGACTTCGGCATCACGCCGGAAGGCCGCCCGATGAAGGCGCTGGTGGTCAACAACAACGGCGTGTTCACGCCCGCGGCCGCCAAAAAGGCGGGCTTGCCCGTCACGCTGATCCAGGGCGGCATCCACGCCGGCGAGATCGATGGCAAGGACGCGGGTTTCCTGGCGCTGCGCGAAATCCTCGAAGGCCGCGCGGGCAAGGGCGCGCTCGACAAGCAGGTGCTGCTGTTCGTGCCGGTGTTTAACGTCGACGGGCACGAGCGCTTCGGCAAATGGAACCGCCCGAACCAGCGCGGTCCGGTGGAAATGGGCTGGCGCACCACCGCCCAGAACCTGAACCTGAACCGCGATTACCTGAAGGCCGACGCGCCGGAAATGCAGGCGATGCTGGGCCTGGTGAATGCCTGGGATCCGCTGACCTATGTCGACCTGCACGCGACCAATGGCGCCAAGTTCCAGCACGATATCTCGATCCAGGTCGAGCCGGTGTACTCGGGCGACGCAGAATTCCGCAAGGCCGGCCTGGCCCTGCGCACCAATGTCATCAAGGACATCGCGAAAGAAGGCTCCACGCCGCAGTCGTACTACATGTCGTTCGTGAAGCAGGACGATCCGATGTCGGGCTTCGAGGACGGCGTGTCGGACCCGCGTTTTTCGACCGGCTACTTCCAGCTGCGTAACCGCATGGCGATGCTGGTGGAAACGCACTCGTGGAAAGAATACCCGGTGCGCGTACGCATCACCCGCAACACCGTGGTGTCGTTGCTGAACCAGATCGCAAAGAACGGCGCGGACTGGCAAAAGGCGGCCTACGCGGCCGACGCGCGCGCCGCAAAACTGGGCAACAAGAAGGTGGCGCTGAACTACCGCACCACCGACAAGACCGAGATGGTCAACTTCAATGGCTACGAATACACGCGCAAGCCATCGGAAATTTCGGGCGGCCTGATGACGCGCTACGATGAAACCAAGCCGCAGGTGTGGCGCGTGCCGCTGCGCGACGAGGTCGTCGCCGACGTGGAAATCACGGCCCCGGGCGCCGGCTACATCGTACCGGCTGCGCAAGCCGCCATCGTGGGCGAGAAGCTGCGCCAGCATGGTGTCGTGTTCCGCAAGCTGGACCAGGGCATTGCTCGCGCCAATGTCGAGACCTTCCGCGCCGACAAGGCCACGCTGGACGCCGCCTCGGTCGAAGGGCACCAGCGCCTGACGGTCACGGGCAAGTGGACGGCAGAACCCCGCGCGGTGACGGCCGGTTCGTTGTTCGTGCCGATCGCGCAGCCAAAGGCGCGGCTGGTGGTGGCGATGTTCGAGCCGCAGGCGCCTGATTCGCTGCTGGCCTGGGGCACGTTCAACACGGCCTTCGAGCGCAAGGAATACATGGAAGACTACGTGGCCGAAGACGTGGCGCGCGAGCAGATGGCGGCCGACCCGAAAGTGGCGGCCGAATTTGCCCAGCGCCTGGCGTCGGACCCGGCGTTTGCCAAGGACCCGCAGGCGCGCCTGGCGTTCTTCGCCAAGCGGCATTCATCGTATGACGAGCGGTTGAATCTGTATCCGGTGCTGCGCACGGATACGGTGCTGTAACTCGGCCCCCTGCGGACCGGCACGCCTTACGTGTCGGTCTGCAGAAGATTGCGTGAATTCGCATTCGTGCGAAACACGATCGGCTGCTCGATCACATGGGCGTTGTCCAGCGCTGCCGGGCGCTGGCTGGCAAAGCGGATCACCTTGTCGACTTCGCCGCGCTTGGGCGACTTGCTGCAGACGGGGTCGGTCGCTGCCGCGTCACCGGCGAGCATGAATGCCTGGCAGCGGCAACCGCCCAGATCGCGTCCCTTTTCGTCGCAGCTGCGGCATGGCTCCTGCATCCAGTCATTGCCACGGTACGCATTGAACGCGGTGCTGGTGCGCCAGATGTCGGCCAGGCCCACGTCGCGCACGTTCGGCAGGTTCAGGCCCGGCAGGTCGCGCGCATTGTGGCAGGGCAGCGCCACGCCGTCCGGCGCCACCCCGAGAAACACCGCGCCCCAGCCATTCATGCAGGCCTTGGGACGGTCCTCGAAGTAATCGGGCACCACGAACAGCAGCTTGCAGGCGTCGCCAATGCGCTCGCGGTAGTCCGCCACCACGCGTTCGGCGTCACGCACCTGTTCGAGCGTCGGCATCAGCTGGTTGCGATTCTTCATGGCCCAGCCGTAGTACTGGGTGTTGGCCAGCTCCAGGTATTCGGCGCCCAGCGCCAGCGCCATCTCGATGATCTTGCCGACATGCGGCAGGTTATACCGATGCAGCACGCAATTCATCACCATCGGGTAATCGTATTGCTTGATCAGCTGGGCGACTTTGAGCTTGAGGTCAAAAGTCTTGGTGCTGCTCAGGAAATCGTTGAGCTCACGGGTCGAATCCTGGAACGACAACTGGATATGATCCAGTCCGGCGTTCTTGAGCGCGGCAATGCGGGTTTCATTCAGGCCCACACCCGACGTGATCAGGTTGCTGTAAAAGCCCAGGCGGCGCGCTTCGGCAACCAGCTCTTCGAGGTCGTCGCGCATCAGCGGTTCGCCCCCTGAAAACCCCAGCTGTACGGCGCCCAGCGCGCGCGCTTCGCGCATCACCCGCACCCATTCGCCCGTCGTCAATTCATTGCGCACCGCATCGTAATTGAGCGGGTTATAGCAAAACGCGCAGTGCAGCGGGCATTGGTAAGTCAGTTCGGCCAGCAGCCAGAAGGGCGGCGACACGGTCGGCGCGCCGCTGCCGGCAATATCGGTGGGCAGCATCATTCGATCCACTTGTGCTGGTGGGCGTGGGCCAGCAAGCCCTCGATATCGGTGCGCAAGCCGGTGGCCTGGAATTTGGTTTCCAGGTCGTGCACGATCTGGTCGACCGTGGTCTTGCCGTCACAGCATTTCAGGATTTCGCCGGCGCTGCCATTCAGTTTGACCATGCCTTCCGGGTACAGCAGCACATAGGCTTGCTGGGCGTCTTCCCATTGCAGGCGAAAGCGCCGGTTCAGGGCTGGTGTGGCGGGTATCAACGAATCGTTCATGTCGGGTAGGCTTTTTCGATGGCGTCCAGCATGGCCCACAGGATGTCCAGCTTGAACTTGAGGATCTCGAGTGCGCGCTGCTGCTGCGCCCTGGTCGTGAAATAGTCGAGCGTCACGGCCAGGCCATGATCAACGTCGCGCTGGGCCAGCGGAATGCGGCTGCGGAAATAATGCAGGCCAGCCGGCTCCACCCACGGGTACTGGGTGGGCCAGCCGGCCAGCCGGTCCTTGTGGATCTGCGGCGCGAACATCTCGGTCAGCGACGAGCACACCGCCTCTTGCCACGGCGAGCGGCGCGCAAAGTCGACATACGCGTCGCAGGCAAAGCGCACCGCCGGCACCACATGCTGGAGCGACCATAGTTCGGCGCGGGGAATGCCGGCCGCCTCGCCCAGCTGGGTCCAGGCTTCCATGCCGCCCTGGGCGTCGCCCTGGTAGTCGTCGTAGCCGTCATGGTCCAGAATGCGGGCGATCCACAGGCGGCGGGTCGCGCGATCGTCGCAATTGGACAGGATCGCCGCATCCTTTTTCGGAATGATGAACTGGTAGTAGAAACGGTTGGCGATCCAGCCGCGCAGCTGTTCAGGCGAGCATTGCCCGGCATTCATGCGCAGGTTGAACGGATGATGGATATGGTAGCTCTTGCCCATCGCCCGCAACTGCTGTTCGAATTCGGCACGCGACCAGGGCGCCAATGCGGCGTCGTTCTCGACAGAGGGCGTCATACGGTAATGTCCATGCCGTCGAACGCGACTTCGATGCCGTGCGTGGCCAGTTCGGCACGCTCCGGCGAGTCTTCGCGCAGGATCGGATTGCTGTTGTTGATGTGAATGAGGATCTTGCGGCGCGCCGGCATGCGCGCCAGCACCTCGATCATGCCGCCCGGTCCGGACTGCGGCAGATGGCCCATCATGTGGGCCGTTTTTTTCGACAGGCCGAGCGTGATCATTTCGTCGTCGCTCCAGCAGGTGCCATCGACCAGCAGCACATCGGCCTGGCGCATCGCCGCTTCGACCGCATCGGTCATCTGGCCCAGCCCGGGCGCGTAGAACACGCGCGCGCCGCTGGCGCTGTCGTGCAGCATCAGGCCGATATTGTCGCCAGGATGCGGGTCGTTGCGGTGCGACGAATAAGGCGGCGCCTTGCTCGACAGCGGAACCGGCAGGAACGTGGTGTCGCGCAGCGGCGCAATCGGGAATGGCTGGCCGTCAATGGCCAGCGTGTGCGGCTCGACGCCGCAATAATGGCCAAGCACGCGCGTCAAAGGCAGCGCTTGCGACAGGTCGGCCAGCACCTCGGCGGTCGCGTACAGGGGCAGGGGCGTGCCGCGCTCGCGCAGCATCAGCAAGCCGGTCACGTGGTCGATCTGGGCGTCCATCAGCAGCACGGCCGCAATACCGGTGTCGCGCACGGCGCGGGCAGGTTGCAGGGCGGGTGTGGCGCGGATTTGCACCAGGATGTCAGGGGATGCATTGACCAGGACCCAGTCGATGCCATCGTCGCTCACGGCGATCGAGGATTGGGTGCGGCTTACAGCCTGGATGGTGCCATTGCGGATGCCATCACAGTTCAGACAATTACAATTCCACTGCGGAAAACCACCTCCCGCTGCCGAACCAAGAATGCGGATTTTCAACAGCGTATCCAACCTTTCACATGGTTATCGCTGATAACCGGAGTGGCAGGTACCGATCACAGGATCGTTCATCGGTACCTGCCGGAATTAAACATCAACGGTTCAGCACGTACATGGTGATTTCAAAACCCCAACGGAAATCAATTGCTTCAGGTGTTTCCCAGCGCATGGTAAGCCTCCTAGTGAATGCATGATGGTATGTTGCGAGTGACGGTCGTCGGCTACGCGACGACATCTGATTGTGACGCAATCTTGTCGATTCTGCACGACGGCGGGCGCTGCCGTGCGGGGGTATGTACGACGGGCCCGGCGATCGCGCCTGATCGGCAGCGCGCGTCGGCCGCGTCAGCGCGCTTTGTCGGCATCCCAGTCGAGGGGACCTTCGATCTGCCTGACGTGCCGGATGACGGGACGTGCTTCTACCCTGGCGATCAGCGCGCGAATGTTCGGATAAGGTTCCAGCGAGACCTGACATGGCACTGACCATCCCAGAGCGACAACCGCGTAACCGTCGACGACGGAATAGGCTTCCCCCAGGATGAATTGACGGTCTGTCAGGTGATTTTCCAGAACCCTGAGTGGCAGGGAAACACGTTCGTCATAATACGAGCGCAGACGCATTTGTATTGCGTCATCTTTCTCGGCCCAGATCCAGGCAACTTCTACCATTCTTGGATGAAGGTCCGATGCGATAAAACCAAGCCACTGCTCCGCCTCATGGCGCTCGCGCGTTCCCCGCTCGGGCAAGAGTTTTCTGGATGGCGCGAGATCGGCGATGAACGGCAACGTCGCGCTGTTCTGTGTGAGCACGGTACCGTCGCTCAGGACCAGCACGGGTGTCATGCCCATCGGATTGAGTGCACGGACCTGCTCTGTCAACGGGTCATTCTTCGCCCTCAGATTGACCTCGATCGCCTGGTAAGCGATGCCGCTTTCTTCCAGTGCAAAATGGTTCGCCGTCGAGCATGCACCCCTGTGGTAATACAGTGTGATCATGGTTGACCCTTCAGGCGGCCGGTGCCCGGCACCAATGCGGAAACACGCTGGCCAGTACGGGGCCCAAAAATTTGATGACGCATGTCGCTCCTTGTTGTCATCCCCGCTGCAGCGGCGCTACAATAAGAGGATCACTGATCCACATGATGTGGATCAGTGATCCGATTGTCAAGGAGTGTTTATGCGGGCCGATGCGAAAGAAAACTATGACCAACTTCTCGAGACCGCGCGGGTCGTCATCGCCGAAGCGGGTGTCGATGCGTCGATGCGCGACATCGCGCGCAGGGCTGGCGTGGGGCCGGCGACCCTTTTTCGTCATTTCCCGACGCGGGAATCCCTGCTCGACGCATTGCTCAGAAGTTCGCTTGAAGAACTGACGCAACAAGCCGAAGCACTCGAGTCCGTCGTTAGTGCTGACGACGCGCTCGTTACGTGGCTACGCGAGGCGGTGGCGTTTGTCCGGATTTATAGCGGCGTGGTCACGTTAATGGCGGCTGCACTTTCCGACGTCAACTCGGCATTGCACACGTCGTGCGACAACCTGCGCAGCGCTGGCACCCGTCTGTTGACGCGCGCACAGGCGGTCGGAACAGCGGACAAGAACATGACGGGCAGCGATATGTTCGCGTTGATCGGGGCACTGGGCTGGATTGGCGATCAGGCCTCGTTCTCGGCACGCAGCGACTATCTGTTCGATGTCATCGCCGCTGCGATTCTGACAGGCAGGCGTTACGGCGTGGCCGGCAAGGACGTCAACAGCACGGTCGTCACTTTGCCATCGGCACCATTGACCAGCTGATATACACGGTCAAATTCGTTATCTCCAATCTCGGTTCCTGGTGCACCGCCGAACAGCCGCACCAGTTCCGGCAGCGTATTGGAGTGGCCCACCACCAACACCGGGCCCTGCAGCGCCTTCACCCTGGCGACCAGTGCCTCTGGCTTGCCGGCTTCGTATTGCTGCACAGGCAGGTTGAGTGATATCGAGAGCGGCTGCGCGGTTTCCCGCGTACGGACGGTAGCGCTGCTGAAGATGGCCTTGATACCGGCGCGCTGCAGCATGGTTGCGATATTCTGCGCGCGTTGGCGGCCTTGCGGCGTGAGCGATGGGTCATTGCCGTCGGCGGCCTTTTCGCCGTGGCGCACCAAGTAGATCATGTCGGGTTGTGCCATGGCGGCGCAGGGGGCGAGCAGGGCAACGGCCAGTGCCATTCTGCCCAACAGTTGCAAGGGCCGTGTCAGGGAAAATTGCATCGCAGTCTTTCAGCGTGTTGTGGTTGAAAGTAGCGTAGCACGGGGCGGTCAGTCGGCGTGTGCGCTGGCGCTGCGTTCGGCCGCGACACCCGTCGTGGCGAAGCGTTCACGATACACTTTCGGCGCAATCCCCAGCTTTTTCAGGAACACCCGGCGCATGTGCGCCTCGTCGCTGAAGCAGGCGCGCGCCGCGACCGTCTTCAGCGGCAGCGCCACGTCGGCCAGCAACTGCGTGGCGCGCTCGAAGCGGCAGGTTTCGATGAATTCCTGGGTACTCATGCCCACTTCTTGCTGGAACACGCGGGCAAAATGGCGCTCGCTCATCATCGCCTTGTGCGCCAGCTGGGCCACCGACAGGCGCTCGTGCAGGTTCTCCAGGATCCAGCTCTGCAGCTCGCGGATATTCGGCTTGGCCGTGCGCTCGCTGAGCAGGTGCGCGCTGAACTGCGACTGGCCGCCCGGGCGCTTCAGATAGACGACCATCTCGGTGGCCACGTCCAGCGCCAGTGCGCGGCCGAAGTCCTGTTCCACCAGTGCGAGGGCCAGGTCCATGCCGGCCGTGACGCCGGCCGACGTCCAGACATTACCGGAGCGGATGAAGATGGCGTCGGCATCGATGTCGATGGCCGGGAAATCGGCTTGCAGGCGATCGGCCACACCCCAGTGCGTGGTGGCGCGTTTGCCGTCGAGCACGCCGGCGGCGGCCAGGAAGAACGCGCCCGAGCACAGGGCGCTCAAGCGCGTCAGGCGCGGGGCGGCGTCGCGGATCCAGCCGATCAGGGCAGCGCTTTCGACCAGCGCAGCCTGGATGTGGCGCGCACCGACCACCATCGCGGTGTGGGGCAGGGCGAGGGTGTTGACCACTTTCGTAGCCTCGAGCGACATCAGGGTGTCCGAACGGATCGGCCCGGTCTTGAAGGAGGCCACGCGCACATCGTAGCCAGTCGCCTTGCCTTGCCGCGCCAGGTGCAGATTGGCGTATTCGAACACCGACATGGGGCCGATCGCCTCCATTGCCTTGAAGCCGGGATAGACGACGATGTCGACGGTGATGGTGTCCAGAGGTGGCGCAGAAGGCATCGGCAGGGCGGTCAGTGGCGAAGATCCGGTCATTATTGCACCAAATCCTGCCATTTCCGGCCGGGCGGCGTCGGTCGCCCTGCTCGCGCCTGCAGAATGGCTGCATTCCATTTTTTACTGAGCCAGAGACCATTACCATGAAAACCAAAGCAGCCATTGCCTGGCGCGCCGGCGCGCCATTGACCATCGAAGAAGTCGACCTGGAAGGTCCGCGCGAGGGCGAAGTACTGATCGAACTGAAAGCGACCGGGATTTGTCATACCGATTACTACACGCTGTCGGGCGCCGATCCGGAAGGCCTGTTCCCGGCGATCCTGGGCCATGAAGGCGCGGGCATCGTGGTCGATGTGGGCCCTGGCGTGACGAGCTTGAAGAAAGACGACCACGTCATCCCGCTGTACACGCCGGAATGCCGCCAGTGCAAATTCTGCCTGTCGCAAAAGACGAACCTGTGCCAGGCGATCCGCAGCACGCAGGGCCGCGGCCTGATGCCGGACGCGACCAGCCGCTTTTCGCTCGATGGCAAGCCGCTGTTTCACTACATGGGCACGTCGACGTTCTCGAACTACATCGTGGTGCCGGAAATCGCACTGGCAAAAATCCGTGAAGACGCTCCGTTCGACAAGGTCTGCTACATCGGTTGCGGCGTGACGACCGGCGTGGGCGCGGTGCTGTTTTCGGCCAAGGTCGAAGCGGGCGCCAACGTGGTCGTATTCGGCCTGGGCGGCATCGGCCTGAACGTGATCCAGGCCGCGAAAATGGTGGGTGCCGACAAGATCATCGGTGTCGATATCAACCCGGCGCGCCAGGACATGGCGCGCAAGTTCGGCATGACCCATTTCGTCAATCCGAAAGAGGTCGAGAATGTCGTCGATGCGATCGTGCAGATCACCGATGGCGGCGCCGACTACAGTTTCGAGTGTGTCGGTAACGTGAACACGATGCGCCAGGCGCTTGAATGCACGCACAAGGGTTGGGGCAAGTCGTTCATCATCGGCGTGGCAGCCGCTGGCGAAGAAATCGCCACCCGCCCATTCCAATTGGTGACGGGCCGCGAGTGGCGTGGTTCGGCTTTTGGTGGCGCACGCGGCCGCACCGATGTGCCGAAGATCGTCGATTGGTATATGGAAGGCAAACTCAATATCGACGACCTGATCACGCACCGCCTGCCGCTCGAGCGCATCAACGAAGGATTCGACCTGATGAAGAGCGGCGAATCGATCCGCTCGGTGGTGCTGTACTGATGCTGCTGGCCGCGATGGTTCAGGCCAGCGCGGCCACGACGAAGTCGACGAAGGTGCGCACCTTGGCCGACAAGTGCTTGCGGCTCGGATAGAGCGCATGAATGCCCAGCTCGGCTGACTCCCAGCCGGGCAGCACCTGCACCAGCCGCCCGGCAGCCAGATCCTCGCCCACGATAAAGTGCGGCTGGAACACGATGCCGGCCCCGGCGAGCGCCGCCAGGCGGATCATGTCGCCATTGTCGGCCCTGATGGGGCCAGCCACCGGCACGGTGAGGTGTTCGCCTGCGGACTCGAGGCGCCAGTCGGCGCCGCCCCCGCTCAGCGAGTAGCTCAGACACGTATGCTGGCTCAGGTCGTGCGGCGTCTGCGGCGTGCCGTGCGCGGCCAGGTAGCCGGGCGACGCGCACACGATGCTGCGCGCGACGCCCAGCTTGCGTGCAATCAGGTCCGACTGGGGCAGGGCGCCGATCCGGATCGCCACATCGAAGCCCTCCTCGACCAGATCGACCTTGCGGTCCGACAGCGCAATATCGAGCTGCACTTGCGGATAGGCCTGGGTGTACGCACCGATGATGCTGCCCAAGCGATGCTGGGCGTAGGACAGTGGAATCGTCACACGCAGCACGCCGCGCGGCAGCGTCGTCATCTGGCCGGCAATCTGTTCGGCCTCGTTCACATCCCCCAGAATCTGCACGCTGCGCTCGTGGAAGGCGCGGCCGGTTTCCGTGAGGCTCAGGCGCCGGGTGGTGCGGTTCAATAGCCGCGTGCCCAGATGTTCCTCGAGCTTTTGTACTTGCTTGGACACCATGGCGCGTGACACGTCCAGCTTGGTCGCTGCAGCGGCGAAGCTGCCGCTGTCGACGACGGCAACATAGGTTTTCATCGAGCCGAGCAAGTCCATTGGGCGAGATTGTCAATCAAAAGGAAATAGTCTAACCACGTTCCCCCGCTTTATCAACGACGGGGACATAGGTACCATGAACGCATCACTTAACGAGGTGCACCATGAACTTGCCCACGATCTTTGTCTCGCACGGCTCGCCGATGCTTGCCCTGCAAGACAGCCCGGCACGCCGCTTCCTGCAAGGCCTGGGCCAGACACTGCCACGGCCGAGCGCGATTGCTGTCGTCTCGGCGCACTGGGAAACCGCTGGCGGCCCGGCCGTCTCGCTGGCCACCCAGCCAGAAACGATTCACGACTTTGGTGGCTTCCCGCAAGCGCTGTTCGACATGCGCTATCCGGCACCGGGTGCGCCTGCCACTGCCGAACGCGCGGCGGCACTGTTTGAAGCGGCCGGCATCCCGGTCGGGCGCAGCGCGGCACGGGGCCTGGACCATGGCGCGTGGGTTCCGCTCAGCCTGATGTATCCGGCCGCCGATGTGCCGGTGATGCAGATCTCGATCGTCCATGGCGCCACCCCCGCGCTGCATCAGCAACTGGGCCTGGCGCTGCAGGCCTTGCGCCAGGAGGGCGTGCTGGTGATCGGCTCGGGTTCGCTGACGCACAACCTGTATGAAATCCGCGGGCACAGCCCCGATGCGCCGCCGCCAGCCTGGGTCAGCGACTTCGGCACCTGGATGCGCGAGCGGCTGATTGCAAATGACCGCGCCGCCTTGCTGGACTACCGCCAGCTGGCGCCGATGGCCGCGAAAAACCATCCGACCGAAGAACATCTGCTGCCGCTGTTCGTGGCAATGGGCGCGGCCGGGCTAGACGCCAGGGCGTCCGTGCTGCACACGAGTGTCGAACATGGCGTGCTCGCCATGGATGCCTACGCGTTCAACTAATCATTTACCTTGTTTTCATTTACGAAAGAACGATCATGCACACCACGACCACGCAACTGAATACCAACAACAACGACGCCGGCAAGCTGGTGCTGCGCGTCGCCCTGGCCGCGATGCTGCTGTTCCACGGCGTTGCCAAACTGAGCGGCGGCATTGGTTTTGTTGCCGACATGCTGGCCAAAGCCGGCTTGCCTGCCGTGTTTGGCTACGGGGTGTACATCGGCGAAATCGTTGCACCGCTGCTCATCCTGGTTGGCCTGTTCACGCGTCCTGCCGCGCTGATCGTGGCCATCAACATGATCGTCGCCGTACTGCTGGCGCACACGAGCCAGTTCTTCACGCTCAACGAGACCGGCGGCTGGGCGCTGGAATTGCAGGGGATGTTCTTCTTTGCTGCAGTGGCGGTCGCGCTGCTGGGCGCGGGGCGTTACAGCATCGGTGGTGTCAATGGGCGCTTGAACTGAATCAAGCTGCATCCAAAGCCGGGGTCAGGTCTGACATTTGGACACGACCTCGGCTTTACTCGGATCAAAGCTGGGGTCAGGTCTGACATTTGGACACGACCTCGGCCTTCGTCGATATCCTCCCTAGCTTTCTTGGATGCTGCGCAATCTCAGCGCCAAGTATCCCGCATCCGGTAGCGTGGCCGGATGACACGACCACTCAGACTCGACTTTCCCGGCGCGCTGTACCATGTGACGTCGCGCGGTAACCGGCGTAACACGATCTATCGCGATGAAGCCGATCGCCGGATTTGGTTGGAGGTTCTTGCGAAGGTGTGTGAACGCCACCACTGCGTTATCCATAGCTTTTGCCAGATGACCAATCACTACCATCTGCTGATCGAAACGGTCGAAGCAAATCTTGCGCAATGCATGCGTCAGCTCAACGGGGTGTATTCGCAGCATGTCAATCGACGGCATGATCTCGTCGGGCACTTGTTTCAAGGGCGCTACAAAGCGATCCTGGTGCAGAAGGAAAGTTATCTTCTGGAAGTGTCTCGATACATCGTGTTGAATCCACTACGTGCACATGTCGTCGAAGCGCTGGATCAATGGCGATGGAGCAGTCATCGCTATTTTGTCGGGGATGAAACGCCGCCTGAATGGCTGGCGCGCGATGGGCTTTTGGGGTGTTTTGGCGACACGCGTGCTAACGCCATTGAGGCATATCAGGCGTTTGTACTGGCGGGTGTCGGGCAAGCAAACCCGCTGGATGCCATCCGCCATCAAATTCTTCTCGGAGATGAAGTTTTTGTATCGGCGCACCAGCAGATGCAGCGATCAGAAGCGCTCATGGAAACCAAGCGGGCGACGCGGCGCGCAGTGGCGCTTCCCTTGGCCGATTACCAAGACAGGTATCCAGATAGGGATGAGGCAATGGCGCGTGCCTACCGATCAACCGCCTACACCATGCCGCAGATTGCCATCGTTTTTGGCGTTTCCACCAAGACGGTCAGCCGGGCGGTTGCCGCTTTCGAGATAGCGAAACCGCATGCTTAGTGCTGAGGCCGTGTCCGAATGTCAGACCTGACCCCGGCTTTGACGTTGAGGCCGTGTCCGAATGTCAGACCTGACCCCGGCTTTGACACTCAAAGCTGCGTCAACGAAATCGTCCCGGCCACCGGCGTCGAACACGGCTCTTCATCGAACGCGATATCCCCCAGCGGATTGGCCACGCCATCCGTCTTCAGATCCGTGAAGCCAAACAGGTTACGGTCCATCAGATGCGATGGCACCACGGTCGACAGTGACGAGAAAATGCTTTCCACGCGCCCCGGATGTTTTTTCTCCCACTCGCGCAGCATGTTCTTGATCTGCTTGCGCTGCAGGTTCTCTTGCGAGCCGCACAGGTCGCACGGGATGATCGGGAAGCCTTTTACCTCAGCATAGCGCTCGGTATCAGCCTCTTTCACGTACGCCATCGGGCGGATCACCATGTGCTTGCCATCGTCCGACACCAGCTTGGCCGGCATGCCTTTCAGCTTCCCGCCGAAGAACATGTTGAGGAAGAAGGTTTCCAGGATGTCGTCGCGATGGTGGCCCAGCGCGATCTTGTTGCAGCCCAGCTCATCGGCGACGCGGTACAGGATGCCGCGCCGCAGGCGCGAGCACAGCGAGCAGGTGGTCTTGCCTTCCGGGATCAGGCGCTTGACGATGCTGTAGGTGTCCTGGTTTTCGATGTGGTAATCCACGCCGAGCTTGTCCAGGTAGGCCGGCAGGATGTCGGCCGGGAAGTTCGGCTGCTTCTGGTCGAGGTTGACCGCGACGATGTCGAAGTGGATCGGCGCGCGTTCGCGCAGCGTCAGGAGAATGTCCAGCAGCGCGTAGCTGTCCTTGCCGCCTGACAGGCAGACCATCACCTTGTCGCCGTCTTCGATCATGTTGAAGTCGCCAATGGCCTGGCCGACCTGGCGGCACAGGCGCTTGTGCAGCTTGTGGTTTTCGTGGGCGATCTTTTCCTGCTTCTTGGCGTCGATCACGGGGGCGGCCTCGCCCAGCGGAAAGTCCGCCTCGGTCAGGCGCTCGATAACGGTTTCGTTCATGCTTCGTCCTTGATACGGAATACTTCGACACCGACGCCTTCGCAGTCGGCATACACGTCGGGTTTCATCGTCGACACGCCCGCCGCGCGCACGCGCGGATGGGCCAGCATGGCCTCGACCATGTCGTCGCACAGTGTTTCTTGCAGGTGGATATGGCCCTTTGAAATGCGCTGGGCCACCGTCTCGCGCATGAAGTCGTAGTCGACGACTTCGGCCAATTGGTCGGCCTTCGGCGTCGACATCTCGAGCGGGATGTATAGCTCAACATTGATCAGCACACGTTGCTCGCCCTTCTTTTCGAAATCGTGCACGCCGATATTGATCATCACTTCGTAATTGCGCAGGAACAGCCGGCGGCAATTGCGCAAGCTCGGGTGGGACAGGGCGGACAACATGGTTAAGCCTTTTGGATAGATGATTCGGTGCTGCGGTTGTTGGGGTTGTCGCTGCGCGGTTCGGTCAGGAACATGACGTCGCGCGTCGATGGCGTCAGGTGCTGGCCGCCATCGACCAGCAGCGTCGTGCCCGTCAGCGCGCGGGCGCTGGCGGCATACACGACCGCGTCGGCAATATCCTGCGGCGTCGACGAGCGGCCCAGCGGCGTGGCGCGGTGCGCCTGCGCAAAACCGTCCTCGCTTTGCTCGCCCGAGACCAGCGTGATGCCGGGCGCCACGCCCACCACGCGCACGGTCGGCGCCAGCGCTTGCGCCAGCATCGTGGTGGCCGCATGCAGCGCTGCCTTGGACAAGGTGTACGACAGAAAATCCGGGTTGAGATTGTACAGTTTCTGGTCGAGCAGGTTGATGACGACTGCTTGCTCGCCCTGCGGCGTGGCCCCATGCAGCGCCTGCGCCAGCAGCACTGGCGCTGTGAGATTCGCGGCCATATGCGCGTTCAATAGCGCTGGCGAAAAGTCTGTGGCGCTGTCGTATTCGAACAACGACGCGTTGTTGACGATGCACGTCAACGCGCCGAGCGCGTCGATGGCGCGGCCCGCAAGCAGCCGCACGGCAGCATCGTCGGCCAGGTCGCACTGCAGCAGCACGGCGCGCCGGCCCAGCGCCAGGATGGCGTCGCGGGTGGCGATCGCATCCTGTTCGGAATGGCGGTAATGCAGCGCGAGATCCCAGCCGGCCTTGGCCAGGTCCAGCGCAATGGCCCGCCCGAGACGGCGGCCGGCGCCGGTCACCAGCGCAACCCGGAGCAGGGCGGTTGGAACTGTGTCGGTCATCATGGGTGATCAAGCCCGAACATCAGGCAGTAAATTGTTGATAAAAGCGAATCTGGCTACAATGCGGCATGTCCCTGCCCACCCCCGACCACGACGCCCTGGCCGCGTCCCACGCCCTGCAACAGCGCATCGCTGACGAGATCGAACAATCCGGTGGGCAGATCGCGTTTTCGCGGTTCATGGAGCTGGCGCTGTACGCGCCGCGCCTCGGGTATTACAGCGGCGGCGCCGCCAAGCTCGGCGCCGAGGGCGATTTCATCACCGCGCCCGAGATGACGCCGCTGTTCGGGGCAACGGTGGCGCGCGTGGCAGCCGCTATTATCGCCCAAAGCGCGCCCGACATCATCGAGTTCGGCGCCGGCACCGGCCGCCTGGCGCGTGACGTGCTCGCTGCGCTGGCGCGCCAGGGTGTCACCATCAACTCGTACACCATCATCGAATTGTCGGGCGAGCTGCGCGCGCGCCAGCAGGCCAACCTGGCCGACCTGCCGCAAGTACGCTGGCAGGACGCCATGCCCGCGCACTTCAGCGGCGTGGTGCTGGCCAACGAAGTGCTCGATGCGATGCCGGTCGAGCTGGTGATCCGCACCCGGGACGGCTGGCGCCGCCAGATGGTCACGATCGAGGACGGCGCATTCGCCTTTGTCCAGGCGCCGCTCGATGCCGCCCTGCACGAGCAACTGGTGCGCCAGGTGCCAGAGCACGAGCAGATGATCGAAGGCTATGTCACCGAGCTGCACCCGGTCGGCGCCGGCTTCATGGGCTCGCTGGCCGCGATGTTCGCGGGCGGCCGCGGCGCGGCAATCCTGTTCGACTACGGGTTCCCGGCCCACGAGTATTACCTCGACCAGCGCATCGGCGGCACGCTGATGTGCCACTACCGCCACCACGCGCATCCCGATCCGTTCTATCTGCCGGGGCTGCAGGACATCACGGCGCACGTCGATTTCACGGCGATGGCGCTGGCGGCCCAGGATGCCGGCTTGCCGGTGCTGGCCTACATGAGCCAGGCCGCGTTCCTGATCGGCGCGGGAATCGGAGAATTGTTGCTTGAAAACAACCCTGAGGATGCGCTGCGCTTCCTGCCGCAGTCGCGCGCCGTGCAAAAGCTTGTTTCACCAGCGGAAATGGGCGAATTATTCAAGGTGCTGGTGGTGGGGCAGGCTGTAACATTGCCCGATGCACTCGTTCAGGCCGACCGCAGTCATCGGCTGTGACAATTGTGATATCTTGCACAACGGACACAATTGCGTCTAAGCTGTACGACATTCCAGCGCCAGGGTCCGGCCATCCGCCTTGGCCGAGGACGTAGCATCAATGGCAGGCATCAGCGGGCAGATTTGACACACCATGGCCAAGATTCACACACACTATGACAACCTGAAGGTGTCGCGTCACGCGCCCCAGGAAGTCATTCGTGCTTCGTACAAGGCGCTGAGCCAGAAATACCATCCCGACAAGAATCCGGGCGACGAAAAAGCCGCCCGCATCATGGCGGTCGTCAATTCGGCCTACAACGTCCTGGCCGATCCGGTGCGCCGCAAGGAGCACGACGAGTGGATCGCGTCCGAAGAATGGGAAGTCGAGTGGCTGGAAAGCTCGAACGCCAAGGACGGCCAGCTGCGCAAGGGCGGCGACGCCGGCGACGCCACGTCGGCGCACAAGCCGCGCCGCGCACGCCTGATGCGCGATCCGCGCTGGTGGCTGGGTCTGACCACCTGTTTCGTGGCGGGCGCCGCCGCTGCCGTCCTGTTCATCGGGCAACCGGGCATGATGCCCGGCGCGCTGGCCTGGAGCGGCGTGCAGAAACCCGTGAGCGTGCTGGCCAGCACGCCGCCGGCACCCGTGCCAGCAGCGACAACGGCGGCCGCCGCAGCCGCCGAGCCTGCGTCCGCGCCCGATATCTGGGCCGGCCGCGGTGCGCCTGTCATCCGCACGCTCGGCATCGCCCAGCTGGTGGTGCCCGAGCGCGTACCCGATTGCAGCACCGACCTGCAAACCCTGACGGCGCCGGGTGGCGAACCCTGGCCGGCCGAGTCGGCCTATCTGCCGGGCTACCCGGTCGGTAATGAAGGTACGGGGATGCAGCTGACGATCGACAATAGCGCGAACACCTCCCCGGTATTCATCAAGCTGTACGACCTGGAGCGCCGCGCCAACGTGCGCCACGCCTTCGTGCAGCCGCGCGCGACGTTCACGATCGACAAGCTGGCAGCAGGCAAGTACGAGGTGCTGTACCAGAACGTCGGCACCGGTGCCACGACGGCCGAGTGCGCCAGCCGCCCGCCCGCCCAGTAAGTTGTCGTTTTTTATGCGCCGTGCCTGCTGGCGGGACTGCGCACCATGCTGATTTCATTTAATTCGTTCTGCGCCGTAATATACTGGGTCGACACTGCGTGCCCATGCAGCCGCCCCACGCCCAACGCAGGCCAACACGGACCACAATGAACGAACTGGAAGGCCTGACGGCCCTGATCATCGAGCCCCATGCAGGAATGCGCGCCAGCATCCACAGCATGCTCACGCTGTGCGGCCTGACCCGGATCGAGCACGCCAGCACGTCCAACCAGGCAATCAAGCACCTGGGCCTGCGCCAGTTCGACCTCATCCTGTGCGAGTACGACCTGGAGGGCGGCCAGGATGGCCAGCAGCTGCTGGAAGACCTGCGCCACCACAAGCTGATGCGTCTGGCCACGATGTTTTTCATGGTCACCGCAGAAGGCAACCACAGCAAGGTGGTCAGCGCGGCCGAGCTCGCCCCGACCGACTACGTCCTCAAGCCGTTCACCGCCGACCGCCTGCTCGAGCGCATCGGGCGCGCGCTCGACAAGCGCAATGCCTTCCTGCCCGTGTACACGCTGATGGAAGCCGGCGACCAGATGGAGGCAGTCACCGCCTGCATCGAAGGCCAGCGCCTGCACACGCGCTATGCCATCGACTTTTTGCGCCTGCGCGCCGAGCTGCACATGTTTCTGGGACAGGCTGAGCTGGCCGAGCCGATCTACCGGCACCTGATCGAGATCAAGGCGATTGCCTGGGCCCGGCTGGGGCTGGCCAAGACGCTGTTCGTGCGCAAGCGCCTGGCCGAAGCCAAGGACATTCTCGAAGAGCTGGTCGACACCAACCGCAATTTCGTCGACGCTTTCGACTGGCTGGCGCGCACCCACGCCGCGGCTGGCGAGCTCGACAAGGCGCAGGCCGTGCTCGCCGATGCCGTGGCCGTCTCGCCTCACGCGGTGCGGCGCCTGCGCACGCTGGCCGACATCGCCTTCGACGCGGGCGACATCGACACCGCCGAAAAAGCGCTGCGCCAGGTGGTGGGCAAGGCCAAGTATTCCGAGTTTCGCGATCCCGAAGACCACGTCAAGCTGGTGCGCACGCTGGTGGGCAAGGGCGATCCGGTGGGTGCGGCGGCCGTGGTGCGCGATCTCGACCGCACAATGGGCGGACGCGCCACGACGGTGCTGTGCAGCGCGGTGGCCTCCGCCCTGGTGCACGAGTACACCGGCAACGAGGTGCGCCTGGGCGAAGCGTTGAACACGGCGGTGGCGGCCTCCCAGGATGCGCCGGGCGTGTCGGTCGACATCAAGCTCGAGCTCGCGCGCACGTGCCTCGATCACGACATGGAAGAGGGCGCCTGCTCGGTCGTGCGCGATGTGATGCGTAATGCCGGCGACGAGGCCGTGATGGCACGCGCAGTGGGCGTGATGGACAGCGCGGGCAAGGGCGAGCTGGCCCGTTCGATGGTCAAGGAAAGCCGCCAGCACGTGGTCGATCTGGTCGCCAGCGGCGCCGCGCGCGCCAAGAGCGGGGATTACCGGGGCGCGGTCACGCTGATGCTCGAAGCAGCGCACAAGCTCCCGAACAATCCGTCGGTGGCGTTCAATGCTGCGCTGGCGGTACTGCGCTGCCTCGAGGCGGGGGGCTGGGACGAGCGGCTCGGTGGCCAGGTTCCGACCCTGATCGGCAATGTGCGCAAGCTCGACCCGCTCAATCCCAAGCTGCCGGCGCTGGCCGCGCTGTTCCAGCAAGTGCTCAAGCAGCACGATCAGGGCGTGCGCCAGGGGTTGCGCATGCCGCCGCCCAAGGCGGGCTGACAATGGCTGATCTTCTCCATGGCGCCCAGAGCCACCCTACGTCGGGGCGGGTGCGCGATGCGCTGATGCGCAAGCTGAGCGGCACCGAGCGCATGTTCAGTCTTGGCGGCACCATGACGCGAGTGATCGGCATGGGTTACAGCGTCGACGAGGGTTCGGCCGACCTCGCGTATTACGTGATGGCCGACGTGGCGCTGACCCAGCGCATCCTGCGCCTGTCGAACACGGTGGCGTACCGCACCCAGCTGGGCGCGCCGGTGACGACGATCTCGCGCGCCATTTCCCTGCTCGGCTTCGACAATGTGCGCGCCGCCGCGCTGGCGATGCTGCTGGTCGACGCGCTCGACGTGGCCGAGCACGGCGTGCGGGTCGAACTCCAGGCGGCGTTGTGCGCCAGCCTGGTGGGCCAGGAAATGGCGCACCGCAGCCCCCATCCGGGCGCAGAAGAAGCGGGGATCTGCGCACTGTTCAAGAACCTGGGGCCGATGCTGCTGGCCAGCCACGAGCCTGAGCGCTACCGCGAGATCGCGGCCCTGGTCGCCACCGGCAAGCACACCCACGCGCAAGCCTCGCGCCTGATTCTGGGCTGCACCTTCGAGACGCTGTCCGAGGCCGTGCTGCGCGAATGGCAATTGCCCGAGCTGATCATCGAGGCCCAGGCCTCGCCCCCGCCCGAGCCAAGTATGCTCGCGGTCGCGCCAGAGCGCGCCGGGTGGATGCGCCAGGTGGCCGCGTTCAGCCAGGACGTGGCGCGCCTGATGGGCCATCACCATGATCCGGCCAATGCGCCCGAGGCCGGGGCACTGCTGGCGCGCTACGGTGGGGCGCTCGGGCTCGACATGCCCGGGCTGGCAACGTTGTTCGACACCGTCCAGGAAAGCATGAACGGCATGCTGCAGAGCATGAACATGGAGCGCGCACCCAAGACCGACCCGAAAGCCGGCAGCAGCCTGCCGAACGTGCTGGCGCTGGCGATGCTGGACGCGGGCGAAGCCGACGAAGGCGAGTTCTACCCCAGTGGCAAGCCCAAGAATGCACGCGATCTGCTGTTGGCCGGTGTGCAGGATGTCTCGGTGCTGGGCGGATCTGCCGCGAACGCCAACGACGTCATCATGGCGGTGCTCGAAACGCTGTACGGCGCGCTGGGCTTTCGCTTTGCCACGATCTGCCTGCGCGACGGCCGGACCGGCAAGTTCCGGGCGCGCGCCTCGCTGGGGGAGGGCAAGGCCGAGCTGCAGGCCGGCTTCACATTCCCGTGCGCCTTCACGCGCGACCTGTTTCATCTGGCGCTGGAAAACAATGCCGACATGATGATCCCGGACGCCTTCAGTCCCAAGATCCGCGATCTGCTGCCTGCCTGGTACAAGACGCTGCTGCCGGATGCCGAGAGTTTCATCGTGCTGCCGCTGGTGGTGGGCAAGGCCCAGCTGGGGCTGTTCTACGCGGACCGCATCTTCACGGCGCCCGAAGGCGTGCCGCCGGATGAGACGGCGCTGATCAAGGCACTCAAGGCGCAAGTGCTGGCGGCGCTGGCGCCGACTTAGCGAACGAACCAAGTTTTTTTAGTCTTGCGCAAAATGACCCTTGCGGCTTTAGAGTCCGACCGTTACAATCACGCCCCGAAGCAACGCTGTCAGGCGAAGTGGAAAAACCTTCTACCCAAACCTGATTGACAGTACGTTGAGCTTGCTTCATACTCTGCGGTTCTTCGCGGTGGGGTGGCCGAGTGGTTAAAGGCAGCAGACTGTAAATCTGCCCTCTCTGAGTACGCTGGTTCGAATCCAGCCCCCACCACCAAAAGAAGATCGTGAAGTCGAATTGAAGTTGTACCTCGCGGGTGTAGCTCAATGGTAGAGCAGAAGCCTTCCAAGCTTACGACGAGGGTTCGATTCCCTTCACCCGCTCCAGTGTTTCGCGGTGTGCAAGTTGAACATCGCACCAAATCAGCCCTTGTAGCTCAGTGGTAGAGCACTCCCTTGGTAAGGGAGAGGCCACGTGTTCAATCCACGTCAAGGGCACCAGAATTTTGTACGGCAGTCGCGTTGCACTCGTCCGTCAGGTGTGCCTGGTAATTCTCAAAAATATCGTTAGATCTTAGGAGTCTGAAATGGCAAAAGGTAAATTCGAACGGACCAAGCCGCACGTAAACGTCGGCACCATCGGTCACGTTGACCACGGCAAAACCACGCTGACGGCTGCAATCGCGACCGTCCTGTCGAAGAAATTCGGCGGCGAAGCCAAGGCCTACGACCAGATCGACGCGGCACCAGAAGAAAAAGCACGCGGCATCACCATCAACACCGCGCACGTCGAGTACGAGACCGAAAACCGTCACTACGCTCACGTTGACTGCCCAGGCCACGCCGACTACATCAAGAACATGATTACCGGTGCTGCGCAGATGGACGGCGCGATCCTGGTGTGCTCGGCTGCTGACGGCCCAATGCCACAGACCCGCGAGCACATCCTGCTGGCCCGTCAAGTTGGCGTTCCATACATCATCGTGTTCCTGAACAAGTGCGACCTGGTCGACGACGCAGAACTGCTGGAACTGGTCGAAATGGAAGTGCGTGAGCTTCTGTCGAAGTACGAGTTCCCAGGCGACGACGTCCCAATCATCAAGGGTTCGGCACGTATGGCCCTTGAAGGCAAG